>JAEEGL013664111.1_pt1 | contig 26866 bp, 26 predicted proteins | sample 9134231 | NCBI WGS metagenome assembly JAEEGL01 (sample SAMN16246548, study PRJNA631951) | gut metagenome | biome: gut microbiome; feature: rumen; material: fiber-attached | host: Bos | place: Iran: Karaj | collected 2018-10 | reverse complement strand
ATGTAACACAAGTTTATCTTAACGATATTTGTTTTGAAATTAATTCAATGCCTAGAAAAATATTTGATTATAAATGTGCTTATGATATAGAATTAAAATATAAATAAAATGGTGCGGTTGAAATTACAATAAAGAAAATAACATACGAAAGTATGTTATTTTTCTTTACATTAAAAATACTAGAATGCTATAATGTCTTCGTTGAAAAGATTATTGCGAGGTAAATATGATAGATCATAAATTTAAAAAGAAATTTGGGCAAAACTTTCTTCAAGATAAAAATATAATAAGGAAGATAGTCGATTGTGCAAAATTAGATAATGATTCTTTAGTAATAGAAGTAGGTCCAGGTAGTGGAGCTTTAACAGAAGTATTAACTGAAAGATCAAAAACTATTTCATACGAAATTGATGAAGAATTAAAACCTATTCTAGAAGAAAAGTTTGGAAACAATCCAAATTCCACTATAATATTTGATGATTTTCTAAATAGAAATATAAAAGACGATCTAAAGAAATATGATTACAAATCATTATATGTTATAGCAAATTTACCTTATTACATTACAACTCCAATAATTGAAAAGATAATTAACGAAAAATTAGATATAGAAAAAATGGTATTAATGGTACAAAAAGAAGTAGGAGATAGATTCTCTAGTAAGCCAAATAGCAAAGATTATTCATCCATAACAGTATTCTTAAACTATTTCTTTGATATAAAAAAAGAGTTTATAGTATCTAAAAATGCTTTCTATCCTAGACCAAATGTTGATAGTATGATCATATCATTTAATAAGAAGGTCAACAAAGAAGTATCAAAAAATGAAGAGATGTTCTTCAAATTAGTTAGAGATAGTTTTAAATTTAAAAGAAAAACATTAAAAAATAACTTATCTGGATATGACTGGGAAATAATTAAGTCATATCTAGTAGAAAATGGCTATAAAGAGACAGTCAGAGCAGAGGAATTAGACCTTAAAACATACGTAAATTTAAGCAATATACTATAATTGAAAAAAAATCAATAATAAAATAACAAATTGTTTGCAATTTAAAAAAAATTATATTAATATTATGTTATAAAGTTTAATTACTTTAGAGGGAGGATATTAAGGATGAAAATCACATCAGTAAAGGTAAAGAAGGAAGAAAGAGAAGGGTCACGCATGAAAGGTAGAGCTTCAGTAGTAATTGATGATGGTCTTGCTATTCACAACATCAGAATTATTGAAGGAAAAAATGGATTATTCATTGCTATGCCTAGTACTTCAAAAGAAGTAGAAAACGAAGAGGGAGAAACAGTTACAGTTCATCGCGACACAGTTCATCCAATCAACGCAGAAGTTCGTGCAATGTTCGAAGAAGAAATTCTTAAAGCATATAATGAAGCTGAGTAATAAAAGCCAGAGATGGCTTTTTTCTTTTCTTTTAATTTAAAGGAATTTATTGTATAATAATGTTGATTGCGAGGTAGCATATGAAAATATTAGAAAAGAGTAAAAAGATTGATAAATATATACTAGAATCATCTAATGTCTTCATCGTAGGACATAGATACTTAGATATGGATGCTATCGCAAGTAATATAGGTATTGCCGAATATGTTAAACATTTAGGTAAAAAGCCTACAATAATAGTAAATGATAAGAGAAGAGAAGCAGGAGTAGCTAGAGTATTTGAAAAGTTAGAAAAATGCTATCACATTGAAAAGAGTAGCAAGGCTAAACTAAAAATTAATGATGCCAGCTTGCTAATAATATCAGATACGAACAAAGAGCAATTATTACAAGACTCAACTTTAGCTAATCTATTTAAAAAAATATTGATAATTGACCATCATGAATATAATGAAACATCTATATTAAATGCATTTGCAGTAGTAGATGATACATCATCGAGTGCTTCTGAAATGGTTACATACTTATTAAATAGTAAAGAAATAAAAATAAATAAAACAGTAGCTACAGTTCTTTTAGCAGGAATTGTGCTAGATACAAATAACTTTTCATTAAAAACTTCAACAGATACATTTAAAGCAGCATATTTATTATCTGAACAAGGTGCTGATTCTGGAGAAGTACAAAGAATTCTAAAACAAAACTTAAAAGAATTCATAGAAAGATCAAAAGTAATCACTAACGTAAAATTATATAATAATATAGCAATATCAACAGCTAAATCATCTATCATATACAGAAGAGAAGATTTAGCAAAGATTGGTGATATTCTACTTCAGTTTAATGGAATTGAAATTGCCTTAGTAGTTGGTAAGCTAGATCCGAAAACAGTTGGAGTTAGTGGTAGAAGTGAAGGAAGAATAAATGTCGGAGACGTCTTGGAATATCTTGGCGGAGGAGGTAATGCGTATCAAGCAGCAGCTCAAGTTCAAGGTAAAAAGATAAGAGAAGTTGAAGAAGAATTAAGAGAAATCCTAAAAAAATTTAAGTAAGGAGGAAATGATATGAAGGTCATATTTTTGAAGGACTTAAAGAAGCAAGGAAGAAAGGGAGAAATCAAAGAAGTAAAGGATGGCTATGCAGAGAATTTCTTGATTAAGAATGGTTATGCAGAGAAGCTTACAGAGAATAGCTATTCAAGATTTCAAAAAGAACAACAAGAATTAAAAGAACAGGATTTAGAAAACAAGAAAAAAGCAGAAGAAATTAAAAAAGAATTAACAAAATTAGATCTTACTTTCAAAGTTAAGACTGGTGCAATGGACAAAGTATTTGGAAGTGTATCAGCAAAACAAATTAAAGATGAACTAGAAAAAAATGGTATAGATGTTGATAGAAAACAGATAGATGTTAAAGATGGATTATCAACACTTGGATATCATAACGTAAATATAGAATTATACAAAGATGTAGTAGGGGTAATAAAAGTAAAACTAGAAAAATAGAGGTGACATATGCCAGCATTAAAAGAAATACCTAATAATATAGTTGCAGAACAGTCAGTACTTGGTGCGATGCTTTTATCTAAATATGCACTTCAAAAAGCTTGTGATGCTTTAACTGTAGATTCATTTTATTATCAAAACAATGCAAAGATATTTTCTACTATAAGTGAATTAAATGGAAAGAACGTTCCTTTAGATGTTACTACATTAACTACTGAGTTAAATAACAAAGGAATATTATCAGAAGTTGGAGGAGTTGAATATTTAACAGATTTATTTAATATCGTTCCAACTGCAGCTAATGTAGATAGTTATATAAGAATAGTTGAAGACAATGCAATGCTTAGAAGACTAATTGATGTATCTACTGATATTACTACAAGTGCTTATGATAAAGATACAGATATTAATGTAACTCTTGACGAAGCAGAAAGAAAAATATTAAGTGTAGTAAAAAATAGAAGATCAACAGAATTTAGGGATATAAAAGAAGTATTGAGTAGTACGAAATCACAACTTGAAACTTTATCGACATTAAAAGGTGAAGTTACAGGTCTTCCTACAGGATGGGAAAGAATTGATAAAATCACTACTGGATTACATGAAGGTGAATTAGTAATAGTTGCAGCCCGTCCAGCCGTAGGAAAAAGTGCTTGGGCATTAAATTTAGCTACAAATGCAGCAATCAACGCTGGTAAAACAGTGGCTATATTCAACTTAGAAATGAGCGGAGAAAGTTTAGCAACAAGAATGATTGCCTGTGTAGGACACGTTGAAGGTTATAAACTTGCAACAGGAAATCTTGATAACGATTGGGATAAAGTAAATGAAGCTCTTAGTAAATTAGGAGACACTAATATATTTATCGATGATACAGCAGGTATAACAATTGGTGAAATAAGAAGTAAATGTAGAAGATTAGCAAATAGTCCAACTGGATTAGATTTAGTGGTTGTCGACTACTTACAGCTAGTCGGATCAAATGGAAACTACGGAGCTAACAGACAACAAGAAGTATCTGATATCTCAAGATCACTTAAATTAATGGCCTTAGAGTTAAAAGTACCAGTAGTTGCATTAGCACAGCTATCTCGTGCAGCTGAACAAAGAAAAGAAAATCCAAGACCAATGTTAAGTGACTTAAGAGAATCAGGATCTATCGAGCAAGATGCGGATATTGTAGCCTTCCTATATAGAGAAGACTATTATAAAAAAGAATTAGAAAGAAAAGATCAAACTAGTGATATTGAATTTATCATTGCTAAGCATCGTAATGGTGCAGTAGGTACAGTACCACTAAGATTTAAGAAAGATATATCTAAATTCTTTACGATATACGATGAAGGAAACGGAGGAAATAATGAGTAAGAAAACTATAATAAGTACTATAGTTTGCTTAATATTAAGTTCTTTTATATTTTTCTTTGAATACAAAGTAGTAAAAGACCCAAAAGAATTATATAGGGTATACCTAGCAGGTAATACAATTGGATACATAGAAGACAAAGCATTACTTGAAAAATATATCGATGATGAACAAGGTGAATTAAAAACAAAATATAAGGTCGATAGAGTGTATCCACCTAATGATCTAGACGTTGTTAAAGTAGTAACATATAACGAAGATGTTAGTACTGAAAAAGAAATATATGAGAAGATAAAAGGGATTAGTCCATTTACAATCAATGGATATATAATTACTATTAAAGGAACTGACGAAATGTCGGAAACTGAAGGTGCTCGTGAAACGGACACTATTAAGATAAACGTAGTAAAAAAAGAAGTATTTGATAAATCGATAAAAGATACAATTTTATCATTCATATCAGAAGATAACTATAAAAATTATGTTAATGGAACACAAAATCCAATTAAAGATACAGGTACTTTAATAGAGGACTTATATATTAAGAACAAAATAATTATTAAAGAAGCAAGAGTATCAACACAAGAAAAGATATTCACAAATAGTGATGAACTAGATATGTACTTACTATTTGGTACAACAGATGAACAAAAGAAATATGTCGTTAAAAGTGGAGATACAATACCTGACATAGCAGAAAAAAATAAGTTAAATATATCAGAGTTCTTGATTGCAAACCCTGATTTTACAAGCGAAAATAACTTATTATATGAAGGACAAGAAGTAAATCTTGGACTTATCAATCCATTATTTAGTCTTGTTGAAGAAGATCACGTAGTATCAATCGAAACGCAAAGATTTGAAACAAAGATAGAATATGATGAAAACATCCTTGTTGGATACGATAAAGTAAAACAAGAGGGAATCAATGGATTAGTTAAGGTAACAAGAAAAATTCAAAAGGTAAACGGAGAAGCAGTAAAGGTTGTTACTGCTAAAACGGAAACAATAAAACCAGTACAAAACAAAATAATAGTAAAAGGTAAGAAAGTAGTTTCTTATATAGCAAACCCAGGTGTTTGGTCATGGCCAACAAGTAAGCCATACTACATTTCAAGTGGTTATGGATGGCGTTGGGGAAAACTTCACGAAGGAATAGATATTACTGGACCAGGACAAGGATCACCAATATATGCAGCAAACAATGGAACAGTACAAACCTCAGGTTACACTTCTACAAATGGAAACTATATAGTAATTGACCACGGTAATGGATTACTAACAGTATATGCCCATTTAAGTTCTAGAAAAGTACAAGCAGGACAAGTAGTAGAAAGTGGACAATTAATTGGAACTATGGGACAAACAGGATTTGCTACTGGAACACATCTACACTTTAGTTTCTACAAGAATAGATTTATTACAGGAACGGGTAACTCATTAAACCCTATGAATTTCTATTAAAATGAAAATAAAAGTCATATCAAGTGGTTCTAAAGGTAATTCTACTTTTATAGAATCAAATGGTACGAGAATTCTTGTAGATGTAGGTATTACATTTCAAACTATAAAATCTTCATTAGAAGAAATAGGAGAAAATGTATACAACATAGATGCTGTACTAGTAAGCCATCAACATCACGATCATATAAGCGGTTTAGCATCTTTATGTAAAAAACTAAATGTCCCAGTTTTTATAAAAAAAGAATTAGAAAGCGAAGTTAAAAAATTAGTAAATAATGAACTTATAAACATTATTGGTGATTCCTTAAAAATTGGAAACTTAGATATTACTATATTTAATAATTCACATGATGTACCTAATTTTGGTTATATCTTCAATGACGATGAGAACTCTCTAGTATATATAACAGATACTGGTTATGTTAATAGAAAGATAATGAACATAACAATGAATAAATCTGTATATATAATAGAATCTAATCATGATGAAGAAATGTTAATGAATGGACCGTATCCATATATTCTTAAGCAAAGAGTATTAAGTGATAGTGGACATTTATCTAACAAGAGTGCTACTACTTACTTAAAAAAAGTAATTGGCGATAATACAAAATATATTATTTTGGCCCATATAAGTGAGAATAATAACACTTATGATCTTGCTTATGAAAATGCTACAAATGAGCTTAAAGATAAGTTTGATAAAGATAATATTATTGTTGCATACCAAAGACAGGGAGCAAAGTTAATAGAAATATGATAAAAATAATATGTGTAGGGAAGATAAAAGATAATTATTTTTCAGAAGCTGTAGAAGATTATAAAACTAGAATATCTAAGTATACTAAAATAGAGATAATAGAGCTTGAAGATGAAAAAAATACTGATAGAGAAGTAGCAATTAGAAAAGAAAAAGAAAGAATAGAAAAGTATATAAATCCTAAAGATTATATAATATCTCTAGCAATTGAAGGAAAAGAATTAAGTAGTAATGAACTTGCTACTTATATAGATAAAACATTTATTAATTATAGTAATATTACCTTTATTATTGGAGGAAGCTTAGGACTATCTAAAGAGATAAAAGATAAATCAAATTTATTATTATCCTTTTCAAAACTAACATTTCCTCATCAACTATTTAGAGTAATATTATTAGAACAAATCTATAGAGCATATAAAATAAATAATAATGAAGAATATCATAAATAGATATTCTTTTTTTATAGTATAATATAAGTAATGGAGGGTTATATGATTGGAAATGACTGGGACTTATTATTAAAAGATGAATATCAAAAAGATTATTTTAAAAAATTAAATGACTTTGTAATAAATGAATATAAAAATAAGATATGCTATCCTAAGATGAGTGAAATATTTAATGCTTTTCTAAATACTAGTTATAAAGATGTTAAAGTAGTAATATTGGGACAAGATCCATATCATGGTGAAGGAGAGGCAGAGGGTTTATCTTTTTCTGTAAAAAAAGGTATTAAGAAACCACCATCATTAATTAATATATTCACAGAACTTAAAGATGATTTAGGATATGATATTCCAGAAAATGGAAGCTTAGTTCCTTGGGCAAAACAAGGCGTACTTCTTTTAAACTCTAGTTTAACTGTAGAAAAAGATACACCAAAAAGTCATAGTGGAAGAGGCTGGGAAATATTTACTGATGAAGTAATTAAACTTATAAATAAAAAAACTACTCCAGTAGTATTTATCCTGTGGGGTAGTGATGCTAGAAACAAGAAACAATTAATTACCAATAAAATCCATTATATTATAGAATCAGCTCATCCATCACCACTTTCTGCATATCGTGGTTTCTTTGGAAGCAAACCATTCTCTAAAACAAATGCATTCTTAAAAAAGAATGGTATTAAAGAAATTGATTGGCAAATAAAAGATATTTGATTTACTTTTGAAGCATTTCAAATATCTCTTTTTTTTCGGTTTTATATAATTCTAACTTTTTATACTTCTTAATTTGTTTAAGTAAACTATTAGGAAGCTTAGATATTAATGAGTTATAGCTAGTAGCATTTTCATTATAATACTTTTCGACACCACTTAATTCTAGTGTAGTTTTTTTAGCATTTGCTAAATTAGTATAACCACTATCACTAAGTACTATTTCTGCATTGAATACTACGATTTCTAGTATTCTATTATAAACTTCGTTTAGTCTCTCATTTAAATCTACAGATTCAAGATTTTCATCAGTGACTATTGATAATTCATCTTTATATTTATTATCAGATATACTTTCTATCTCATTTACTATTGCCATCAATAATTCTAACTTTTTATTTAATAGTAATTCTATACTGGCAGAAGCTTCTTTATTTTTAATACTTAAATCTTTAATTTTATCTGAATTGATCTTGAATACTATAAATAATATTGCCAAAATAAGTATTCCTATAACAATTATATATACCATTTTTCCTCCTATCTTGATCTTCCTCGTTCTTCTTGTCTATCTTCAGTATAACCTTCATATAAAGGCCCATATTTTCTTACAAATGCTCTTAACTTATTTTTAGTATTTAGCATCTCTTGAGCAAGAGATTTTTGTTTGAATTGATTAGTTCTTAATCTATGATTAGTACTTGCTATTCTGTTACTATAATCATTATTAATTTTTCTAATATAACCATCGATAATACTCTTCTTTTCTCTAGTAAAGAATGAATAAGCATCTTGTGCAACTGATAAATCAAATGCATCTTTATTATAAGTATCTACTAAATGTTTATACTCTTTATCACCCTTAGTTAATCTAGAGATAGTCTTTTTAATAACATCTTGTCTTTTTGGAAAACTTTTTAATTCTCTATCGTATCTTTTAATATCACTCTTTAATTCTTTAGTACTCCTATTATCATCTACATCATAACCATTAACTCTATCATTATATTTTGATTGAGCATTGATTAAATCAGAGAATATTTCATTGTAAGTTGATTCCCAAGATGCTAGTTCAGCATCAAACTCTGGTTTATAATAGCTGAATCTCTTATCTAATAGAGCTTTAGATCTATTAGCTTTCTCTTCAAAATAAGAAAGGTTATTGAATCTTTTATTGAGCTCTACATTATAAAAATCATTTAATCTAGAATTAGATAATGCAGCTCTCCAACTTCTATTGATAACATCTTTTTCTCTCATAATAGAATTATTGCTATCGTCTATCTTATTTCTATCACGTATAATACTATCCATTTCATCAAAGATAGATCTTTTTATTTTCCTATAGTCTTCTTCATTAGCAGGTATGTCAAATAACCAAGCCCCAACTCTTTCTTTTGAATAAGTATAGGCTTTGCTAGCTGCTTTCTTAACGTTTTCTTTAACTGCTGCTACAAATGAATGGAATTTCTCTTTTCTTCTATTCCATTCTTCTTCGTCTTCTCTTTGCCTTTCATAATCACTTTTATGTTGTTCAGTTCTATAATGTCTTTCTGTTTTAGGAGAATCTTGCTTTTCTTTCTTTTGCTCTTGTTTTTTAGACTCTTCTTTCTTTTCTACCGTATAGTCATAGTAGAATTGTTCACCATTTTTAGTACCTTTATTGATACTTTCTACATTGCCATTTAGTGAACTAACTAAATTAGCAGTATTGATGTTTAAATCTTGAGGAACTTCGATTTTATAAACATCTGGATGGAATACAAAGCATACCTTTTTTCTAAGAGTTGAATAATCAAAAGTATCCAAATCTCTTTTCTCTTTATATCTTTTATTAAGATCATTAATTAAAGATACTATATTCTTAACATCCTCCTTTTTACTATGATCATATAGTTTATTATCGATCAGTACTTTAAAGGAGTTAAGATTACTAAGTAATTTTGTTACATATTCATCCATATACAATTCCTCATTATTTTAAACTAAAATAATTATAACACATATATAAATTTAATAGAATATAATAAAAGCAATAAGAATATACAAAACTACTATAATTGGTTTATAATATTGTTAGGGGGAAATAGATATGGAGAGAAAAAAATTAGAAAACAAAACACCGGAAATTGATATTAATCAAATGAAGATGGAATTACTTGATTATATTAAAACTCAAGTAGATTACGAATCAAAAGAAGCAGCAAAAAGGTTAAATGATAGGTATATCAGAGAAAAGAAAAGAAAAATATTCTTTCTTTGGGTAATTATATTTATCCTATTATTTGGATATCTAATTACTACAGTATTCTTGATAAAAGATCATTATTTTGATAAGTATATCGTAAAAGTAGAAGAAAAACTTGTAGATAAAGATAAACAAAATAAAGAAGACCATAAAGATAAAGAAGAGACTGATAAACCTGAAGAAAAAAATGATATAAGTGAAGAAATAAAAAAACAAGAGCTTATAAACAAATATAGTAATATTTTTGATGGTTTCAAAATAACTAAAGGTAATTCATATCTTAATGATTTCTATCATAATGAAAATAAAAACCTAGTGTTATTATCACTAGGAGCAGAATATCTTACTAAAGAAGATTTTGAACAAGATGGCGATATATACATATTAAAAGATAATGTTTTAGCTTCTAAAATAGAAACATTTACTAAAAATAGTTTTGAGCATGAAACTTTTACTTATAACAACATAGAATTTAAATATATCAAAACACTTAATTGTTATTTTATTAATAAAGAATTTGATACAAATAAAGAAGAAGTAAAAAGAGTAATAGTAAGTGTTAAAGAAGATGATACTTTAGAAATAACTACTAAAGAATACTATATAAAAGATAAATATATTATTGATCCAACGACAGATATTAAACTTATGAAAGAATCATCTTTTGATAAGAACAATAACAAATTACAAGAAAAGACATATCGCTTTAAAAAAGTAGATGATAAATACTATATGGACATATAAAAAATCGTTATATTAACGATTTTTTATTTTTTAGCACCAATTCTTGCTTTAACTCCTTTTAGTTTATGAATACAGCTATAAGCACTTTTATAAAGATAATATAATCCACTTAATTTTTTATCGTATTCACCAACTAATTCTACAACTTCTCCTCCAAAACCTTTCTTGAACTGATATATACCATATTGAGGATCTTTTGGAGATAGATCACTAGGTATTCCATAGAAGTTGTAATAATCATAACCATTATCTTTAGCATATTTAATCATTTCATAGTGAATTGTATAGAAAGATTGGAATTTAAGAAGACTATCGTATGCACCACCCATAAATGAGATTACTTCTCTTCCATAAGTGAAATAGAATATTGCACCCAGTGTTGTCTTACTTCCATATTCTTTGAACAATTCTTCATATTCAGAAATATTCTTTTGAAGTCTATCTAGCTCGTCAGTCTTAAGTTTAAGCTTATTTTCTGTCATATTCTTTCTTCCAGCTTCGATATCTTTCATTAATCTATCGTAATCCTTCTTTAAAGGATCATATTCTTTTTTTAGTTCATTTAATGTATCTTCAATTAATAAATCTGCAAAGACTAGTTTTAAATATTTACCATCACCAAATTCATGGAACATACTTTTTAAATATTCGAAAGGTCTAGATATAAATCCACGTCTATCACTAGTATGATCCATTATCTTTTTGAATTCTTTAACGTCATCTATTGTACCTTCTCTAATAACGACACCTTGTTTTTCGTTCTTTCTAATCATTTGTCTTGTTTTAGATGTCATTTCAGCCATTATTTGATCAAGTGGCTTACTTAAGTCAATCCAGTACATCCATGTAGCTTGTAAGCTTTGTTCTCCAGCCTTACCATTTTGCTCTTTATATCCTAATTTTTTAAGAGTCTCTATAAATTTAGTGTTATCGATACCACCTTCGATAATATTTGAATCAGCATCTCTTTGATGAGCTTGTACATAAGGATCTATCTTAATAAATAATCCATTATGTTTTTTGCAATAATCTGTAATTAATTTATCGAATTCTATGAATTCATCTATATTACTATAATCAAGTAAGAATCCTCTAGGAGCATAATACATTAATTTTCCTATAGGAGTTTTCTTAGAAAGTAGAAGAGTAGCAGCTTTAATCTTTTTCTTGTCTTTTACACCAAGAATTACATAGTTCCAACCATTCTTCTTTTTAAGTTCACCCCAAAAACTATTTTGCATAAATGAACCATATTTATGTTTAATAGCAAATCCATCAAATTCTTCACTTGTTAATTCTACTAGTTCCATTATTATCATCCTATTCTAAATAAAAATATTTCAAACACTTTAACTATACCACGAAAAAAGCTAATAAACAAACAATAGCTTGAAATAATAATCATATAATGTTATTATATGTACGAGGAGAGCGCTATGAGAAACAATCAAATTAAAACTTGTTTATGCTGTTGCTGTAAATTGGTTTTATTTAACTGATTGTTTTAGAGTGTATTAATAATAAGAATAAAATTGAATTAATAAACCTATTACAATCTAGTAATAGGTTTTTTTAAAAGAAAGGGAAGAGAGATATGAAACTATATAACACTTTAACTAGAAAAGTAGACGAATTTATTCCAAATGAGGAAGGAAAAGTTAAAATATATACATGTGGTCCTACAGTATATCATTATGCTCATATAGGAAATATGAGAAATTATATAAATCATGATTTCTGTGAAAAAACATTTAAATATCTAGGTTATGAAGTAACAAGAGCAATGAACATAACTGATGTTGGGCATTTAACAAGTGATTCAGATAGCGGTGAAGACAAGATGCTTAAAGCAGTTAAAAGAGAGCATAAGAGTGCCATGGAGATAGCTGAATTTTACACAAATGAATTCTTTAAAGATTTTGAAAAAGTAAACAATGCTAAACCAGGAATAGTTATTCCTGCAACTAGTGAGATAAGTACTTACATAGATATAATTAATGTATTGTTAGATAAAGGATATGCTTATAAAAGTGGAGGAAATATATACTTCGATGTATCTAAATTAGATGATTATTATAAATTAACTAATCATAAAATAGATGACATGGTAGTAGGAGTCCGTGATGGAGTAGAATACGATGAAAGTAAAAGAAATCAAGCAGATTTTGCTCTATGGTTCACTACTTCAAAATTTGAAAATCAAGAATTAGTATGGGATTCTCCATTTGGAAGAGGATATCCAGGATGGCATATCGAATGTACTGGTATTTCAATTAAATATTTAGGTGAAAATCTAGATATTCATGGTGGAGGAGTAGATAATATATTCCCACATCATACAAATGAAATAGCACAAAGTGAAGCTTATTTAGGACACAAATGGTGTAATTATTGGTTCCATAATGAACATCTAATAGAAAAAGATGGTAAGATGAGTAAATCTAAAGGAGATATTCTTACAGTAACTAAACTAGAAGAGATGGGGTATAATCCATTATCATTTAGATATATGTGCCTTAATACAAGTTATAGAAAACAATTATTATTCTCATTTGATGCTTTAAAACAAGCAGAAGATGCGTACTTAAAACTAAAAAATAGAGTATCTAACATACCAAATGAAGGAGAATTAGATAAAGAACAATTTGATACATACAATAATAGATTCAAAGAAGAAATTGCAAACGATATCAATATGCCTAATGCTTTAGCAATTCTTTATGAAGTATTAAAAGATAATAATCTAAATGGTAAAACTAAATTAGAATTAATAGAAAATTTTGATAAAGTATTTAGTTTAGATCTTACAAAAAAAGAAGAGAAAAATATCGATGACGCATGGATATTAGAACTAATTGAAAAAAGAAAAGAAGCAAAGAAAGAAAAGAACTTTGAAGAAGCAGATAAAATAAGAAACGAATTACTAGAAAAAGGAATTGAACTTATAGATTCTAGAGAAGGAACTACTTATAGAATTAAGTAGAAATATGGTTATGAATGTTAAAGAAATAAATGAAAACTATAAAAAAGTAAATGGATTTGATTATAATAATAAAATAATTATTGATAAGGCTACAACTGAAGAAGTAATAGCACATATAGATGCTGATGAAACTCTATATAATCCATGGAAAATTGTTCATGGAGGTGCTATATTTGGACTAGCTGATACTGCTATAGGAGTACTATGTTATGCCAATGGAAACGAAGGAGTAACTATAGAAGCAAATATAAATTACTTAAAACCTTGTAAAGAATATGTAAAAGCAGTAGCTACTAAGGTAAAAGTAGGAAAAACAATTAGTCTCTATAAAGCCGATATTTTCAATGAAGATGATGAACTTTCTGCCACTGTAACGATGAATTATTATAATAAAAAGTAAAATTAAGTAAACACACCTAGTCAAAGCCAAAAAAACTCTTTATAATGATATTAGAATATTATAATAAGGAAGTTGATAACATGGCACAAATGAAATCTTACAATTTAGCTTATTTAATTATAAATTCTTAAGCCCGCACTATTGTTGCCGGCTTTTTTAGTTGGAGAGGAGAATAAAAAATGGAAGAAGGTAAGGAATTGGTTACTAAGTTCCTTAAGTACATCGGTAAGAGTAAAAGCTTAACTGAGGTATGCAAAGAACTAGAAATCAGCGCATTCGAAGCAATGGGACTTGTTCATCTTGCCAAAGAACAAGGCGTAAACATTGTAGTTCAGAAATTAGACAATGACATTCAAATGATAAACCAAGGGGATATTGAATTTGTTGACAAAAACACTTACATGTTTGAAACAGATGAAAACAATGAATTTAAATTTATTGCTATATCAGATTTAAGACTTGGATCTAAATCACAACAATTATCAATAGTAAATGACATCTATGAAAAAGGACACAAGATGGGATTTAATAATGTCATACTTTGTGGAAATATATCTGCAGGTATCTATCCAATTACAGATATATATGCTGAAACTAATTTTATTGATGATAGTCAAGGACAATTAGACTACATAAGTGAAGTATATCCAAGAGTAGAAGGAATGAAGACTTATATAATAACAGGTAAGACAGATGATAAACATCTTAAATACAATAAAATTAATATAGGTAAAAGATTATCAGAAATGAGAGAAGATATGATATATCTTGGTGGAAACTCATGTGATGTTAAAATTGATAAAGCTAAGATGAAAGTATTAGGTACTAAATTAGGTAAAACATATACTTCTTCTTATAGAACTCAACAACAAATTGACTCATTTAGAAGTGAAGATAAACCAGACATACTTTTATACGGTGGATTAATGCAAATGGAAAAGTATTTCTACAGAAATGTTCAATGTATAACTGTTCCAAGTGTCTGTGCAACTACTAAAGAGATGAGTGATAAAAGATATGCCAACACAATTGGTGCATGGTATGTAACTGTAAAAACTAATAAAAAAGGTGAATTAGAAAGCTTTAGAGCATTCAACTCTCCATATTATGTAACAGAAAAGAATGATTATAAACAAGCTAAGCCTTTGAGAATAGAAGAACAAAAGAGCACGGAGAAAAAATTAACTAAAAAAAGAACTCCTGAGAAAGGAGTAGAATAATGGAAAACGCTAGAGTAGATTCAACATTTATAAACAAAATCTATAGATATATGAAGAATGATATGTCTGTAGAAACATTTATGTCAAAATTTAACTTATCTGAAGGAGAAGTTAAAGGAATTATTGAATTATGCAATCTTTATGGAAAAGATGTAAGATTAGAACCACAAGGAGATACAATAGTATTTAAGAAAAATACTCCTAAAGCATCACCTTCTAAGAAAGCAGATCTCGATAGTGACAAACTATTCCATAATGAAATATGTGTAGTATCAGATACTCATTTTGGTAACAATCATCAACAAATACACTTATTAAATGAAATATATGAAGAAGCTTATAATAGAGGAATTAAAACAGTATTACATGTTGGAGATGTAGTAGATGGAAATTATCCTAATAGACCAGAGAGTCCAAGACAACAATTCTTACATGGATTTGATGAACAAGCTGGTTATGTAGTAGACATGTATCCAGAAATAGATGGAATGACAACTTATTACATTTTAGGTAGTCATGATGAAACACACTATAAAAATGGACAAGCAACATTAAATAACTGGATTAGTAGATGCAGAAAAGACATGAAGTTTCTAGGGCAAGATACTGGAGAAATCGATATTGATAAAGTAAAAATAGTTTTAGATCATCCAGGTGGAGGAAGTGCTCAAGCATTATCTTATAAACCTCAAAAGAGAATAGAAATACTAGAGTCACACTCTAAACCTAAAATACTACTAATTGGTCATTATCATAAAAACTATGCATTTAGTTATAGAAATGTTCAATGTCTATTAGTACCAGCACTATGTGATAAAACACAATTCCAACAAAAACAAGGATTGTCAAATTCACTAGGAGGATATTTCCTAGATATATATTCAGATGCAAATGGAAATATCCAATATTTTGAACCAGAAGAAGTATTATTTGGAAAAGAAGATATTTGGGATGAAGCTGGTAAAGATTGTAAAAAGGTAAAAAAATTAGAAATAAAAAGAGCAACATATTAAAAGCATATGCTATAATCAGTTTAAAGATAGGAGAATAATATGTTTTGTATAAATTGTGGGACTAAATTAGATGAAAATACTAAATTTTGCCCTTCTTGCGGTACAAAAATAGAAAAGAAAGAAGAAGCAAAAGAAGAAGTAAAAGAAGAAAAAGTTGAAGAAGCTGAAGAAGCTGTAGAAGAAACAGCTGAAGAAACTGTTATAGAAGAGGAAAAAGAAGAAGTTGTAGAACAAGAAGAGGTTAAAGAAGAGGAAGAAGAAGTTAAGGAAGAACCAAAACCAGAACCTGTATATAAACAAACTTACACACCACCTCCAGTACAACCAGTTTATAATGCACCTCCTAAAAAGAGTGGAGGAGGAGTTGTAGCAGCAATTCTAATAATATTAATCCTACTTGTAGTAGGAGGAGGAACGCTTGCTCTTATAGGAATTGGTACAGGATTCATAAAATTTGATTTTGGTAATGATAAACCTGGTGTAGTTGAAAAACCAGATCCTATTGTGGAACCAGAACCTGATCCAGTTAAACCAGAAGTTCACAACATGCTTACAGTAAGCTGGAAAGGATTCTCATTCTCAATTCCAGAAGAATTCGAATTTGAAACAGATGATTCATATGCAGCATTTGGAACTGATGATGTTTTATATCAATTATCAGTTCATAACTTAAGTTACTATGAAGTAAAAGCAGGAAAAGAAAGATTACTTAAGACTATACAACTTTCTGAAGAAGAAACATTAAGAGTAACAAAAGTTGATGTTACTAAATATGATGGTAAAGAATATGTTGAAGCATATGGTGAAAGTGAATCATTAATATATCATTATTTTGTAACTGGAACAGGAGAAAATAATGAAGTAGTTGCTATAGCTGTACTTTATGAAAAAGGAACTATGAGAAAGAGCGATGTTACGCCAGTAATTACAAAAGTTATAGGATCACTAAAAAGAGTATCTAGAGATTATGAAGGATCTAGTAGTAGTGATTTAGTATCAGACTTTGATGATCTTTCATTACTAGATGAAGAAGATGAATAAAAGAGCTAAGGCTCTTTTTTTATTTGCTATGTTCGATATTGTTAAACATTTGTTTTGGTTATATAATATTAAGAGTTATTGAGGTGCCTATGGATAAATTTAAATTAGTATCAAAATATTCACCAAGCGGTGACCAACCACAAGCTATAGATAAGTTGGTAGAAGGAATTAACGAAGGTAAAAGAGATCAAGTATTATTAGGAGCAACTGGAACAGGTAAGACATTTACTATGGCTAATGTAATTGAAAGAGTAAATAAACCTACTCTTGTTCTTGCACATAATAAAACTTTAGCAGGACAATTATATAGCGAATTTAAAGAATTATTCCCAGAGAATAGAGTAGAGTATTTCGTCAGTTATTATGACTATTACCAACCAGAAGCATACGTTCCACAGACAGACACTTATATTGAAAAAGATTCCTCAATAAACGATGAAATAGATGAGTTAAGACATGCTGCAACTAGTAGCTTAATAACTAGAAGAGATGTAATCGTAGTAGCAAGTGTTTCATGTATATATGGTATAGGAGAAGTAGAAGAATATGTTAACAAGATGCTAACTATTTCTTTAGGAGATACCATAGATAGAAATGAAGTACTAAGAAAATTAGTAGATATGCTCTATGAAAGAAACGATATGGACTTTAAACGTGGTACTTTTAGAGTAAAAGGCGACGTTATTGAGATAATACCAGTATATGAAAGAACAAATGGTATAAGAATAGAATTATTTGGTGATGAAGTAGATAGAATATCAGAGATAGATACCTTAACTGGAGAAATAAAAAATAATAAGAAGACAGTATCAATATTCCCAGCTAGTCACTTCGTAACTAGTGATGAAAAATTACAGATAGCACTAGAAAGAATAGAAAAAGAAAAAGAAGAAAGAGTTAAATACTTTAAAGAAAATAATAAATTACTGGAAGCTCAAAGAATAGAAGAAAGAACAAATCATGATTTAGAGATGTTAAGAGAAACAGGATTCTGCTCAGGAGTTGAAAACTATTCAAGACACATGGCTTTAAGAGGAGAAGGTGAAACACCAACTACACTTATGGATTTCTTTCCTGATGATTTTATATTAATGGTAGATGAATCACATGTAACAATACCACAAGTAAGAGCAATGTATAACGGAGATAGACAAAGAAAAACTACTTTAGTTGAATATGGATTTAGATTACCTAGTGCCCTAGATAATAGACCACTTAAATTTGAAGAATTTGAAAACAAAATTAATCAAGTTATCTACGTATCAGCAACGCCAGGTGATTACGAATTAAGTAAGACTGACAATAAATATGTAGAACAAATAATAAGACCAACAGGACTTCTTGATCCACTTATCGAAGTAAGACCTTCTCTTGGACAAATAGATGATTTAGTAGATGAAATAAAAGATAGAAGAGATAGAAACGAAAGAGTTCTTATTACTACACTTACTATAAGAATGAGTGAAGAGCTTACTAATTATCTAAAAGAACTAGATATCAAAGTGGCATATCTTCACACTGAAATAAAAACTCTTGAAAGATTAAGAATTATTAGAGATTTAAGACTTGGTAAGTATGATTGTGTAGTAGGAGTTAACTTATTAAGAGAAGGAATAGATATACCAGAAGTAAGTCTAATTGCAATACTAGATGCTGATAAAGAAGGATTCTTAAGAAGTTCTAGAAGTTTAATTCAAACTATAGGAAGATGTGCAAGAAATTCAGAAGGAAAATGTATCATGTATGCAGATACAATAACTGATTCAATGAAATATGCTATCGATGAAACAGCAAGAAGAAGATCTATTCAAGAAGCATACAATAAAGAACATAATATAGTACCTAAAACAATAATTAAAGAAATTAGAGATCTAATTAGTAATATCGATGAAGGAAATAATACTAAGAATAAGAAAGATATTAATAAATTATCTAAGAAAGAAAAGGAAAAGAATATTGAATTATTAGAGCAAGAGATGAAAGATGCTGCTAAACACTTAGACTTCGAAAGAGCTATGGAACTAAGAGATATAATATTCGAATTAAAATCAGAATAGTATGAAGAAAAGATTTAAAAAGATATACGTTGAAATTACTAATATATGTAATCTAAATTGTTCTTTCTGTGATAGGACTATAAAAAGTAAAAAAGAAATGACTATCGAAGAGTTTAAGCAAGTAATAGATAAGATTAAAGAATTTACAGACTATATATATCTTCATGTTCAAGGAGAACCATTCTTACATTCTAATTTAGAAAAAGTGCTTGATGTCTGTGATGGAAATAATATCAAAGTTAATATAACTACTAACGGAACACTTTTGCACAAATATGTGGAAATGCTAAAAAGTAAAAAGTGCGTTAGGCAAATAAATGTGTCACTTCATTCTGAAAATAATATGGATGATTATTATGAAAGTGTCATAGATAGTTGTAAAAAACTATCGTCAAGAATATACATAAGTTATAGAATTTGGAACCTCAACACACTAAAAATAACAAAAGAGTTAGAAGACATTATAAGACACTTGAAAGAAAAATATAATATTGATGAAGAAATAGAAAAAAGGTTGCTTAAAGAAAAGAGTGTGAAAATAGATTTCAACACTTTTGTGGATAAAGATAATTTGTTCACGTGGCCAAAGTTAGATAACGATATAGATACCGAAGGGTTCTGTTATGGTCTAAAGACACATATAGGAATTCTATCTGATGGAACTGTAGTGCCATGTTGTCTAGACCGAAATGGGGAAATAAAGCTTGGCAATATCTTCGAAGAGGATCTAGAAGATATATTAAATAAAAAAGAAACAATAGAAATAATAGAAGGATTTAAAAATAATAAAGCAATACATCCACTTTGTAGAAAGTGTGATTTCAGGAAAAGGTTTGGTTAAATATGAATAAGAGTGCATTTTATTATGAAGTAAAAGAAGATGACCCATCTATAGAGAACATTAGAAAAGATGAGGAATTCTACGAATACAAAAAAACTAGTCCAAGGATATATTCTAAGAAATTTTTAAATTTAAGAGAAGAAATATTAGATTCACCTGATATTATTGACAATTTTGAGTATTCTGAAGAAGGCTTTGAAAAAAGATTCCCAAGAAATAAACAAAGTATATGGAAAGACTTAGGTATAGAACTTCAAAAAATACAAATATTAAAACCTAGTTATAAGATTTCACCAACTACTAAAGAATTAGATCAGGAATTCTTAAAAAATCTTTTTATTGGATTACCAACTAGAATACACGTAACTTATGTTGATAAGTATATTGAAACAAATTCCAGTGGACTTCAAATAACATTTCCTAAAGGTAAAAGTGTTATTAGCACAGATATTTTATTACCAAAATTTAATAAATATATTAATACTTCTATATATGCACACGAATTAACCCATGCAGAAATGAACTTCGTAGGGAGTGGAGTAGACTATTATATCAATAAAGAAACAATTCCTATTTTTATAGAATCTTTATTTGCAGATAAGGTAGATGAGAGCGGAAATACCCTAGAATTATCACTTAATAATAGATTAGCGTACTTATCTGCAATAATAGATGCACTAGTAAATGAAAAAAATGCAAGCTTTGAAAGAAGAATGCATTTAGAAAAATACTTTGTCTCAATATTACAAGGAATTACCCTTTATAATAGGTACAACGAAGGTAGTGACAAAGTAAAAAATGAGATGATTAACCATATTAATAACATCTTTAAAGGAGAAGAATTAGCTGAAGAGATGTTAGTTAGATTTGAATCCAAATATAATGATGTAGAACCTAAGGTTAAATCACTAAAGAAAATTAATAGAAAATAATAATAAAGTATGTTATCATATAGAAACGTTTAGAGGTGAGCCGCTATGGATGAAATAATAGTAAAAGGAGCAAGAGAAAATAATCTTAAAAACATAGATATTACTCTTCCAAAAAATAAGTTAATTGTAATGACTGGAGTAAGCGGAAGCGGAAAATCAAGTTTAGCATTCGATACAATCTACGAAGAAGGACAAAGAAGATATGTAGAAAGTTTATCAAGTTATGCTAGACAGTTTTTAGGTGGAACAGAAAAGCCAGATGTTGATTCTATAGAAGGATTATCACCATCAATAAGTATAGATCAAAAAACGACAAGTAATAATCCAAGAAGTACTGTTGGAACAGTAACAGAAATATATGATTATTTTAGACTTCTATATGCAAGAGTAGGAGTTCCTTATTGTCCTAACCACAATATACCTATAAAAGGACAAAGTATCGAAGAGATGACTAATAAGTTAATAGACTATCCAATAGGTACAAAACTTATTATTATGTCACCAGTAGTTCACGGAGAAAAAGGAACACATAAAGATTTATTAGATAAGTTAAAGCAAGATGGATATGTAAGAATAAGAGTAAACGGAGAAATGAAAGACTTATCCGAAGATATTACTTTTGAGAAAAATATTAAAGATAATATAGATGTTGTAATAGATAGATTAGTAATTAAAGAGGATTCAAGAGGAAGACTATTTGAATCTTTAGAAATTGCGTCTAAACTATCTGGAGGTAAAGTACTAGTAGATATAGTAGGAGAAAAAGAACTATTAATGAGCGAACTATATGCTTGTCCTAATTGTGATTTCTCACTTCCAGAGTTAGAGCCAAGATTATTTAGTTTTAATGCCCCTTATGGAGCATGTCCTGATTGTAAAGGTCTAGGAGTTAAGTTATCTATTGATCCCGATTTAGTAGTACCTGATAAAGAAAAGAGTTTAGAAGAAGGTGCTATAGTTACTCTTGGAGATGATACAGATAATATTTATTTCAAAAGATTAGAATGTCTATGTAAGCATTATAAAATAAACATGACTAAACCATTTAAAAAACTAACTAAGAGAGAACAAGATTTAGTTTTATATGGTAGTGATGAAGTAATTGAATTTAAATTTGCTTCAAGAAGCGGAAATATAACAAATCAAAGAGACTTCTATGAAGGAATTATTAACAATTTACAAAGAAGATATATGGAGACAACTAGTACTTGGATCAGAGAATGGCTTGAAAACTACATGGTTGAGCAAGAATGTGAAACATGTCATGGAGCTAGACTAGATGATAAAGTACTACAAGTTAAAGTTGGAAATAAAAATATCTTTCAGTTATGTTCAATGAGCATAGGTAAGATAAGAGAGTTCTTTGAAAACCTAAAACTAAATAAAGAACAAGAAGAAATAGCAAGACTTCTTATAGTAGAAATAAAAAATAGATTAGATTTCCTTATCAATGTTGGACTTGAATACTTAACATTATCAAGAACAGCGGGAAGTTTATCTGGTGGAGAACTTCAAAGAATAAGACTTGCTACTCAAATAGGTTCTAAACTAACTGGAGTTTTATATGTATTAGATGAACCTAGTATTGGTCTACATCAAAGAGATAATGAAAGACTAATAAACTCACTTAAAGAAATGAGAGACTTAGGTAATACTTTAATAGTAGTAGAGCATGATACTGAAACAATGCTTTCAGCGGACCATTTAGTAGATATTGGCCCTAAAGCAGGAGATGAAGGTGGATACATAGTAGCTCAAGGAACACCTGAAGAAGTAATGAAATGTGAAAATAGCATTACAGGTAGATATCTAAGTGGTAAAGAAAAGATAGATGTTCCAAAGAAGAGAAGAAAAGGAACAGGTAAATATATAGAAGTACAAGGTGCAGAAGAAAACAACCTTAAGAAAATAGATGTTAAGTTCCCACTTGGAACATATACCTGTGTTACTGGAGTAAGTGGAAGTGGAAAATCAAGCTTAGTTATGAGAATTCTCTCCACTGCAGCTATGAAGTACGTATACAAGTCTAAACCTAATCCAGGTAAACATAAAAAGATAGTAGGACTAGAGAACATCGATAAAATAGTAGAAATTACTCAAGATCCTATTGGAAGAACACCTAGAAGTAACCCTGCTACTTACACTGGAGTATTTGATGACATAAGAGAATTATTCACTAATACAAAGGAAGCAAAGATGTATGGCTTTGAAAAGAATAGATTCTCATTTAATGTAAAAGGTGGAAGATGTGAAGCATGTCGTGGTGATGGTGTTAAGAAAATAGAGATGCACTTCCTTCCTGACGTCTATGTTCCATGTGAAATATGTCATGGTACTAGATATAATAGTGAAACACTTAATATTAAATTTAAAGGTAAGAATATAGCAGAAGTACTTGATATGAGAGTAACTGAAGCAGTTAAGTTCTTTGAAAACAATCCAAAGATAAAAGCTAAACTAGAAGTAATAGAATCAGTTGGACTAGGATATATAAAACTTGGACAAAGTGCTCCAACTTTATCAGGTGGAGAGGCTGGAAGAGTAAAACTAGCTAAAGAATTACAAAAGAAACCAACTGGAAAGACATTATACATAATGGATGAACCTACTACAGGACTACATTCAGACGACATAAAGCGTCTTCTTGCAATTATTCAAAAAATAGTAGATAATAAAGATACAGTAATAGTGATAGAGCACAATTTAGACATGATAAAATGCGCTGACCATATTATTGATATTGGTCCAGAAGGCGGAGATGCTGGAGGAACGATTGTTGCCCAAGGAACACCTGAAGAAGTTGCAAAAGTAAAAGAATCATATACAGGACAGTTTCTTAAAAAATTGCTATAGGAGGTTTTATGCCTAGAAAAAAACAAAATAATAAAATCAATGATAAAGGTATAGAAAAGAAAAGTAGAAGTAAAAAAGAGATAAAAGAAGAACCTAAAGAAGAAGTAAAAGAAGATAATAATAAAGAAGAAGCAATAACAAAACACACAATTAAGCATAAGATAATAGAAATTTTATTATATCTAACTTCATATACAATTACATTTATGATAGTACAAAATTTCTTTAAATCATTTGTAATTGCAGAACCAAAGCTTTTATACTCTATAATTGCAGTAACAATAATATATGTTTTAAATAAAGTAGTTAAACCAATCATAGTAACTCTTACTATGCCATTAACTGGTATAACATTTGGCTTATTCTATTTAATAATAAATACTCTAATACTAGTAATTACAGATTTTGTAATGTTTTCAAAACTAGATTTTACTAATATTTGGATATTGTTCTTCATATCTATAATATTATCTATACTAAGATTTTTGATTGAAGATATAATTCTAAAACCTATTGTTAGAAAGGCGTTTAAAGAATGAATGAGATTGCACTTGATTTTGGATTTATTCAAATCTACTGGTATTCAATATTTATATTATTAGCAATGTCAGTAGGAATGTTTATCGTTCTAAGAGAATCTAAGAAAAAAAGAATACATGAAAATGCAATAACTGATTTAGTATTCTGGACGGTAGTTTGGGGAGTTGTTGGTGCAAGACTTTATTATGTACTCTTTAATTTGGATTATTATGGAGTACATCAAGCAGAGATATTTGAATTATGGAAAGGCGGACTAGCCATACATGGTGGAATAATGTTTGGTCTATTCTATGTATTATATTTCTGTAGGAAAAGGAATTTTAAACTATTGAAAATTACCGACATATGTGCACCAGGCTTAATAATAGGACAAGCCATTGGTAGATGGGGAAATTTCTTTAATAGAGAAGCATATGGGGTATGTATTGGTAAAGCAGCTCTTGAAAAAATGCCACTTCCAAAATTCATAGTAGAAGGAATGTACATCCCAAGAGAAGGGGATTACTGCCAACCAACATTCTTATATGAATCAATCTGGAATTTAGTAGGATTTATAATATTGTTATTCCTAAGAAGAATTAAATATATTAAAGAAGGACAAATTACTGGATTCTATTTAGTATGGTATTCAGCTGGAAGATTTGTAATCGAAGGAATGAGAATGGACAGCCTAAGAATAGGTGGACCAAATGGATTAAGAGTTGCACAACTTGTATCTATTATTCTAGGAGGTATTGGATTGTTCCTAATATGGTTCAGATTCAGAAAACCTAAATTTGAGTATCTATACAACGCAGAAGATAATGAAATAACTAGAACAGAAAGTAAATAAATATTTGACAATAAAGCACTTTTGTGTTAATTTATAACTGACACAAGAAAGTGTTTTTATTTTGGTTAAAAAAGGATGGGTTTTAAAATGGCAAAAGAAAAAGCTGAAAAAGAAAAGAAAGCTAATAAGAAAGACAAAAAAGTCGTTAAACAAACAAAAGAAACAAAAGTAAAAAAAGAGGGATTTTTTAAAGGAGTAAAGCAAGAGTTTAAAAAAGTTAGATGGCCTAACAAAAAAGAAATGGTTAAATACTCTATAGCAACTTTAGTATTCATACTATTCTTTGGAATATTCTTCTATTTAATTGAAGTCATCATGTGGGCTATCAATAGATTAGTATAAAAGGGGGATAATATATGGAAAAACAGTGGTATGTAGTTAATACTTATTCTGGACATGAGAACAAAGTAAAAGAAAAGCTTGAAATGAGAGCTGGATCTATGGATATGAAAGATTATATCTTTAGAGTAATCGTCCCAGAACAAAAAGAAGTAGAAGTAAAAGATGGTGTAACTAAAGAAAAAGTTAAGAAGATGTTCCCTGGATACATTTTAGTAGAAATGGTAATGAGTGATGAAGCTTGGTATGTAGTAAGAAATACTCCAGGTGTAACTGGATTTATCGGATCTAGTGGTAAGGGAGCTAAACCAACACCACTTCAACCATACGAAGTAGATACAATCCTACGTAATATGGGAATTAGTAGACTTGATACAAATAAAGAACTTGAAATTGGTTCTAAAGTTAAGATTATTGCTGGTGCCTTTACTGGTATGTTTGGAACAATTGAAAGTATTGATTTAGATAACCAAAAACTAGAATTAAATGTAGACTTATTTGGTCAAGAAACTTCTGTTGAAGTAGAATTATCTCAAATTGAGATGGCTTAGTATTAAAAATAACCAATAAAAACAAATAAATACTTGCAAAACAAAGAAAAAAATGTTATTATCAAAACGCTATATTATTATATAGATTAAATTTAGTGGGAAGCGAAATTAAGCGAAAAAATTATAACTCTAATAGGTCGAAAGAGAGTTATAAGCGGACAATAGCTATTTGAACCACTCGCGAAAACTTAAATATAGGAGGTGTCTGTCGCGGCAAAAGAAGTTGTAAAGCAAGTCAAACTACCAAGTCAAGCCGGTAAAGCTACACCTGCTCCACCAGTTGGAACAGTTTTAGGACCAGCAGGAATAAACCTACAAGAATTTTGTACAAAGTATAATGATGCAACTAAAGATAAGATGGGAGATGTACTACCTGTTGAAATATCTATTTATGATGATAGATCATTCACATTCGTAGTTAAGACTCCACCTACAGCATTCTTAATTAAGAAGTTTGCTAAGATTGGTAAAGGATCTACTAAAGGAAGAACTGAAGTAGTTGGATCTTTAACTAAGGCTCAATTAAAAGAGATTGCTGAAATTAAATTACCAGATCTTAATTGCTATACTGTAGAAGAAGCTATGAAGATAGTTGAAGGTACAGCACTTAATATGGGT
>JAEEGL010736438.1_pt1 | contig 26866 bp, 26 predicted proteins | sample 9134231 | NCBI WGS metagenome assembly JAEEGL01 (sample SAMN16246548, study PRJNA631951) | gut metagenome | biome: gut microbiome; feature: rumen; material: fiber-attached | host: Bos | place: Iran: Karaj | collected 2018-10 | reverse complement strand
TGTGACAAGATTAACAATGAGTCGCTGCCAAACTACTCGGTGCGTATCAATCTGGGAGATTATGGGTTGTGGAATACCTATGGCGTGCATTCTCTGGGGGAGTTCCGCATTTTCAACCGTGTAAAAGGTTTGCCGTCTAATTTCCCTTACAACGTGAACACTTACACCGGATTTGGCGGAGTGCTGCTCTTCATGGGGCAGGACATGCAGTCGGGTGGCGGGGTCCCCTTGGCGTTCGACCTGGCTTGTCCGGTAGAGCATAATGCCGAAGTCACTGTGACCATCGATCCCACTACTCTCGATGCGGTGTGCTCAACATGTAAATCCCATTACGACGTGCTCATTGGTGCCGGTGGCCCCAAGAGTGGTATGGCCATCGACCGCAAGGTGGGCTTGAACATGTATAAAGTGCGTCCTACATCCACAGGCGGCTACTTTATTTCAAACTACTGATATTGAGTTCCCATTCATCTGTTTTGGTCATCGGTTTCCCGTTACCACATTTGTCCTTATGGGTGAGTGAAAGACTAAAAACAGCACATTAATAAAAATCTTTTGCATTATTATAGATAATGTGAAAGATTTTCTGTATTTTTGCAGTAATAATTCAAAAAGTGAAGAATATGTTTCAGTTTAAAGTTCCCGATAAGATATTGATGGGCGACAATATAGTTGCCACAGTCGAGAATGTTTTTAACCAATATGGCAAGAATGCGCTGATTGTCACCGGACCAAATATTGCCCGGTCGACGATGACTGCCACACTTGAGCGCACTCTCGACAACGACCGTGTGAAATACACGGTGATGTCCACCATCGAGGGTGAACCCACCGTTGCGATGGTGGAGATGGGCGTTAAGATCTATCAGGAATGTGGATGCGATTTCATCATCGGTTTGGGCGGCGGCAGTCCTCTTGATGCTGCCAAGGCGATAGGAGCGATGACGGTTCTTCCCGGCTCGATTGCCGATTATAAGGGAGTGCGCATCGACAAGGCTGAATTGCCACCTGTAATCTGTATACCAACGACTGCTGGCTCGGGATCAGAAGTGACGAAATACACTATCATTACCGATGAAAACACAGGCGTCAAAATGCTGCTTACTGGTGATGCGTTGTTGCCCAAGATGGCGATGCTGGACTTTACTTTCTCTAACGGATGCCCCAAGAGTGTCACTGCAGCTACAGGTCTTGATGCGTTGACTCATGCCATCGAAGCATTCATCTCGGTGAACGCGCAGCCATTGAGCGATGCCTATGCTCTCTCGGCAATCAAGCGAATAATGCGTTATCTGCCTCAAGTTTATCGCGATGGCAGCAATGCCCATGCCCGTCGCGAGATGGCGATTGCCGCACTTCAGGCAGGCATTTGCATCAACAACTCAAGCGTCACTCTTATCCATGGCATGAGCCGCCCCATTGGTGCCAAGTTCAATATTCCTCACGGAATGTCGAATGCCATGCTTCTGAACACTTGCCTGAACGATATGGAGATGTCGGCTCGTCACAACCTTGCCCGCATCGCCACCTATCTGCGCATTCAGTCGGTCGATGAGATTGATGCCAGCGAGAAATTTGTGGAAGAAGTGGCTAAATTGATTGAGAAGCTGGATGTGCCCAGTTTGAAGAAATATGGTATTGACCGCGATGAATATATGGCAGCCGTCGATCAGATGAGCTTTGAGGCTATCATGAGCGGTAGCCCCTCTCACGCTCCCCGCGAGTATACTGCCGATAACATCAAGGAATTATACATTAAAGCCTATAAATAATAGCTGAACTCTGCGAGTTCGGCATGGGGATGTTTAACTTGTTGAAATTAATTATTTTAGAAATGAGAAATAAGATGGTAAGAGTGGCAGTGTCTGTAATGCTGCTCATTGCTGGTTTGAATGCCAGCGCACAATCAGTAGTGAATAATGATGAAAACGCAACCCGTCGGTTCGATGGTGTTGTTACTATCGCCATGAATGGAGACATCATGACGGGCTCGATATTGCCAAGTCGTGACATGCCGCCCAATGATGGAAAAGACATTTTCATCGATTGCGACTCAATAATTCGCAGCGCCGACGTGGCATGTGGAAATCTTGAAGGTGTGCTCGCCGACAGCGGCAAGACACGCAAGCGTCCGGGAAGGCTCTCTTTCTCGTTCATGATGCCCACCAAGAGCGTCAATCTCCTGACGGCTGCCGGTTATGACTTCATGGGTATTGCCAACAACCACATCAACGACTTCTATCCGGTCTGCATCCAGTCAACAATCAAGACTCTCACTGACAATGGCATAGGGGTAGCAGGCACCAAGGATTGTGAAACAAGCATCAAGGTGATTAATGGTGTGAAATATGGTTTTTGTGCCTTCGGTCACGAGAGTTACACGCTACGCACCCAGGATACTATGACGGTGAAGCGCATCATCAGGAAACTGCGCTCCGAGTGTGACATTGTCATTGTGTGCTTCCACGGTGGGTCGGAAGGACTCGACCAGCGGCATCTGCCTAATGGAACCGAGTATTTCTATGGTGCCGACCGTGGCAACCTGCGCCAGTTTGCACACCTGTGCATCGACAATGGTGCCGACATCGTCTATGGCCACGGTCCACACGTGCCACGAGCAATGGAACTTTACAAGGGGCATCTTATTGCCTACAGCCTGGGCAACTTTGCTACGCCACGAGGCATGAAGCTTCATTTCCAAACTGCATACGCACCTCTGCTGGTGGCTCGCCTCGACGGTAACGGCAAGTTTGTTGATGGCAAGATTCATCCTTTTATCCAATACCGTGATAAAGGCCCCCGCCATGACCTCGAGGGCAAGGTGGTGAGTGAAATCCGCTCTCTCACCAATGATGATATCAAGGACAATAAGTTAAACATCGCTGATGACGGAACTATAACAGTGAAATAATTATTATTATGAAAAAGATTCAGATATTTGTAATGGCGGCTTTGCTGCTAATGACAGCTTGTAACGGCAATCAGCAGACCAGCTCGCCATCGGCTGCCGACAGCACTGGCACCGACACCAGTGCACAGCCTAAACGCATCATCGACACGATTACCATTTCTATGAATGGCGACATGATGCTTGGTTCGATAAAGCCTAATGTGATATTACCTGCCAACGACGGAAAGGATCTTCTGCGTGACTGCGCTCCAATCACTCGCAGCGTAGATGTGGCATGTGGCAACCTTGAAGGCGTGCTCGCCGACAGCGGCACTACCCGTAAGGCCCCCGGTCCGTTGTCGTTCTCGTTCATGATGCCAACCAGATATGTGCAGTTGCTGGTTGATGCCGGCTACGACTTCATGGGCATCGCCAACAACCATATCTACGACTTCTATGAGGCAGGAACGAAGTCCACCATCAAGACTCTGCGCGATGCGGGGATAGGTGTTGCCGGGACCAAGGATTGTGAGACAAGCATAAAAGAGATAAATGGTGTGAAATATGGCTTTTGTGCCTTTGGTCACGAGGACTATTCACTCAAAACTCAAGATACTGCGACAGTGAAGCGCATCGTCAAGCAACTACGTGCTGAGACCGACATTGTGATAGTTTGTTTCCATGGTGGTTCGGAGGGCACTTCACAGCGTCACATCCCCTATGGAACCGAGTTTTTCCATGGCATGAACCGAGGCAATGTGCGTGAGTTTGCACACTTGTGCATCGACAATGGTGCCGATATTGTCTATGGTCATGGTCCACACGTGCCTCGTGGCATGGAACTGTATAAGGACCATCTCATTGCCTACAGCCTGGGCAATTTTGCTACGTTGGGCATGAGTGTGGTGGCTCAGACGGGACACGCTCCATTGCTTGTTGCACGCATCGATGGCAACGGCAAGTTTATCGACGGCAAAATTCACTCGTTCATTCAGGGACATCGCACTGGTCCTCGCCGTGATGCTACTAATGCAGTTCCTAAGGACATCAGAGAGCTTACACTCAGTGACTTCAAAGACAATAAACTCAATATCGCCGACGACGGCACTGTGACCATAATCAAATAAAGCTGAGATTAAATGAGAAAATTATTATTGATAGCGGCTATAGCGGTAAGCATCTCTGGCAGTGCCTACGATGGAGTGAGCAAACTGTTTCTTGAGGAGAATGGCAGGCTCTTTGCTTTATTACAGCTAAGTATGCGGTATGAGTTGCTAAACAACTATGACCGTGCCGATGCCAGCGAGGTTATCAATAATCTGCGTACCACCGAGTCACGAATTCTCAAGCTGGAGAATGACTATATGGTGATTGCTACTTCTTCGGCAAAGACAGTGGAAATGAAATTGTTGCCAAAATCGAAGAAAGACACCATTCTGGCTGTTATTGAAACTGTGACTACGCCTTATAAGGACAGCCGCCTCTCGTTCTATGACATGAAGTGGAATCCACTTGATGCCCGCCAGTTTATCAAGCAAATGCCCTGCATCGACGATTTCGTTCGAGTCAACACTCCCAAACCTTTGCGCGAGAACCTGCTTTCCGGCATCACTTTTGTAATGATAGGAATGACATTCCAGGACAACTCACTTGTTGCCACTTGCGATTTTAAGGATTTCTATCTCGGTCAGGACTATAAGAATATTGAGCCTTTTGTCCTTAACAAGGTGGTTTACAGCATCGACAAGGCGAAGTTCAGAAAAAAATGACAACTGAAAATCAATGTGAATCATAATGATTGAGTCACTGACGCTATTAGAATATAATAACCGAATCAAGCGGGTAATCTATGATCAGCAACTCCAAGGATGCTGGGTCACAGCCGAGACCAGCGACCTGCGTGTGAGCCGTGGACATTGCTATCTGGAACTGATACAGAAAGACCAGAACGGAACCACAGTGGCACGGCTGGGTGCGGTAATCTGGGCAAGTACCTTCAATATGCTTAATGCCAAGTTCTATGCCGTAACTGGCAAACAGTTGGCAACGGGAATGAAGGTCATGGTGAAAGTGAATGCCAACTTCCATGAACAATATGGCCTGAAGGCTGTCATCAACGACGTGAATCCAGAATTCACTTTGGGTGACATGGAGCGCATCAGGAAGGAGATTGTCGCTAAACTCACTGCCGACGGCATTATCAACATGAATAAGGAGTTGCCTTGGGGGCTGGCTCCACAACGCATTGCCGTGGTTTCGGCAAGTGGTGCTGCTGGTTATGGCGACTTCATCAACCAGCTTCACAATAATTCCTATGGACTCAAGTTCTATACTTGTCTTTTCAATGCGGTGATGCAGGGCGTGAACACCGTATCTTCGGTAATTGCTGCCCTTGACCGCATTGCTCAGAACGAGGAACTTTTTGACTGTGTAGTGATAATTCGCGGTGGTGGTTCGACGAGTGACCTGAACTCCTTCGACAATTACGAATTGGGAGCAAATATTGCACAATTTCCGTTACCGGTGATTACCGGTATCGGGCATGACCGTGATGTGACAATCCCCGACATGGTGTCGAAACTTCATGTAAAGACTCCTACTGCCGCTGCCGAGTTTCTGGTGCAGTGTGGCATAGCTCAGCTCACTAGGCTCAATATGCTTGCAAGCAGTGTGGTGGAAACTTCGCGTGATGCTATTGCACATGCGCGTGAGCAGCTGGCTTACTATGGAAGTTTTATTCCTATGGCAGCACAGAAGATGGTTGAAACAAGTCGTGCGAAGCTCAGTGGTTATGCCCGAGCTATTCCCATTGTGCTTGATTCAAGAGTGAAGAGTGAGCACAATCGGCTTGATCATGACGTTGTGCTGATGAAGTCGGCAGTTTCGGCTAGTTTTGAGCGTCAGCGTATGCGTCTTGCTTCGCTTGCCGACAAGGTGCAGCTGCTGTCACCTCAGAATATCTTGAACCGTGGCTATTCGCTCACTACTTGCAATGGGCATGTGGTAACTGCGGCAGCATCGCTCAAGGCTGGCGACAACCTGGTCACCAGCTTCAAAGACGGCAAGGTAGCCAGCACCGTCACAACAATAAACTGATAACTGATAACTCAAATATATGGAACCAATCGACGCAACAAAATTGACCTATACTCAAGCCGTTACCGAGCTTGAGGAGATAGTGAAGAAGATGCAGAGCCCTGAGTGCAGCATCGACAATCTGAGCCAGTATACTGCTCGTTCGCTGCAATTGTTCAAAGTGTGCAAGGCTAAACTTACTCAGACCGATGAGGAGCTGAAGAAAGTCCTCGACGAGATGAGTGATGACAAGTAACACTAACCACAATTATATTTATAATTATGGAAAAAGAAGATGATGTAGTGGTTTTCGCCATGTATGACAGCCCTATAGAGGCTAACATTGTGAAAGGTGTGCTCGAGAGCAACGGTGTACCCGCAGGAGTAATTGGAGACTCTACCGCCAACGCTCTCATGCAGGGTTTTTCGCAGGGCACCATGCGAGTGGTGGTCCTACGACGTGATTTGAAATTGGCTAAAGAAATAATGGAAGCCAATCCCATCGAGTAAATCAGGGAAAAATATTTTCCTTTTATCGCCTGATACCGCGTTCCTTAAGAGCTTGGTGGTATCGGGCGGCATTTTCTTCATGCTCGTTATAGGTGACGGCAAAGTTGTGGTAGCCCGAGAAGTCTTCCTTGGCGCACATGTAGATGTAATCATGCTTTGGAGCATCGAGGACAGCGTCGATTGATGCTTTTTCAGGCAGGCAGATGGGGCCGGGGGGCAGACCTTCGACATAATAGGTGTTCCATGGCGATGCCACACTGGTGTCGGCAAAGGTGATGCGTCGCAGCGCAAAATTGCCTAATGCGAACTTTACGGTTGGGTCGGCTTGCAGTTTGATGTGTTTTGCCAGTCGGTTGAGATAGAGTCTTGCTACTTTCCCTTTCTCGTCGGCCTTTGATGTCTCGCCTTCGACTATCGAAGCCAGTGTGACAACCTCCACTGGCGTGAGGCCCAATTCTTCGGCTTTTGACTTGCGGCTGCTGCTCCAGAATCGGTCGCTATATTTGTTCATGTGTTCAATTAGCTTTTCCGGTTCAATGTCCCAAAGGAACTGATAAGTGTCGGGCAGGAAGATGCTGGTGATGTTGTCGGGGGTCAGGCCGTAGGTGGCGCACAGGTCTTTGTCGTTAAGTACCGCGAGCAGTTCTTCTTTCGTCATCATCAGTTTTTTGGCAATGCGCTTGGCGAGATCTTCCTTAGTGCGCAGATTGTTAAGCGTTAGTTTTACCTCATCGGCTGCACCTCGTCTTAATTTGTTGGCGATGCTTAATGCACTTTCTCCCTCACTGATGGTGAACGCGCCATGACGTATGCTCAGGTCACCGTGAGTGAGATTTATGAGTCTCATAACCTTGGATGCAAACTGTGGAGACGTGCAGTTTGCAAGTGCCTGGGCAACTTCATCGTTCGACGTGCCTTTTTTCAGATATAGAGTGGCTTCTTTGTCGGATGTGGCTGTGAGATAAGGTGAAGCGATTATTGCACCTATAGCTACAAGTATAATAGCTGCTATTGCGCTGATTTTTATCCACTTTGGCAGTTTGGACAGCCACGATTGGTTATTCGTTTTCTTTTTTGATTTCTTAGCCATAACAGGATGATTCGTCATTAATAGTGCTTAAGGCTTGAGGCCGGCATTTCTCGTGCAAAGTTAATCAACACAATTCAATTACGCAAACTGTTTATTCTTCTCCGTTTGAAAAATAGCTAATTATTTTGTGTTATAGCAAATTATCTTTATCTTTGCACTTATGAAGGGAACACTTTAAGAGAATGACCCAATTAACTTATCTTTTTACATAATGAAGAAAACCGTCATTATACTATTCGCTATTATTGTAGCGTGCACTATAGCGCAAGCCGAAGAACTTTTGAGATTTAATCAGATGCATTATGAAGGGTGGGTTTACTCTCGCCCCGATGCAGTGTTGAATACCGATCTGATTTCGCATAACAGGGTATATCTCTATAAAGACGGAGAGCTGGATTACACGCTGACGTCACCATTGTTTGACCGAAAAAATGCAGGGGCAATTGTTGTTAATGTACTAGGGTATGCAACTATGCATAGTACGCCTCAGTATAATCTTGACATTGCCTCGCCAACCATTCAGCTGCTCTACGAAAATGGCGATGTGCTCAAAAGTGATGTTTACAAATTTGAAGGCGATTCGCTGGAAAGGAATTTCACGATAAAGTTTAACCTCTACAACCTCGATGAACAAAAGCTGAAATTGCGTTTGGCTTGTTGGGATGCCGATCTCTACAGCTCTTTTTCAGTACGTAAGGTCATTATAAGCAGTGGAAACCTTACGGGCGACGTCAATTGTGACGGGTCGGTCAATGCCGCCGACGTAACAGCACTATATGCAAACATCCTTAATGGTGATGAAACATACATTGCTACAAGTGATGTAAATGGCGATAACTCAATCAATGCCGCCGATGTTACCGCTGTCTACAAAATAATCCTCGGGAATTGACGTTTGTCACTCCTTATAGTAGCTCCCCCCTCTAAGATAGAGAGGGGAGAGTATGATTATTCCATTTCTCATTAAATATCTACCCTTTTGCCTATTTAGAAAGTATCTGCAGTAGGGCAGGGGTAAGAGCTGGGTTAGAAGCGAGAATACTCCAGTTGCGGTCGGGTCTGAATCGCTGTGCTGTGGCTCCGGCTTCATGGGCAATAAGCATGGCTGCACACACGTCCCATTCATTGAGATTCATTTCCCAGTAAGCATCAAGAAATCCGGCAGCTACATAGCAAATGTCAAGCGCTGCTGAGCCAAGCCGTCGCAGTCCTCTCACTATGGGCATGATTTGCTTGAAGTTGTCGAGGTTGTTATCGGGATTTACAGCTTTGTCGTAGGGAAATCCCGTTGCAACGACTGCCTTGGCGAGCGTTGGTGTGCCGCTAGGTGAAATGGGGTTGCCGTTGAGTGTCGCTCCGCCACCTAGTGTAGCGCAGAACAACTCTCCGAGTTGAGGAGCATAGACTACACCTGCTACAGCTTCACCATTGTGCTTGACACCTATCGAGACGTTGAACCATGGCAGGCCGGCGCTGTAGTTGGTGGTTCCGTCAAGTGGGTCAATTACCCATTGCCACTCAGGGTTGCCATGCAAAGCTAATCCCGACTCCTCGGTAAGAATCGAGTGGTCGGGATAAATCTTTGTGATGCAATCAACAATCAGCTTTTCACTGGCCTTGTCGGCGGCAGTGACGACATCGAAGTCGTTCTGCTTAGTGGCGATTTCGAGCTCTTGTGAGCGGAAGAGTTTAAGCTGTACGTCACCTGCCTTGCGTGCCATGTCTATGGCATTGGCAAGGATAGCATCATAGTTTGTCATTTTGTTTTAATAAATTATATTTCAGGTTTCCTGATTGGAATCTGGCGCTTGAACACTTCCTTGAAGGTTATCAAGGTTTCGGTGCGGCCCAATCCCAGTTGCAGGAACTTATTGTGAATTATTTTCAACATATGATCATTGTTCTGGGCATAGAGCTTCACAAACATGTCATACTTTCCAGTTGTGTAGTAGCATTCCACAACCTCAGGCATCTCGCGGAGGTGTTCTACAACGCTTTCAAATTTTGATGAGTCGTTGAGGAATATTCCCACATAAGCGCAAGTCTCAAACCCTACTGCTACTGGATTGATTAGCGAGATAGAGCCGTTGATGACTCCCATTGTGTTCAGTTTTTGGATGCGCTGATGAATTGCTGCTCCCGAAACGTTGCACTCACGGGCGATTTCAAGATAAGGTTTGCGAGCATCGCTCGATAGCATGTTAAGGATTTTATAGTCCAGGTCGTCTAATTTTGGTGTTGCCATAATCACTTTATTTATATGAGGTTAATATTTTGTTGTCCTTTATTTTTTACTTCATTTACTCCCCCAAACGAGTAGGGTGGTTAGAATTTTATTTGCAAATGTAAGAAAAAAATCTGAAAAACCAACAAATTATAATGATAATTTACTTGATTTCTTTCGATTTTAACAATTAATTGTTCAAAATACTTATTTTTTATCAATAATCAATGATAATAACGCTAGATGCCTTTTATGAGTAATCACAAAAAAGCCGCACTTGTTTAGTGCGGCTTTTTGTGATTATCTGGAATAATTCTAGGGAATTATTCTTCGGTCTCAGTTGTGCCCAGGATGACTCTGTAAACAGCAGTAACGTCGGCAGCGTTGATTGAGTTGTCGCCATTTACATCACTTGTGGCAATGTATGTTTGATCACCATTAAGGATGTTGGCATAGAGTGCTGTAACGTCGGCTGCATTGACCGAACCGTCGCAGTTGACGTCGCCAAATTTGTGCTCGCTACCACCTTCGGGAACAGTGTAAAGTAGCTTACCGGTAAGGTCATAAACACCACCTGCAACATAGGTCATGTCACCAGTTTGAGCCGTGCTATTGTTGAAGATGATACCCTCAGGACGATTTTCGGGAACGATGTCTGGACCAATCCATTGGAAAACAGGAGCACTGTCATCACTATTAGTGTTACCAATCAACACACAGCTTTGTCCAGGCCAAGTGCCACCAGTAAAGTTGGTATCGGTAGTGGTGTTCCAAGCCCAGCAGTTTGCTGCTGTCCAGGTAGCAGGAGCTACAAAGTAAGCAAATTCTTTACCTTCAACCCATACTACGGTTTCGGGCAGAGTTGCTGGGTCAAACTCTTTAACTTCAACATAGGTGCTGGTAACATCTTCATACTCGCCTTCTTCGGGGTCAAAGATGTAGTAAGCAGTTCCGGTTACACCATTGATGTTGGCTGTTTGGATAGCTGGATCGCCACCATCGTTGAAGATGATGTTGAGTGCATCGCAATCAAACTCCTGAGATAACCAAACGAGTCCATCATCGGTAATGATTGTGCTTTCTGCATCCATTTGGGTGCCAGGCCATCCACCATTGCTGGCACCGCCCCAAGTGTAAAGGTAAGGTGCCTCGCCGGTTGTGGTGCGCACATTGATGGTTACAGTGGCGCTTGCACTAATGGCAACAAAAGCGATAGCTAATAATAAAGTAGTAATTTTCTTCATGTAGTGAATAAATAAATTAAAGTTAATAACTGCAGTTAATTATGACGTGACTTGCAAAAGTAATAAAGTGTGTGAGAAAAATCAAATTTCAATACACTTTTTTGCTAATTGCCTAAAATAATTTTGTAAATGGCAGTAACATCAGCGGCATTGACCGAGCAGTCATTGTTGACGTCGGCATTGAACTGCCAAGTGGTGTTATTGCCCAGGATAATGCCGTAGAGCGCTGTGACATCGGCAGCGTTTACTGCTCGGTCTAGGTTTACATCGGCTTTGTCAAACTCGAGCATACCGTTCACATCGTAGTAAGCTCCGTTGAGGAAGCTGAAATCGGCTGTTTGTGGACTTTTATTATTGCTGAAGATGATGCCGGTAGGCTCATCGTCGCCCAGAAGACCGCCGTCCCACACCCAGATGTCTAGACCGTTGTACAGTCCTTTTCCCACCAGGTAGCATTTTGCTCCAGGCCATGTGCCGCCAGTGTAGTTCTTGTTCCCCAAGTTAGCATTCCATGCCCAGCAATAAATGTCATTGGTCCATGTGGAAGGTGCAATGAAGAATGCGTGAAGCTTCAGTGCAAGATCTTCGACTGTTACAGGCTCGGTGCTGCCACCTCCGCCACTCTGTCCTCCTCCAGAGACATATGTGGTGTTCGGGTCACCTTCCTCCTCGGTGCCGTCATAGCTTAGCTGATTGGGTGTCACCTTGCTGTTGTTGTAGAGGAACGGCCCGTCACCACCAATCTTGCCGGGACCGTTGAGAACGTAGATGCGCATGTTTCCCTTTCCGCTGAACTCTGGTGTGGTTAGTGTGCCATTAGTCACCGTGATTGAGTTTCCGGTCACCACGTCGGTATATGTGCCGTTGAGCACGTTGCTGAATGTGGCTTTCGAATTCAGGGCGATTAGGGCATAGCTGTCGATGTCGCCACTGGTGTAGCGGCGTTTGAATGCAAAGCCATTGCTCGACGAACATCCACTTTTGCTATACTGCCCCTTGCGCAGTGCTGGTACTGCTGCACGAATTTTATTGAGACGTTGCAGGTGTACAGCCAGCGGGCGGCTCAGTGTTGCAGCCACGTTGCCGTTGGCATTAGTGTACTCGCCAAAGTCGGTAGTGTTGACCTCGCCTTTGAGGTAACCGCCATAGTAAGCTCTGCCGCTGTTCTTCAGCGTGATATTTGTTCCCTCGTCTATGCGCGCTCCCTTGCGGAATTCAATTTCGCCACCTTGGAAGAGGCATGGAATACCACGCATGGTGAACAGGAGTGACAGGTTTTCGGCCCATTGCTCGGTGCCGCCATTGAAGCGGTTGAAACTGTCGGGACCGTAGTCGTGACTCTCAACATAGTTCACGTTGAACGTAGCGTCGTTGTACAGGTTATCCTTGTTGAGAACACCCCACACACGGCTGACACTCGCAAAGTTCCAGTGCACGGTGAAATCGATGACGTTGAGTCCGCTTGCCTGACTGTAGTCGGGAGTGTGGTAGTCGTTCCCGTCGAGCTGTGCGTTCTGGCTCTTAGGCTGTGTGCTTTCGCCTGGGTTCGCTTCGTGTTCTGCGAGGCACAGTTTCTCATTGTCGAGAGTGGCGGGGTCGGTGCTTTCATAGACTGCTACACTGTTCCAGTAGTTCTCGTCGTGGTTCCACTGACTCATCAGTGTTGGGTCGCTCTGCCAAGTGTAGAAATATGGCGAGAGTGATGGCTGCCCCCGGTAGGTTACTTCGTTGTAGCGGGCGCAAACCTCGGCAAACATATAGAACGGACACTCGTTCAGTCGCTTACTCTTGTATTGCTCACCCAACGCTTTGAATGCAGGGACGAAGGCGGCATTGAACGACAGGCGTGAGATATGTCCACCGGTATCAATGCGGAAACCGTCCACTCCCATTTCGATGAACTTGCCGTAGCAATTAATCAGGTAGTTATAGGTTTGTGGATTCTCGGTGTTGAGGTCAACGCAGTCTCCTGCAATCTGTGCCCACCAACGGTTTGGCTCATCCCAGTTGAAGTTGCCGTAATGGTGCCACAGGTTGTGGTTGTCGTGATTCTTGCCGTCGGTGTTCTTCATCTTGCTCAAGCGGTCGTTGTATTGCGCGCTGCCGCCCAGGTCATTGTAATTGTCTTGGAGCTTTCCTCCCTGCGAGATGGTCAGAGGCACTAGGCACTGGCTCATGTCACTCTGTGGCACGCTGTAGTCACGGGTGAAGAGTTTGCAAAGATTTTCCTCTCCAAAATTGCCGGTGTGGTTAATGACGATGTCGAGAATAATCTTCATGCCTCGCGCATGAACTGCGTCAATGAGGTCCTGAAACTTCACGTCGTCGCTTTCCAGGCGCTTCTCCACTTTGCTCATGTCCATAGCATGATAGCCGTGGTAGTCATAGCCCGATGCGTTCTGTACCACGGGAGTAATCCAGATGGCGGTGAATCCCAATGCCTTGATGTAGTCAAGTTTCTCTATCAGCCCCTTGAAATCGCCTCTCCACTCTGGGTCTTGATTTGCCACGTTGCCGGCCTGATTTGCGTCCCAACAGTAGGTGTTGTTCGTTGGGTCACCGTCATAGAAACGGGTGGTCATGGCAAAGTAGATTGTCTCGTCGCGGAAGTCGGTGCGGCCACCAACGAATTCGGTAGTCGCCCATGCCGAAGCGTTGGCCAGCATGAGTGTCAATGTGGTTATGAGGCTGTATAGTTTCATGTGGAGTTTTTTTGCGACCACAAAATTAACAAAAATAGCCATTTCGTAAGCTCACTGACTGCGTGAGGATTATATAAATTATAGTGCAAACGTTTGCGTTTCAGCCGGTTTGCCACATATTCCAGACTATCTGGCTTATGGACTTTTTCAGCTACATCAATCAACAAAAAATAAAATGATAAAATCCCAGCTCAAGCCCGTTTTGCATAACTCAATATAAGTCCTTGATGACAACACGCTGGCCGAAAAACGCTTTGAACAAGGTGTGATAGAGGAATAAGAAATGCATAAATATTTATTTTTTTGCTTTTTTGTTAGGAAAGTATTTTTTTTTATTATATCTTTGCACGAAAGCCCAAAATAATTTTACCTTCTTGTGACGCAAAACGTCACGAAAACTAAACTAGACAAATAATGAAGAATAAAAAAGAAAGATTGCATTTAATTGTAAATCTGGTTAGAAAGAACAGCATAGGAAGCCAGAACGAATTGGCAAATATGCTTAAGAATTGTGGGTGCGAGGTGACTCAAGCAACCTTGTCACGCGACTTGAAGTCTTTGAAAATTACGAAAGTAGCAACTAACGATGGAGGGTATATGTACATTATTCCCGACAACAACGACTTGCAGAACAGTATGCTTATGAGCGGCCGTGAAAGCTTGACGGTGCAGCAGCAGGTAGGATTTGTGTCAATTGCGTTCTCCGGACACATGGCGGTTATTAAGACACGTAACGGCTATGCTGCAGGACTTGCCTATGACATCGACATGAGCCGTTCTAATGAGGTTCTCGGAACAATTGCGGGTGCCGATACTGTCTTTGCAATTATGCGTGAGGACCTCTCGCATGAGGAGGCTCTCAAGTTTTTCTCTCGCTTTGTGCCTTTAGACTAGATTCATTACCAATTATAATTTTTTATGATAGACGCAGGTATTACAGGTGGCGAAACAATCATTGCCGGCGAATTGCTGGAAGTGCTTATCAATCATCCCGATGTGAGCATCAAGTGGGTGTGCAGTGCCGAGAGGCAAGGACCGGTGATGAACTGTCACAAGGGCCTGATAGGGGAGTGTGACCTGATGTTCTCGGAACCAGACTTCGACGATGTCGATGTTGTTTTCAGCTGTGATGAAAACAGTGCCAGGATGTGTGCCAAGGCAGCCGAGTATGATAAAGAACTCCGTGTCATCGACCTCAGTGGTGCCATCAATGCCAAGGACAATTTCATGTATGGCTTGTGCGAAATCAACCGCAAGTTCATGGTCCATGATTGTTATGGGGTGATAGATTTGCCCAGTCCACAGGCAATGGCTGCTTTGTTGCCACTTATACCTCTTGCCAAGTTGCTGATGCTTAATGGTGACATCGGCGTGACGCTTTGCACCGGGGCTCTGGTGCCCGACATCGCTGTTGAAACTTTGAAGAAAGAGATGCTCACCGTGCTCACTGTGTTGCAGACGAGTTTTGCCAGCAAGATTGATATCACTGTTGAGAAAAGTGATGTCTCTCGGTGTGTCTCGGCCGAAATTACACTTCCATGCAAAATTGATGTTGATGAGGTGAAACGGCTGGTTGTGGATTACTACAGCGATCACAACTTCACTTATGTCACCGGGCAGGATGTGACGGCACACGATGTGGTCAATACCAACAAGTGCCTCATAACAATCAGGCGAGAGGAAGAGAACCTGCGCATGACGTCGGTTATCGACGGCATGCTTAAAGGTTCGGCTGGTAATGCCGTGCATGTGATGAACTTGTTGTTCGGGCTTCACGAGAAGGTGGGCCTGATGCTCAAGGCTCAACGATATTGAGAGAAAAATTATTAATCATAACACACATTTAAATTATTATGTCGGTAAATAAAGTTATTCTATTAGGAAATGTGGGCCGTGACCCCGAGGTGAGATATCCTTCGCAGGGTCAGATAGTAGCCACTTTCCCGTTAGCTACGAGCGATCGGGCTTATACTACTTCGTCGGGTACTCAGGTCCCTGAGCGCACCGAGTGGCACAACATCGTGATGTGGGGACGCAATGCCGAGGTGGCTGAGAAATACATCCGTAAAGGCACAAGGCTTTACCTTGAAGGACGTCTGCGCACCCGCAACTGGGAAGACAAAAACAACATCAAGCGTTACATTACTGAGATTATTGTCGACACCTTTGAGATGCTTGGTGGTGGTCAGCGCAATAGCGACGCTGGCGCTCAGGCAGCGCCTCAGCAACCCGTTCAGCAGCCTGCTGCAGGCGAGGTGAAAGAGGGTGACGTGCCATTCTAAAGATTGATGTAAACACAGTAAAAAAGTAGCATGGGCAGGGAATCATCCCTGCCCATGCTACTTTATGTCGATTCAGATTGAAATCAGTTTTCTGTTGTTTCGAGGAAGATGTCGTTGATTGTAGAAAGAGTGATGTTGAGTGGGTATTTGTCGCAAGTCCATGGAGACTTGGTAGTATCGATGATATATATCTTATCGTAACCGACACCATAGATTTTACCTTGATAATACTTCACCGCCTTGATTGAAGAAGCTGGAACTGATGATGGAATATCAACACTTGCGCCACTGCGGAGATAATAAGCCTCAAGTCCAGAATATGATTTTGAACAATATACGTTTTCTCCCATGCTGGTATTTGTGTTGTCAAAGAAAAAGTAATTGCCAATGCCACGAGTACACTGCTTAATATAACCGTTATGGCTATCGTAAGTATATGTAGCATCGCCATCGTTGCTGTTACCCCATTGATAGGCCTGTGAAGGATCCATAGGTCTCCAACAAGACTGTTTGATTAAATATGCATCAATCAGAACAAATCCGTTTTGAATTGAAATGTTCTTGAAATGTTGACTCCGATATCCACTTGTTGTTTCACCTTGTGAAGAATTGCCTCCAACAGGAATTGTTATGCGCTCAGGTGAAGCATTGAGTATTGATCTTGAGTTGTCAAGGTCGGCTATTAATACTCCGTAAATCTCACTGCTTGCTACATTTGAAGAACTTGTTGCTCCTTTTGTTCCACTTGCCCACATGAGTCCTGTTGATTCGTCCTCGATAATATTGCGGATATCGTAATAATTCGAAGGAGTCCAAAGCAAGGAGTTGTTCTTATAGAACTTATAGTCAAAGAAATAATATGTTTCAGCATTTCTGTTCACAAACAATAAGTCATGGGGGATTTTGGGGATTGTATATCGTGTATTGTAGGTTGTGGAGTATTGTGGATTAGTGCAGCGTAAAATTAGTGACTCAGACTCAGTGTCGGCTTTCAGATAAGCCTCACCTTTTCTTACAAACACTCGGTCAATAGTATTTATGTTTGAATTAAAATCAGATTTCATGACCGTGCTGTTTCGCAAGAGTACTTGCTTTCCGCTGCTAGCTCCGGCAATCCATAATGTTGGATCTACATAAATTATGATTGTAAAATTAAAGGTGTCGCCCGATGGAGTCTCGTAGGTGAGCATGATTACCGAATTGCCCACGCTCTTGGCTTTGCATGTCGTGGAGTTTGCTATAGCACTTGCAGAAATACTCACTACATCGGTGTTGCTGCTTGAACGGCTTGTTGTCGTGCCGTCATAAATGGTTACCCCGCCTTCTGATGGGAAAAATGTTATTTCGGTGCCAACATTAAGTCTGGTACTAAACACCAATCCCGGTTTTACATATTTTGTTGATGTGCCGTCGTAGAATCTCATTCTGAAGTCACGGCTCCAATTGTTGTTGTCCAATGGTGCTTTAATCGATAAGCATTCACCTGCCTGTAGGTTACATCTCGCGTCGCATGTATAGCTCCTGCTGTCGGCGAGAGTGCAGTGAAGCTGAGTCTTGTTGTTTTGTATATCGGTGTTGTTGCCGAATATATAATAACGATTGCCATCAAGGTACTTGACAGGAGAAATGGAACTGGCGCTACATACAAATTCGGTTCTCAGGCCTTCGCACATGCGGTTGATGTCAAAGACTTCAGACACATGTGAGCAGAATGTCAAGTCTTGAACACTGCCACGATGTGTGCCGGTAAACTCAACACGGCTTTCAGCGAGATTTAAATTCAATTGAATACCTACAGTTGAGCCGTTTCGTGTGTATGTTCCTGAGCCTAGAGCATAGTCATAAGGGATGTCAATGCTCCCAACTTTATCGGTGCTTGGAGAACCATGTCGCACCCAGATGGCCTTGATTGTGCCGCTCGTGCCAAATCCTGCTCGGTTGCTTCCTGTTACATCGGTGAGTTTCCACCTGTTTTCATTACGATAAAGTCTATACATGTTTGCCTCCACTCCATCAATGGTAATGTATATCACATCTTGTCCGCCATATGTGTAGTTTTGCCAAATGTGTTGTTTCGGTGTTGGTAAATCTACATCTATGTAGTCATTCATCGTGATACTGGTCGTGAAGTTGCTGTTTAAGATTATATTGTAGACGGCAGTAACGTCGGCAGCGTTGATAGAATTGTCGCCATTTACATCACTTGTGGCAATGTATGTTTCATCACCATTAAGGATGTAGGCATAGAGTGCTGTTACGTCAGCAGCATTGACCGAACTGTCATGATTGACATCAGCTTGTACTGTTTCGGGAGCAATGGTGTAATAGCTTCCAACATAGGTGTCGGCCATTGCCGCCAAGGCAAAAAGCATGTAGAGTAAAATGAGTGATGATTTTTTCATAAAGCATTATATGGTTAGAAGTTTTTTTGCAAAAATAGGAATAAAAATGTTTTTTTCCAAAAAATGCGGAGTTGCTAATTGGATTTAAATATCCATCAGATCGCGGTAGATGTCGAGTGCAGCTCTCATGTCATTATCCGAGACTATGTTGTTTATGACTGGATAGCCGCAAGCTTTTAACAAGGTGCAATTCATTTCTCCCGAAAGGCTTTTCTTGTCGTGCCTCATGAAAGACAACAGTTGATCATAGTCATCGCAGGTGATGTGGAACGCTCCGTAGTGTGCCTTCACGAATCGTGCCAGAGCGTAGAGGTCGTTGCTTGGGAAGCCCTTGAGCATGTGCGAGAGAACCATTTCGGTCACTAGTCCCCATGCTACGGCATAACCGTGAGGAATGGGTTTCCCGTCGGCCAAAGCCTTACTCTCGAAGGCATGACCTAGAGTATGCCCAAGGTTTAGGGCTTTGCGCAGTCCTTTCTCGGTGGGGTCTTGCTCAACAATGTCTTCCTTGACTTTGACCGATATTTGGAGCCGTTCCAGTAGCATGTCACTGTCAATATTGTCGAAATCAATATTCAGTAAAGCCGAGAATTCATCATGACTGCTTAGCATGGCATGTTTGAGCATCTCGGCAAACCCCGATTTCATTTCTTGTGCAGGCAAGGTGGTGAAGAAGCAAGTGCTGACGATAACCTGGACAGGTTGTGCAAAAACACCAATCTCATTTTTTAGCCCCTGAAAATTGATTCCGGTTTTCCCTCCCACTGCAGCATCAACAGCACCGAGCAGAGTCGTGGGTAGATTAATGAAACTGATGCCGCGCTTGAAGGTTGCTGCCGCTAGTCCTCCCAGGTCGGTAATCATACCACCTCCCAGGTTTACAAGTATTGATTGGCGTGTGGCACCACAAGCTTCCATTTCGTTCCACACCTGAGTCAACGTGACGAGATTTTTGTTCTCGTCGCCGGTTGGAATTTCAATGATATGGGCATTTGTGAGTTGAGGACTCTCAAGCTTAGGTAGGACCAATTGCCGTGTGTTATTGTCGACGAGCACCATGACACAATTGTAGTTGCCACCCTCAAGAATTGTATTGAGAATGGCATCGACATTATTTGTGAAAATGATGCTCATTTGGTTGCCTGGAATTAACTGTAAGTCAATAAAAAACTAACAATTAACTCTGATTACTGTTTAAGTGCTTCAATAAGTTCTGGCAGCGAAGTCAGAAAGGCAGCCATGTCGCCGTAGACGATGTCGGCTCCGGCTTTATACATCTCTTTTTCCGAGATGGGGCCAGTGGTGACTCCCACGGTGAAGCAGCCTGCTGTGTGTCCTGCCTGAACACCTAGTGGCGCATTCTCAACCACAATGCATTCGTTGGGCTGAGCGTTGATTTTCGCCATAGCCTTGAGGTAAGGTTCTGGGTTTGGTTTTCCGCGACGTACGTCGGCAGCAGTGATTCGCTGCTCGTCAAAGATGCCTTCGTAGTCAGTGTCGATGCGGTCGAGCATCGATTGTGTCCCTGAACCTGTAACGAGAATGCACCTGATTCCAGCCTCTTTGAGGGCTTTCAACAACTCAAGCGTTCCGGGAATCATTTCCACTTCTCCCAACTCAGTGAAATAACGTGTTTTCACTTTGTAGAGCGCTTGTGCTTCGTCATCGGTTATGTTTTTCCCAGCGCCGTTTTTGAATTTCATCTTTATGATGTCGCGCCCGGTCATTCCTTCGTACATATAGAACTCATCTCGTGTACACTTGATTCCGTTCTTTTTCATCAACTTTACCCATGCACGGGTGTGATTCTTCATTGAGTCGAAAAGCACTCCGTCCATGTCAATGAGTGCTGTGGTGAAATTGAAGGACTTTTTGCCAGTGTATTTATAATAGTTGGCAATAGCGTTTTTTTCGGTCATTTTGTTTAATGATATATTAGTTATAGTTATGTTGCGTTAATGTCAATGTGGGTTATATAACGGTCATGTGGAAGCAGCACTGCCCATCTTCGTGAAGCACGGTGCAGCGTTTCTGCCTCTGAAACTCGAGCAATACCTCAGCGAGGATATTCTTCAAGTCAAATGAGTTGATACGATAGTCGTTGTTGTATGGCTCATAGTGTGTCCAGCTCAGGTCAAACGTGGTTCCAAACATGTGACAGGACCGTGATGATGCATTGCGGTTCACACGCAGCAGTTTCTGGACTGTGTAGTCCGAGCGGGTGCAACTCGTCACCACAATGCGATAGGCACTTCCTCCACGGGCTTTAACCGAGTCGGCAAAAGCACAACCTATGTCCTCAAGGACTTTGGCGGCCTTAGGCACCAGATAGGGCATTGAGTGGGTGAGCGTGTCGAGATAGTAGGCTTCGCATGTCTCTATTTTCACGAGCGGTTGGCGCAGGTGATAAGCATCATGAAAGTTCTTGATGGGCTCTATTCCGTTGCGCTTGGCATAGGGAATCTGAATATCGTTGAAGTCCTGAAACAGCTCTTTGAAAGATGCCGGCAATGGGTTGGTGGGAATGCGGTGAAGCCCGAAGTTGTCTTTCCAGTTGGTGTCGGCCTCCAGATGCCTGTCGGGTAGCTTGGGCTTGCTGCCCAGGGTGGCAATAATCTTCAGTTGGCTTTTGTCGAAATAGTCGTGGTAACTTTTTTCTTTCTTACAAGATTGCAGACCGAGAGTAGCCACAGCAATGAGCAGAGCGGCAATGGTAAGATGTTTCTTTGATGACATGATAGTCAAGAAATTATTTGCCTACGGTTTGAACGAACATAATGCGTTCATTTGGACCAAGTTTCATTGCTTTTGGCAAGTTCTCACGGTCAAAGCCGGCACGAACCACGGTTTTAAGCCCGGCTTGGGCACAATAGAGATAGATGTTCTGTGACGCAGCTCCTGCGGTATAACCCTGAAACTCGGGCATCTTCTGCTTCTCGGTGTCAACCACCAGCACGATATTTATGGGAGCTATAGCAGCAAAGTCCTGCAATGTTGAGAATTTGCGGAAGTCACCGGTGTTGACTGTTGTCAGTGTGTTTGTCTCGGCATTGTATCGGCTTATCTCGGTTGGAGTGACAACATAAAGTATTAGTTCCTGACGGTTCATGGCTGTAGCGATGGTACGCTTGCCTTCGTGAGTCACGCCCCAAGCAGCCCACAGCATGTTGCTCAGGTCTTGCTTTGAAACTGTCTGATTTTCCTGGTAGTCGCGGCTAGATTTACGCTCATTCATCACTTGCATCAGTGGCTTGCCACCTGTAATCTGCGGTTTTGGAAGAACCTCAGCATTGATTGAAATACTTGTCATAAGCGAAATTATCCCTAATAAAAATAGTTTGTTCATTTTTGTAATGGTTTTAAATTCTTGACAAAAATAATACTTTCTTGCGAAAAAAAGATATTATTGACGTAAATAAAAATTAAAAATATTATTTTTGTGCAGATATTGAATTATGTAAGAATGAAGATTGGATTTATCGTAATATTCATATTGGCTGTTGCAGTACATGTCTATGTGCTGTGGCATGTGTATCAGGTGTTGCCTTTTCCTTCTTGGGCAAAATGGACGGTGGTTGCACTGATGGTGCTGTTGCTGGCACTGTTGTTTGTGGGCTTTTCGGGAGTCTATGATCGCGTGCCGCTGTCGATGGCGTCGGTGTGCTACGAGGTGAGCACGTCATGGCTGATAGTGTTTCTTTACTTGTTGCTTGTGTTTCTGGCCCTTGACTTTGGACGACTGATTCACTTTGTGCCCAAAGGGTGGCTTCACAACAGTGCTTGGACTGCAGGCATAATAGTTGCTATTATAGCCGGACTGCTGGTTTATGGTAATATTCATTACAATAACAAAGTGCGAGAGCCTCTTGCTTTAGCAACAAGCAAACAATTGTCAAAGCCTGTCAGGTTGGTGATGGTGAGTGATATGCATCTCGGCTATCATAACCGTGGCGCAGAGTTCCAGCGATGGGTGAAGATGATAAATGCCGAGAATCCCGACCTGATTCTTGTGGCAGGTGACATCATTGACGGACATATTCGGCCACTAATCGAAGATGATATGGCTGCCGGTTTCCATGAGCTAAAGGCTCCTGTGGTGGCGTGCCTTGGCAATCATGAGTATATTACGGGAATTGATAAATCACTTGATTTCTACCGTCGAGCAGGAATAACACTCTTGCGCGACAGTATTGTCACGGTTGGCGATGTGGTGGTTGCAGGACGTGACGATCGCTTCAACCATCGTCGCAAACCTCTGGAGCAGCTGCTGAAGGGAGTTGACAAAAGCAAGTTTGTTGTGCTACTAGACCACCAGCCCTACAAACTTGAAGAAGCACAGAATAATGGTGTGGACTTCCAGTTCAGCGGTCACACCCACGAAGGGCAAGTGTGGCCCATTAGCCTGATGGTGCACAGTATGTATGAGAAGGCCTGGGGTTTCTGCCAGAAGGGTGATACTCGCTATTACGTGAGTTCAGGACTGGGTATCTGGGGAGGCAAGTTCCGCATAGGCACACGCTCGGAATACATTGTTGCCACTATTGAATAAATAGGGAAGCTATTTAGTATATTGTGCGGTTATCTAAGTCATAGTAAATTGGAATCCTTTGGTAAAAAAAGAAATCCGCCATTCACATGGAGGATTCCTCATCTTAACCAGAAGTAAATGTCTTAAAACGAGATTATAGTGTTGACTCAATTTGGTATGTTGGACCGAATTGGAGTCAAAGTGTTTTCATGGATTAGAAATAAGTGTGTCCTTTTTGTTGTCTGCTTTCTATGATGTCAGTTGAAAAGTGATGCCTGACGGTAGTTGTTTGGCATTGCATGCTGTAATGATGTGTGCTGGGCTGGATGTGTGCTGGCAAGAGCCATGTTCATACTCCAGCCTTGAGTCTTGTTACGGATGTTGAGCCGTGCGAGTCCCATGAATCGTCCGGCTATGGCGCAGATGAAGCGTACGATGTCGTCAGTGGTTGTGAAGTTGCTTTTGCTGACGCTTGCCAATGTGCGACCTCCCACTTCAAGTGTGGCATAAATCATGTCGCTTGTTGATAATGATGTTGATGTGATGTTCATGATGATGTCCTCCATTTTTTGCGCATCTTGTAGCGCCTCGATTAATTTACACTGCAAAGATATGGAGGTGTGGTGCGAAAATGTTGCCCACTAAATAGAAACAAGGTTAAAAGTGGGCAAAAACGCAGTTGTTGACGTAAGTGAAGGTGCTTTGCTGTATTAATGTTTCATGGTGGTGAAAAGGAAAATAGTGGCATTAAAAATAGGTGCCTTACAAAAAAAAGTTGTATCTTTGAGGTCGGAAAAAACTAAGAATTATGAAGAGCAGAGTTAGCGAACTTTTTGGAATTGAATATCCCATCATCGCTGGTGGCATGGTGTGGTGCAGTGGTTGGAAATTGGCGTCGGCAGTGAGCAATGCAGGTGGATTGGGACTGATTGGTGCAGGCTCAATGACTCCAGATGTGTTGCGCGAGCACATTGTCCAGTGCCGAGAAGCGGTTGATGGTAAACCGTTTGGCGTTAATGTGCCGCTGATGAAGCCAAATGTAGAAGAGATGATGCAGATTATTGCCGAGGAGCATGTCCCTGTTGTGTTCACCAGTGCAGGAAGTCCCAAGAAATGGACCGCTTGGCTGCATGAATGTGGCATAAAAGTGGCTCATGTGGTGGCTTCATCGACATTTGCCCGCAAATGCGAGGAAGCCGGAGTTGATGCAGTGGTTGCTGAGGGGTTTGAAGCTGGTGGCCATAACGGCAAGGAAGAGACAACTACTCTGTGCCTGATTCCTGCGGCACGTCGGGCAACATCATTACCGCTGATAGCTGCCGGTGGTATCACAAGTGGTGAGGCGATTCTTGCAACTCAGGTGCTTGGAGCCGAGGGCGTGCAGATAGGAACGCTCTTTGCGTTAACCGTTGAAAGTGGTGCACATGAGGCGTTCAAGCGTCGTTGCCTCGACCTCAACGAGGGAGACACCAAGCTGTTGCTACGCAAACTCTCGCCTACACGTTTGGTAAAAGGTGGTTTCTATGATGCAATCGAGGAGGCCGAAAGCCGTGGTGCCAGCGGTGATGAACTGTTGGAGATTATCGGTGTAGGAAAGACTAAAGTGGGTATTTTCGATGGTGACATCGAGAACGGCGAACTTGAGATAGGACAAGGCGCATCGTTACTCAAGGGAAAAGACATCGAACCGGTGGCAACCGTTATGGAGCGACTCTTGCTTGAATATGAACAGGCTCTAGCCAGCCTAGACTATGAAAGCTAGACTAGAAACTGTTTGAGGAATAGTTGGGAAATGTAATGATAGCTTATTTTGGCTTTTTCTCGATAATGGGCCAGCGGTCGCGGCTCAGTGGAATTGTGTAGTAGACTGAAAGCCCGAAAGCCCAATTACCATTGCGTGTGCCATAACCTGGAATGTACCAGGGCTTGCCTTGATCGCTCTTCTTATATTTGAATAGGTTGTGGTATTTGATTTCCCACCCCAAAGCCCAGTTCCCGGCAATTCCAACCTTGAGTCCAAGCAGGAATTCTCCCCACAAAGCATTGGAACTTATGCCACGCAGATTATACGTAATGCCTTCCTCACCCCAATAATAGTTGTTGATGTTGACATCGGTGATGTCATATTTGAACGTGCTGAATCCCAATCTGAAACCGGCATAAAGTTGGTATCTGGGTTCTTTCTTGAAAAGGAAATTATAATTTGCTCCCAGCTTGAAGTAGGGTGATAGTTTGCCGTTGTAAGTGAAGTTCATGTCATCGGGGGTGTCTTTTGCCCTGCCGAGTCCTACAATCACCACTGGTTGCAGGCGGTTCCACATATTTAGTGTGGCACTCACGTCAAATGATGAATAGTCCTGGCCAAATGCCATCATCAGCGCATCTCCAAAGTTCAGACCTATTTGAAGCTGGGTGAGCAGCGGGTAATGAGGATAGATGCGGGCGAGAGAGTCTTTGCGTTCCTGAGCACGAGCTTGGGCGGTGTCGCCGGTTAGATATTGCTCAATAATTTTTTCATCGGTACCCTTGGGTGGAGTGAGCACTTTGTTGGTCTCTGCTTTCACAGGAGTAACTTTTCGCTGTTGCTGCTCCTGAGCTTGCAACGCTGGTGATGCCAGAACCATTAAACTGGCAATGAACATAGGTAATAGTCGATGTCTCATTGCATATAGATTTTAATGGTTATCACATCGGTGTTGGTAATCATGGGATTGGGAATGGCGATGGAGTCTATTTCGTTGGTGGTGTGTGTCCACTCCTTGATTTTGAAGTTGAACATCGCTCCACATTCATGCGACTCGAAATAGGGTATGATGTCATAGGTCAGGCTGAGGGTATCGTTGGGGTAACCGTCAATGTTATAGTCAAAAACATACTGACAGGTATTAGTGTTCAGTTTCAGCGGCAAATAGACTTGAGTGGCTTGCGAGTTACGGATGATGGCGCTGTCGTTGGGCGCACCTACGCCATAGACCGTGAGATCGGTAACTTCCACCAACGCATCTCCATGATAGAATCCAGCCAATGGAATTCCGTTGCTGTTACCCATGCAGTCTCCGTTGTCGCACGATGTGGCAAGCAGTACTGCTACTGCTGTCATAAGTGTGATTAAAATCCCGTATTTCGATAATCGTGCCATGAGCCAAACATTACTTTATCTCTTCCGAAATCTCGTAGTTATTACGCCCTGCTGAATTGCGTGCAATCAGTTCGCCCAGGAATCCGGTGAGGAATAGCTGGGTGCCCAGAATCATGCATGTGAGAGCGAGATAGAAATATGGTGAGTCAGTCACCAGGATGTAGTGATGTCCGGTATACATGTTATACAGCTTAATGACACCCACTGCAATCACGGCGATTAGGCCGATGAAGAACATCAGGCTTCCCAGTAGACCGAAGAAATGCATCGGTTTGACACCAAACTTCGACTGGAACCACAATGTCATCAGGTCGAGGTAGCCGTTAACGAAACGGTCAAGGCCGAATTTTGACTTGCCATACTTGCGGGCCTGGTGGTGTACCACTTTTTCGCCAATTTTGTCGAACCCAGCATTCTTGGCAAGATATGGGATATAACGGTGCATGTCGCCGTAGACCTCTATATGCTTTACTACTTCACGGCGGTAGGCTTTCAGACCGCAGTTGAAGTCGTGAAGATTCTTGATGCCACTCACTTTGCGAGCCGTAGCATTGAAGAGCTTGGTGGGTATGGTCTTTGACAGTGGATCATAGCGTTTCTGTTTCCATCCGCTCACCAGGTCGTAACCGTCTTCCTTAATCATGCGATAAAGTTCAGGAATCTCATCGGGGGAATCCTGCAGGTCGGCATCCATGGTGATTACCACGTCGCCTTGCACACGTTCGAAGCCGGTGTAGAGAGCCGGTGACTTGCCATAGTTCCGACGGAAGCACACTCCCT
>JAEEGL010158245.1_pt1 | contig 26867 bp, 28 predicted proteins | sample 9134231 | NCBI WGS metagenome assembly JAEEGL01 (sample SAMN16246548, study PRJNA631951) | gut metagenome | biome: gut microbiome; feature: rumen; material: fiber-attached | host: Bos | place: Iran: Karaj | collected 2018-10 | reverse complement strand
TGTGGAACCTGATGTACACGGATCCCGATGTCTCCAACCTGCTGATCAACGGTATCGAAGGCAAGCACTGGGTATGGGCGAATGACGAGCACACTCTGATCAAGTCTCCTGAAGGTGTTGACCCGAACGCTTCTGGTTATTCTTCTGTTGACTGGTCTTGGCCGAACCAGCAGATCACTCCTGTTTGGGAAGGTGCTGAGGATCCGGATCTTTGGAACAAGCTGAATGAGTTCAACAATAGTGGTGTACCGAGTCCTGCAATGGGCTTCATTTGGGACAGCACCTCTGTTATGAACCAGGTCACCGCCTGCAATAACGTTTCCGCTACCTACAGAACCGCTCTTATGTGGGGTTCGATCGATCCTGAGGAGAACATTCCGAAGTACATCGATGAGCTTAAGGCTGCGGGTATCGACGAGATCATCGCTGAGAAGCAGAAGCAGCTGGATGCTTTCCTTGCAGCAAAAGGGTAATCCTGCCTGACAGACAAACATAAACACAAACACATGCAGGTGTCAAAAGAATCCTTTTGACACCTGCATGGTGATATTATGAGAAGGAGGGCTGGTTACACTTGAAGAAATTTGTTGTCAAAATGCAACGCTATTGGCCGCTGTACTTAATGTTCTTGCCCGGTGTCGTCTATCTGTTCATCAACTCATATATTCCGATGTTCGGCATACAGATCGCCTTCCGGCAGTACAATGCGGCGAAGGGCGTATTTGGAAGTCCCTGGATCGGATTAAAGAACTTCGAGTTCCTCATCCGGACCAAAGACGCCTGGGTCATGGTCAGAAACACACTGCTGTATAACATTGTGTTTATTTTTCTGGGTACGGTCATGGCCGTTGCGACCGCGATCATTCTGAGTGAGATCCGCAACAAAAAAGCAAAACAAACCTATCAGACCATTATTCTGATCCCGTTCCTGATCTCTATGGTCATCGTCAGTTATCTGGCTTTCGCTTTCCTGAGCACCAGTAACGGTTTCATCAACAACACGCTGGTAAAGGTGTTCGGCATCAAGGCGATCGACTGGTACAACACGCCGAAGTACTGGCCATTTATCCTTGTAATCATCAACCTCTGGAAGGGTCTCGGATATAACATGATCCTGTATTATGCGACCATCCTCGGTATCGACAGTACGTTGTATGAAGCGGCTGTCGTGGATGGGGCCAACCGTTGGCAGAAGGTTCTTCACGTCACGCTGCCCGGCCTGAAATCAACGATCATCATCCTGACACTTATGGCTCTTGGCGGAATCTTCCGTTCGGATTTCGGTCTTTTCTACCAGGTTCCTCAGAACTCTGGTCCGCTGATCAATGTGACGCAGACGATCGATACCTACGTTTATCGTGGCTTGATGCAGAATAATAATATCGGCATGTCTTCGGCAGCTGGTCTCTATCAGTCTGTTGTCGGTTTCGTGCTGGTCATTACTGCGAATACGATCGTCAGAAAGATCGACAGTGACAGCTCGCTGTTCTGAAAGGAGGCGCAATTACATGGTACAACATGACAGGGGATTTCAGATTGTCGCAAACGCATTGATGATTTTCCTGGTGATCTGTGTCCTTGCACCCTTTTTCCTTATGCTCATGTCGTCTCTTACTGATGAGCAGTCGCTGATCGCAAACGGATACAGCTTTTTCCCTAAGAAATTCAGCATCTACGCCTACAGATATCTGCTGGTGCAGTCCGGCTCCGTGGCACATGGCTATCTCATCTCTGTTTTGGTCACTGCGGTCGGTACCTTCAGCAACCTGCTGATCACGATTTTGTATGCATACCCGCTTTCCAGAAGAGATCTGCCCGGAAGAAATATCTTCGCATTCTATCTGTTCTTCACGATGCTCTTCTCTGGTGGTCTGGTTCCTGCATACCTGATGTGGACACAGACATTCCATATCCGCAACACTATTTTCGCGTTGCTGGTCCCGGGTCTTCTGATGAGCCCGTTCAACGTCATCATGATGCGTACGTTCTTCACGACCAACATTCCGGATGAAGTTATCGAAGCAGCACGAATCGACGGTGCCAGTGAGTTCAAGATCGTCTTTACGGTGGTCTTCCCCATGGCCGTGCCGATCGTCGCTACCATCGGTTTCCTGGTTGGACTGGGCTACTGGAATGACTGGATGAACGGTCTGTACTACATCAATGATGATAGACTCTACAGTATTCAGGTCTTGCTTATGAAGATCCAAAGAAATCTGGATCAGCTAAGACAGCAGGCGCAGAACGGAAGCGGCAATGTCAATCTGGCAGAACTGCCGTCCACTTCCGTTCGAATGGCACTGACGGTCATGGGTATCCTGCCCATTATGATCATTTATCCTTTCGTGCAGAAGTTCCTCGTAAAGGGTATTACGATCGGTGCGGTAAAAGGATAATACGTACAGTATATGCTGCAAAAGATCAGGTCTTTCCTGCGGGCATGGTAAAGCCGGGCGCTCAGGAAAACCTGATCTTTATTTCATTAAGGACATATAGATTTCAGCAAGTATTCTTGTAAGCAAACTGAGGAAACGATTGATGAAAAAGGAAGTCATATGCATCATATGCATTCTTGCAATGCTTATTTCCGGATGCAGCGCCGGTTCCGGCAAAAGTTCTGAAAAGACATTGAAAGAGGTTTTTGCCAAACATAACATGAAGATCGGCACCTGTGTCACTTCGATGATGATCAAGAGCGAGAAAACCTCGGAAGTCTTGTTGAGCCAGTTCAACAGCCTTACCATGGAAAACGCTATGAAGCCGGACAGTACATTCGATCAGGCCAAGAGCAAAGAAGCCGGGAAACCGGTGATCGAATTCAACGAGGAAGCGCTTGCTATACTTGAATGGGCAAAAGAAAATAATTATTCCATGAGGGGACATACGCTCATTTGGTACAGCCAGACACCGGAATGGATCTTCCGTGAAGGGTTTGAAGGGAGCGGCGCCTTTGTGGGACGGGAAGAGATGCTTTCCAGAATGGAAGCCATTATCAGCGGCACCTTTGCTAAACTTGAAGAACTTGGGTATCTCGATCTTTTCTATGCCTTTGATGTTGTGAATGAGGCTTGGATGGAAGATGGCACCATGCGCAAAAACCACTGGTCCGAGACCATCGGTGACGACTATCTCTGGTATGCTTTTTATTATGCTGATAAATATGCCCCGGAGAGCATCGACCTCTATTATAATGACTACAACGAGCAATACAAGATGGACACACTTGTGAAGTTCGTGGACACGCTCAAGGATGACAGCGGAAGATACCTGATCGACGGCATCGGACTGCAGGCGCATCTGTATACATCCGACAGTCTCACGAGTTATTTCTATGTTCTTGACAAGCTGGCGGAGACGGGCCTTAAGATCCAGTTGACCGAACTGGATATCTGCCTTGGAAAATACATGAGTCCGCTTCCGGCGACCGATGAAAATCTCAAAGCGCAGGGGCAGTTCTGCTATGATTTGATCAACGGACTGTTCGAGCGGGTGGATTCTGGCAAACTCAAGATGGATGCCCTTACCTTCTGGGGCTTCTGGGACACTGCATCATGGAGAAAAGAATACTATCCGTTGCTCTATGCGGAAGACCTGTCACCAAAGCCCGCATACTACGGCGCCATGCAGGTTAAGGACAAGGCAGGGTACTGATCGATCCTACGTTTTGCAGGGGCAAAAGCGTAAATTCAATAATAAAAGACATCCGGTTCAGGAAGCGATATTTTTATATCAGCTTTGATCCGGATGCCTTTTTTCATCCTTGTTGAGACTGTGAAAAAGTATATACGAGATGCCCTATGTCTTTAGATGATCTGATATGCTTTTTTATATCTGTGATCTCCAAGTTCAAATTTTCTTATGTCGACCTTATCGGCAAGTTCGTTTGTTGTGATAAATTCATTTGTTACCTTTACGAGGTACTGTCGGTTTCCTTTAAGAACCAGGTAAAACCCTGCAATTTCCTTAAACTTGTCCAGCGTCTCAACTACACCCGGCTGGACTACAAGATCAATGATCCATTCCGCTTTTGACAGTTTCTTCGTTCTTGTCAGTGCGTATATGGCATCGGCATCTTTATTCTTTGCCACACAGACCGCATCCTTTTGATCTCTGCACTTACCGGTTTTTTCATAATCATCAGGATCTATGGCCTCTTTGATCTCGTTAAAGCTGATTTTCTCATCATCATCTAAAAGATAATCGACGCTTACACCCAATAACTGAGATATGATCTTCAGATTATTTACGTCGGGCATCCCCTTGTCTGTTTCCCACTTAGCAATTGCCGATCTTGAAACGGTTATTCTTTCTGCGAGCTGCTCCTGAGATAATCCGGCTTCTTTTCTTGCTTCCTTAAGTTTTTCTCCAAATGTCATGATGATGACCTCCTTTTGCATCCGATCCATGCCGGTTTATTTGCAGCCTCATCATAGACCGGATCACCAGTGACGGTAAAGAGACGCACTGTGACAGTAGTGTTACGCTTCGTAACAGCGAGTATTTTCGTGGTTTCACAGGCTTAAGTTCTTTTTATGTCTTTTGGTCATCCTGCATAATATAAATATGACAAGAGCGAGCAGAACCAAAGCTGCTGCGACCTGCGCAATGATCCTGTACAACTGCGGAACGTTATAATCAAGTTGCGAATAGCAGCCGTTGAAGTAATGATGCAGAAGCGGCTCGATCCATTTCCGCTGTTCAGATTTCAGATCCTCGACCATGCCGATTTCTTCGCCGAGTACCATCGTCTTCCTGCTGTCGGCAGTATATGGTTCCCATATGTATTCTTCCGTACTCGGATCGCCGCTGCGGGCAAAATTCACCCACATATCCTGGACGGTGTTCGCAAGTTTTTCATTATACAAACCGCCCGTATAAATGTCGACCTGCGGATTTCGGAATACATAGGCAAGTTCTATAGCATGGCAGGCACCCAGCATTTCATCCGCGCCAGGCATAGTCCAGTAATAGTTATAACTGGTACCCTTATGACGTACAGCCTGCGTGGTGGCGGGGATACGGAAGAGCAGTTCGTTGTAGAACTCTGTCAGTTTCCAGATTTTTCTGCCGCTCTGATGATCCATGAAGGCATCCACAAGGCCTTTTTCTTCTTCAGACAACACTTTAAGATTGTTCTCGTACATGAACGGCATACTGATCTTATACACGAAGGCTTTCGGAAGGATGGGAGCATAATAACCCATCTCCAGGACCCAGTACCTGCACTCATCGCTATTGGTTCCGACCAGAATGTCGATATCGGCAAGAGCTTCGTTCTCCCACGCTCTATACAAGTCCTCGGGCAGGACGAAACCATCTCTCTCAGGGAAATTGTTGCTGTCGTTGAGGGCTTCGTTCAGTTCCATCAGCTTTTCTTCACTGAGCGCCATCAACTCATCCATGGTGGAGCAGCCGCTGCGGTCTAAAAGCATCTGCGTCAGATTTTGACATTCATCCCTGCTGGAAGTCAAAGATAGAGAACCGCTTTCGGCAATGATCCGTTGGAAGAGTCCTTCTGTACCGTCAATTAAAGGAATCAGCGAAACACTGCCGGCACCGGCGGATTCACCAAAAATCGTCACATTGCCCGGATCACCGCCGAAGGCTTCGATGTTGTTCTGGACCCATTGCAACGCACAGACCTGATCGAGCAGGCCTAGGTTTCCGCTGGTAGCAAACGCTTCACCGCCGGGGACCGCGGAGAAGTCGACAAAGCCCATGATCCCGGTGCGGTAGGCCACAGTCACCAAAACAAGATCCGGGTATTTTTCGACCAGATCATGTCCGTCATAAATGGGATCACTGGTCGCACCCCAACCGTAAGATCCTCCATGGAAAAAGACCATGACCGTTTTGCCTTCAGTAGGACCGGACAGGTTCGTCCAGACATTGAGGGTCAGGCAGTCTTCACCCTGAAGGTAGTAAGAACCGACCTCGGAGAACCACTCGGTCTGAATAGGACTTTTTCCGAAGTATTTTGCCTCGTAAACACCATCCCCATCCGTTGCGGGAACGGGATCCTTCCAACGCAGATCTCCGACAGGTGGAGAGGCATAAGGAATGCCTTTAAAGGAAAGCACCGCTCCATCCGCTTCGCCGACGAATGTGCCGTTGTGGCAGACGGCGGCAAGCGTCTCGTCATAGGAACCAGTGATCTTCTGATTGATGCCGACCATTGCCTGCATCTCCGCCTTCGCTGGATTTTCCGATGTACATGCGCAAAGGGAGAGACAATAGACCATGAGGATCATCACAATGATCGTCAGTCGTTTCATAGTTATTTCCTCCAGATCGATCATTTCGACAAACTTGAAGTTATCTCTCGTCAGCGATCAAAAAAGCTCTGCATGGGGCACCACCGCCCGCGCTGGATAGATATTCTCCAGTGTTACAAACCTTTAGTCACAAGCTATATAGACATCCATGCTTTCTCCGTCAGTTTCAAAATATGGAATCACTTCATGCTTCGCATATACCAGACCATTGGTCCTGATGTAGTCATCCAAAGTGCGATATGCCCCGGGAATCGTAACGAATGGATTATCAAAGGGTCTGTCGATGTGGATCGCAGCGTATTTGTGGGCTGGTTGTTCTTTGATATCATACCCATCGGGGGCTGTATCATCAGGCAGTATCAATGCAGCTGTATAACCATGCATCTTAAACACATTGATCTGCTCTTGGGAAAGGTTCGGGAAATCCCATCCGATCACTTTCGGATCCTCGATTTTGTTTTCTTTTGCACACTGATACATTCTGCCCAGTGCATCACTTTCCGGCTCTGTACTGATCACCGTGTATTCGACATAACGAAAGCCCGAGAGTACTTCAATACGAAGATTCGAATAGGCCTCGCTTTGTTTATTCATTTCTTCCCTGAAAAGATTATCCAAAGAACAATTAAAGATCCTGCAGATCTCAAGCGCCTTTTCCATTTCCGGTTTAGCGGAATCCATCTCCCACTTTGAAATGGTCTGACGGCTTACATGCAGCCTCTCTGCCAATGCTTCCTGCGTCATATTCCTGCTGAGCTGCCGTAAATACTGAAGATTTTTGCCGAAACTCATAATGCTTCTCCTTTTGATCCATATTGCCTTTTACATGACTTATGCGCCGCGTCGCAAGTACAGATTATCAGATCAGCATAGAAACCTCTACCAATTTGCAGCCGCTCTTTTAGACTTTTGTGCTACTTCAAGTTGCGAAACAATGATGCGGGCATCCTCGTTCGCACTCGATCATAGCCCATTTCAGTCTCTCCGGCAGCGCTTCGTTGTGCATAAGGAACCAGCCTATGCCTGATCTGCCTTCTGCAATGAGTCATATGTTTCCGAGAGCCATTCGTTATAGTGATCATAGGGGAGCTCTGTCCACCAGTCTAAGAGTTTGTTCAAAGAAGCAATGTCTTCTTCCATACTGGTGCACTTGTACTGTTCCGGATCGCGGTTGACCAGCACGACATGATGGCCATCTTCCTTGAAATCGATCTGATAGATGCAGTATCCTGTCCAGCTGCGATGAGCCCAAAGGGTGGAGCCCTCCATATACCAGAACCATTTATCCTCCATGGCCTGTGGAATGTTGCCGAGACGGAGCGCATCCATTTCCATATGGCTGAACGACCTGCTGAGCACGAAAGTCTCGTGCTGTTCCGGCATGGGCTCATGTTTCCAGTCGCCGCGATGGGCAATGCGCGGTTTGTTTTTACGATCGTCTGTCATAATTTACTCCAATTCCGATTGTGATCTGTCCGCCATACGGTAGCACGGTTCAGGTAGATCCTATGCCGGCGGATTCATACCGATCCCAAATGGCAATAAACACATCGCTTTTTTCTTGATAGTCAGGATAGAAGTATTTCGCCAATCTGTCATATGAAAGGGCAGCAGCGTAAAGATGATCCGCAATCCGATCAAACGTCGCATCGTGGTGTCGGAACGCGAGCTTTCCCAGATCCTTCGTATATTCTATTTCTTCGGAATATCCATATCTGTGATGACTTGTCCCGTATTTCAGATCCCGCATGACCATCTGCATGACCAGGGTGTCATTGCAGTTCATGTTGGCCAGATGGTTGCTGATCAAATGATCCTTACGGTATAGTTTTCCGAGTGCCTGGACCTGGATGAACCAGAATCGGTTGATATTATCTATAGGCCAATTGGGATTTTCTTCCTCAGCGATATATGGCTCCATTTCGAGCGGATCCTCTCCATCCGTTTCAAATGTAAAGCCAAGATCGTACCGCATCCCGTTTTTGAAAATGATCCGATACATGGGGTGCGCAGGAATAAACATCCAGCCAAGCGCCGTATCCTTCGTCACACCGAAACGGTCGATCCTTTTCATGTACTCATCAGGCGTGACGGAACCGTCTTGAGGGAGCCGCACCTGCACAGATAGATCTGTATCGCTGTATATATCGTGAAATCCCGCTTCAAAAGCCCGCCTGCCGGCCTCATGGACCGTCTTCCGCGTGATGGTGATCTCTTTCACAGCGGCACTCATGATTTCCGGAAGCTTGAAAATCTCCTCCAAATACTGTAGGAAGGAGGCTTCCATTTTTTCTTTTGATGATATGATCAACATAAGATCCTTCCTTCGGTTATTATTCTTTCGACAGTCTGTCATAGTGTTCCGCATTCTTCAAGGTCACGTAGATATGTCCGATCGCGAACAGACACGCGAAAACCACGAGCAGAAAGTGCCTAAGCAGCAGTCCGCATAGAAGAAAAATACACGATGGGATCACAGCCAGAGCCAAAGCTTTGTTCCGGGTTTTCTGTTTTAGATAACGAGCAAATATGATCCAATATGCGGCCAGGAGACAACCGTTCCCGACGAGGTAAAGCATCATCTCAAGGACGCTGGCAAAGCCGAACTTCCAGACCAGCAGAGGAAGCCACATCAGAATGATGCACGCATACCTGCCGATCTGCTCGATGATGTTCATGAATCGACTTGTGCAAAGATTCTTCTCGCCCTTGTTTCGCACCGCGTAAATGATATTTGGTATCATCATCAAAATGACGATGATCGCGCCAAAGACATTGATCCATCCAAACTCCATAAAATCACCTCATTAAGATCCTGATCGTTCCGTCATAGGATCAGTTCCGCACTCGTTTTCCGTGGATCTCACAAACCAGGGCCCTTACGCCGTCATCAGAGATCATTACATTTTCCCATTTGAAGGTGTTCTCGGTGATTTCGGAAAAGATCCAATAGGAGTTTGTATCATCCAGGACCTTTCCGACCAGCCGTTCATCCTCCTTGGTAAAGCGGAGCCGCACCATGCAGTGATCACATGTGTAAACGACGTCGTAACAATTTTCAAAATGATTGAACATGCGCAGAGAAGAGCCATATTCTCCGTCCGGCTGCGGATGCAGCTCTTTGGTCGCCCGGGAAGGAAAAATGAAAATGTCCTGTATGCCGGCGCCTTCCAGCACTCTCCTGAAGATCCATTCACCTTTCACGTGGCGCTTCTGACCGTATGATTCATCATAGTAATCACAATCCCAATCGCCGAGGAGAGGAGAGAACCAATCATATGCGTCGGGTATTTTGTCGGTCTTCGGAGATAATAGGGCATCAATAAATCGGTCCATGGTTTCTCCTTCCATATATACAATTAACTCGATTTCACATCAAAGGATATGTTATAGAAAAGTATGTTAAGCGAGTGCGTCAAGTCTTCCGCCCTCTTTTCCCTTCGCGAGAAATCCATTCACATATGCCAGCAGGTCTTCTGATCCCTTGGGCATCAGGACACCGAATTCCGCATGCGTAAAGGGTTTATCCATGAGCGGGGCAACGAGACGGCGGTCCAGCTTGACATAGTATCCGGCTTCTACGGTCTCTGTGATCATGACATCAGCAGCTCCGGAGGCGATCAAAGCCGGTATTTCCTGATTGTTATCATGGATCATCAGGACCACATTTGGCAGATTTGTGCGCGCAAATGTTTCATTCAGCCCGCCTGGATTCACAATGACGCGCACATGGGAGCGATCGATCGAATCGAGACTTGTGAAATTGTCTGCATCATTTGCGCGGCAAAGTATCGTTTTTCCGTTTTCCAGGTAACCGTCTGACATCAACGCCAGCTTTTTTCTCTCATCCGTGATCGTAATACCGCAGATGGCCAGGTCAAAGGCTCCGGAAAGTGTATCTTCCATGAGTGTAGGCCAAGATGTTTTGATATACGCTAGATCGACACCAAGACTTGCTGCGAGGTCTTCCGCTAATTCTGCATCGAATCCGGTATAGCAGCCTGTTGCAGGATCAAGATACGACATAGGTTGGTAATCCCCTGTGGTTCCCACTTTCAGGACGCCTCTTGCTCGAATCTCTTCAAGTTTTCCTCTTTTTGACAACAAAGACGCTCCTTTCAAAGGTAAGGTCTCCAGGTATCATAAGATCTTCTGTAGCGCCGCACGGCCTCTTCAAAGCGTTCATCTGCTTTATATTTTGCAGAGCATTGGTCGATCAGGCGCTCCATGACGCGACCCATTTTCTCCGCCAGGTCCGGATACTTGCAGAAAATATAAACGCCACCGTCAGTCATGGGTTCAGTTCTACCGGCCATGTTTTCAATGAGCAAAGTCGTATTGGACAGATCGAGATCTTCCATATTTTCCATTTCATCCAGCAACAGGCTGAGATACTTTTCAGCATCACAGTTGTTGCGACTGATGATCTTTAATATATTCCCATGGGATACCCAGGCACGGTCAGGCGCAGACGAAAGGCTCCTGAAATAGTCGTCGAGCAATTCTTCGTCCCATTTTTCCAGGACGTCTTTTCCTATATCGAGATTCCTGAAACTGTTGTACTTGCGCGGTTCCTCTCTGTCCATATGAAAGGAAAAGCCGTTGTACCTGAAATAGAATTCTTTCGCTTCTTCAAGTGTCATTGCGTGCCTCTTATCTGTGCTTGCTCTGGGGTTCGATATCTTGCAAGTTCAGTTCGAATACGATTGCTCCTTTGATCTATAGCTAAGCTCTTACTCAGCCAGAGAAAGAGTGGTCGCATTCATGACCAATTGTATTATATCATCTGCTATGGCATCGGACAATCGTATTCTCTGCCAGAACAGAAGAGATAGTTATGATCGAATTGCGCAGCATGAAAAAGATCCGATGGAAAATCACCGGATCTTTTTTATGTTCACAGTTTACAGATGTACAGTCTTTGCATATCGGAGCCGTACGGTCCCTTGCAGGAGCAAGGATCCGGAGGGATCGGCATCCACTTCCAGTATACCGCCCGGCTGCCTGAGCGCGATGTGGACCAGCGTTCCTTTTTCCGCGGCCAACCATGCACCGACGGCGCTGATGCCACTGCCACAGGCGTTTTCCCAGTAGAGGGAATTGACCGCGGGTACATAGACCAGGGGCGTCAGCCGTTCTTCCAAGGGGTCTACGAACATCAGGCCTAAAGCTTCTGCCTTCAGAAAATCACACCAGGCTACGACTGTCTTTTCCGCTTCTGATCGGGACATAGAGGAGCGCAGGATCACATGGGCGATTCCAAGGAAGAATACGACGGGAAGGGTCTGACCATTTGGAAATGTGATGCTTTGTATAGAGACGGGGTGAGGCATCGCAACGCGGCCGCGCCACAAGCCAGTGCGATCTCGGTCTATTGTAACAGCCAAAGGAGATGGTGCGCCGGATATATCCACGGACACCGTTCCGCCGGTCAGACTGTTCTGCAGGGCATAGTAGACGGCCGCACTCATGGCTGCATTACCGCAGAATTCTCCCCCGGCCATACGCAGCGCGACGCCGGAAGCATCGCATCGTGTAAGGAACCCGACCTGTTCCGCCGATGGTTCCAGTGCCAGCAATCGTTCTGCGACAGCAGGCTGGTCCGCCTCCGGGACAGGGCTCTCGACGAGGATCGTCCTGTTGCCGGACGGATCCATCAGCAAATACCGCAGTTCGCCTGTCATTGGTTGTAATTCCTTAAGAACTGTTTCGTGCGCTCCTGGGTCGGATCGCCAAAGACCTGGTCGGGCGTGCCTTCTTCCACAATGACACCACCGTCCATAAAGATGACGTGGTTGCTGACGGCGCGTGCGAAGGGCATTTCATGCGTCACCACGACCATGGTCATCTTTTCAGCCGCGAGCTGGCGGATGACCTTCAGGACCTCACCGGTCAGTTCCGGATCCAGAGCGCTTGTGGGCTCATCGAAGAACAGGATCGCCGGCTTCATGGCCAGTGCCCGAGCGATCGCGACACGCTGCTGCTGCCCACCGGACAATTGATAAGGGTAGGCATCTGCTCTTTGTGTGAGGTCCATCTTTTTCAGAAGTTCTTCCGCTTCCGCCCGGACTTCGTCCTTCGGACGCTTCTGCACGTGGATCGGAGCATCCATGATGTTTTTCAGCACGGAGTAGTGCGGGAACAGATTGAACTGCTGGAACACCAGACCGAAATTCTGTTTCATCTTCCTTAGCTCCGGAGGAGATATATACTCGGCCACGCCCTGATCGTTCGTTACGACTGCGGGTTCCCCCAGATAGCGGATCTCTCCGCCATCGATGCGCTCCAAAAAGGTGGCGCAGCGCAGCAGGGTGCTTTTTCCCGATCCGCTGGGACCTATGATGCTGACCACTTCACCGGAACGGACTTCCAGATCGAGATTTTTCAGGACCTGCAGAATGTCAGAAGAAGTGCGGGCCTTAAAGGATTTGCGGATCCCTTTCATTTCCAAAACCATGCGGTCACCCCCCTATCTATAATAACTAAAGGCTTTTTCGATGCGCTCCATGGCGAAAGCGACTGCATAATTCGCGATGAAATAGAACACACCGGCAACGATATACGGGGTAAAGGAAGTCTGGGATGCGGCGATCTGCTTGGCCAGAGCGAACATTTCGTTATACGCCAGGGCGAAGGCCAGGGAAGTGTCCTTGACCAGAGTGATCACTTCATTTGTGATCGATGGAAGGATCCGTTTGATCACCTGCGGCAGTACGATCTTGAAAAATGTCTGCGATCTACTGTAACCCAGCACATCAGCGGCTTCGTATTGCCCATCGGGAATGGATTCGATCCCGCCGCGGTAGATCTCGGCAAAGTAAGCGGCATAGTTCATGGTGAAACCGAGAATGATCGCAGTGAAGCGATAGCCGCGGATCGACCAGCCGAACAGATAATATGGGCCGAAATACCAGGCCAGGAGCTGCAGCATCAAGGGCGTACCGCGCATGATGGCGATATAGATCTTTACGATCCATTGCACCGGCTTGATGCGGGAACGCCTGAGCAGCATGACGACCATACCTAAAGGCATGGAAAACAGTATCGTCAGGACGAATATGGCACAGGTGCGCAGCATGCCCTGCGCCATGGTGGAGAGCATCGTCGAAAAGGCCATAGAAAAACTTCCTCTCTAGCAGATCGATCACTTATCGTTGGCGATCAGATACCCACCGGCGGTCATATCGATAGCGATCGCGTCGATCGCACCTGCTTTAAGATCATTGTACGCGACCGTATAGGTCTCATAGATCTTCAGTTCCTGGAACGTTGCAGCCAGATCGGCCTGGTCTTCCTCCAGCATCGTTGCAGCAGAGGTGTCGATCTGGACACCAACGATCTTCCCATTCAGATCCGCCAGCGTCTTGATGCCGGAATCAGCGGCGACCAGGATGCCCTGCGTGTTGTTGGAATAGGTGATGCCCCAGGTATAGTCGTTCTCACGGCCTTCTTTCGTGAAACCGGACCAGATGCAGTCGCAGCTTCCGGCATTGAGTTCCAGATCCTTGGCTTCCCAGTTGAAAGGAACAGGTTCATAACCCCAGCCAAGATATTCGAAGACCGCCTGGCAAAGCTCTACGTCCAAACCGCCGACGCTGCCGTCATCCTGCAGATAGGAATAGGGGGGATAATCAAGATCGAAGCCATGCTTGAAAGTAAAGCTGCTGTCGCCGGAACCTCTTTCGGGCAGAGAAGCCTCATCGATCCCATCCTTCGTCAGGCAAAGATAATCTTTGATGTCCGGATACTTTGCGCCGATCTTTTCATAGGTGCCGTCCAGAACCAGCGCCTGAAGCGCACCGCTGACCGTTTCAGCCAGTTCTTCGTCACCGATACGGAAACCGATGGCATAGGATTCGACGCCAAGGTCTTCTTTCAGGAATACGTACTTACCAGAGCTTTTGCTGCAGGCACACATGGAGACGACGAGAAGCAGTCCCAGGATAACACATAAACATTTCTTCATGATCTGTAAAACCTCCTAACACACAATTGAATCACATGAATGTCAATATGTTACCACTTCATCACGACAAAGTAAAGAAGCAAATAAAAAAGAAGCACGATTTCCGTGCTTCAGGTATTCTATCATGCAGATGTTTATCGATCCAAAAGGGCCTGTATCGTCTGCTTATAGTCGGAATCGATCAGTATGACCGGTTCGCCTGTGCGTTGGAAGCCTTCAATGAAAGCTGCGTTGTCTGCCTTCAGCTGCTCCTTCGTACAATCGGCTGTGATCATTCTGGATTCGATGTCCGATTCATGCCCGATGATCTCATCAAAATGGTGCTCTATATACTTTTCACTCATGGCAAGACAGATGAAGCGGATCGATGGCAGATACGGTTCATCGAAGTCCTGCCTCCAGTCAAAGGGGATATAACAGCCCTCAACGATCAAGTCCTGCCGGTTCTCGATTGCTGTCTTTATCATCTCCCGCACGATCGGCCACAGGTACTCCGTGAGAGCCTCATCGTCTTCAGGCGTCAGATTCGTTTGTCCGCTGCGGATCAGACCCATTTTCAGATGATCTATGGACAGATAGGGATAATTGTATTTTTCGAGCATCCTCTGCGCCAGAAGTGTTTTTCCCGCGTGAGTGGCTCCGGTAATCAATATGATCATAGTCTTTTGACAGTCGACTTTCGCGCTTATTTCTTATGCACCAAATGGCCGATGAGGTAGCAGACCGCTGCGACGACCATGCCGTTGATGGAGGCGATGCCCCAGTGGAGGAGGTTTGCGACCACAGCGCCTGCGACGACACCGCCGACAGCCCACCAGTTTACATCCGTATCCGGTTCGATGGTATCATATTTTGACTTATTCAGGAAGTAGCCGAGCACGAGGATGATGCCGACCGGCGGCAGTGTAGCGTTCAGGATATTCAGCCAGCCGACGAAGTTCCAATAGAGCCAGATGGCCAGAACGGTGCCGATGACGCCGGAGACCAGGACCATGGGCTTCTTGTCTTTGTTGAAAATATTGGCAAGGCCGAGACCCGCGGAATAGAGGGCGTTGTCATTGGTGGTCCAGATGTTCAGACCGAGTACCAGGACCGCGAAATAAAAGAGGTTCAGGTTCAGCATGACTTCGAAGATGTCATTGCCGCCGGCATAGATGGAGGAGACGGCGCCAAAGAAGAACATCAGGGAGTTACCAATGAAGAAGGCAACGACCGTGGTCCATACGCCGTCGCGCGTGTTCTTCGCGAAACGGGCGAAGTTCGGGGTCGCAGTACCGCCGGAGACGAAGGAGCCGATGACCAGACCTGCGCCGCCGATGATGGAGAGGGAGGAACTGCCCTTGGCGAAGTTCCCAATGAAAGTGCCGTCACCGTTCCTGACCGCCAGGATCATGGCGATGGTGCCGAGGATGGCGACCAGCGGCACAGCGATGTAGCTGACGATGGTCAGGGACTTGATGCCGAAATAGGCGGAGGAGGTCATCAGGATACCGGCGACGATGACCAATGCGTAGGTTGCAAAGGTGCTGCCGCCGAGAAGCTCCTTGGCGACCGGGATGGCGAACATGGCGACACCGACACCGAACCAGCCGATCTGCGTGAAGCTGATCATGGCGGATGAAATGTAGGAACCTTTACGGCCGAAGGCCTTGCGCGCCAACAGATCCATGCTGAAGCCGGTCTTTGAACCGACATAGCCGAGCAGTCCGGTGTAGACCGAAAGGATCAGGCCGCCGATCAGCAAAGCGCCGATGAATCCGCCGAAATCAAGCCCATCGGAGAGGTTCTGACCGACCCACATGCTGGCCGAGAAGAAAGTGAAGCCCAGCATGATCATGAACATGGTCAGTGTACTGCGTCTTGCGCTCTGAGGCACTGCACTTGCAGCATAATCCGGGTCGACGTGTGTGGTGTTAGCAGGATTTTGATTCATGGTGATTCTCCTTATATTGTAAATCTTTAGTTCACAAAATGTATTTGCGAAGAGCGGAGCGGAATTCGGCAAGGCGCCGCTCAGAGAGGTCCTTCAGATTCATCCCGCTGTCATGCACGTACTGCAGGAAGCGGCATTCTTCTTCATAAAGACTGCGCATCTCCATCTCATCCAGGTCCTGATAGTGGTTGACGGCCAGCCAGTCCTCAAAAGAGATGGGCGTCGGATAGCCAAGCTTATCATGCAGGAAAGCGTCAAAGTCGATCACATCGGCACGATCGCGCATATCCTCCCAGTATTCGGAGACTTCATGGATATGGTCGAGGATCTCGTAGCGGCGCGCACCGCCATCGTAGATCGTGCACTTCTCGAACAGGGCATCCCGGGTCTCAAACGTGCGTCTGCGGTAGTCCGGCGCGATGATGCCGTCCTTCCAGTAGAAGTCGACCAGCGGGACCTGGATGCCCGTCATCCCACGATCGTAGTACATGTTGAAGATGCCGCCGTAGTAGACGCCGATGAAGCCTTCGAACTCTGGCCAGAAGGTACGATACTGGGCGGTCAGCTGCTCCATCAACTCGATACCGCGGGAGGCGCCGATCGTGAAAAAGATGATGTTGCGAAGTTTGGCGCCGTGCTTGCGGTAATAGGAGGTGACGTAGTCGAGGCAATGCTCGAGCGTCTCTCCGGAGGCGATGATGTCACCAATGACCAGGGTGGAATCCGGTACCATAGCCAGTTTTGAATACTTGATCTCAAGACCGGCCAGCTCATCATTATGAAAGACCCGTTCACTGGAAAGAAAGCTGATGTCATGGATCCGGATGCCTTCGCGGTAGCAGCTTTCTTCCATCGGGTAATTCAAAGCACCGCGCAGGATGGAAAGGATGTTGGCGGAAGTGATCCGGCCTTGCTCCTTGAGATAGCGCATCATGCGGGCGGTCGAAGGCAGCAGAGCCTGGTAGACCTCGAATCCCACCACCTCCGGGCTGTTCATCAGCCGACTCGTGGCCGGATCGGATATGATATAGTACTCATTCGTGTACTGCGGCGCATTCAGATAGTAGCACTTTGTTCCTTCATCCGAAAAAACCTGGGACAAACGGACGTTGTTCCAATCGTTCATAAGGTTCTCCTTTGGAATTGATCGGGGTCCTATACAGAAAAATCCGGCCAATCTCGTGGGATTGGCCGGAAGAGTGCCCTTCACAATACTACAGGAAAATGCCTGCATAGTCAAGAATGAATTTTGGATTTAGATCATTTTCGTTGCAAATGCAACACGGAAATCTTCTGTAAAGCCAAGGGAATCATATAAATGCCGGGCCTTCTTGTTGCCGACCACGCACCAAAGACAAGGAGCATCTGATCCGTTTTCCATCAGGTGGTTCACCAGATACCGGACAAAGTTTTTTCCGAAGCCTTTTCCTTGCTGGCTGATTTTGATGGAAACAGAACTCAGCTCCGGCCCTTCGAGATGGGCATAGCCAACGATTTCATGATCTGCAATGTAAACAAAACGATCCTGCAGTGATTCAGCCCAGAACTTTCTGCTTTTATCACTCGGTTCCTTTGGAACAGAGCCGGGAAAACATCCGGTTTCCAGACGCATTTTATGAAATGCTTGCGCATACAGAGAAAATGCATCCATATAATCCGCATCTTCATACTGTCGGACCGGCAGTTCAGGGAGAGCAAACCTTTCCCCGTGATACGTCATGCATGCGGATGCGTATTTTTGCGCAAATCCGCATTTTGCCGCAAATTTCCGTGCGGTCTCATCTTTTGTAGAATAAGAAGTGTAGATTTCCTTTGGTTTTGATGACTGGAACTGTTGCTCGGCCAGCATTGCCGCTGCGTATCCGTAACCGTGATTCCGATATTCTGCAAAGATGAAAATATACAGATATCCATCGCCTCCGCCATCATAGAGCGTCGCTAAGCCAATGGCTTCATCCTGAAGGAGAATTACGTGGATATCCTCATCATTTTCCGAGACGGCTTTATAAAACTCCGCGTACAATGCGGGATCATCTATTCTCGGCAGATACTTTGACACAGTATCAGTTTTCATAAAGATCATATGAAATGTGCCGTTGTTGATGTTCTCATACGATCTGCTCATGGTTTCTTCTCCAGCACCTGCACGATATGATCGGAAAAGCCCATCAGATCGGGCCTTTCTGCAGTTGCGATCAGATACTGGATCCACTCTTTGTAGGCTTCCTCATTCATCGAGTTTACAGATCTGCTGATGATCTGGGAGATGCCATCCTGAGAAAACCTGCAGACTTTGTCTGCATCGTTTTCCAGACAGACAGCGTCGATCAGTTCATCCACGACCATCATCGTATCCAGAATTCTTGAAGATCCTGTGTTTTCTGTCACGAGAGCGGTTTCCCTGTCATATCCGATCGTTGTGATCTCCACTGCAGGGTTCTCGCTCATGAAGATTTCGTGGATCAGTCCCGCATCCTGCAGACAGAAGGCAATGAAAACCACACCGCCGGGCTTTGCAATCCGCAGTGCCTCGGCACAGGCAAGCTTCCGTTCTTCAAAATCTTTCAGACTGTATACGGGTCCCATGAGAAGAACGATATCATAGGCATCGCTGTTCAAGAAAGATAAGTCTTTGGCATTTCCCTCAAATACCTTAACTTTGCTGTTCCCGGCAAATAGAGCTTTCATTTCTTCAACATAGCGGGGGGTGAGTTCTACAGCATCCACGGGGTAACCTGCGTCAGCCAGCGCTTTCGTGTAGGTTCCGCCGCCAGCTCCGATATCAGCGATCTTAGCCCCTGGATGAAGAAATTTATGCAGATAGTGCATGGTTACGATGAACTCGGTTTCATTTGCTTTTGTGTACGTCAGGCGATTCCCCTCAGGAAAGCCGGTATATTGTTCGATTACTTTTTTCTCTTGCTCATTCGACATAGTTTGATCCTCATTGTATCATCATTGAAGTGAAAATCCCATGGCCGCGGCAACGGTATGACTTGTGGATTCATCTGTCATCAACCCTAGCAGTTTAAAAGCAACGCCAGGTGCGGTTTCCGGGCAGAAACTGGTTATGATATGATCATCAACGACGATTTCCTGATCAGAAATCACGTTCGCCCCAAAGGAAGCAAGCTGCTTTTGCCTCCGGCCATCTCCCAGATGATAGGTCGTTGCTTTTCTTCCGCGAAGAATGCCGCTGGCACCGAGGGGTAAAGCCCCGACACAGACAGAGGCGATCCATTTTCCTCTTTCGCTAAACTGACGGATCAGATGCATCAGGCGGTCACTGAAGGCATCTTCATAGAAACCATATTCTTCGAATCCGCCGGGGATGACCAGCGCATCATATTCATCAATCAAAATCTCATCGTAAGTTCGATCTACAAGGACCGGAACACCGAAGGCCGAATCTACAGTCTTTGCGAAACCGGCTGTAATAACATCTGTTTCGATACCGAAATCATTTCTGGCCCAGCCCATGACATCGATGAAGGGAGCAAACTCCATCATCTCAAATCCTTTACAGCAAAACAATAATATTTTCATGCATACTCCTCTGATCCATAACGTATTTGACACTGGAACCATACTTACGGGAGGACATCGCCTCGTCCGGAACCCTTAAGTTCAAGATACCATAGTGGCTTATTTCCGTCAATGGAGAGGAAGGATTCTCATGTGGAGGCTTTTTGAGTTTGGATCATCATCTTGAACAATACCGGCGGGTAGGTATATAATGATCCAAGGTCATGAGGATATGATCGATCAGACAGGAATGGAGTAGTAACTAATGCATTTGTCAGGTCCGGTATATTTGATTTTGGCGATCGCTGCCAGCGCGGCGATGACCTTGGTACTGAAAGCGTTCAAGACAGAAGGAACCAACAGGTACGCGATCATTCTGGGGAATTACGTTACCTGCATCATCGTCGGCTTTCTGATCCTTGCAGATAAGACCTCGGTATTGCAGATCGATCCGGAAACGCTTTTATTTGGTGCTTTGGGCGGGGTATTGTTTGTCGTTTCCCTTGTATTGCTGCAGCGCAGTATTGAAATAAACGGAGCGATCCTGACCTCCGCCTTCTCCCGAATGGGGCTGGTCGTACCGCTGATCGTCAGCATCGCTTTCCTGGGAGAGAAGCCGCGGCTCATACAGTTTGCAGGCATGCTGATCGTTCTGATCGCCATCTGCATCATCAATGGCAAGAAGGGTCAACGGCTGGATGGGATCTCGCCCATCCTCCTGATCTGCGTGCTTTTGGCAGGCGGTTTCTCCGACTGCATGGCCAAGATCTTCAACCATTTTGGGATGCAGACGCAGAATGATCTGTATATACTCATGGCCTTTTTCACTGCCGGTGTCCTGACCTTCATCCTGCTTCTGACAGAGTATAAGAAGACGGGAAAGTTTGGAGGGATCAAGGATTTTGTAGCAGGCATCGCAGTCGGCATCCCGAATTATTTCTCGGCCAGCCTTCTGCTGAAAGCATTGGCTGACGTCCCCGCTTTCATTGCCTACACCGTCTTCTCGACAGGTGTCCTATTGCTGATCACAGCCATCAGCTTGATTCTGTTTAAGGAACGATTGAAGAAGACTCAGGCGATCGGGATAGGCCTGATCCTCATAGCGCTGGTCCTGCTGAATATTTGATAGGAATGGAGAAGGAATCATGTTGATCGAATGCCCGGCCAATGTACGACTGCAGAACTATCTGCTGAGTCAAGATATCCATCTTGCCACCTCCTGCGGAGGCAGAGGCAACTGCGCCAAGTGTGCCGTGAAGATCATAAAGGGGACGGTCACGATCCAAACCATGGACCGCATCTGGTTTACCAGGGAACAGCTGGAGGAAGGGTATCGCCTCGGATGCCAGGTGTTCACAAAGGAACCCACGATCGTGGAGATACCGGACAACTGACTTTGCCATGTAAAGATCTGCGTGATACGTTCTATGATTCCATCCATTCAAGACAGAACGTAATCGAGCCGTTTTGTCCTATAAGCCTACGAAAAAAGCACCAGGTCAGGAAGCAACCTGGTGCTATATTTGTATTTAGTCTTCTCCGGTCTCTAACCACTTGCACTGTGCAAGTGTCAGTGGGATCTCCAGCGCACGGGCGTTGTCCAGCATGTGCGGGAGCGTTGAGGGCGTGACAAGGGGGAAGACGTTCACGGGCTGATGCACCAGCCAAGCCAAGGCGATCTGCGGGATCGTGACCCCAAGTGCTTCTCCGAGAGCTTTGGCGCGCCGCAGTCGGTCCCTGTTATCCGGACTGTCATATTCGATGATCGGTGCGGGATACAGGCATTCCTCGATCGGTCGTTCTCCGTCGGGCTGGAATCTGCCGGACAGATAGCCGCGGGCAAGGGAAGAGTAAGAAAAAACGGGGAGCTGGTTAGCCGTCAGCCATGCGCGGTAGTCCGCTTGGGCATCACCGGACAAAGCCACGCTTCCGCCCCAGGGATCCTTGATATAACGGGCCATGGAGAAGGCGGGGCTGACCGCGCTGAAGCTTTCCAGCCCGTGTTTGTCGGCGTATGCCTGGAATTCCAGTACTCTTTGGAACGTCCAGTTGGAACCACCGAATTTGAGGAGCTTGCCTTCTTTTTTCAATTCGTTGAGGACCTCAACGGTTTCATCGACCGGTACGTCGGGATCGTCCCGATGCAGCACGTACAGCTCCACATGATCCGTGCGCAGACGCTCAAGAGACATTTCCAGTTGGGTACGTATCGTCTTGGCATCGATGGTTTCGCCGGGTTCAGATCCACCTTTTTGCCCGGGATTGCACCCTTTATCGAGGATCACGGCTTCTTCACGAAGGTTCCGGCTTTGTAGCCATTCGCCCAGAACGGCTTCGCAGTTCCCGTAGGAGTGCGCGGTGTCAAAGGTCCTGAAACCGGCTTCCCATGCCATATCGTAGATTTTGAACGCCTCTTCCTTGTTCCCCACCACCGCGGGGTAGGGAGCGCCATATACTAAAGTGGACAGAGGCTTGTCGATCCCTTCGATCATTTTGTACTTCATGATTTCAACTCCTTTTGTGATCACGATTTCCCGTACAACCGTCCCATGGTCATATAAAAGCCTCGGATCTGCTCCAGTATGGCATGGGCAAGGACTTCCTTATCCGTCTTACAGTCTTCGCGGACCCAGTTGGACCAGACCCCGATCATACCGCTGACCAAAAAGCGATAGTGCAGATGGGCATCCGAAGAAGGAAGCAGATCTGACGGACCGTTATGAGCCACTTCATAGAGATGATAGGAAGATTCCATCATGCGTTCTGCCAGGTTGGTCGGAGTTTTGCCGAACATCAGAAGTTTATAGAAGTTTTTTTGTTTTTCCGTTGTTTCACAGACGGTATAGATATAACGATAACCGACCTGGTCAAAATCTTCGGAAGGATCCACTTTAGCGATGACATCGTAAAACAAGGCGATGTGGGCTTCCGCAACGATGGAATCCAGCAATGCATACAGGTCATCATAATGCCGATAAAACGTAGAGCGATTGATCCCGACACGATCGCAAAGATCTGCGACAGAGATCTTATCGATCGGCCGTTTTTTCAACAAAGACAGAAACTGATCATGGATCTTCTTCTCGGTAGCTTTTTCTCGCGGACTTAAGGTCCGGACTTCAGGTCGTCGGACCAGATCATCGATCTTCATACATGCACCGCCTTCTCTGATAGATGCAACAATTCGTGCGATCTGTAGCTTTTCATGAGTATATGCAACAGATCGGCGAAATTGTTGCTCGTTTTCTTTCTTTTCATATTATATACTTGAAAAAAAGAGAATGCAACACTCGTTGCAAATAAGGAAAAGGAGCCAGCAGTATGGAATACCTAAAGGGAAGTATCTTTGACAAAGATTCCATGCAGACCAAAGTCAGGACCACACGCATCACGACGAAGGAACGGTTTCTGGGTCATATTCTTGGCCCGGGTTTCGTCTATATGTATTACTGTGTGATCTTAGGCTTAAGAGAATTGTTCTACATGGATGTTGTCCGCATCAACGAAGTGTATCACAACCATTATACCTACCTCATCCTGACGACAGTCACGACGATCGTCGGTATGGCGACGGGATTCTTTATCAATCATATGACAGAGAAGACCGTTTGCCGGGCGGGTCGATTCCGCCCCTATGTCCTGATCGGTATCTGGATCATGGCCATTTCCGGATTCTTCATGTTCTGGGCGCCTTTCAAGAGCGGAACGACGGCCTTCCTGGTCTGGCTGTACATCACCAACATCATCTATAACTGTGTCGGACTGCCGATGTACAACCTCAGGGCCAATATGGTCAGTGTTACCAGCCGTAATGTATTGGAACGCAACAATGTCACCACACTGCGCAGCGCGATCACCGTCATGATCGCCGGTTTGGTGGTCAGTTTAGGTATCGTCGGAACACTGTATCCCGCGGTCCTGCAAAAGGATCTGACAGGTACGAGCTGGCGCGTCACTGTAGCTGCAACAGCAGTCGTTGCCATCATCTTTTCCATCGTGGAGTACTTTTGGACCCGGGAACGTGTTACGGAGGAGAACCAGAAAGTCCTTGCGGATGAGACCGGAGATGCGACCATCAAGGTTCCCTTCATGCAGCAGGTCAAGAATCTGCTGACCAACAAGTATTTCCTGTTGGCGACCTGCGTTGCCATCGGCATGGTCTTCTATGATTACCTGCAGGGTGGGAACGCGCGCGTCAACATGATCACCTACATTTTAGGCGGCAATGAAGAAAATGGCATGCAGTTCACCTATCTGCTGGCGAGCATGCAGCCCATGGCGATCGGCGCCATCGTCGTGCCGATCCTGGCGAAAAAGTACAGTGCCCGCAGGATCCTGCAGATCTCCGCGGTGATCACAGTCATCGGTGTTTGTGTGGCACTGATCGATCCCTATAGCTTTATCGTTGCCGTGGCGGGCGGTTTCATCTTTGCGGCCGGTATCTTCGCGGTCACCAACATGAGCGGTATCTTCATGCAGCAGGCCTCCGATATGATCGAGTATAAGCATGGGTACCGTCCGGAAGGAACGCTGGCGGCAGGCGTCATCGCGACGATCTACACCACTTTGTTGACACCTCTGAATGCGGTGTATGAAACGGGTTTGAGCATGAATGGATATGTGGCAGGTGCCATGACCCAGAACGCGGCGGTCCAGAAGTGGATCCTGTTTGCCTATTACGGAGCCTATGCGATCTTTGCCATCATCGTGTTCATCGTTTGTATCTTCTTCGATGCTGAGAAGAAACTGCCGGAAGTCCATAAGGAACTCGAGGACCGTGCGCGTAAAGCAGCGGAGGACCGAGGAGAAATCTATCATACTCCGGAGGAGATGGATCAGATCGAGCGTGCGCAGGCAGCTAAAGATCTGGAGGAGAGCCGCATCGCTGACTTGAAGGAAAAATGCGCGAAGAAGGGTTTGGATTTTGAAACTGAAAACAAGAAGTATCTGGATGCTGTGCAGGCAAAACGCGTAAAGGCAGAAGCCAAAGCTGCCAGAAAAAGAAAGGGTTGATCGTTATGCCGAAATATACGAATGCAAGTTGGGGCGGAGAGACCAGAGTGCTGGAAAACCCCTATATTCGTGTCGAAGTACATAATCGTAAGACCGGATGGGCTTATGTGGAGTTTTTTACGGCGGAAGGCAAGATGATGGGCGTGCTGCCCTACCTGGCCAGCGTCCAGGATAATGCCGGCGGGCCCCGCGGCAACATGGCGACGTTCCGCCGTATCGAAGCGCAGGAAGTCAAGGAAGAACATACGGAAAGCGAAGACGCACTGATCTTTGACGTGCACGCACTGACCTACGCAGAACTGGTCAAAGGCAGTTTTGTAGAATTCATGGCACCGCCGGAACCGACGATCCTCACGGGTACGATCCGATTGACCCTGCCCAAGGATGCACCTGTGCTGAAATTGGACTACGATATGATCTGGATGGGTGCCAACGGGTTTGTTGCCATGCATGGACCCTGGCTGATGGCAGGTGCGGATTCCTTTGGAATGCATAAGACAGACGGTGTGTTCCCTGGCGTCGAGTGGCTGCGCACGGATGAATGGTCTTCCAACCAGAATGCGATGATGTGGCCGTTGAGCGATCGTACCGCCGTACATCCGTTCAAGGTGTCGATTCCCATGATGGCGGTCAGTCATGAGGGGGATACCATTTCTCTCGCGTGGGATCCCATGAAGCCGATCCTGGAGAAACGTCCGATGCAGGTCGAATACTATCCACAGCCGGTTTTCTCGTCCCCAGACGCGATCAACCATGCGGACCAGCACCTGATGGGGCTCATGCTTCCGACGGCAGCTATGACGCACGTAGAAAACGACCCGACCCCTCGGGCGGTCAGACCTTTCTCACGCGGCTCAAGGATCGGGTTCTCAGCTGAGATCGCGTTGGGCAAAGGCACCAGCGTAGATGCCATCGCCGATTATGTGAAACGTCATGGCCTGCCCGAACCGGGTGTGCCGAAAAAGCCCTTGGAAGAGCAGTTGCACTATATTGCCAAGCAGTATGATGGGCATTTCTTCTTCGAGCAGAAACACAGCACCGGATGGGGACTGCGCACGGTACGCGATATGATCCGTCAGCCCGGCGAAGAGCCAAAGGAAGTAGGAGTCCATATTCCAAAGGTTTTTTTGGAGCGATATATCGATCGATATGCAGGAACAGAACTGGCGGAAAACCTGCGCATGAAACTCGAGAAAGCAAAAGAAAGCCTAGCAAAGAATGGTGAAGATACCGCTAATGCACATCATGATCCATTTTCTATGAACGGGAGAAGCGCAAGCGAACTGCGGGCTTATGGCGACGGGATCATGGAACTGCAGGAAGCGGACGGATCCTTCCCAGCGACCCTCAATGATCAGCGCGCGGCCACCTGGCGGCCTGTCTTCATCAATCATTGGCCGCTGGCGGAAAACATATACAAGGCGATGAGCAATGAGGGCGACATCGTACTGGAGAACCATGTGATCTCCGCGCTGCATCTGCTGAAGATCTCAGAATATACCGGTGATCAAAAGTATCTGGAAGCTGCCTGCAAAGCCCTGGACTATGCCATGCCGATGCTCGTCGCGGATGGCGGAGATGCCTGGGAAACGCCGATCAAGGCACCGAATCTGCTGGCGACCGGACATGCGGCCATTGCCTATGAACTGGCGTACCGTGCCACGGGAAAAGAAGCGTATCGTGAGAAGGCCATCTACTGGCTGCGCGGTCTGCTTGTCTTCACCAACCTTTGGGAACCGAAAAAACGGCATATGCTCTACAACACCAAACCCTGCTTCTGTGTCACCGACTGGGCGACCACCAGCTGGGTGGACGCGCAGGTCGAATGGGAGGTTATCGAAATCTTTTCCCAGAGCCGCGAGTATGGCATCGACTGGGCTGAAGTAGATCCTGAGATCGACTGGCATAAGTACGAGGAGGGCATCGCCTGCGCCACGACCTGGTGGATGCTGGATGCTTCCCGGGCGGATGAACTGCCCCTGGATATCGATCTGGGATTGGGCAATCTGGATGGTATGTTTGCCGATCAGTATGACCCGGTCGAGGGAGAGAATCTTGGCTGGCAGCTCTTCCCGGAAGACTATGCCAATATCATCATGAACGTGCTTGAACGTAAGGAATGACATAAGAAACGACCAGATCCGGTATATTCATG
>JAEEGL014515549.1_pt1 | contig 26869 bp, 25 predicted proteins | sample 9134231 | NCBI WGS metagenome assembly JAEEGL01 (sample SAMN16246548, study PRJNA631951) | gut metagenome | biome: gut microbiome; feature: rumen; material: fiber-attached | host: Bos | place: Iran: Karaj | collected 2018-10 | reverse complement strand
GCTGAGGCAGCGCGGCGGCTCTATCATCAATATCAGTTCGATCGTTGGCGTCCACGGCAATGCGGGCCAGTGCAACTATTCGGCTTCGAAGGCGGGAATGATCGGCCTGGCGAAGTCCATCGCGGCCGAACTCGGCCCGAAAGGCGTGCGCGCCAATGTGGTGGCCCCCGGTTTCATCCTGACCGACATGACGCAGAAACTGGGACCGGATGTCCTGAAGCAATGGGAAGCCAAGATCCCGATGCGGCGCGGCGGAACGCCCGAGGAAGTCGCGAAGGTCTGTACCTTCCTCGCCTCCGACCTGGCCTCCTATGTTTCCGGCCAGGTGATCCTGGTCGACGGCGGCATGGGAATGTAAAAGAAAAGCCTTCCGGCGAGCGCCGGAAGGCTTTTTTGATGGAGAGCAGAACGCTTATTTTGCGAGGGCTTTCCAGACTGCGGCTGCGCAAGCACCGCCAACCATCGGGGCCACGATGAACACCCACACGTTGGCGAGCGCCTTGCCGCCGGCAAAGATGGCCGGGCCGATGGAACGGGCCGGGTTCACGGACGTACCGGTCAGGTTGATGCAGACCAGGTGGACGAGAATCAGCGTCAGACCGATAGCGAGGCCGGCAAGGTTGCCGGCGCCCTTCTTGGCGTCGGTCGTGCCCAGCACCACCAGCACGAAGATGAACGTAGCGATGAACTCGACGAGGAGTGCGCCGCCCACGCCGCCGGCGTTGTCAACGCCGTTCGTGCCCAGGCCACCCGTCAGGTCGGGAGCTGCAACCACTTTGGTCAGGAGAAGGAGCACAGCGCCTGCGATGATGGCACCGATGACCTGGCCGATCCAGTAGCCGATCGCCTCTCCCCATTTCATACGGCCCGAAAGCGCGACACCGAAGGTGATCGCCGGGTTGATGTGGCAACCGCTGATGCCGCCGATCGTGTAGGCCATTGCCACCACGGTCAGACCGAAGGCGACAGCCGTGCCGACGACGCCGGCCGGCGTGTTGCAGCCGAGGAACATGGCCGTTCCGCAGCCCAGGAGCGTCAGGACGAACGTTCCGATGCATTCTGCAAAATACTTTTTCATAGGCAATATTTTAAGGTTATTTGATTAATCCGACCTTAAAGTTAAGGAAAAAAGCGCAAAGGTGTACGCCGCGCTCCGGAATTAGAACGTCACGGGAAGCTTTCCTTCCCACTCGGCGCTGAACGCGAAACCGTTGGACAGCTTGAAATTGGCTTTGACGGTAAAGGTGTTGCCCGTCCCCTTGCGGTTGACCCGCAGGTTGCCCTTGGCGACGGAAACGCCTTCGGCTTCTGTCCAGTCGGCGTTGAAGACAAGGGGAATGCCGGTATTCATCGCGCTGACGGCAAAACCATTTTCGTCGACGTCGTACGTCGCCGCGACAGTCACGCCCTCTACGGGCTTGTTGAAGTCGATATCCTGACCGACGAGATCGGTCCGGATCCAGATAGAGAATTGTTGCAGGCCCTCGCCCGTATCGTGGGAGAGCTCGATCTCCAGTTCGTCGGCTATCGTGCGGTGATTGATCCGGCCGGCGGACCTGCTCACGCCATAATCTACGCCTTCCAACGAGATGCGCCACGCGAACACGCGGACGGGGCAGCTGGCCTCGGCCGTTCCGCACGTGGCCACAATCTCGGACCGTCCTTCGTCGAGTCCGACGACGGTGGTTCCGTCATAGACGGCCACGGTCTTATCGGTCATGAAGAAATCCAGTTCCGATTCGTTGTCGGCAAAGTGGGGGAACGTGTTTGTCGTCACCCGCTTGAAATCGCCTACGAAGATTTCGACCGATGCCGGCTCGAAAGTGATGGTCTTGACCAGCACCTCCTGCTTGTCGACGCATCCGTCCAGCAGAAGCAAGAGCAGCGAGACAGCGATCAGATTCTTCAGTCCGGTAAGGTTCATCTGGCTCATCACAATTTTTGTCAAAGCATACAATGTTATGCAAAGATAGTCAAAGTTTGGCGAATTATATTTGGCGGCGTTGCCGAAAAAAGATAACTTTAACCATATTATTCGGGCATCGTTCAATGGAAACAAAAATCAGGAAACGCTATGGGACTCACACTTCCTGGTACCGCCGCCCTCACCGGGCGCCTGGAACTCGCAAAGAGCACTGAAACAGTGACAGATATGTTGTAATGAATATTAAATAATATACCACTATGAAAAGAACTTTTTTGGACATTGCCATTTTGGCGACCACCCTTATCCTGGCGGTTTCCTGCTCGGCCGGTGACGGCTGGGTGAAAGTGCAGGGGAACAAGTTTGTCGATCCGCAGGGAGAGGAACTGATTTTCCGCGGACTCTGCTTTTCCGATCCGGTGAAACTGGTCCGTGAAGGCCAGTGGAACGAGCGTTATTTCAGCGAGGCGGCCAACTGGGGCGCGAACATCGTCCGTTTCGCCGTCCATCCGGCCAACCTGAATTCGCTGGGCTGGGACGAGACCTTCCAGGCCATGGACCAGGGTATCGAGTGGGCGAAAAAGCACGGGTTGTACGTCATCATGGACTGGCATTCCATCGGCAACCTGAAGGAAGAGAAATATACTTCGGACATGTACAACACCACCAAGGCCGAGACCTTCAAGTTCTGGCGTACGGTGGCCCAGCGCTACAAAAACGAGCCCACGGTGGCCCTGTACGAGGTTTTCAATGAACCGACCGTGACGGCGGAGGGCGTCGGCTCTTGCACGTGGCCCGAGTGGAAGGCGCTGCAGGAGCAGATCATCGACACCATCCGCACCTACAACCCCAAGGCCATCTGCCTGTGCGCCGGATTCAACTGGGCCTATGACCTCACGCCCGTGGCAACGGCGCCCATCGCCCGCGAGAATGTGGCTTATGTGTCGCATCCGTACCCGATGAAGCGGGAACAGCCGTGGGAACCGCAGTGGGAGAAGGATTTCGGTTTCGTGGCCAACACCTATCCGGTCATCTGCACGGAGATCGGCTTCTGCCTGCCGGACGAGCCGGGTGCCCATATCCCCGTCATGTCGACCGATGTCTATGGCGAGCATATTACGGAGTATTTTGAGGAAAAAGGCATCTCCTTCACGGTCTGGTGCTTCGACACCAGCTGGGCGCCGATGCTCATCAGTGACTGGGACTTCACCCCGACCACGCAGGGACGTTTCTTCAAGGCTTATCTGCAAGATAAGGCCGAATAAATTTGCACTATGAATGTTAAACTAGTCGGCTCTCTTGTAGTCGTATCCATCATCGCGTGCCCGCTTCTGTATATTTTCGTGGGCCCAACGCTTGACGCGTCACAACTTGAAACCTTGAAAATCCTGGGCTGCATCGCCGGTTGCAGTGCCCTCTACTGTTTCGTGGTAGGGGAGCTCACCCGCAACAACAGCCAGATGGACAAACTCTGGAGTCTGTTGCCCATCGCCTATGCCTGGGTCATTGCTGTCCGTGGCGGCATGTCTCCGCGTCTCTTCGTAATGGCGCTCCTGGCCACAATCTGGGGCATCCGCCTCACGTACAACTTTGCCCGGAAAGGGGCATACAGCCTCAAATTCTGGGAGGGCGAGGAGGACTACCGCTGGCCCGTGCTCCGCGCGAAGAAAGAGTTCCAGCCGCACTGGAAATGGGCCTTGTTCAACCTATTCTTCATCAGCATCTACCAGAATGCCCTGGTTCTGATGACAACCTTCCCGGCGCTGGTGCTGATGAACGTCGACAAGCCTTTCGGCTGGGGGGACGGCATCGCTGCCGTGCTGATGCTCGGCTTCATCCTTTACGAGACCGTGGCGGACGAGCAGCAGTGGGCTTTCCAGACAAAAAAATGGAAGATGATCCGCGAAGGAAGGACGCTCGAAAAACTGCCCGCGCCCTACAACAAAGGCTTTAATACAGTGGGCCTTTGGGGCCTTAGCCGCCACCCCAATTACTTTGCCGAGCAGGGGACCTGGTGCGCATTCTACCTGTTCTCCGTCGCCGCCGGCATCGGCATCTTCAACTGGAGCATCATCGGCGCGCTCCTGCTGATCGTCCTCTTCCTCGGCAGCAGTGCCTTTGCGGAGGAAATCAGTGCCGCCAAGTATCCTGAGTACACCCGCTACTGCCAACAAGTTTCCAAGTTTTTCCCCGGTAAAAGATATCAAGGATGATCGAACCTGTCTATGCTCCCGCTCCGACGCGCTATGACGCGATGGAGTACCGCCGCAGCGGACGCTCCGGCGTCAAACTACCCGTCCTGTCCCTGGGCCTGTGGCACAACTTCGGCTCCTACAAGCCGATGCAGGAAATCAAGGCGATGGCGCACTTTGCCTTTGACAAAGGCGTCTGCCACTTCGACCTGGCGAACAATTATGGTCCGGAATTCGGCACGGCGGAGGAGAACTTCGGCCTGCTGATGGAGCGTTCCTTCCGCCCGTACCGCGATGAGCTGTTCATCAGCACAAAAGCGGGCTGGGATATGTGGCCCGGCCCCTATGGCAACTGGGGCTCGCGCAAGTATCTGATGGCCAGCCTGGACCAGAGTCTGAAGCGGATGAAGCTGGACTACGTGGACATCTTCTATTCCCACCGCTACGACCCCGAAACGCCGCTGGAAGAGACCATGCAGGCACTGGTGGACGCCGTCCACCAGGGGAAGGCGCTGTATGCCGGCCTGTCGCGCTATCCGGCCAACAAGGCGCGGGAGGCATACCGCTATCTCGCAGCGCACGATGTGCCCTGCCTGCTGTACCAGGACCGCTACAACATCATCGACCGTGTGCCGCAGGAAAAAGGATTGATTGACCTGGGCGCCGAATACGGATCGGGGTTCATCTCTTTCTCGCCGCTGCAGCAGGGCCTGCTGACGGGACGCTACCTGAACGGCATTCCGGCCGATTCACGGATGGCCCGCGGCACTTCGCTGCGCGAGGATGCCCTTACGCCCACAATGCTGGACGCTTTGCGCGGTCTTGCCGACCTGGCGCAGCAACGCGGCCAGAGTTTGGCGCAGATGGCCTTGTCCTGGCTCCTGAACGACCCGCGTGTAACCTCGGTCATCATCGGAGCCAGTTCCGTGGCACAACTCGCAGACAATCTCAAGGCCTTGGAAGGCACCGGATTCTCTGCAGAAGAACTACACCGTATCGAGGCGATTTCCGCCCCGATACAACTGTTGCGATAAGAAGATTGCCGCTTATTAATAGTCGCGGAGGTCCTTCTTGTATTCCCGGATGCGCTGGCGGAAGAGTTTCCGGTAGGAAGGGGAGTAATCTGCCGTCGAAGGCTTGCTGCGTTTGTAGTTCAACCGTTTCTTGTACGTGGTGATCTCATCGTTGATGGCCTTGCTGGTGGTCAGCTTTTTCTTGGCGAAAGCGGTCCCGGCCGCGTCGTCCCAGTGGCGTAGCGCATCTTCCATGATGCCCAGCGTCTGTGCCGTGACATAGACGAAGCCGTCCTGCTCCTGGTTCCAAAGCTTGAGGATATGTCCTTGCCGGACGGATGAAACCACCTTGACTTCCGTCTGGGAATTGTAGTTCTGCATCATTTCCGTCGTGTTGGCCGGCTGTTTCAGGAACTCCCGCAGCCGCTCGATGGTCTGGAGCGATTCTTCGGCGCCGGTGCCGAGATGGAACCGGAAGCGCGTCAGGTCCTTGGGGGTCTGGGTGTAGAGGTAGAACACATATCCCCCGTCAGGTTTCGGTGCGCGCTGGAGGCTCAGGTAATAGTTGTGGAACTTCGGACTGAGCGAAGAAACCACCATCTCGCGAGTGTCCTCCGTCTCGAAGTCGTATTGGGCGAAAAGCGGGAAGCAGAGTACCATGCCCAGGATGGATAATAGGAGTCGTTTCATCGTTTCTTTTTCGGTTGTCGGTTATTGCTGTACGGCAGCGGGCGTCCAGTTCTTGAAGAAGCGGACCACTTTTTCCTTGTCGTATCCCTGGCCCTGTTCGAGGAAGCTGGAGTCCTGGATGTGCAGGACATTGCCCTTGGTGTCCAGCACGACGAAGACGGGGAAGCCGAACCGTCCCGGATTGCCGAGGCGTTTCATCATCTTTTCGGCGCGGTTTTTCCTCTCGGGATTGTCCTTGAACGTGCGCGGGGAGTAATCCACGTGGGCGTACACGAAATTCTGCTTGATCAGCTGGCTGATCTCCGCATCTTTCGTGATGAAGTCGGCAAAGCGGAGGCACCACGGGCACCAGTTGCCGCCCACCTGGCAGACGACGAACTTGCCTTCGGCTTTGGCCTGTTTCACGGCCTGGTCGATCTGGACATTCTGGTCGATCGATTCGTCATACACTTTCTTGAGTCCGTCCTGGGCTCCCGCCAGGAAAGGGAGAAGCATTGCCAGCAATGCAAGGGTGAGAATTCGTTTCATAGGCCAAATTATAGTAATTATTTATTTGCGAAAGACGGGACCTCCATTCGGGAAGCGACCTGTCCCTCCTCATCCAACTTCAGGATCATGAATTCGGGGCTGGCCGCGGTACAGGGAGTCCAAATTTCGGGCCAGGCGCCGTTCGGATCGCCCGTCGCGGAGAAGTTGGTCCAGAACGTGATCATCTGCTCGGCCAGGTCATAGTCTCCGGGGACGAAGGGACGCCAGCAGAAGCGCAGCGACTTGAACATATACCACAGTTCGGAGGAGTGGAATGCGCCTTGCAGCACGCCTTCGCGGCCGTCCGTGGGCAGGCGGCGGGCGAACTGGTATGCATAGGCCGGAATGCCGGCTTCTTCGCGCGCAAAGCAGAACCGGTCGATGCCGTTGGCCAGGCCGCCCATGTCATCGAGCGTTCCGCCGATCATGTAAGGTACGTTGGCGATGCGTCCGGCACGGGCCGCTTCCTGAAAGGTTTCGGGGTAGGCGTAGCCGTCCACCACGGGCGAGAGCCGGAGGTATTGTTTTTTCTCCATCATATAGCGCATCGGAATCGCCAGAAGTTCTTCGGGAGAAGCGGCGCGCATCTGCTCAAGTATTTCAAAACCAGCCCATTCCATCAGTTCCTTTCCGGTAGTTTCAGCTTCTGCTAGGGGCGTTCCGCCCAGCAGGGGCCCGTCGGTGAGGCCGCCTCCGCTCTGGATGATGGCACCGGCCACGAGGTCCTTGGAGAGGGGAGAGGTGACGAGCGTCTGGACGCTCATCGCCCCGGCGCTCTGGCCCATCAGCGTGATGCGGTCGGGATCGCCGCCGAACTGGGCGATGTTGGCTTTCACCCATTTGAGTGCCGCAATCTGGTCGAGCATGCCGTAGTTGCCGGACACGCCGTGTCCGCTTTCGGCCGAAAGGGCGGGATGCGCCAGGAAGCCGAGGATGCCGAGCCGGTAGTTGAATGTCACGAGTACGCTGCCGTGTCGTGCCCACTCCTCGCCGTCCATCTCGGGCTCGAAGCCCCAGCCGGCGGAATAGCCGCCGCCGTGGATCCAAAGCGTGACGGGCAGTTTCTTTTCGGGTTTTCCGGGAGCAGGCGTCCATATGTTCAGGTAGAGGCAGTCCTCGCTGAAGGCCGGATCGCCGTCAAAGAAGAATTCAGGCGTGTAGCCGCCTGGTGTGTGGGCTGCCTGCCAGGCCGGATGGCCCCAGGTGTCGGCCACTTTCACGCCTTCCCAGGGAATGACGGGCTGTGGCTCTTTCCAGCGGAGTTCGCCCACCGGCGGTGCGGCGAAGGGAATGCCGCGATAAACGGTGACGCCCGGCGTTTCCGTAGGGACGCCTTGGATCTGCCCGCCTTCTATCGTGAGGATGGGATTCTTGTCTGTGCATGCGCACGTCATCAGGACGGCTGCAGCGAAGAGGAGGATGCGTTTCATAGTTGGAAGGGATCGTTCGTTTCTTCCCGGCAGTAGGTGATGGCCCGGTTGAGGTAGTCGAGGAAGGGTTTGGTGGTCTTGAAAACGGCGGCCAGCCGCTCTACCAGCCCCTTGTCCGTAATGAATTTGTCGTCCGGCATCCAGAGCAGGCAGAAGTTTTTCAATTTATAAAAATCCGCATCCGGTCCGTCGGCCGGGAAGCCGGCCGGGGTGCGTTTCAGTGATTCCGACAGGTCCAGCTTCATCCGCGGGTCGATTTGGGAAAGGATGTTGCGGAAGTCGCCGCCGCCCAGCAGGATGTCCTCGCGCAGGGTTTTCAGCACGGGCGGCATACAGAAGTAATTACCTGCGGCCAGCATGTGCCCGGCGTCCGGGGCGCCGATCTGGAAATAATACCCGCTGTAGCCGGATTTTTTGCCGCCCGGGGCGACATAGACGCCCATCTGCGTCTTGTACGGCCGTTTGTCGTGCGAGAAGCGCGTATCGCGGTAGATCCGCCAGGTGCAGTCCTTGGGCGTAAGCGGCCCGATCGAATCGTCGAACGCGCGGATGGCGGCGATCAGGTCCTCGGCCAGCAGGTCTACGCGGGCCTTGGCCTCCCGATAACGCGCTTTATTGGCTTCGAACCACAACTTGTCGTTATGCTCCGACAGGTCTTGCAGGAATTGAAGGACTTGTTTCATGGCAGAAGGTCTAAGAAACAAATATACGAAGAAAAGATTGTTTTCGAAACATTTGTATCTTTGTAGAATGAGATACTTCTTCGTCGGCGGCACGGCCGCCATCGTCGCAGAAGGAAAGTTGATAATATAGCTAACTTCATATCTTCGTATCCATTATGGAAAACAAAACGAAAAGAAAGTTTGACTGGGAACGCTTCCTGATTACCGTCATGGGTACTGCTATCGGCGTTGCGCTCACCTTTATCGTGAACGGGATGGTGTCGCGTAACAACAAGGAGCAAGCCCAGCGGCTCACGGCCATCATGGTCATCCACGACATCGACAACACCATCGACTTACTTAAAGACTGGAAGGAAAACGAAGAACAGCAAGGAGAATTGTTGCGTCTGGCGCTGGATCAAAGGGATCGGCTGGAAGTGATGTCCTTCGACACGCTGACCACTATTCTGGGGTATCTGACGGATTCCTATATAGATTTTCGCTTCGATACGTCCAAGGAGAAGATTTTCAACAGCGACCTGGATACCTGGCAGAATCTGGGGAACATGGCGTTCCTGGACAACGTTCAGGATTTTTATCATGAAAGGCAGTCGTTTCAGGATGGCGTGAACCAGTCAACCATGTGGAAGGGCCCCATTCCTGACGAAGAATACATGCAATTTGTCATGGGGACAGGATGGGTTACGCAGGAGGAGTTTGCTGCTGCCCTCCGGCCGTTCCTGAAGGAAAAACTGCATGAAACCCAGGTCATTTACTACATCAATGTTTCCGGAACCCGGGTAAATGGCCTGGGTCAATGGATTGATGATTGGACTAGGAAGAACAACGAGAACAAATTCCTGATGGGCATCACGGACCGGGAAATGGAAGAATATGACAACAGCATCAGCAAGAAAGGTGTCCCCTTGACCCGGTCGAAACTGCTGGGCAAATGGGTCTTCACCGTCGGAGACCAAACCAACGAATATGACTTCCAAAGCGACCATAGCTATACGTATGTGAATGACTATGCCCCTTCTTTCTTAAAGATGACGACCTTTTCCGGCAAGCTGAAGATGACGGTCTCTTATCGTGGGGAATGGACTTTTCGGGGTGATTCGCTGGTTTTAACCCCTGATTACAGCACTGCGGATATGAAGTTGGATCCGAGTGGCCTGGTTCCGGAAAAGAATATGCAGGACAGTCTGGACGCCTGGGTAAACTGGTACCGGGAGCAGGGAAGGGACATTTTCAAGGAAAAGGCGGAAAAAGGAGAAAGATACGTCGTCAAAGCCCTTATGGATTCCTCCAAGGACAAGATGGAATGGACCGAAGCTGACGGCGATGTGCGCTATCTGAAACGGAAAGAAAAGTAGGGTATGAAGAAAACAGTATTTTCGTTATTTGTGCTGATCCTGGCCGCGGCAGCTTGCCAGAAAGACATTCCTGTTGCGGACATCCGGATTGAACCCGCTTCCGCGACGCTTTTCGTTGGAGAATCCGTCAACCTCAGCATACAGTGCTCCCCAGAAGAAGCCACCAATGTGGATGAACTGACTGTTTACAGCACGAACGAAAGCATCGTGTCGTACAGCGGCGGCGTGGCCACGGCGCGGGACGGAGGATCGGCCGCCATCACCGCCTCTTGCGGCTCTGTGCTGGCGCAATGCCGGATCAAGGTGTACAAGGATTCTTTCTCAAAAGGTGGGAAAACCTATGGCATTGACTATGGCACCGGCTACCTGAATATGGAGAGCGAGGCATCGCCGCAATCCATCGAGATCGATTTGATCCATGAGGCCGAGCCGAGACAGACTTTCCAGATGTATCTGCGCTACCCCCAGCTCGGACAGGATCTTGACTTTACGAAACCACTTTCGGATGCTTTCGTCAGCGTTTTCGCTGGCAACAACGAAGACGGCTACTCGGTGTTCGCGATGGAAGAGGGCGGGCCTTTGATCGTGACGGCCGACTTTTCCGACGCGCCCGGCGTTACGCTCGTCAAAGGCAACCTCCGCGTGGACCAGAACACGGGGCGCCGCTATAAGGTTCACGCAGATTTTGAATTGTCGAACGGCTACCGCTTTTTCGTCGACTGGGAAGGCATTGCCAACCTGACGGTAGATTGATCCTTCCTGCAATAAGTACTGATCTGAACACAAGGAATTATGAAAAGATTATTCATTTTGCTGTTTATGCTGACCCTGTACGCACGCGCCGGGGCGCAGACAATCCAGGTGGGCGACCGTTTCTATGACGGCTTTGCGCTCTTTACCGTACAGGAAGTGCGGATGGGGAATATCGTCTATATGACGGATGTCCTCGGAGATAATGAACTCACCCTCGAGAAATGGCCCAACCAGCCCGGAAAATACACACTTCTGCCCAGCCGCAACGCCGAAGAAGCCCCGTATGGAACCGGATTCGGCACGCACATCGACTATGTCGTCCAGCCGGACAACGCGTATCTGGTGATCTATGGGGACAACGACGTTGTCGCCAAGGTGTTGCCGCGCGTGCTGCCCATGGAGGACCTGGCAGCGGGCAGTATGTGGTACAACGGCGCCCTGGTCTATGATGCCCAACCCGGTGAGGACGGCTGTGTCCGGATGAATGCCATGGCAGAGGGGGAAGAGCACGAATTTGTGCTGACACCCGTGACAGGCGGGACGGACCTTTTCGAGATCTCCGACAGCCGGGAAGATGCCGTAAATCAGTACGGATCTGCAGCGTACGCCCGGCGGATCCGGAAGGAAGGGCTGGATGTGATCTGCTTCTACGACGACCAGAACCGGCTGATGGCCGTGATGGAAGCCACCCAGGTCTGGGATGCCCAGGCGCTGAACGTGGCGCAGTGGATGGCGCTGCTCTGTGGAGAATACAAGAGCGAAGGTGGCAAGGATGTGGTCATCGGCGAGGGCCGGTCTACGTATAACGGCAACGAGATGCCGATGCAGCCGGTGACTTTCAACGGGATGGTCACGGGCGTGCTGGACTTCGGCGAAAAGGGCCCGTTTCTGGTGGGCCTGGTGGAAGCTGTGCCGACCCGGGAAGGCATTCGTTTTACCGAAGTAAAGATGGAAGAAGGGGGAGCCTGGTTCACGCGGACCGTTTCTTCCTTCGATGTGAAATGGGCCGGCGACCGGAGCCGCTTCGCTTTCGCCAGCAACACCCTGCTGAACGGTGTCTTGCGCCGCTATGACAAGTCGCTGCTGCGCATCATGCGCAACGCAATCCTCGCATCGCACGGCTATGTGTTCCGCTCCAAAGACTTGAAGGCCTATTTCGAAGCACAACCCTGGTATCGGCCGGCCACCAACAATGCTGCCGTCCAGCTTAGCCTGCTCGAGCAACTCAACGTCGCCCTGATCCAGGCCGCCGAACGGCAGCAATAACCGATATCTGCCTTAGCGTTTTTTCGCTTTCATCTCCGTTTCTGAAATGGCCAGCGGAACCATGAAGTTGATTTCCGACTTTTGTTCCGGTGTCAGGTCTTTCATGCGCTTGCCATAAACGGCTTGCGCCTTATCCTCCCGGACGTCCGTAAAGACCTGGAAGAGCAGATCCTGCATGTGACGGTATGCGCCGTAGCTGGTGCCCCGGTCCGCCTGCAGGGTGAAGCGGGCGTCTTTCCCTCGCTTCTTCAGGAAGTCCTTGCCGACCTGAAGCATCTCCGCATCGTCCTGGCGCGGTGCGTCGCCAAAGAAAAACTTGTCGTTGGCGTTGATGCGCACGATAAAGATATTCTCCCGTTTGACGCCCGGCCACAATTCATGGACACCGTTTTTTTCCCGGGAAGGGGTAGGGGGCATATTCAGCGTTTCCCCATCCTGGTCGGAAGGCGAGCTGTAGCGGATCCGTATGGAGCCGATTTCCCGTAGCGCTTCCCGCACGTCCTGGATCACGCCCATCGGGACGTCGTCCGCAGCACTGATCTGCACGACGGTCTGGAGTTCTCCTTGTGCAGCGGGTTTCACCACATCCTTCAGCTGGGCGATGGTGTACGTTTTCCCGCCGTTTTCAACGCTTCCGTCGGCTTTTACGCGCAGGATAACGGGCTCAGCCGCAGGCTGTCCTGAGACCAGGACGACTTTCTTGAAAACCATTTCGCCATTCTCGACGGGGATGGTTATCGAATTCCCGTCCATCTCGCCGGTGAGTTCATCTTCCCCCTTTTTCTCTTTTCCGGTGGATAGATTCTTGAAGTTCGTGAAAACGAACGTGATACGCGTATCGTTGACGGAATAGCGACCTGAGATCATTGCATCGTCCGTCCGGATCTCAAAGGTGTTGTCGGAGAACGAAAGCTTGCCTACTTCCCCTTTCCAAACAGTGCCGGAAAGCGTACTTGTTTCCTCGATAACATTTTTTTCACTATCTTTGTTCACTGGAACATAGACAGTTCTTGCCTGAAGGCCGAGGGCCAGGCACACGAGCGGGAGCACATACAGCACCCGCAGGCCCCGCGAAAGGGGCGATCTGGATTTTGACATCATAGTAATACGATTTTTAAGGATACTGTGATTAAAGCTGTTGGCAACTGAGTAGCCGCTCTTGCTGACAGCTTTTCTTATTAATAGATATTGATATTCCTTGATATTGGCCCCGGCGCGGAGGACCGCGTCGTCGGCCTCATACTCGTGCAGTTCCTGCAGGTCGGCGCGCAGCATCCAGATGGCCGGATTGAACCACTGGAAGGCCGAGAGCACATCCACGAGAAGCAATTCCACAGAGTGCCGGAAGCCGATATGCGCCTTTTCGTGGGCGAGGATAGGGGCATGGTCACTCTCCCAGTCCTTGCGCGAGAGTACAATGTATTTCATCCAACTGAACGGATCGATGTCCCGTTCCGTCACGATGATCCTGCAGCCATCCTCTTCCCGGATGAACGTACCTTGACGGACAATTTTGAGTACCGAAAGTATAGAAATGATCACCCGGATCAGCACGAAGGCCACGCCCGCCCAGAAGAGAATGGCAAGTGCCGTCGGCCACCAGGGTGCGGAGGACGCGGTAACGGGAGCCCATACCGACTCCGGGAGTGCCGTCCCCGCCCCGGCAGACTCCGGGGTGAGGGGAGCTGCGGCGGACATGGGGGCTACGGACGCCACTTCGACCTGTTTATGGATCGTGATGATGCACAGGGGCAGCACGAACGACAGCACCGACGTCCCGACCAGCACCACGCGGTTGAAGCGGTGGAACGTCTCCTTCTTCAGGAGGAACCGGTAAAACAGGTAGAAGACCAGCAGCGCTGCGGCTACCTTGCCTTCGTAAATCAGGAAGTCCATCATTTCTGTTCTCCTTTTTCGACGAGGTCGATCAATTCCTTCAATTGCTCCACGGTAATCTTATCCTCCTTCACCAGGGCCGACACGGCGCTCAGGTACGAGTTGTCGAAATACTTGTCGATGAGGCCGATCAACGAGCGCTGCTTGTACTCTTCGCGTGTCACCTTGGCGAAATACTGGTAGGTGGGGCCATAGGCCTTATGGTCGACGAAGCCTTCCTCCTGCAGCGTCCGCACCTGCGTGGACAGCGTGGAGAAATGCGGTCGCGGCTCCGGGTACAGTTCCCGTAACTCCCTGACAAACAGAGGGCCTTTCTCCCAGAAGTGCTCCATGATAATCTCTTCTTTCTTAGTCAGTCGTTTCATAAGTATCCGATCTTTTCCACAAAAGTAGCTAAAAAATTTAACTATGCAACTATTTTTGTTTAAATTTTCATCTAATTATTTTAAATGGGTTAAGCCGGAGGCTTGCATCGTTAGGAAACCGCCGCAATCGTGACAAAAGCGAGGATATCTATTAAATTTATTTATCTTTGACCGGAATTCTAATTGGTGAACGATTTATGCGGAAAACATTTTTCATCCTGTCCTTTGTTTTCGCTTTTCTGTTGCCGGCCTTTGCGCAGCATCAGGACGAAATGCGGCAAACGGTGGAATACCTGGCCGCTCCGGAGCTTGGCGGCCGGTTTCCCGCCACGGCCGGTGATACCCTCGCTTCCGAGTATCTGGCCGGAGAACTCCGCAGCCTCCGGCTCAAGCCTGTCGTCAAGGAAAAGAAGAACAAAGGATTCTATCAGGACTTTACCTTCGGGAAGACGGATCAGAAAACCTCCCATAACATCGTCGCCGTACTTCGGGGGAAAGACAGGCAGCTCCGGAACGAATATATCGTAGTAGGGGCGCATTATGACCATCTGGGCCTGGGTGGGGAAGGATCCGGTTCGCGCCGTCCCGACACGGTCGCCGTTCATCCGGGTGCCGATGACAATGCCAGCGGCGATGCGGTCGTGCTTCAGTTGGCCCGGCATTTCAAAAAGGTACGGCCGTCACGGAGCCTTGTTTTCATATTCTTCGGCGCGGAAGAGCAAGGTATCGTCGGTTCCAAGCGTTTCGTGGAATGGATGAAGCAGGAGGACCCCCGGCGCATCAACCTGCCGTGCGATATCAAAGGGATTGTCGCCATGGTGAACCTGGATATGGTGGGCCGGATGCGTGACAGCGCCCTGAGCATTTCCGGAACGGGAACCAGTTCGGAATTCAAGGCAATGGCCGAGGCGGTGGCCGAACAGACCGGCCTGCACATCACCTGTACGCCCGATGGCTATGGCCCGAGCGACCAGGCGTCGTTCGTGGCGGCAGACATCCCTGTCTTCAATCTCACGACAGGCGGACATATGGAATATCACACCCCGGACGACCTCCCGTCGACCTTGAATTATGACGGAATGCAGCAGACCCTGGACTTCACGAAAGAACTGGTCGCCCGGCTGGCTAGCCTGCCGGCTGCACCGGACTTCATCAGTGTGCCGAGCACCAATACCATGAGCCATGCCAAGTTCAAGGTGACGCTGGGCCTTATGCCCGACGTTACGGGGGCAAGCACCGTTCCCGGTCTTCGTGCCGACATCGTGATGCCGGGGAAACCCGCCCATGCCGCCGGCATGCGCAGCGGCGACATCATCCAGGAGATTGACGGCAAGCCTGTCCGTGACATCAATGAATATATGGAGCGCCTGTCGGAACTCCAGGCCGGCACCACCATCCCCGTGAAAGTGCTGCGCGGCGACGAAACCCTCCTTTTACAAGTTGAATTAAAACCTGCCGAGAAATGAAAAACCGGGTCTGCTGGCTGCTGGCCATTATCATCACTTTGACGCTGAGCGTCTATCAGCGCAAGACCGGTCCCACGAATCCCATGCGGGTGACCGTCGAGTTGAAGGGGGAAAGCTATCCGTTGAAGCTGCCCAGGACCGGTTTGCGGGAGGACAAGACCGTGCGGCTTGATGGCGTGCCGTCGACGGCGGATGCGCAGCTGCATTATCGGCGCTATCCCACGTCCGATGAGTATACCACCGTGGATTTCAACTGGAAAGACGATGTCTGGCAGGCGGCACTGCCGGTACAGCCTGTGGCCGGGAAGCTGCAGTATTATATCACAGTGGCCGGGAAGGACTATTGCGCCGACAATCCGCCCGTGATCCGATTCCGCAACGATGTTCCGGCCGGCATCCTGATTCCGCACATCCTGTTCATGTTTGCAGCCATGCTGTTTGCTGTCTATACGCTCCTGCGGATCCTTGCCCGCAAGAAATACAGCACATGGCTGATCGTCACTACTGCTACGCTGTTCGTAGGCGGATTCATCTTAGGGCCGCTCGTGCAGCATGCGGCGTTTGGGCCCTGGTGGACCGGATTCCCGTTCGGGACAGACCTTACCGACAATAAGACCCTCATCTCTTTCCTGTTCTTCCTTGCCGCCCTCGCCACGCTGAAATGGAAGCACAACAAGTGGGTGGCCATCCTCGCGGTGCTGCTGATGGTACTCATCTTCACCATCCCCCACAGCAAGAACGGATCCGAGTATGATTATTCCAAGCAGGCTGAGCCTGAGACCTATGGAGAGAATGTGGGTTAAACCTTGGAAAATGAAAGAGGGCTTCCTCATCGGGGGAGGCATTCTTGCTGCGGGAGTGCTGTTGCAAGTGGCGCTGGGCCCCGTCGAATGGGGTTTACTTGCATGGCCGGTGAACCTGATCGCGCTGATTCTGCTGGTGCTTGTCGTCGGCCTGATGTATGCGTTGCGCCGGAAGGTATATGTCTTTGAATGGATGATGCACATCGATGCCGCCGTACCCTGCCTGTCGTATGCCGCAGCGCTCACGATCCTGATGGGTTTGCTGCCGCAAGTTCCGGGAGAGGGCGTCCCCTGGCTCAATCAGATGCTCCGCTTCTGGCCCTTTGCCCTCATCTGGACTTGGATGATATTGATTTCGTCTCTTGCATCGCTCAATCATCTGCTCCGCTGGAAGGTGAAGGAAATTCCCTTTCTCCTGAATCACCTCGGTGTGGTCATTGCCATCGTGTTCGCCACGCTGGGCAATGCTGATATCCAGAAACTTCAGTTGACCGCTTTCACCGGTGAAACTGAATGGCGGGCGGTGGATGACGCAGGCATGGTGCACGAGCCCGGCCTGGCCATCGAACTGCATCAGTTTACGATGGAGGAGTATCCCGACCACTCGCCCAAGCGCTTTGCTTCCGACATCACCGTCCATACTGAGGACGGAAAGTCCGTCCGGGGCACGGTGGAAGTGAACAAGCCGATGAAAGTGAAAGGCTGGAAGATATATCAGTACGGCTATGACAGTTACCGGGGCGCAGAAAGCCCTTACAGTGTGTTCCAGCTGGTGCGCGACCCGTGGATCTTCTGGGTCTATCTGGGCATTTTCATGATGATTGCAGGTGCCTTGTGCCTGATGTTTTTCCTGGCCCCTAAACCGTTGAAGTCATGAGTTGGGATTCCTTTGTCTGGTTCGCTTTGGTTGCCGTACTCCTTTGGGCGGCAGGCGCTTTCTTCGCCTGGAAGGAACGCCGGGCGCTGGTGTATGCCTGCACGCTGACCGGCCTCGCCGTCTTTTTCGCCTTCATTCTGGGCATGTGGATCTCACTGGAGCGCCCGCCGCTTCGGACGATGGGGGAAACGCGCCTCTGGTATTCTTTCTTCCTTCCGGTGGCCGGTATTATCGTCTACAGCCGGTGGCGCTACAAATGGATCCTGAGTTTCAGCACCCTGCTCGCCCTTGTCTTCATCTGCGTGAATCTGTTCAAGCCGGAGATCCACTCCAAGGGCCTGATGCCGGCGCTGCAGAGTCCGTGGTTCGCGCCGCACGTGATTGTGTATATGTTCTCCTATGCGCTGCTGGGCGCGGCAACGGTGATGGCGCTTTATATGCTCATCCGGAAGGACAAGACAACGGAGAAAGAAATCAATCTTACTGATAATCTGGTTTATGTGGGCCTGGCCTTCCTGACCTTCGGGATGCTGTTCGGCGCGATGTGGGCCAAAGAGGCCTGGGGCAATTACTGGTCCTGGGACCCGAAGGAAACCTGGGCCGCCGCCACCTGGCTCTGCTACCTGGTTTACCTGCATCTGCGCAAGGCGCGTCCGGGCAAATGGAAGACGGCCTGCATCCTCCTGCTGCTGTGTTTCGTGTGCCTGCAGATATGCTGGTGGGGCATCAACTACCTGCCTTCCGCGCAGGGAATATCCGTCCATACCTATAACGTAAAATAAGTATATGAAGAGATTCTTGACATTGCCGGCCATCCTTGCGCTCGTGCTTTGCTGCGGAAGGCCTGCCGGGACTGAGAGCGGCCTGGAACTTCCCAACCCCATCCTTCCCGGTTTTCATCCGGATCCTTCCGTCGTGGCCGTAGGGGAGGACTGCTACATTGTGAACTCTACTTTTCAGTATTTCCCCGGCGTTCCCGTCTATCATAGCAGGGACCTCGCCCACTGGGAGCAGATCGGCAATGTCCTGGACCGCCCGTCCCAGCTGCCGCTTCAGGAATCTACCTCCTGGCTCGGGATATATGCGCCCACGATCCGTTTTAACGAGGGTATCTTCTATATGATAACGACCAACGTCGGGAATGGCGGAAACTTCATGGTGACGGCAACGGACCCCGCCGGGCCGTGGAGTGAACCCATCTGGCTGGAGCAACAAGGCATAGACCCTTCCCTGTACTTTGAGGGAGACAAGTGTTATATGGTATCCAATCCGGACAACGTCATTACCCTGTGCGAAATCGATCCCGTGACGGGAAAAACCCTCAGTCCTTCGAAACCCATCTGGACGGGGACGGGCGGCCGATATCCGGAGGGTCCGCACATCTACAGGAAGGACGGCTGGTACTATCTTCTCATATCCGAAGGCGGAACGGAGCTGGCCCACAAACTCACGGTGGCAAGGAGCCGTAGCATATACGGCCCTTATAAGGCCAATCCCGCCAATCCCATCCTCACGCACTGCAGCCTGGCCGGGCAGGATAACAATATCCAGGGAACCGGCCACGGAGACTTTTTCCAGCGGCCTGACGGTTCGTGGTGGGTGGTTTTCCTTGCTTACAGGCGCTATGGAGGAGATTTCCACCACCTTGGGCGCGAAACCTTCATCGCTCCCGTTACATGGGAGAAGGGCTGGCCGGTGGTGAATGGTGGAAAACCCATCCAGGAGAATCAGCCGGAAGGTGTCGCGAAGCGCTACGTGTGGGATACCATCGACCCGGAGTGGATGCACCTGCAACACCCTCAGAAAGAAAATTATGTCCTTTCCGACGGCCAGCTCATCCTTACGGGAAACGGCGACGGCTTTGACTGGGGGAACTGGCATCCCACGGCGCTCCTGAGGCGCCAGGAATCGGTCGATGCAAGCCTCCGGACCAGTGTGAGTCTTTCCTCAGACGGAGAAGCCGGTTTGGTGGCATACCAGATTTACTGCGGCTTCGCGACATTGTCGGTGAGAAAGACCGGTGGAAAGGCCGAAGCCGTGGTCCGCTTCAGGGTGCGGAGTATCGATAAGGAGGAGGCTGTAATCCCGCTTCCTAAGGCTGAAGCCACCCTTGAAATAAGCGAGGCCGGAGATACGTATACTTTCCTCGTTAACGGCCGCAGCGTGGCCACCCTGGAAAGTCCTCTCCTCAGCACCGAGGTGGTCGGCGGCTTCACAGGCGTTACCTGGGGCCCCTACTGCAAGAAGGGCGTCGCCCGCTTCGGCCCGCTGGAGTACACAATGTAGCCGGCCCGCTGCATCACCGGGCGCCGGGAACCTGCGGCAGGTTCCGCAGGTACAGGGCACTTTCGCGGAGCCCTTTGAGGATATTGGGCGTGCTGGCTTCTTCCAACTCCACCACGAAAGCGCGGGTGCCGGCCTTCGGCATGTTGCGGAAGATGGCGTCGAAGCCCACCATACCGCTCTGGCCGATCTCGTGTTTGTCCTTGATGTGAAGGAGTTCGAAGCGGCCGGCATAGTTGTTCATGTATTCCACGGGGCTGGCCCCGCCCACGACGGCCCAATAGACATCCATTTCGAAGAAGACATTCTCCGGGTCGGTATGGGCGATGAACCAGTCCACCATCGTGGTGTCTTCCACTTTCTGGAACTCATGGCTGTGACTGTGATAGCCGAAGCGGAGGCCCGCTTCCCGGCACTTCGCGCCGATGGCGTTCAGGTAAGCGGCCATCGTCTCCAGCTCGGCTTTCGTTTGCAGCGGCTGGGACCAGGACATCACCAGACGGGGGATGCCGGCTGCCTTGTGGGTGGTGATACAGGCATCCCACCAGGCCAGCGCCTGGGAGTAGTCACCGGAGGTCAGTTCTTCGCGGGTAAGGGGACGGGTCGTATGGGAAGCGATAAGCGGCAGCCCCGCTTCCTTCAGGATGCGCCCGAACGCTTCAGGCGCCAATCCGGAGAACAGGCCGTTCTCGTAGCTGGCTGCTTCGGAAGCTGTGTATCCCATTTCCGAAAGGCGGGACAGCACATAGCGATGGTTGCGGGCAAAAAGTTCCGGCGTGCCAAGCAGTGAGCGTACGGAATACAGCTGTACCGCCATTTCCTTGCGGGATGCCGTGATTTCTTCGGCGAGGCGGTAGCGCACGAAGGCGAATTGCCTGCTGTCCGGGCTCCAGGAATTGACGTTCAGGCTTCCCTGTCCGCCGAAGAATTCCAGCAGCACCTGCGGGTCTCCGCCCGTGGCGGGAATCATGCGGAGCTGCACGTTGAGGTCGGCGATGTGGGAACCCGGATCGATCTCATAGTCGTGATAAGCGATATAGACCACCTTTTTCCCGTCGGGTGAAATGTGGGGGAACCAGGAATTCATGTCCGTGTCGAAGGTCATCTGGGTCTGGTCCTTGCCATTGGCTTTCATTTTCCACACCTGCATGCGGCCGGTACGGACACTGTTGAACCAGAGGGTCTTTCCGTCCGGGCTGAATTCGGGGCCGTCGTCCAGGCCGGGAGCATCGGTGAGACGTTTTTCCTCGCCGCCCTTGAGCGACATCACATAGACATCCTGCTCCATTTTCGGTCCGCGGAAAGCGCAGTAGGCGGCCAGTTTGCCGTCGGGACTGATTCCGTGCAGGTAGCTGGGCCCCAGCGGAGTAATCCGGCGAGGCTCGCCGCCCTCGAAAGGGACCACATACACATAGGAATTGTAAGACCGCTTGTTGGCGGGGTCATTGCTGCTGAGGCCGATCCAGCGGCCGTCGGCCGTAACCACATGGTCGTTGTTGCACTGGGTGATGGCGCCGGTCGGGATTTCCAGCAAATCCGTAGAACCGTCGGCAGCGAGCTTGAACAACCGTCCGTCCTTGTTAACCACCAGCCACTTTCCGTCCGGCGTCCAGTTGGGCGCTTCGATTACAAAGGGGAATTCTTTGACGACCTGGTGCGTGCCAGACTCTACGTCGAAGATCTCCAGATAGCTGTATGAGGGCTGGGGATGCTGTGCCAGCGCGGTGAGACTCAAGACCATAGCAGAAAGGAGAAGACTAAATCGTTTCATAAAGCAAAAAGATACTGGGGTTGAGCGTGTCGCCGTTCGTATAGACCGTTAGGGATAAGCCTCTGTATCGGTGCCGGCTATTTCTTCCAGACGTGGAGGATCTCGCCGATATACATATAGTGGATGCCGATTCCGGTCTGTTCGTACCAGGCCCGCTGTTCAGGCGGAAGCAGGTTGGCGTCGAATTGCTGGGCGTAGATCTTTTTGCATTCAATGGCCAGGTCGGCTTCGGCATAGATGGGATTACCCAGTTCGGTGAACTCTACGGTGAGTCCGGCGCCGGCCACCTTGTCTTCGTCCCGTCCGGAGACGCGGCCCAGATAGCCCAGCTTGTCTTTCATCGAATCGGGGAAGTGTGTTACGGTGAAGTAGTCGTTCTCCTCCATAAACTGGTGCGTATAGCGGCTGGTGGAGACATAGACGATGAAGACGGGTTTATTCCACAGTTCTCCGATGCTGCCCCATGAGATGGTCATCAGGTTCATCTTTCCTTCCTTTCCGGCCGAAACTTCCAGCCAGTCCCGGTCAATCATCTGCAGGGGATTCAATTCAATCTCCGTAGACGCTATTTCCTGCCAGGCCTTGCCGCGCAGGCTCTCAGCCGTCTGTTCCGTTTGGGGTGTCTTGTTACAACTCATGATGGCAATCGCAGCGAATAAAAGGGTGATAATCTTTTTCATATCCTATTCGATCTCCAGGCTGACGTCGCCTTCCCAGTCGGTGCCGAAGCGGTAGCCGTTCGACAACTCGAAGTCTGCCTTGATCTTGAAATGATTGGAGTGAACCTGTTCCACGTGCAGGATGCCGCGGGTGAGCGTGGCGTCGGTGGACGTCCAGTCCGCCAGCTTGACGCTCGGGATCCCATCTTCGCCCATAAAGACGGTGTAGCCGTCTTCGTTGTTGTTCATGAAGACGCTGACCAGTGCGTCGCCAGGATCTTTGGTAAAATCGATGTCCTTGCCGAACTGGCTGGTCCGCATCCAGAACTGGAAATTCTGGGTAGATCCGCCTGAATCGTTGTGGATCATGTAGACATCCACCGCCTGGAGGGTCTCTTCGCCCATCTTGGAGCCATAGCCCTTTACGGAGTCGACGCCGTAGTATTTGCCGCCTTTGTACAGGCTGTACTTGTACACTTTGACCCGGCACTGGCCGAGGACGTTGCCGCAGCTGGCCGTGATGGCGGCCGTGCCGCCGTCCTTCGCGGTCACCTTGCCGTTGTCGTAGGTGACGATGCTCTCGTTGGTGCTGTAGACCTGGATGTCGTCGAAATTGGTCGCGTCTTCCGGCAGATATTGGATGGTCAGGTCGAAACTTTCGCCGACGAAGAGGTTTTTGGATGAAGGATCGACAATAATATCAGCAATGGGGATTTCCCGCTGGCACGCCGTCATGACGAGCAGGACAGGAACCAGGAAAAGTAAAAAAAGCCGTTTCATGCCTGCAAAGATAAAAAAAGGAAATCTTCTAACTCGCAATAGCAAGATACTCTTTGCCAAGTTTTTCAATGCATGCCATGATCTCCTGTTCACGCTCAGGGGAAGGGGTTTTGAAGCCTTTGATGTAACTGCGGAGAAGCGAGGCATTGAATCCGTACTTCTGAGCAAAACCGCTTACGTTAATCTCCGGGTGAGTCAGGAAAAAGTATTGGAGACGTGTGGGTTCAGCGTCATCATAAAGGAAACTCTCAAAACTGACATCTTCATCTAACTCGGGCCAATGGATGCCAATGGTACTGATCTCATATTTGGTACGTTGTTCATCAGTCGCATTCCTTAGGTGTGAATACCACAGTAGTGATTGACGATAGGTTTTTCCATCGTCTCCAAGGCCATAGAGCCAGTCGCCATCAAACCATATTCTACTGATTGTCTTCACGTTTCTTTTCATACAAAGATAGGTATCAAAAATAGTACCTGCAAGAAATAGCTTCTATTTCGAATAGAAGAATGTATCGAAATAAAGCCGCAGCAAAAGCGAATCCGCCAAAATGGCGCACGGGTACCTGCGTCAGAAGGGTGTGGGAGGCCGATTTTTCGAAAATCCCTGGCGCCAGAGGCCGTAATCGGGCCTTGGCGCAGGGCGATCGGCCTTAGAGCGTGGTTTGAGGCCGATGAGTGTGCGGCAGGTTGGCGGAAAGGGATGGGATGTGGGATTGTGCTCGCCCCAAGGGCTGCGCATTCCCTCTTCGCCTGCGGCGGGCGGTGCTAAGGCATTGATACACAGCAGCTGGCCTTAGGGCCAGCTTGGCTGTTTTCGTTACAGTCCCAGAATCCCTCACTCACCGCGGGATTGTCGCGCGAGCGCGACATCCCTGCCCCGCTGCGCGGGGCTTTGCAAAACGCTATAAAAAATCAGCGCTCAAGCTAGCTTGGCGCTGATTTTTTATACCATTTTGCGGTGAGTGAGGGATTCGAACCCCCGGGACGTTGCCGCCCAACAGTTTTCAAGACTGCCGCCATCGACCACTCGGCCAACTCTCCAGGATTTGGGTGGGCAAAATTAAGAAATATTTTCCGTTTTTTCGATTTTCTCAGCTTTGGCAAAAAACTTCCACTGGAACAGCAACAGGTAGATGGCACCGCAGGTGATGCAGCTGTCGGCGATGTTGAAGATCGGGCGGAAGAAGATGATATGACGGCCACCCCAAATGGGGAAACCCGCCGGAAGGGTCGTATCGATGACCGGGAAATACAGCATGTCAACGACTTTGCCGAAGAAAAGCGGCGCATAGTCGAAGACAACGCCGTAGAAGATGGAGTCGATCTCGTTGCCGATAGCACCGCAAAGGATGGCCGCCAGGCCGAAAAGGACGCCGTTGGGGGTGTCCGGCCGCTTGAGCAGCTTGCGCAGGTAGATGATGATCACCGCAATCAGCGCCAGCCGGCAGAGGCTGAGCGCCAGCTTGCCGAAGCCTTCGCCGAACTGCAGGCCGAAGGCCATGCCGTTGTTCTCAATGAAAAGTATCTGGAACCAGTCACCCACCACATGAATGCTTTGTCCGATGGACATGTTGGTCTTGACCAGAACCTTGACGACCTGGTCGACAACCAGCAACAGAAGCACAAACAACGTGACCCGGGTGCCTTTCGAAAACTTCATCGACAGCTTATCGCTTGTTTTTTGCTTCCACGCTGAGCGTAGCATGCGGAACCAGACGCAGACGCTCCTTCGGAATCAGTTTGCCCGTTTCACGGCAAATACCGTAGGTCTTGTTTTCAATGCGGATCAGCGCAGCTTCCAGGTTCTGGATGAACTTGTACTGCCGGGCGGCAAGCTGGCTCGCCTCCTCCTTCGCCTGAGAAGCAGACCCTTCTTCCAGGACCTTGAACGACGGGGACGTATCCTCCGTATCGTTGCTGCTACTGTGGTCAATCTGCGACTGCAGCATCTGGTAGTCCTTCCGTGCCTTGGCCAATTTCTGCAAAATCAGTTCCTTGAACTCCTGCAGTTCCTCGTCGCTGTAGCGTACTTTCTCTACAGTCTCCTCTTTCTTCTCTTCCATCGCTATCGTGGGTTTAAAACTAAATTCAAATATAACGATATTATTTCAATCTCACAATACCCAATGCGAGCGTTCCGTCTTCCCATTCGACCTCGACCGCATTTTCAGGCTGCGGAGCGAAACGGATGCTGCGGGCCAGGGTCTGGGCGCAGACATAGCTGCCGAAACGCTCCATGGCTTCCTGCAGAGGCGCGTTGGGCTCAATCACCACCTCTATACGGTCGGTGACTTCAAAGCCGGAGCTCTTGCGGAGATTCTGGATGCGGTTGACCAGCTCACGGGCCAGGCCTTCCTGCCGGAGTTCGGGGGTAATCTCGATGTCGAGGGCGATGGTCAGGGAGCCCTGCGAAGCGACGAGCCAGCCCGGCATGTCTTCCGAGGAGATCTGGTAGTCACCGGGGCCGAGCGACACCTCCCCGCCCGGGAGGGCCAGGGTATAGACGGCGCTTTCCGCCTCGGCGCGCTGGATGGCCGAAATCGTCGGCTGGTCGAGCGTGGCGAAAGCGGCGGCGATCTCTTTCATGCGTGCTCCGTAGACCTTGCCCAGGGTCTTGAAGTTGGGCTTGATCTTCTTGGTGATGATGCCGTCGGTATTCTTCACGAATTCCATCTCCTTCACGTTGACTTCCGTCAGGATCAGCTGCCGGACCGCGGAAAGCTGGGCCTGCACCTTGTCGGAAATGACCGGCACCAGCATCTTGGGCAGCGGCTGGCGCACCGGGATGCCCACTTTCTTGCGAAGAGCCAGGACCATCGAGGTGGCGTCCTGCGAGAGGCGGATGCGCTCTTCCAGATCGGCGTCAATCAGGGCCGGATCGAATTCGGGCATCTGCACGAAATGCACGGAGCAACCTTCGGTCGGATGGCAGGGCGCAATCAGATCAAGGTAGAGACGGTCGGCGAAGAACGGTGCGATCGGAGCCATGAGGACGGCCACGTCGCGGAGGGCGGTGTAAAGGGTCTGGTAGGCGGACTGCTTGTCGGCCGTCATCTCGCCGGCCCAGTAGCGCTTGCGGTTCAGGTGGACATACCAGTTCGACAGGTCGTCGCAGACGAAGCGCTCGATGAGGCGGCCGGCGGTCTTGATGTCGTAGTCGTCGTAGGCGGCGCGGACGTCGCGGATGAGCGAGTTGAGGCGGGAGATGATCCAGCGGTCGATCTCGGGGAGGGATTCCGGGACTTGATCCGGCATCTCAGGAGTCCAGCCGTCGATATTCGCATAGAGGGCAAAGAAGGCGTAGGTATTGTAGAGCGTACCGAAGAACTTGCGGCGCACTTCGTCGACACCGCCTTCGTCGAACTTCAGGTTGTCCCAGGGCTCGGCGTTGGTGAGCATGTACCAACGGAGCGCGTCGGCGCCATAGGTGTCGAGGGCCTGGAACGGATCGACCGCGTTGCCCAGGCGCTTGGACATCTTGTTGCCGTTCTTGTCGAGCACCAGGCCGTTGGAGATCACGCGCTTGAAGGCGGGCGTTCCGCTCACCATCGTGTGGATGGCGTGGAGCGTATAGAACCAGCCGCGCGTCTGGTCGACGCCCTCGGCGATGAAGTCGGCTGTCTCGCCGAAACGCGGGCTGCTGACATTCTGCAGACCCTCCTGGGCGTACGGCATGGCACCGGAGTCGAACCACACGTCGATGAGGTCGCTCTCGCGGGTCATCTTGCGGCCGCTGTCGGACACCAGGAAGATGCTGTCGACATAAGGCCGGTGCAGGTCGATCTCGTCATAACGCTTGCCTTTGACGGGGTTCCCGGCCATGAAGCCGGCCGCCACAGCCTTGTCGATCTCATCGCTGAGTTCCTGCACGGAGCCGATGCACTTCTCCTCTTTGCCGTCCTCGGTGCGCCAGATGGGCAGCGGCGTGCCCCAGAAACGGCTGCGGCTCAGGTTCCAGTCCTGGATGTTCTCCAGCCACTGGCCGAAGCGTCCCGTACCCGTGGAGGCAGGCTTCCAGGTGATCTGCTGGTTGAGCGCCACCATCTCGTCCTTCACCGCCGTGGTCTTGATGAACCAGGAATCGAGCGGATAGTAGAGCACCGGCAGGTCGGTACGCCAGCTGTGCGGGTAG
>JAEEGL017137958.1_pt1 | contig 26870 bp, 22 predicted proteins | sample 9134231 | NCBI WGS metagenome assembly JAEEGL01 (sample SAMN16246548, study PRJNA631951) | gut metagenome | biome: gut microbiome; feature: rumen; material: fiber-attached | host: Bos | place: Iran: Karaj | collected 2018-10 | reverse complement strand
GCAGAAGGAGAGAAAAACACAATGCCGTGCAGGCACAGGGCATTGTGTTTATGAAATGGCCGAACGGGCATGAGGAAGAAGGACGAAAGTACGGATTACGAATGGACGTAGGATTGCGAGAGCGAAGCGGAGCAATCCGTATATCGCGAAGAAAACGCAGAAGGAGAGAAAAACACAATGCCGTGCCAGCACAGGGCATTGTGTTTATGAAATGGCCGAACGGCCATGAGGAAGAAGTCCGAAAGGACGGATTCTGAATGGACGTAGGATTGCGGGAGCGAAGCGGAGCAATCCGTATATCGCGAAGAAAAGTGCAGGAAGAGAGAAAACACAATGCCGTGCCAGCACAGGGCATTGTGTTTATGAAATGGCCGAACGGGCATGAGGAAGAAGGACGAAAGTCCGGAGGAAGAAGTAGGAGGAAAAGTATGCAGGCAATAGTTGCAGTTGACAGTAACTGGGCGATAGGCAATAAGGGACAGCTTCTTGTGAGCATCCCTGCTGATCAGAAGAATTTCAGAAATATTACAATGGGGAAGACCATAGTTTACGGGCGCAAGACTCTTGAAACATTTCCCCAGCAGATAGTGCTGCCGGGCAGACGCAACATCATTCTTTCAACGAAACCCGACTATGAAGTGAGAAATGCAGACGTTGTACACAGCAGAGAGGAACTTCTTGAAGCGGTCAAAGACACGCCTTCGGAGGACGTGTTCATAATCGGAGGATCCAGTGTTTACAATGAGTTTTTAGATGACTGCGACAGGTGCATCGTCACTTTCATAGACAAGGTATACGAGGCTGACAGCTACTTCCCTAATCTTGACAGGCTTACAGAGTGGGAGCTGGTAAGCGAAAGCGATGAGCAGGTATATTTTGACATAACTTATACATACAGGGAGTATAAGCGAAAAAAATAAAAAGACGAGGTTACTTATGTCACCAAGGAAGAAGGCTTTAATCTTAATCAATAGAACCTCAGGCACCGGAAGGGCAGGGAACGATACACTGGATATAGTCACGAAGGTAGCTGAAAAAGGATATGAACCGATTGTCTATCCGATCATACCGGGAACGGAGTTCTCCTCTGAGAAAATTCTGGAGAATTACAATGGCAGCATCAGTCTTGTTCTGTGCAGCGGAGGGGATGGGACACTCAATCATGTTGTGAGCGCCTTGATGGATATGAAAGAAAAACCACTTCTCTCATATATTCCGTCCGGGTCAACCAATGATTTTGCAAAGGGCCTGGGCATACCTTCAGGTCGAAGCAAAGCCCTGAATGTAGCAGTGTCCGGGAAACCTTATGCCTACGACGTCGGCAGGATGAATGACAGGTATTTTAACTATGTTGCCGCTTTCGGAGCTTTTTCAAAGGTCAGCTATGCCACCGATCAGGAGCTAAAAAATGTTTTGGGCTATGCGGCATATATTATAAGCGCCATAGCAGAGCTTCCACAGGAAATCGGATATAGCTGCCATATGAAGATAGTTGCTGACGGTGTAACCGAAGAGGGAGACTACCTCTTTGGGGCTGTGAGCAATTCGGCTTCGGTTGGCGGGATGAATCTCTTTGGCGATACAGAAATTTACCAGGACGATGGTAAGATGGAGCTTCTGCTCATTCGGTCTCCCAAGAATCTTGCTGAGTTTAATGCGGTTATAACTGCGCTTGCCACAAGGGAAGAGGGAAATCCCTATATAACCTTCAAACAGGTGAGATATGCGAATTTTTACTCTGAGAGCGAGGTGGAATGGACCCTTGACGGGGAATTTGGAGGCGCATCAAGCGAAACCAGAATAAATGTGATAAATAGAGCTATCTCCATTATGACCAAAAGAACAAGAAAATTGTAGAAATTTGACGTGCACTGTGCTATAATGCGTAAGTGACTGTGCCCGGTAGGCACATGTGTATAATGTATAAAGGAGATAGTAGAAATGAGCGTTACAGTTGAGAAGCTTGAGAACAACATGGCCAAGCTTAAGATTACAGTTTCAGCAGAACAGCTTGAGAAGGCAATTCAGAAAGCATATGAGAAGAATAAGAATAAGATACAGCTTCCGGGATTCCGTAAGGGCAAGGCTCCTCGTAAGATGATCGAGCAGATGTATGGAAAGGGAGTATTCTATGAGGATGCTGCCAATGATCTTATTGAGGAAGAGTATCCCAAGGCAGCTACAGATTGCGGCGAGGATGTTGTTTCATCACCCAAGATTGAAGTAGAGCAGCTTGAGGCAGGCAAGGAATTCATTTTTACAGCTGAAGTTGCACTTAAGCCTCCGGTTAAACTTGGTAAATACAAGGGCATTGAGGTTGAGAAGATGGATCTCGATGTTACAGACGAAGAGATAGATGCAGAGATTGACAAGCAGAGAAACATGAATGCAAGATCAATCGATGTTACAGACAGAGCTGTTCAGGACGGCGATACAGTCAACCTTGACTTCGAGGGATTTGTTGATGGCGTTGCTTTCCAGGGCGGCAAGGGAACAGATTATCCTCTTACAATCGGTTCAGGTTCTTTCATTCCGGGATTTGAGGAGCAGCTCATTGGATTTGAGATTGGCCAGGAGGGTGATGTGAACGTTAAGTTCCCTGAGGACTATCAGGCTGAGGATCTCGCAGGCAAGGACGCAACCTTCAAGTGCAAGATCAATTCGATCAGATCTAAAGAGCTTCCTGAACTCAACGACGAGTTTGCAGGCGATGCAGGCTTCGATACAGTTGATGAATACAAGGCTGACATAAAGAAGAAACTTGAAGAGAAGAAGGCAGCCAATGAGAAGGCAAAGAGAGAGGATGAAGTTGTAAAGGCAGTCATCGAAGACTCTGAGATGGAACTTCCTGAAGCAATGATCGAGACCCAGCAGAGACAGATGGTCAATGAGTTTGCTCAGAGACTTCAGATGCAGGGCATGAACATGGATCAGTACCTTCAGTACACAGGTAACACTGTAGACCAGATGCTCGCACAGGTTAAGCCTCAGGCTATCGAGAGGATCAAGTCAAGACTTGTTCTTGAAGCAGTTGCTGCCAAGGAGAACATTGAGGCTTCTGAGCAGGATGTAGCTGATGAGCTTGAGAGAATGGCTGGTCAGTACAGAATGGAGCTTGACAAGCTCAAGGAGCTTATGTCAGATTCTGAACTCAAACAGCTTAAGAGTGATCTTGCAGTTCAGAAGGCAGCAGACTTCCTTGTAGAGAATGCAAAGGAAGGCGCCAAGAAAGCAGCCAAGAAGGCAACCAGGAAAGCTGATAAGGATGAGGCAGACGAGGGTGAAGAGAAGCCCAAGAGAACAAGAAAGAAAAAAGAAGAGACAACAGAAGAATGATTGTCATACAGGCAGGTTCGTTAAGAACCTGCCTTTTTCTGTGTTATACTTATATAAAAGACGCTATTACTATGGGGAAATATGTATGGTCACAGAGTTTGTCCTTGTTAAAGATGAACAATCAAAGTTTTTTAGCAGTGTCCTTCCTCCTGATTATGCTGCAGGAGGTGACAGGATATCTATTGGATGCTATGGCAGTGACGGCGCTGTTTTGGGTGCAGTCTCTTTTGTTTTTATACATTATCAGATTGAACTTGACTGGCTGTTCGTAGACCCTGTGGTAAGGAGAAATGGCATAGCCAAGGAACTCATGGATCACGTCATTGCTTTTGCGTCGGAAACAATGGAGTTCTATCCAATCTCAGCAACTTATTGCCTGGGCGAAGGAGTGGATCCGGTGCACGAGTTTTTTGTCTCATACAACAAGATGGATGTAATGTACTCCCATGACCGTTTTTTCCTTAGTCCGCGCGATATTGCCATAACCCCTTATCTTTACAAAAAGCTCATGAAACGTCTGGAACACAAGAACTTTTTCGACCATCCGCCGGCTGTGCAGAAGTATATCCTCTCATCAATTGCCAAGCAGGAGAATTATTACGTGGGCGATTTTGAAACCTGGAAGAAACAGTGCGTGAAGGATCTTTGCCTTTGTAACCTCGCCGGAAACACTGTCATGGATATTGTCCTGGTTCAAAGAAATCATGATGGGAATTTTGATCTGTCGTTTATTTACAGCAAATATTCGGAGGGATTGTTATGTACCCTCATTTCACTTATCAGGACAACGGAGCTGCGATATCCGGGCGCAAAGATTACTTTTGATGCTGAGAAAGAGGAAGAGTACAAACTGGCTGAAAAACTCTTTCCTGATTCGCAAACCAGACAGGTATTCGAGGCGTCGTGGTAATTGTGCCATAAACCCGATATAAACGTATAAAGTATTGAGTCGCAATAGTTGAGCAGGTTTTATACGGAGGTGTCTATGCCTAAGTTTGAAGAATTCTTATATAAAAACCAGGAGGAAAGAAAACAGTTTACACTTGACAGAGCCCTGGATAAGTATTCTACGTCAGAGAATGATTATGCTTATGGCATAGATCAGCTTGAAGAAAAGATAAAGGCCAGGATCAGTGACAAAAATACGCTTGAGGAGCGCACTGAATATTATTTTAAAGATACCGGCATGCTTAACGCGAAAGTCAACAGATACAGAAGTCTTTCCGATGACGCCGAAGAAGCTGACAGATATTCGAAAGAATATGGCAATAAGAAGGCATCAAGCAGGATGGCCGCAGCCGGAAAGGCAGGCGAGTATTTTGAACTTGCCAGAAACGAGATCAAGGGATTTGATGAAAAAGATAAAGACCCTTACGAGATATTCAAGCACAGGGCAAAAGTAATGGAACTGCGCCTTAAGGGACGAAAAGAAGCTGCCAAGGCGAAGGCTAAATCCAAAGAGCATGAGAGTTACCTCACAGACAAGGCGACACTGAGCTGCATGATGATCCTCAGGGAACAACTTGAGAACCTGAGGGATGAGACTAAAGACAAAAAGCTTGTTGAAAAATTTAATAAGAAGCAGGATGAACTGGACCGTATGATAGAGAGCGCAAAGGACAGACTTGCGCGCTCAGGGAAATCTGCTGCCCGTATCTGGCAGGAGTCCGGCACCGGCGAGGATAATCTTTTTGACAAGACATTTAAGAATGGAAAATATCATGATCTTGCAGCATCGAACCCCGCACTTACAGAGGATGGAGCAAGACTGCTTATTACGCTTATGCACATGGATGAACATAAGCCGCAGTGGCCGCTTCGCGTCGTTTTAAAGACAAAGGGTGGAACCTGTGTCACTCAGGGAGAGAAGGAAAAAGATGAGATAAATCAGAAGTTTACAACAACTCAGAGTCAGCAGGAAAAGGAAGATATCATGCGCGCGGCTCTTAAGAGAGTTGAGAGTTTTGTGATCCCGCAGCCCAAGGAACTTAGTGCCAAGACGATCGTTGGGAGCCTTAATAAAGGGCTTTCAGATTTCTATGATGTCATATGCGTGGCACTTCCGCATCTTCTTAATGCCGAAGAGGGCTCTTTTGAGAAAAGATATATTGATGAGAATCCCAAGTTTAAAGATAAGCTTACGGCACTTTCGACATATTCCAATTTAGTAAATGAGTATCTCAAACAGAATGGTATTGAGATGGATGCTGACGGAAAGTTCAAGGTGGTTGAGGTAAAAAAGAAAGAAGAGAAAAAGAAGGAAGAAAAAAAGCCAGAAGTAAAAAAAGAAGATAAAAAGAAGATTGAAAAAATTGAGAAGACTCTCATGGAACAATATAATTCGGTCAAAAATCTTACGGATCTGACTGTATTGCCCAAGGGGAAAAACGACCGTTTCAATGAGGATGATTTTTTCCGTTTCAGACAGCTGCAGAGGAATGTCTCTGTTTTTAATACAACGAGTCATATCAAAAAGATTTATCGAAACCTTTACAAAGAGGTTAAGAGTGAGCTTATGGATGACCGCTCCGACCGCTATGCAACTGAACTGACCAGGCAAAGAACACTGCAGATGTTTCCGACTTATTTCAGAGCTGTATCTGTCGTTCTTGATAATGTGGGAGATGTAAATAAAAAGGAGACGAGAAAAAAGAACAGGGACAGGATTAAAATACTTACGTCGGGCAATAATAGTGCAATAGTCAAGCTTCTTAAATCAAGCGCGACAAAGATATTTGACAATGTAAAGCTTCCGACAATTGAAGAACTAAAGCACGGCTGGTTTGAAAAAATGCTTAACGAGAAACCGGACGATTTACTTACTATGTTCAGAAAAACAGAATGCATCGGTGATCTGATGAATGAGTTTCCTGCTGTAGGTGAGAGCCTTAGAAAGAACAAGGCGTTCATTGAAAAGTATCAGGCTGTTTTAGAGCTTAATGACGTCTTTAGAAATTACATGAAGAAATATCACGGCATTGACCCCGGTGATGGGGCTGTGGATGTGAATGTCACAATGAATGTTTCGAAGGATGAAAAGACCAAGATGGGAATGGATGAGGCCAAATCCGCTATGAATCAAGGGCTTATCATCGGAATTGCTGACAGGTGCACGCCAAAACAGAAAGATAAGAAAAACAAAATTGGAAGAAAAAGGCGCAGAATGCTCAGAAGGCAGCAGAGGGAAAAACTGCAAGAGGAAGCAAGAAGGAAGGAAGAGGAAGCCAGAAAGAAGGATTTAGATAAAGATAAGGATAAAGACAAGAACGGGGATAAGAACAAAAAGGAATTAGAAGAGCAGGAAAGAAAGAGGATAGAGCAAGAAGAAAAAGAAAAGAAGAAAAAGGAATTAGAACTATTAGAAGAGCAGAGGAAGAAAGAGGCAGAGCTGAAAAAGAAACGGGAAGAAGAGGAGAGAATAAAGAGGGAGGAAGCCCAAAAGAAAGTTAAGAAAAAGGTCAGGGATGAGACCAATAATGAGGGCACCAAACTCATAGTTATAAGTCTTCCTGACGGCAGTGAAGAGTGGCACTATACCAGAAAAAATCAGAAAGAACATATCTTTATAAAAAAGGAGCCTAAAGACGTAAAGGAAGCTATCGCACTTCGTAAGGCGGTTCTTAACATAAGTGAAGTGGAGAAAATGGATGAGTTTGCATACCCCATTTTTGAACACTATGATACGTATATCAAGAATTGGGCTAAAAATAATGATGTAAGTACGCTGGTAGATCCCAAAATACTTGAGAAAAAGGATCTGACAGGACTTGATCTGGAGGCAATCGGACTGCTTAGAAATGAAATCCTCGGTCTGGGATTCATTGAAACTGACTTAAACGGCAAGCTGCTTGAGGTATACAATTATTACTCTGATGCCATAAAAAATCTCATTAAGACAGACCGGACACTGGATGTTGAGATCGTGCAGCATGACAAGAGGCAGACGGTAAACTATAAGCTTAGCCTTAACACCAATCTCGACAAGGAATACGAGATGCAGCATCCGTCATCAAATGATTGCTGGTCATGCGCAGGAGTTGGCATTTTTAATCACTTTATCAGAAATGAAAAAGGGTATTTGAACCATAAGCAAACTCAGGCTGACTTCAGAAATATAAAGATGGATTATGTTCCTCAGAAAGAGTCAAATCTTGACAATGAGACCTATTTAAAGAGACTGACAGATATTGAGGACTTTACAACCAATAACCACAGCACTGACAGACGGCATACTCCTATGGGAGACCCTTACGTTACAGCTGATTTCTACCTTGATAGATTAAGGAAGATTCCGGGATATGAAAACAGTGCAGTTCGCAAGTCTGTGTTCAATTTTATTGCAGCAGATTCCTATGTCAAAGGCGTGGGTGGCCAGGGAAGCGCTGTTAAGAAAGACACCAATGCTGTACATAATCTTACTGAGTATTTCAAGAAAACGGTTGCTGACGCACTTGCAAAGGACAGCGCAATTGCCATGCTCCTCGGAAAGCACTATGTGACCATAACAGGAATAGATGGTGACATGCTAAAGATCAGGGATTCCAATAACAGCACAAGAACAACCATGAAGCTCTCTGATGTGACTGAAGTAGATGCGTATTCACGTCCGGTTGAACTTGTCTGGCTTGAGAAGATACAGGATCCGGCTGCCACTGCCGGCACTTTCTCAACGCTTGATTATGACAAGGAAACAGGGACTTTTGCATCCAATGGCAGGATGAGAGAAGTTGGAAGTTACGAGGAAGAGATTGCGCACAAGAAGGGCGTTGGTGCCTGGAGAACAGTAGATGACAAAGACTCTGATATATCAGTTTTTGTTTCTGAAGCCATATATGTTCCCAAGACCTTTATGGGGGCAAAAAAAAAATAACTGATGATGACACAGATGAATGATATTATACTGTTTACCCGCACGCAGCCTGCGCAGGGGACGTTTAAAACCACGGCTACAGATAGGTCTTTTAAAATGTTCAATTTGGCTATATAATATAAGGTGGTTTTGTGTATAATTGTGGTGAATTAAGTTTTGTACAATATAAAAACAGAAGGAGTAGTTTATATGAGTTTAATACCTTATGTCATTGAACAGACCAGCCGTGGTGAGAGATCCTATGATATTTACTCAAGGCTGTTAAAAGAGAGAATCGTATTCCTTGGCGAAGAAGTTAATTCTACTTCCGCAAGTATTGTGGTTGCGCAGCTTCTTTTCCTTGAGGCTGAGGATCCCAACAAGGACATTCACATGTACATCAACAGTCCCGGAGGAGAGATCACATCAGGCATGGCGATCTACGATACCATGCACTATATCAAGTGTGATGTCAGCACTATCTGCATAGGTATGGCTGCCAGCATGGGAGCATTCCTTTTAGCCGGAGGTGCCAAGGGCAAGAGGATGGCACTTCCGAATGCTGAGATCATGATCCATCAGCCTCTTGGCGGAACCCAGGGACAGGCAACGGAGATTGAGATCGCAGCAAAGCATATCATCAGGACCAAAGAAAAGCTGAACAGAATGCTTGCTGAGAATACAGGTAAGCCCTATGAGCAGGTAGCTGCCGACACAGAGCGTGACAACTGGATGACAGCGCAGGAAGCCCTTGACTATGGCCTCATTGATTCTATCGTTGAGAACCGTCCAAGAGAAAAAGAAGATAAGAAGTAAGGAGATAAGATGGCAAAAAACGGAGAGATCAGGTGCTCTTTTTGCAATAAGACACAGGATCAGGTAAAAAAGCTAATAGCGGGGCCTGCAGGAGTCTATATCTGTGATGAGTGTGTGGATATCTGCGCAGACATCATTGAGGAAGAGTTTGAGGATGAGCCCGTGGCGGCGCAGGATCAGCAGATCAATCTGCTTAAGCCTGTAGAGATACGAAATTTCCTCGATGAGTATGTAATTGGTCAGGACGAAGCCAAGAAGGTTCTGGCAGTATCTGTTTATAACCACTACAAGAGAGTTCTCGCTCCCAAGAATGATGATAAGAATGATGTTGAACTTCAAAAGAGCAATATCATAATGATAGGACCCACAGGTTCGGGCAAGACATATCTTGCGCAGACTCTTGCCAAGATAATCAATGTTCCCTTTGCCATTGCTGATGCCACAACTCTTACAGAGGCCGGCTACGTGGGCGAGGATGTTGAGAACATTCTTCTCAAGCTCATTCAGAATGCGGATTATGATATTGACAGAGCACAGTACGGTATTGTCTATATCGATGAGATCGACAAGATAACCAAGAAGAGTGAGAACGTATCCATCACCAGAGACGTATCGGGTGAGGGCGTTCAGCAGGCGCTTCTTAAGATAGTTGAGGGAACGGTTGCAAGCGTTCCGCCCCAGGGAGGAAGAAAGCATCCTCACCAGGAACTCATACAGATAGACACCAGCAATATTCTCTTTATCTGCGGTGGAGCCTTTGACGGTCTTGATAAGATTGTTGAAGCCAGACTTGACCGCAACTCGATCGGATTTAATGCCGAGATCGCGGACAAGTCAGAAAGAGAGATCGGTGAAGTGCTTAAGGAGGTTACCCCTCAGGATCTTGTCAAGTTTGGACTTATCCCTGAGTTTGTAGGACGTGTACCTATCACCGTAACTTTGGAGGGACTGTCCAGAGAGGCACTTGTAAGGATCCTCACTGAGCCCAAGAATGCACTTGTCAAGCAGTATCAGAAACTGTTTGATTTTGATAATGTCAAGCTGACCTTTGAGAAGGAAGCGGTTGATAAGATCGCTGCACTTGCCTATGAAAGAGAGACGGGGGCAAGAGGACTCCGATCCATTATGGAGAAGGCTATGATGGATGTGATGTATCAGATTCCGTCAGACGATACCATAAGCGAGTGCGTCATAACTGACGCTTCCGTTGAGGGTGAGAGCCAGCCGCTCATAGTAAGGGGCAAGGAACCCAAGAAACTCAAACAGGCTAAATAAGAACAAAAGTAAAGAGGCGTTTTCCAAGAAGAACGCCTCTTTTTTGTGCAATTATTCTTTTGCAAGAAGTTCATCAATAAACTCATATATTTCTTCCCTGCCTTCTTTCTTGAGGGCTGAGTAGGGGAAGATGCGAACTTCATCCGGTATGCCAAGAGTCTGTCTGAGCATGGTGATGTGCTTATCGTGCTGGGACTTTTTGATCTTGTCCGACTTGGTGGCGATTATCACCGGCTGAAATCCCTGATGAACGATCCACTTGTACATCTGAACATCATTGGCTGATGGCTCATGCCTTATATCAATCAGCAAAAATACCTGAACTAGCTGTTTTGAGGTGTGGAGATAATTCTCAATCATCCTGCCCCACTGGGCTTTCACCTTCTCAGGTACCTTGGCATAGCCATATCCGGGAAGGTCAACCAGATAAAACTCGTCATTGATATTGTAATAGTTTATTGTCTGTGTCTTGCCGGGTTCCTGTGAAGTCCTTGCATAGTTTTTGCGGTTCATAAGACCGTTTATGAGTGAACTTTTGCCGACATTACTCTTTCCCGCAAAGGCAAACTCGGGGAGCTGGTTGTCGGGGAGTTTGCTCGTTATGCCGCATACTGTCTCCAGATTAACATTTTTTATGACCATATATATTCTCCGTTTTTTGATCCTCGTGTTGATACTACTATAATATCATAACGGATACCGAATTTCTGACGAAATTCAATAATCTATAGTTTCCTGTATTTCGAAGGAAGATAAAAAAACAGTCTTTTATCAGCAAAACGATTCCTTTACGTTCCAAACAATTAGATACAAAAAAGTGATAAAATACAAATATGGGATTAAAAAGGAAGGTACGTTATGGAAAAACTAAAAAGTCTTAAATGGAATTACATTATTGAAGCGCTAATTACGGTGGCGATAGGAATTGCACTGATAATACGCCCGCAGGGAAGCCTTGAGATAATGGCTAAAGCGCTGGCTGTGCTCCTTACGCTTGCAGGTATTGTTATGATCATCAGCTATTTCGTATATAAGGAGAGATCAATTTTAATATCCGGCGGACTTGCGCTGGGGATCGCAATAGCTGCCATAGGAGTGTGGATATTCCTGAATCCTTCTCCTTTTATTGACTTTGTGCCAAGACTGTTTGGGGTATTTATAATAGCAAGCGGACTTACCAATCTGTCTCAGACGTTGTCACTTATCAGATATAAATATGGTCTGTGGTGGTTATCACTGATATTTGGAATCCTGACTATCGTGTTTGGAGTAGTACTATTGGTTAATCCCAAATTTGTTGAGAATATGCTTGTTACGCTGATCGGATTGTTTCTGGTATTCGACGGTGTTACTAATATCTGGACAGTCTCAAGGGTTAGCAAATTTGCCAGAGGAGTAGATCAGGTGATAAGAGACAGCGAAGCTATTGATGTTGACGCGCAGATAGTGGATAGCAGGGACAATCCTGAGAGATGAGGCAGAACCTGCATTTATCAAAATAAATAATAAGAGGAAAGAATTGAAATGAGTTTGTTTTTTAATGCGGAAAAATACATAACAAGGGTTGAAAGTCCAAGAGTAAACAGGGGACTTGGCAGGAAGGCGCAGGTGATGGCATATCTGGAAAAATATTTTGATATGTACAATCACGAGTACATGGAGGATGTATGCTCTGCCTGCTATGAATATATTGAGGACACCCTGGATGACCAGGAGGACACCTCAAGGTCTGTAAACAGTCCTGAAGTTCAGGCTGTGACCACCATAATAAAAGGATTGCAGGATTTTGTGGCTAAGGGAAGGCTCAACGATCAGAAGTATCTGAGGGTTCTGGCCGCCAACGATGCGTTCAAACTGTACTGCGCCATGGTATCCAAGACGCTGGAGCTTGAGATAATTGATAAAAAGCAGGCAAAGAGAAGAATTACAAGATTTTACAAGGAGTGTGGACTGGACTGATCTGTTACGAAAGAGGATATAGATATGACTCAGAGGGAAAAGGGAGATCTGTACTGGAAAAAGCGAACTTATTATCTGGAGGCGGCCGATGCCGGAGGCGGTCTTAAGGAGGGGTATCTGAACCGTGATATGGCAGAGGAGGTATTGTCTGCCTATGATGAGATGAAAAAGGACAATGTGGTGTTTGCTCCCGGAGGAAAGGAGTTCAGACCATGTTCGCCATCCGCCGCAGGAAGGCAGTCGTATGCGGATTCAGTGGCAAGACTTATGTGCGTCAGGGACAGGCTTATTGGCATCGTGGAGGGGAAAATATCTGATGTCGACATGAATCCTGTTGTCCGTGAGATATTTGCCGATGCTACTGAGAAGACTCTTTCGCTCATGCGCAAGGTCATAGATGATTTTTTCCTTGCCTGTGGCCTTTATGAGAACGGGCAGCCTGTGGAGGATAAAGAGGCTAAAAAGAACGCAAGAATATCTTTTGAAAAAAGCAGTGTGCTGTTTGAGTCGAAAATTGAAAAAGCTGTAGCCAACTATGGAAGTACCATCATGAACAATCTGCGCAAGGAGGCAGGCATAGAGGCCAGGATAAAAAACCGGGAGTCGGAAGAACTCCTGGAAAGAGGAGAGATACAGCTATCGGAAGCATCTGAATTTACCGCTGCAAAGGAGGCGCTTGAGAAGTATCTTTTTGATAAATACTTCATAGCAGATGCAGATCCTATGAGGCGCAGGATCGCGACAGGAGCTTTTTTCAGGTATCGTCATAGTATAGACAGGCTGATCTATGAAAAGGTAAAAGAGTACATTGATCTTAAATCATTAACATATGAGCAAAATATCGAGATGAGAAATCTTAAGGGATTTACCGTGCCACAGGAAATCCCGTATGAGGGAGGGGACCCGGACAGCCTTGATGACATCATTGAACTTGGAAATCTGATACTTAATCAAAAGAGAAGTCTGCCGGGGCTCATTGATGCGCAAAATCTTTCATCGATAGCTCTTTATTCGGGGGAGCTGGGATTGATGTACGGAAGGGCAAGAGCACTTAACAGGGCTATTGACCGCTTTACTTTAACCGAAGAGAGCAGTGGCATCGAACGTGATACGTGGCTTGTGCTTTTTGAGCACTGGGTAATGGCTGAGACAATATGTCGGGTGAGTGTTCCGATAATGGAGTTCCTTCAGGATAATGAAAATACTACTGTGGGAGAAGCAGAGACAGAGCTTCAGAAGATCAGAAATGAGATAAGTTATATTTTCAGTGAGCCCGAAAGCAGGATGGCACTAAGGAAGATGGTGCTGGAGAGGAGCGGATACGGTGCTTTATGACAGTCCTATAGTCGAAACCAATATAGATATATACGAAGATGTTATTCCGGAAGATTATAAAGATAAGATCATAGATGAAAAACTTTTTGCGGCAGCTGTTTTTGACGGAGACGTTTTTTTCGGAATATATATTACAGATATTCAGGCAGGATGGCTTGATATTGTGTGGACGTATATTGATGATCCTGATAAAGAGACGGTTGAAAAAGCGGCTTTTTTCAGACATATTATCAGGCAGGAAAAAAAGCAGAGAGGCGCGGATCTTAAAGGTGCTTTTATCGAGTTTTATGAGGACGAGGTCTGGAATGATCTGTCGGATGTAATGGATGTATTATCCCTTGCCGGCTTCACATTAAGACTGGGGGAGGACAACTGTTATGAGCTTTCCCTCTCTGATGTGAAAGGCAGAAAGACCCTGCAGAAAGCTGCAGAAAAAGTTAAATGTATTCCGCTCTCAGAAGCGCAGGAAAAAATATGGATCACTGAAAAAATGGAAGAGATAATGCTCAATGACGACCGTCCTGTGCCGGTCCCGGCGTTCATATATTGGGAGGACTATCTTCCGGATATAAGTTTTATATCCCTTTTGGGAGGTGAGCCCTGCGGAGCGGTTCTTGTAACACAGGAGAAAGATTATCTTGTTGTTGAACTTGCGTATACTTCCAATCCGGTGGTGCTTCCGGCTCTTTTGTGGAATGCACTTATAAAGGCTGAAGAAAAATATGGCGGTGAAAAAAGAGTGCTTGTACCGGTGGTTGTGAATAAGACGGCAGATATTGTGGAGCATATGGTTCCGGATGCCAAGCGCGGAAAACTGATAAATGGGATTATGTGGTTTTAATGTAAAGGGGGTATGGCAAAATGGGCAAAAAGTACAAATCTTTAGGTGATGATAAGAAATCGATATTCAGGGAAAGAAGCAAAGATGAGATTGCCGGGATGTCATCTTATGATATACAGTCGCTTCAGCTTGCCCGCCAGGAACTTGCCAAGGATTATGCAGGTGAGAGAGTTAATATGATTGCGGATGCTGACTTTGCGTTCGATGACAAGAAAAGCTATATACATTCTAGAGTGATGAAGCTGCGTAAGCTGGAAAATGTTTTTAGAAGCGACAAAGAGAAAATTGACGAAAAAATACTAAAAGCCCACAGTGGCATGGACGTTAAAACAAAGATATCATCAAATTCATTGTCAAAGCGTCGCAAGAGTGCCGTTAAAAAGCATTTAAGACAGGTTGATGTGCTGACTACTATGAGCAATTATGCAAGTCTTCGCGATGATGCACTGAGAGATGTTTTTGAAGCTAAGTACAGGGAGACTCTGGCACAGTCATGGAACAGCGTAAATGTTCCATTTCTTGAAAACATGAAGGAAGAGAATCCGTTTTTTGCCGAGCTCTCTGACTGGGCAGCATATTCACTATCGCGTAGATATGAGAGTGAAAAGGAAGACGCAAAAAAAACAATGGATGAAATCTTTGCAAATGCCAATCTCCATGGTACCACTATGGGTCAGAAAGGGATGATGAGAGAGATGATGAAGCATATTATGGCTGTAGATCTCTCTGAGTTTGAGTATAAGAATACAGACGACTTCATCCGGAAGCTGAAATATAACTATCCTGCGCTCAAGGCTTTTGTTGGGGCAAGGAAACTCGTTGACGCAGTACTTGGCGCTGAGGATCAGAACATGGAGTATCCCGGAATCACCAAATTCAAAGCGAAACTTTCTGCCATAGAAAAGATACTTGATACTTATGACGTAAATATTAGATTGCTTAGTTCGAAGTACTATGTCCTTTTGGCGAAGAAGGATCTGGCAGACCTTTCTGAAAAAGATATTGTAGATCGTCTTTCTTCTGATAAAGTGCTCAAGAGTACAGAACGAGAGGAATATGGAGTTAATGTCGTAAAGCTTAAGAGCCTGCCGTTTAAAGCCGGCAGCAGCGCTGATGCACTCTATAAAAAGGCTATTGAGGTTGAGGGAAAGAAAGAACGCGACAAAACCATGAGCTTTATAAAAGACATTCTTGACGGGACCGACTATGATTCTATGAAATCAGCGTTGAAAGATGAGAATGCTTTTCATGAAAAAATCAGTAGTATGCTGTTGCTTAGGTTTCGTTCCAAGCATGATCCGAAAAAATTCAGAGGAAGATTTGAAGCAGATCCGGAGTGGAAGGACGCCGATCCCGAGCTGGTTAAGCAAAATGATCTGCGCTTTGCGGAATACTATATTCTATACATGGCGCAAAATGAGCTGAGTGATTTCGGTACTGAATTTTTCAGGGATAAAGAAAACACAGCATACTCAGCTAAAGAGAAGAGAGAAATTGAGGCGTTCAAGAATTCGCTGCTTAAAGCTACAGACAAGATGATAAAGAAGATGAATCTACTTACTGAGCAGTATCGTGTAGCTCTTCATCCGGAATATGCCAAGAGACAGCATGATGCGGGAATGCGCGATCGTGAGAAGGAAAGGCAGAAGGACAGGGAAAGGATGGAAAAGAGAAGGGCTGAGGAGGAAAAAAATAAGGAGGAGAAGAAATGACGCTGACTCGTATTGATGCAGAAAACCTTGAAGGGTTCGGGGCAGTCATTAGTCCTGAGGATATTGAAGCAGCAGATTTTGCCATAGGCGTTTGTGAGCAGGACAGAGCTGTAGGCGCTGCCTCCTTCATTATCCTGGATGAAACAGACTCTCTTGAACTTCAGTATATATTTATCGACCCGGATGAACGCAGAAAAGGAATAGGACGTTTCCTTTTGACTGAGACTGTAAAAGACCTTGAGGCGAGAGCTTTATTTGCCAATTTCCCTGAGAGCGACGATCTCCTGGCATTTTTTGATAAAGCCGGATTTTCGCTTGCAGCTGACGGTGAATGCTATGATATTCCGGTCAGTACACTTCTGGGTTCTGCGGCAGTTAAAAGGCTTATAGAATCGACTAAGACAGACGGCGTCGTCACAGTTGATGAGCTGTCTGATAACATGAAGAGGGTCCTTGACTCAGAGATAAGGAAGGGAGGCTTTCCGAATTCTGTCCGCAGCGACAGTATTTATTGCGGGGCCTTGTCTTTTGCGTATGCAGATACCGATACAAACAGCCCGGTTGCCTGTCTGCTCTGCAGCAGGAAGGATGATGACATTGTGGTTGAACTGCTGTTTTCGGCTGCAGGAGATGCTAATGTCATGAACAGGCTCTTTACTGCTTTCGGAAAAGCGCTGAAAAATGATGAGTATTCAGGCGCTGTTATTCATCTGTTTACTGATGAGGAGAGTGTGGCAGATACGGTCAGAACTCTGACGGATGGTGCTGCCAAACCTTCATCGAGAATGATCTGCGCAATGCTGTAGTACATATTTTTAGAATTAAATGAGTCGTCCGACACGGGCGACTCATATTAATGTTGACAGCGTTTAAAAGTATGTTATACTTGTGATAGAACAAAAGACACAATGACGAATTCTCAGATCATTTCGTGGGGAGGAGGTTTATATGAACATACAGAAATTTACGCAGAAATCAATAGAAGCAGTCCAGAACTGTGAGAAGATTGCAGTCGAATACGGCAATCAGGAGATTGAGCAGGAGCATCTCCTATATGCTCTCATGACAATTGAAGACAGTCTTATTGCCAAACTGGTAGAGCGCATGGGAGTTGATGTTAGGTCATTTGTTGGCAGGATCGAAGAGGGAATAGCCAAGCGCACCAAGGTCTCGGGCGGACAGCCCTATATCGGCGCGGATCTCAACAAGGCACTTTTGTCTGCAGAGGACGAGGCGAAGGCTCTCGGGGACTCCTATGTCTCGGTGGAGCACCTGTTCATGGCTGTCATCAAAAAGCCAAACAGGGAGGTTAAGGAGATCCTTGCCACGTTTGGGATTGACAGGAACAGATTCCTGCAGGTGCTCTCGGAAGTAAGGGGCAACAGAAATGTTACTACAGATAACCCTGAGGCCACCTACGACACCCTCAATAAATACGGCACGGAGCTGGTTGATAAGGCGAGGAAGCAGAAGCTCGACCCTGTCATAGGAAGGGATACCGAGATAAGGAATGTGATAAGGATCCTTTCGAGGAAGACCAAGAACAATCCTGTTCTCATCGGTGAACCGGGCGTCGGTAAGACTGCAGTGGTTGAGGCGCTTGCCCAGAGGATAGCCAGCGGTGATGTGCCGACAGCGCTTAAGGATAAAAAGATCTTTTCCCTCGATATGGGTGCGCTTGTGGCAGGAGCCAAGTACAGGGGCGAGTTTGAGGAGAGACTGAAAGCGGTCCTTGAGGATGTCAAGGGCTCTGACGGTGAGATCATACTCTTTATCGATGAGCTGCATCTCATCGTTGGTGCGGGTAAGACTGACGGCGCAATGGATGCCGGCAATATGCTCAAGCCCATGCTGGCAAGGGGCGAGCTGCACTGCATTGGCGCGACAACGCTCAATGAGTACAGGCAGTACATAGAGAAGGACGCGGCACTTGAGAGACGTTTCCAGCCCGTTATGGTCGAGGAGCCTACGGTAGAGGACACCATCAGTATCCTGCGTGGACTCAAGGAGCGGTACGAGGTGTTCCATGGCGTCAAGATCATGGATTCAGCTCTAGTAAGCGCGGCAGTTCTCTCAAACAGATATATCTCTGACAGATTCCTTCCAGATAAGGCGATCGATCTTGTTGATGAGGCGTGTGCCCTTATCAAGACTGAGATGGATTCGATGCCGGCAGAGCTCGATGAGCTCAACCGTAAGATCATGCAGATGCAGATCGAGGAGGCGGCTCTTAAGAAGGAAGATGACTCCCTCAGCAGGGAGAGGCTGTCGGAGCTTCAGAAGGATCTCGCAGAACTTAAGGAAGAGTTTGATACCAAGAAAGCCCAGTGGAGCAATGAGAAAGAGGCTGTGGATAAGCTTGCAGCCATGCGTGAACAGATAGATACCATCAATTCAGAAATCGCGATTGCTCAGAGAGATGGAGATTATGAGAAGGCCGGAGAGCTTCAGTACGGCAAGCTTCCAGCACTCAAGAAGCAGCTTGAGGAGGCGGAGGAAGAGGTAAGGAGCAAAGAGGCTGAGACCACGCTTGTTCATGAGAGGGTTTCGGATGAAGAGATTGCGGGGATCATCAGCAGATGGACAGGAATACCTGTCAATAAGCTCACTGAGAGCGAGAGAAATAAGACGCTCCACCTTGAAGATGAACTTCATATGAGAGTTATCGGACAGGATGATGCAGTGACCAAGGTCTCAGAGGCTATTATGAGATCCAAGGCAGGCATCAAGGATCCGCGCAAGCCCATAGGATCATTTCTTTTCCTTGGACCTACCGGCGTTGGTAAGACAGAACTTGCCAAGACTCTGGCGCAGTCATTGTTCGATGATGAGAACAACATGGTCAGGATAGATATGAGCGAGTACATGGAGAAGTTCAGTGTCTCCAGACTCATCGGAGCTCCTCCCGGATATGTGGGCTATGAAGAGGGAGGTCAGCTGACAGAGGCTGTCAGGAGAAAACCCTATGCGGTCGTGCTGTTTGATGAGATTGAGAAGGCGCATCCTGATGTGTTTAATGTACTTCTTCAGATCCTTGACGACGGGCGTGTTACGGATTCACAGGGCAGAACCGTGGACTTTAAGAACACTATCCTTATCATGACCTCCAATATTGGTGCACAGTATCTGCTCGACGGTATAAGAAGCGACGGAACCATAAGCGAGGATGCTGAGAATGCGACAATGGAAGACCTTAGGTCACACTTCAGGCCTGAGTTCCTGAACAGGCTTGATGAGATCATAATGTTCAAGCCTCTTACCAAGGATAACATTGGCAACATTGTAGGTCTTATAGTAAATGATCTTAACAGGCGCCTGGCAGACAGGGAGATAAGTGTAAGGCTTACAGACAAGGCGCTTCAGTATGTGATAGACAATGCTTATGATCCGATATACGGAGCAAGGCCCTTGAAGAGATTCGTACAGAAATATGTGGAGACCCTCTCTGCAAGACTCATACTTGAGGACAGGGTAAGACCAAAGGATGTGATCGAATTTGATGTAGTTGGCGGCGAGCTTGTTGCAAACGCTGTAAGTCAGTAAATGATTTTGGGTTGGATCCCTCACCCCGGGGGATCCAACTTTTTTCTTTGACTACGAAAAAGCATCGGGTATAATTGTACTATAAATGTTTTCGCGGATTTTATAGGACGGTTTAGATGCTTAAAAATATATTTGATAAAACCATGCACTTCCTGGTTCATAACGGATTTTTCTTTACCGTGGGAGTTATGGGGCTGACGCATGTGGTGCTGCTGGTCTTCATGCTCATTGCAGGAGTAGTGCCGCTTATACAGTTTAATATCCTGAGTATTGTCGTCTATATCTTTTGCACTATCATGTGTAAATTCGGGCATGTCATGCCGTCATACATCAGCATAATCCTGGAGGTGACAGCCTACACAATAGTGTCTACACATTATATAGGTCTGCGCTGCGGGACATACTGCTTTCTTTTTTCAATTGTCCCGATAATAATCTACTTTGGAGCTTATCTTTTCAAGGGCATAGGCAGATGGCATATTGTCCTGATGCTCGTAGTCAATTTTGCAACCTTCGCAGTTCTCTATGCGGTGTACACAGAGAGGCGGCCTGTATATGAACTTGATCCGGGAATGAGGCTTTTGCTGGTTTTGTTCTCGTCTTTAGTGATGGTCTTTTCCACGATTTTTTACAACACCATATATATTTATTCAAGTGAGCGGGAAAGGGGCAGTCTTGAGGAGGAGAACAAGCAGCTGTCTGTAGACGCTCATGAAGATTCCCTGACGCACCTTCTTAACAGGAGAGGATTCATGCCCCTTGTTGAGAGGCTGATGAATGATGAGCAAAAGAATCATTTCTGTATTGCTTTTTGTGATATCGATAATTTCAAGCGGATAAACGATTCATTCGGTCACGATGCGGGGGATGAGGTCCTAAGGCACATTACGAGGCTGATCCTCAAGGAGATGCACGGCTGCGATATCTGCAGATGGGGCGGAGAAGAGATCGTAATCCTCATGAGGGACTATGACATGGCTGTTGCTAGGGAGAAGATGGAGTATCTTCGAAGAACCATAGAATCAAACCCGACAGTCTTTTTCAACAGACAGATTCCCACTTCGATCACGATAGGACTTGAGGAGAACAGGGACATATACTCTGAGCCGGAGGACATCATCAAGGTGGCTGACGGCAGAATGTACTACGGCAAACATCACGGCAAAAATATACTTATTTATGAGGATCAATGACAAAAAAGAAACTTGCTCTTGAGGTAATTGAGAGGCTGAAAAAAGAATATCCGAAATCCCATTGTACGCTCGCCTACGATAAGGCATGGCAGCTGCTGGTGAGTGTGAGGCTTGCGGCACAGTGCACGGATGCAAGAGTTGACCAGATAACTCCGCTTTTGTATGAGAAGTACCCTACAGTGGAGGCGCTGGCAAATGCTCCGGTGGAAGAGATCGAGAGAATTGTCCGTCCCTGTGGTCTTGGCAATTCTAAGGCTAGGGACATTTCTGCATGCATGAAGATGTTGCACTATGAATATGGTGATATAGTTCCCGACAGTATGGAGGAGCTGTTAAAGCTCCCGGGAGTTGGCAGAAAAAGCGCTAATCTCGTTCTTGGGGATGTGTATGGCAAGCCTGCCATTGTAACTGACACTCACTGCATAAGACTATGTAATCTCATAGGTCTTGTGGATGATATAAAGGATCCTGCCAAGGTTGAGAAAGAGTTGTGGAAGATCGTGCCGCCGGATGAGGGGAACGACCTCTGTCACAGATTTGTGGACCATGGCAGGGCGGTATGTGTTGCGAGAAGACCTGACTGTGCATCCTGCTGTCTATCGGACATCTGCAGGACCGGGAAGAAGAATCTGAAGGAAAAATGAAAAAGAAAAACAAGACACTTGTAAACTGGCTTTTTTATATCATCATCGGGGGCGCCTTTATCATGGGGCTTGTGATGGTCATCATAAGTATGGCTATGTATATGAGATCAGTAAGGCGCATATACAAAGGTGAGATGCTCGAAAGCGCCGGGGCTGCAATAGAACTTGCAGGCTACGATGATGTGATACAGCTGTGCGAAGAGGAGCTTGGAGGTGAAGTGTCTGACAAGGAGCTGCTTTCTGAAGCTGAAGTCTCACTCGAGCAGATATATGACGAGGCGGGGCTTACAGATTTATCCCTGTACTGTTTTGACGAGGGTACGATGCAGGGACATCTGATAGCTACCGCATATCCTGAGAGATCATATGCGCCTTCCGACATAAGCTTTGGGAAGAGAGAGCTTGAGCGCCTGTTAAATGCTGAGGCAAGCAGGGATATTAAGAGGCGCGGAAAAAAAGACTTTGACAATACGGTATACAAGGATATAAGAAATGAAAAGAACGAAATAATAGGACTGCTCAGTGTGAGCATGAGGCTCGAGGAGACCCTCACTGCAAGGATCAGATTCCTTATTTTCTATGTGCCGGTTTTCATTCTTCTTATGGCTGTCTTTTCATTTTTTGCTCTTCGTCTGATAAAAGGGAAGATCATAAGACCCATCAGCGAACTTACTGATGCTGCAAAGAGATTTGGTGAGAGCGATATTTCAGCAGGTGACATCGAGAGAAGCCCTGTTTTTAACAGAGCCGCAGAATCTGATGAAGACGAGATTGGGACTCTCTGGAAGACGTGCTCTGAGATGGAGACATCTCTATATGAGTCAGTAAAAAAATTGCAGGCTGCGACAGCTGAGAAGGAGAGGCAGGCTGCTGAGGTTGAGGTGGCTTCGCAGATACAAAACGGCATGATGCCGTCACTGGGGGCGCTTGGAAATCAGCACCCGGAGCTTGGCATCGCAGGGAGCCTTCAACAGGCTAAGGGAGTAGGAGGCGACTTCTATGACTATTTTATGATCGATGAGGATCACCTGGCTCTTGTCATAGGTGATGTTTCGGGGAAAGGGATTCCCGCATCACTGTTTATGATGATGTCAATGACCCAGATAAGGATGCACTCAGCAACCGGACTTGGACCGGCGGCTATTATTACAGAAGCAAACAGGGCGATATGTGCCAATAATCCGGAGATGATGTTTGTCACGATCTGGATGGGAGTTTTAGAGATTTCAAAAGGGGTAATGCTGGAGTGCAATGCAGGACATGAATACCCGATGATCAGACATGCAGGTGGAGATTATGAACTCGATGAGTCCGAGCATGATATTCCATGCGGTCTTTTAGATAATACAGTGTACACTGAAAAGAAACGCAAATTACAGAGCGGCGACAGGATATTTATTTATTCCGATGGCCTGCCTGAGGCCAACAATGTCAGTGAAGAGCAGTTTGGAACAGAGAGAATTCTAAAGGCTTTAAATGAAAAGAGCAGTGTTTCTGATGATGAGCTTCTAAAGAATATGAGAGCTGCTGTACTTGAGTTTATTGGAAGTGCTCCCCAGTTTGATGATCTTACCATGCTGTCGTTTAGTTTCAATCGTTAAATAAATACTTAACAGGATTCTTTGACTTCGCTCAAAGAAAACAGATTTCTTTTTGCCGATAATAATCCCATGGGTTACGCAATTAAATTAAAGGGGGATTATATGAAAGACATTGAGTATCTTAAGCTCCTTAGCAAGGAGTTTCCCAATTCAAGGAAGGCTGCGGCAGAGATCATTAACCTGCGGGCAATCTGTGCCCTCCCGAAGGGGACGGAGTATTTCTTTTCCGATATTCACGGTGAATATGAGGCATTCTCGCATCTCCTTCGCAGCTCATCAGGTATCATCAGGGCCAAGATAGAAGAGACCTTCGGGAATATGATGTCAGAGTCCGATCAGCTTCAGCTCGCCAATCTTATATATTATCCGAGGGAAGTCATTAGTAACATAAGACATGATGATGCTATCTCAAGAAAAGAACTTGCTGAGCATCAGAAGATAACCATCAACAGACTTATCTCGATATGCCGCGTGGTCAGCTCCAAGTATACCAGGTCCAAGGTACGTAAGAAGATGCCGGCAGACTATGCCTATGCGATAGACGAGCTGCTTCATCTTGACATGAATGATCCCAACAAAAAGCTGTATTACAGCGAGATTGTAAGCGGAATAATAGAGATTGATTTTGCAGATGAATTCATTATTGCGCTTTGTGAGCTTATCCAGAATCTGACTATAGATTCCCTGCATATCATTGGAGATATCTTTGACAGGGGGGCAAGACCTGACCTTGTCATGGAGGAACTCATGAACTTCCACGACGTGGATGTTCAGTGGGGAAATCACGATGTCGACTGGATGGGTGCAGCCTGCGGCAATACTGCCTGTATTGCCAATGTCCTGAGGATCGGAACGAGCTACAACAGCTTTGACGCCCTTGAGGACGGGTACGGCATAAACCTTCGCCCTTTGTCAATGTTTGCAGCTGAAGTATACAGAAATGATCCCTGTGAGTGCTTCAAGCCTCATCTTCTTGATGAGAACAAATATGACTCTGTAAATCCGGCGCTTGCTGCCAAGATGTGCAAGGCTATCAGCATTATCCAACTAAAGCTTGAGGGACAGCTCATTAAAAAGCACCCCGAGTATGGCCTGGAAAGCAGACTCCTTCTTGATAAGATAGACTACAAAAAAGGGGAGGTAAAGATAGGAGATAAGTCATACAAAATGGCTGATATCAACTTCCCTACAATTGATCCCGCGGATCCGTATAAGCTATCCGAGGGCGAAGAGTTGCTCATGAGGACGTTGCGGCTTAGCTTTATCCACTCACAGGTTCTTATAAAGCACATCCAATTCCTCTATTCGCACGGATCTATCTACAAAATTGTGAACGGTAACCTTCTGTATCATGGATGCATCCCGATGGATGACGCGGGCAATTTCATACCTATGACAACCAGAGATGGCAGCTTTAAGGGAAAAGAACTGATGGATTATCTCAATATCAAGATCCACGATGCGTTCTTTCTCGATATGAAGGATGATCCGGAGAAGAAGCAGGATGCGGTGGATCTTATGTGGTATCTTTGGTGTGGTCCCAATTCTCCTCTTTTTGGAAAGGACAAGATCACTACCTTTGAGCATCTGTTCCTCAGGCATGAAAAGGCGCTCTGCGTTGAGAATTTTAATCCTTATTACAAGTTCTCCGCAATGGAAGCTTATGCAGACAAAATCCTTAAGGAATTCGGACTTGACCCGGACTGGTCACACATAATAAACGGTCACGTTCCGGTTAAGACCAAGAAGGGCGAGCATCCGGTAAAGGCAAATGGCAAGCTCTATATAATTGACGGCGGTATATCCAAGGCATACCATGAACAGACGGGAATTGCCGGATATACACTGATTTACAATTCCAACCATCTTGCGATAGCTGCTCATAAGCCCTTTGTAAAGGGGAAGGAGAACACACCTGCGATAGAGAATATTGAAAAGGCAAAAAAGCGCATACTCGTCCGGGATACTGATATAGGCCGCAGCCTCCAGAGGCAGATCGATGACCTTAAAGAGCTTCTCAAAGCATTTGAGAGCGGCGCGATCAGAGAGAAATTCTGATACGTGTTTATAAAAATATAATTTGACGTAAATCCCACATATCCATACAATTAAAGTGCAAAAATACGCGAAAGGGTACACGGTTTATGGATGCAAATGGATTAAATGCGGAGCAGCAGGCACTTCTTGCAAGCATAATGGGCAAGTCTTCCCAGGCCGGTGGAGGCGGGGGATTTTCTGTATCGTCTGTGCCGCCTGTAAATACACCTGCACCGGCAGCCCCTACTCCAAATGCAGGCAGCAGCACGATGCTGAGTCAGGCAGAGATAGATGCGCTGATAGCTTCTATGGGTAAATGAATATCAGAAATACATTTGAGAAGACCTTCGAAATTTTCGGAAGGTCTTTTTTTAACAAAAAGTGGTACAGTGTGGCTGTTGATGCAGGGCATTCTGCAAACCACGTTGAGCAGTTTTATTAAGAAATGGTATAATCTGTCCATGAAAAGTACAGATCATACCATTTCTTTTTGCATAAACTTAATAATCTTTGTTCTGACAGCAATATTCTCATTTCAGTATTTCTGGGAAGATGGAAAGTGGAGCCCATCAAGGGCTAGAAAAGCATTCAGATATTTCACCAATCAGAGCAATGTGCTCTGTGCAATATCAGCGATTTTGATGTGCTTATTTCCGTATGAGGCATGGGCATATTATCTTAAAGTGATCGGGACAGCAGCAGTGACGGTTACGATGCTGACAGTTTTGTTCTTTCTGGGGCCGACATACGGATATAAGTATCTTTACAAAGGAGCCGATCTTTTCCTGCATCTTATCACACCGATAATGGCATTGGTATCACTATGTTTGTTCGAAAGGCGGGGAATTAGTCTGGCTGCTTCTTTTATCGGACTTATCCCGGTTGCCTTGTATGCTCCGCTATACCTGTATAAGATAGTCTATGCTCCTGAAGAGAAAGGGTGGGAGGATTTCTATGGATTTAACAGAGGAGGGAAATGGCAGATATCATATGTTCTTATGCTTGCCGGAACAGCACTTATTTGTGTGGCACTGTATTTGCTTTTGAATGTTTGATGGCATGAACATCGCATCAGTCTGATATGTGTTATGATACTAATAAGTATGTATTCTTAGATGATATTTCAGAAATCCGCACTGGCTGCGGATTTCTTGAGAACATGATTCAGGAGTCAACCAAGCCTTGCGACGAAGTCGCCTTCCAATGGCTTGGTTGATACATTCTTGGATTTTTAATCCAAGAATGTATAGAATCTTGAATCGGAGATTCAAGATTCCCGCAAATAGGCTATTTTGAAGTCAACTTCGTCGAAGGGTCTATTTGCCTGCCTTATAGGACAAATAGAAAAATCAATGCGAATTTGACCTATAATAATACTACTCGTCACTTAGGGTAAATAATTTTGGTATTATCAGGTGCTTTCAAACTCCATATATGACCTAGGCAAACAGAAATCAGCATTTAGGGTAATTATTTTTTGATAACCTCATGTAATTTCAACCCCATATATGACCTAGGCAAACAGAAATCGTCATCTAGGGTAACTTTCGTCTTGATATAGAGCTGCATTCTAAAGCCAAGTATGACCTGCGTACACAAAATTCATATGCCGGGTCACTTTTATTTATATGAGGCATTATTATATAGCCATATATGACCTATGTATTTTTAAACCAAAGATTCAAGATGTTATGTATTCTTAGATGTTCAGACTCCTGTGAGTATCGTG
>JAEEGL011569620.1_pt1 | contig 26870 bp, 27 predicted proteins | sample 9134231 | NCBI WGS metagenome assembly JAEEGL01 (sample SAMN16246548, study PRJNA631951) | gut metagenome | biome: gut microbiome; feature: rumen; material: fiber-attached | host: Bos | place: Iran: Karaj | collected 2018-10 | reverse complement strand
ATATTTAACTAATAATATTCATGAAGGATTAATGGTTATTGTTTTATATGATATTGGTAAGGTTTTAGAATCTATTGCGGTTAACAATTCACGTAAATCAATTAAAGAACTAATGAATATTAAACCAGAATATGCGAGCGTATTAAAAGATAATGAATATATTAAAGTTAATCCAGAAGAGGTTAAGATATGTGATACAATAAGAATACTTACTGGGGAAAAAATTCCTCTAGATGGTATTATATTAAAGGGTACTGCTAAAATAGATAACTCTAGTTTAACTGGTGAAAGCAAATTAGTAAAAGTAAGTGCTGGGGATAAAGTTTTATCAGGAAGTATTTGTACGGAAGGAATACTTGAAATAAAAGTAACAAATACATATGAAAATAGTACGGTTGCTAGAATATTAGATTTGGTTGAAACAGCTACTGATAGAAAAGCTAAGACAGAGACGTTTGTTAGTAAAGCCGCTAGAATATATACCCCAACGGTTTTAATATTAGCTATATTAACAGTTATCTTTTTACCAATAATATTTGATGTTACGGTTAGTGATGCTTTATATCGAGCTTTAGTATTCTTAGTAATATCATGTCCTTGTGCCATTGCCATATCGGTTCCTCTTAGTTATTTTTCAGGATTAGGAGCTTCTTCTAAGTTAGGCATATTAATTAAAGGTAGTGATTATCTAGATGCCTTTGGTAATATAAAAGAAATAATTTTTGATAAAACAGGAACAATTACCACTGGAGAATTTTCTAATTATGAATTAAGTATTATTGATAATGATTATAATGAAGAAAAAATTATAAAATACTTAGTAACTGGAGAAAAACTATCTAATCATCCGATTGCTACATCAATTATTAAATTATTTCCTGATATTAAAGAATATTCAAAGATTACTAATTTTAAAGAGATTAGTGGAAAAGGAATTGAATATAAGATTAATGATAGTTTTGTTAAGATAGGAAGTAGTACTTTCTGTGGTTGTAAGAAGAAAGATAATGCGATATACATAAATATTAATGATAATAATATTGGTAAAATACTTTTATATGATGGTATTAAGAAAGAAGTAAAGAAAACAGTAAATATATTAAAAAATCTAGGTATTGCTACGAAGATATTTACGGGTGACAGCAAAGAATATGCAAAAGTTGTTGCTAAAGAAGTTGGTGTTGAAGAAGTATATTCTGAGTTACTTCCTCAAGATAAATTTAAGTTATTGGAAGAGGAAATAGATAAATATGATAATCATGTTGCTTTTGTTGGAGATGGTATCAATGATGCACCATCACTAGCGAGAGCAAATGTAGGTATCTCTTTAGGTGGTATTAGTAGTGATTCAGCGGTTGAAGCATCTGATGTTGTTATTATGGATGATAAACTAGATAAAATTATTACGGGAATAAATATATCTAGATTTACAAATAGAATTATTAAAGAAAACTTAATATTTGCGATTGGTACAAAAATACTTGTGTTATTATTTAGTATATTTGGATTAGCTTCAATGTGGCAAGCGGTTTTTGCTGATACTGGTGTTACTTTAATAACTATATTAAATACGACTAGAATATTAAAAAGAAAATATTAATATTAACCTTCAGTTCAATACTGAAGGTTTTATTTAATATGTCAAATATTAATAATCAGTTGAAATTATTATTAAATTATCGTATAATTAGGTTGAATGTAGGTGATATAAATGAATAATATGAATAAAAAAGGGGTTATCATTTTAATAGGTATATTTTTAATATTCTATTTAATAACTACTTTCTTCTTAGATAGACGTAACTTAAATAAAAATACTCCAGAAAAAGAAGAACCGATTGTTAATCAAGATAATAATTATGATAAAGAAAAAAATATTGTTAGAAATTTATATGATGATATAAAAATTTTATATGATGTTGTTAATAATAAGTTTATTGTTAGTCAAGAAGATACGATTACTATTGGAGATATCATCTATAAAAAGATTATTAATTATGATGAAGTAATGAATGGTGTATTTACAGATAATGGTGAAAAAAAATACTTAAGTGATCTAAATAATTATTTTGCTATTACAGATAGTGGATATTATTTAGCTGGTAATTTAGTGAATTATCAAACTTATTATTTTCGTGGAGATGAAACTAATATATATGTAACAAATGTTAGTGAAAATGAAATTAATGGAATTATTTATGAACGTTGGACTACCAATAATAAAAATACTTTAGCAACAATTAAAGTAATAAATAAAGATGGGGAATGGCTTGTTGATGATATTACGATATTAGCAACAGAATAGGTAGGTAATAAAGATGTATACAAAAGAAATAATTTATATGATTGCAATTCCGTTTTTATTCGTATTAGCAATTATTCCTTTTATTAAAAAGGTGGCAATTCATGTTAATGCCTTAGATATTCCTAATGGTAGAAAAGTTCATACTGAGCCTATGCCTAGATTAGGTGGCTTAGGTATTTATATGGGATTCTTGCTTGGATATATATTATTTGGAACGATGTCTATAAGAATGAATGCCATTTTAATAGGTAGTTTTATTGTTATAGTGACTGGTATTGTTGATGACATTAATCCTATTCCAGCTAAAGTAAAGTTTTTGTTTCAGACAATTGCGGCATCTGTTGTAGCCTTTTATGGCCAAATATTGCTTAGTAATTTATCAGCTTTTGGCTTTTATATTGATTTTGGAATACTTAGTTATCCAATTACTATAATATTTATTGTATCTATAATTAACTGTATTAATTTAATAGATGGCTTAGATGGTTTAGCAGCCGGCTTATCAAGTATTTACTTTATGACAATCGGCATTGTTATCGTTCATTGGTTAAAAGTATTTGATTTAAACGCGATTATTACTTTTATAATGCTCGGTTCAACATTAGGTTTCTTATGTCATAACTTTCACCCAGCTAAAATATTTATGGGTGACTCTGGTAGTATGTTCCTAGGCTATATTATTGCGGTAATTGCTTTATTAGGATTTAAAAATGTAACACTAACAACATTGCTAGCTCCAATATGTTTGTTGGCTATTCCAATATTAGATACGTCTTTTGCTATTATTAGAAGGTTTATAAATAAAAAGCCAATTGATGAACCTGATAAAGAACATTTACATCATCAATTATTAAATTTAAAATTATCACATCGTAATACAGTTTTAGTTATCTATTTTATCGATATTTTATTTGCGGTAGCAATGCTTGTATATATGCTTGGAAATAAAACTTTAGGAATAATTATGTATGCATTATTATTTATTCTAGTTTTAATATTTATTATGAAAACAAATATTATAATTGATCACTCTAAGAAGAACAATAAATAGTTCTTCTTTTCTATTTGCTTCGTTGACTATTAGGATAAAAAATGCTATCATAAAGGAGAAAGTTGTGTGATATATTATGTCTAAAATAAAGGTAATGGATGAACACTTAGCTAATAAAATTGCAGCTGGAGAAGTTGTTGAGAAAATAGTTTCTGTTGTTAAAGAATTAGTTGAAAATTCTATTGATGCTGGTAGTAGTGAGATAACGATTGAATTAAAAGAATCGGGTCTTAGAGAAATTAAAATTACTGATAATGGTATTGGAATGGAACATGATGATGTCTTATTAGCTTTTGAACGTCATGCAACAAGCAAAATATACGATGATGATGATTTATTTAATATAAATACTTTAGGATTCCGTGGTGAAGCCTTACCATCTATCGCTTCAATATCTGAAGTAGAAGTAAAAACTTGCTATAAAGATTCTGAAATTGGTACTTATTTACATATTAAGGGTGGTAAATTGTTATCAGAAGAGAGTATTGCAGCTAATCAAGGAACAAGTTTTAAAATAACTAATTTATTTTATAATACACCAGCTAGATTAAAACATTTATCAAGTAGTTATGCTGAACTAGCTAATGTTATCGATTATATTAATAAAATTGCTTTATCATATACGAATATTAGATTTAGATTATTAAATGATGATAAAGAATTATTGAGTACTACGGGATCAAATAATTTACTTAAAGTTATCAATAGTATTTATGGTATTAATATTGCTAAGAAAATGATTCCAATAAATGGAGAAAACGATGACTATCATATTTCTGGATATATCTCATTGCCAGAAGTAACTAGATCATCTAAAAATCATATGACAACGATCGTTAATGGTAGAGTAGTTAGAAATAGTATTCTCTATAAATCTATTAATGAAGCTTATAGTAATTATAAAGAAGACTCAAGATATCCGATATGTGTTATTTTAATAGAAACTGATCCTAGTTTACTAGATGTAAATATTCATCCTTCTAAATTAGATATTCGATTTAGTAATTTTGATGAATTAAATAATCTAATTAAAGGAACTATCGATAAGGCAATTAAAGAAAAAATGTTAATACCTAATATTAGCTTAACAGAAGAAGAAATGCCTAAATATACTCATATGACTTTAAATATTGAGAGAACTAACCCGGAAGAAAATAATGATTATAAAAATAAATTAGAAGAATTAATAAACTATTCCGTAAAAGAAGATAATAATATATATAGTAATACTGAACAAATTCAAAGTGAAACGATTGATATTATCGATAATGAAAAATTACCAGAATTATATCCTGTAGCCTTATTACTTGGAACATATATTGTTTGCGAAAATAATGAAGGCATATATCTAATTGATCAACATGCAGCAAAAGAAAGATGTAACTATGAAAAAGTTAGTTATGAATTAGCACACCCAAATGGTAATACGATTAGTCCTATTGTTCCAATAGTAATAGAGCTTCCTCAAAATGAAATATTATCCTTAAAAGAAAATGAAAATATTTTTGATAGTTTAAATATAAAATACGAAGAATTTGGAACATCATCAATAAGAATTATATCCCATCCGACATGGTTTACGGAAGGTAAAGAGGAACAAATAATAAGACAAATAATTGAAATGATTTTAAATAAAGGACACGATTTTACACTTGAAAAATTTAGAGACAATTTAGCTAAAATGGTTGCTTGTAAGATGAGTATTAAAGGAAATACGTTTATTGATAAACCATCGATGGAATCATTAATTAATGATTTAAGAAAATGTAAGAATCCTTATAATTGCCCACATGGAAGACCAGCTATTATTCATTTTAGTATTTATGAACTTGAAAAAATGTTTCATAGGAGTATCTAATGAATAAATTTATCGATGAATTAAGTAATAAAATGTATGAATTATACAAAGTATATGAATCTTATGCTTTGAATGAAACTAATAGAAAGATAGTAATTGTTTTAGAAAAAGGGAATATTATCTCAATTTATCTTTATAATATGGGCAATAATGATGAGTTACTAGATGATGTACATATATCATTTGCTAGTAAAGAAACTAATTTATACTATGCAATAGCACTTAGATTATTTGTTAAAACACTTGGTAATGTAATGATTTATAAGTTAAGTAATGATATGTATTATAATGCTACACATAAAAGATATTTATTATATATTGTTAAAAATGAAAAGTTAAAAGAAATGATTGATGAAATTGTTGTTAGACAAGAACAAGAAGTTATATGTTATGATACGGATATTGTTAGAAAAACTACTGAATCAGTTAAAAATAAAGTTTATAGTAGAAAAATATTATCTGAAATAGATAACCGTACTAGATTTACAAATGAAATGCTAAGAAAGTGGTAATATATGCAGTATTTTAATGAATTATTAGAAATTAACAAAAAGATTATTCCAGGAAATGATAATATTAGAATTTTAGATTTAGAAGATGTATATTCTATATTAAATGATTTTTATAGTAAAGAATTTGATTTAGATGAATTTATTAAGTTATGTATTATATTATTTAACATGCAAATATTTTATGATGGTAATTCAAGAACAATCTTGACATATTTAGCTAATGTAATAGATAAATATGGTTATTATATTGATACTGATAAGGCTACTGAAGGATTAATCAAATTAAAAGGATTATTTCCAGTAATGTATGATTTAAATGAAGATTTAGATGGTAATGAAATTTTTATAATAAAACAATTTATATATAAAAAAAATAATAGAAAGAGAAGATAATATATGATAATAGTAATTACAGGTCCTACTGGAGTAGGGAAAACTAAATTATCAATAGAACTTGCTAAAATTTATAATGCGGAAATTATTAATGGAGATTCAGTACAGGTATATAAAGGATTAGATATTGGTTCAGCCAAAGTAACTGATGAAGAAAAAGAGAATATTCCACATCACTTGTTTGATATTAGGGAAGTAGATCAAGAATATTCGATTTATGATTATCAAAAAGACGTTAGAAGATTAATTGATGAGATTACTAAAAGAAATAAAAATATTATCATTGTTGGTGGAACAGGTTTATATATCAAAAGTGCTTTATACGATTATACCTTAAATGATTATGATAAGAATGATAACCAATATGAAGATAAGAGTACGGAAGAATTATATCAAGAATTAATATCTTTAGATAAAGATGTAATTATAGATAAACATAATCGTCGAAGGGTAGTTAGGGCACTTAATTATTATAAGAATAATGGTATATCTATAAGTGAAAATAAATCAGGAAATAATCTATTATATGATGCAATCTTTATTGGACTTACAATGAGTGATAGGGATGCGTTATATAAAAGAATTAATGATAGAGTAGATAAAATGGTTGAGAATGGTTTAATAGATGAAGTAAAAGCATTTTATGATAAAAATATTCATACTAAACCATTATTAAGTGCAATTGGTTATAAAGAATTATATCAGTATTTTGATAATAAAATTTCCTTTGAGGAAGCAATCGAATTAATAAAAAGAAATTCAAGGAGATATGCTAAAAGACAATATACCTTCTTTAATCATCAGTTTGATATTAAATGGTTTAATGTAAATATTGATACTTTTGATGAGACAATTAACGATGTAACAAAATATATAGATAAAAAGGAAAAAGATTATATCTCACGCATATAATCTTTATTTTTGTATGGATCTTTGGGGTCAATATGGTCATAAAACATTATACCATTTAAATGGTCAAATTCATGTTGGAAAGCAATGGCTAATTCTTCACGTACACGATATTTGACGGGATTACCATCTAAGTCATAACCTGTAAATGTGGCTCGTGCATATCTTGGAACGATGCCTTCAACTTCACGATTAACACTAAGACAACCTTCACCCTCAGCGGCATATATTAATTCTTCAGAATGAGATATCATCTCTGGATTAATTATAATATAGTTTTTAAAGTTGCCTTCAGTTTCTTCATGACAAATAACAAAGAATCTTTCATTAACTCCCATTTGTGGAGCGGCAAGTCCCATACCTGGTCTTAAATTATATTTTTTCGCAAATTTTTCAATTTGTGAGTAATATAAATGTTCTAACATATCGTTTATTAATTTCTTTTTATCTTCACTAAGTGGAAACTTTACTTCGTAGTTTTTAGCTCTTAAATGTTTATCTTTTTCATCTAATATATCAGAAGTTTTAATCATACTATCCCTTCTTTCAGTAGTATTTTAACACAAATGACTGTTTTTGTAAAGAAAAAAGGGAAGTAATTCCCTTAAACTAGTTGTTACCAAAACTTCTAGATCCTAATATTATAACAAGTAGGATAAATAGTACTAAAACGATAGCTGCTCCGGAATTATATCCACCTGTATAGCCATATCCATACATTGGGTAAGAATATGATGCATTGTTACATCCACATCCACTATTTCCAGAATATCCTCCATAATAATACATAATGATACCTCCTTTTTTGTATCTATTATAGTTTATGGAGAAAATAATTTAGTGTTCCTTTTTTTACCCAAAAACGAATACTAATTACTATTATTAGTATTCGTTTTATTTAACATTGCTTTAATTTTTGTTTCAGCATTAATTTCATCTTCAGATTCAGTTAATTTAATAATTTCTTCAATTGATGTAAAACCTGCTAATACTTTATATAAACCATCTTGAAGTAGGGAAATGACGTCAGAATTATATACAAGTTCTCTAAGTTCAGCTTTAGTTATTTTAGCATTGATGGCATCTCTAACTTCTGGTGAAATTAGTAGTACTTCTTGAATAGCAATACGTCCATGATAACCGCCAGAACATTCTGGACAACCAACTGGTGTATATATTTGATTAACATCCATATTTAAAAACTTTTTAAACATTTCTTTTTCATAAGGAGTAGTTTCTCTAGGGACTTTACATTTATCACATAATTTCCTAGCTAATTTCTGACTGACTATGCCAGACAATGCTGATGCTAATAAATAACGTTCAACATCCATATCAAGTAATCTTTCAATAGTTGTAAGTGAATTATTTGTGTGTAGTGTCGATAATACTAGGTGACCAGTAATCGATGCTCTAACGGCGATTTGGGCTGTTTCAGAGTCTCTTATCTCACCAATCATGATAACGTTAGGGTCTTGACGTAGGATACTTCTTAATACGGTAGCAAAATCTAGACCAATTTCACTATTAACTTGTACTTGGTTTAAACCTTCAATTTCCATTTCAACTGGATCTTCAACGGTAATTAGATTGGTACCTTTGACATTTAATTTCTGCAAGAATGAATACACAGTCGTTGATTTACCACTACCAGTAGCTCCTGTTACTAAGATAATACCATTGGGGTCTGATAACATCTTTAATATTTTTTTATAATTATCTTCAGAAAAGAATAAATATTCAATACCTTGCAAGCTGCGGGAATAGTCAAGTATACGAATAACGATTTTTTCTCCCTTTTTGGTTGGTAGAGAAGATACACGCATATCGAGATCCATTCCTTCAAGGGTAGTTTTAATTGCACCATCTTGCGGCAAACGTGTTTCAGTTATATTCATACCAGATAATATTTTAATTCTGGTAATAACATTATTTTTAACATTATTGGGTATATCCAAATAATCATTTAATATACCATCAATTCTTATTCTTACTTTTAAACATTCATCCGTATGGTCAAAGTGAATATCACTTACACCAGCTTTGGCTGAATCTATAATAATTTTATTAACAATATCTACAACTGGCGTATTAGCAAAATCGATTGTACTTTGCATCATATCACTCATCCCATTCCTCTTATTCTCTTTTAATTATATAATAAAATATTTCTTTTTTCAATACAATTATCTATTTAAAATTATAAGACCTAAACTAATTCCTATAATTATGGCTATTACTGACATTAAAACAATAGAAAGAAAACTTGTAAAGCCATGTTTATTACTTGGAGGAACTAATTTTTTAATTTTACCACTAGCTTTTGCATTTGCTTTATCTATTTCGTTACTACCGTTAGTAGGTCCACTTAAAGTAGTCCAACCAGTATCATCGTTTGCTTGGGTTGTAAATATATTTTGGGTATTTAAAGTAATTCCATTAAAATAACCATTTAAATTAATATCTAGCCAATCAATAAACTTCTTATCATCATTTGTTTGAGTAACAATATCAATAACTGGATCTATTATTACTTCATCGTCGTTACTAGTAATAGCCTTATATGCATTATAGGTATATTTTTGTAATCGTTTAAGTAACATACTATAAGCATGTTCATCATTTTCGCTATTAGCTTCGTTTAATTCATAAGTTGTAACATTTGTTAAGACATATATATAATTACTATTTTTTCTATATAATAGATCACAAATTTTTTTAATTTCTAAAGTTGTTTCACTTTTCAATAAAGATTTATAATATTCTTCAGGAAAATCAATAATCATTTTATAATTGTCTTGTTTATTAGTAGGGGTACACATATAGTATTCTTCAGCGTCATCAGTATACATTTGATAAACGATATAGTTATCATATTGTGCAATTTTAATGCCATTTTTAATAATTATATCCATATATATGCCTCCTATCATAAACATTATATCATATATTTAAAAAAATAAAAATAATTATTTTATATAAAACAATTATATAACAATAAACGCTTGTTTGATTTATGTGTTTAAATCCCTTGACAAATAAGGAATTGTATGTTAGTATATTAATTCGTAACAAGGGGGGTACATATGAATAATAACTTTTTAATCGAGTATTTAAATGAAAATGAATATCATAAAAAAGAACGTTCAATAAAAAAATATAATATGTTAGCCTATAAAAAATTATTATTTGAATTTTATCCAAGTTTAAGAGATGGAAATTTTATTGGTGTAGTTGTAGGACACAACGATAAAGAAGATACAACTAAATACGAGTTAAAATTACCAACTGATGCAATGTTCAATAAAGTACATGGCGATATTGTATTGTGTTATACAGCCTATCATAAACAAAGAATAATTATGTTAGAAGATATAACAACTCCAGATGATATATTAACTGAAGGGCATCAAAAAGAATTAACTACATATAAAGGGGTTATGGTTTCAAAAAGCCATGCCGATAAAGATATTTTTAAAATTAATTTATTAAACATGTTAGAAAAATAAAGGAGAATAAAATGAAATTAAATTATGATTGGGGTATTTATGCATCTGTTATTGATTTTCTTGATAGAATATATAACAATACAGTATCATCACTTATAGAAAATGGATATGATATTAAATATGCTAATGAATTTATTAATGATATAGAAGATTATTTATATTATTTTAAAATACATAATTATAATATAAATAATATAATACATAAATTGGAAGACATTGAATCTATTGAGTTTTATGATTCACTAGTAATAAATAATGTTAATGATAATATTAAGTTTCCACCAGTATTAAATAAAACAATAAGAATTTTATTAAATGCAAGTATTCAAGGTGATAAAAGATTATCATCTCGTGAACGCAGAAGATTATATTTATATCAAGGACTTTCTCATAGTCTAATATCTATGAAAAGTAAAAAAACTTTAGAATTTAGTAAAATATATAGTAAATATCTTAGATATAATATATCTAAGACCGAAACAATTGTTAATAATGGATGGTTGTTAATTGAAGATGTTTTATCTCAGGAATTGGCCGAAAAAATTACATATTATGCTTTGGATAAAGTTAGACCGCAATGTAGACCAGGATTAGAAAATGAAGAATTTCCAATTAGTGATTCAAAAATATCAAGTAATCTTGAAATGTATCGTGTATTTCAACCATTATTAGTTAATTTTGGATTAACATTGGGTAATATATCTACTATATATGATTATAGTGAGAAAGCAATAATTAATGACTTATTAAAATATGCGATAAATAATGACTTGTCGTATTTAGTGATAGCCGAATACAACAAGAAAGATAATTTAGTATCTTTATATCAAACACTATATTTAATGGGATTATTAGTTAATGAAATGTATCGAACTTATAATATTAATTTTATTTATGATAGCTTTTTAACAGAAGAAGAAGTAAATGAAATATTTGAGAATATTTTAGAATTAACTAATTCTTTGATTAGTTTTGATAATGAGGAATATCCTGATGCTGATATAACAAATATTTATTTGGATAGAGAACATAAAGAAAAAATATTAAAATTAGTAACATATCATGAAATATAGAAAATTCTTGATTAACAAGAATTTTTTTCTTATAATTATATTGTGATAATTATGAAGAATGAATTACGTAAACAGTATATAGATATTAGAAATAAAATTGAAGATAAGGAAATTAAAGATAATAACATATTTAATAAATTACTATCTAATAAATATATTAGAGATAGTAAGTTAATATTAATATATGTATCTTTTAATAATGAAGTTGATACAATTAATATAATTAAGTATTTTTTAAAAAATAAATTAGTAGCTGTTCCTAAAATTGAAAATAATATGATGAGTTTTTATTATATAAATTCATTATCTGAATTAACAAAAGGAAAGTATAATATTTTAGAACCTGTTACTAATAATATTGTTAATGATTTTTCATCATGTGTATCAATTACTCCAGGAGTATGTTTTTCTAAGAATTTATATCGAATTGGCTATGGTAAGGGATTTTATGATAAGTTTTATTCAAAATATAAAGAAATATATAAAATAGGATTATCATATGATGAATGTATTATAGATAATTTTAAGGTAGATATATATGATCAAAAATTAGATGAAGTAATTACTCCAAATAATATTTATAAAAATAATATATAATTATTAAAAAAAGTGATATAATTATATTGTTCTTCACGTGTCCTCGTAGCTCAGTAGGATAGAGCGATCGCCTCCTAAGCGATAGGTCGTTGGTTCGATTCCAATCGGGGACGCCATTTTTTTTTATTTATTTAATCTTTATTTAATATATTAATATTATTACTAATATAACAATGAAGTGATATATGAAATAAATAGATAAATGTAAATATTAAAAATATTTTATAATTAGCACTAGTGTTCACCAATTACTAAGTAGATTCTAAAATATTGGAAACATGAAATTATATTATTTCTTGTTTTAATTATAAAATATAATAATTATAAGGATTATAATTGACTTTAAGTGATAATTTTTATATAATGATAATAGGTGGTAGAATGAAAAAGAAAGTAAGCATCTTAGCTATCATTTTATTATCATTATATATTTTTATACCAACTAAAGTATCAGCTAAAACGCTACAAGATATGTATAATGAACTAGCTAAATTACAAAATCAATATGATGCTAATAAAAGTAAAAAAGAGTTAACGCAATCTCAAATAAATGAGTTAAATAATGAAATTAATGCTATTTCAGCTTCGATAGAAAAGACAAGAAAAGAAATTAAGCAAGCTGAAGAAGATATAGTAAATTGTAAAGAAAAGATTGAAAATAAAAAAGTTGAGAGTGATGGATTAATTAAATTTTTACAAGTATCTAATGGTGGTAATATTTATCTTGAATACTTGTTTGATGCAGAAAACTATACTGACTTTATATATCGATATGAAGTTGTAAAACAACTTACTAATTATAATTCAGAATTAATTGATGAATTAGAATCATTAATTTTGGAATTACAACAAAAAGAAAAGGAACTAGCAGAAAAACAAGTAAAACTAGAAAATGATCGTAAAACTTTAACTGAAAAAGTAAGTACACTTACAGCTAATTTATCTAATTTTATGGCTGAGGGAGTCGATATTGAAGAGGATATAAAAGATTTAAGAAAACAAATTAAACTATATGAAGATATGGGATGTTCTAGAAATCAAGATATTACGACATGTAATAATTCTGGCTTGGTTAACGCATCTGGCTGGAAATACCCTTTAGCTAGAGGATGTGTTACTAGTGAATATACCGGTTGGAATAAAAGAACTGACTGGAGCGGTGGTGGCGGACACCATGCCATCGATTTGGACTGTGTTAACGAAGGAACTAATGTATATGCAGCGGCGGATGGAGTAATATCTAGAATTGCATTCTTTGGTAGTTGCGGTGGCAATACAGTTTATATCTCACATGTTGTAAATGGTAAGAAATATACAAGTCAATATATGCATTTGTTACGTGTTGCTGATGGCATGTATGTTGGCAAAGTAGTAACAGATAATACCATAATTGGTTATGTTGGCGGATGGAGTACATCGGTATCTCATGGTGGATATGACTATTGTACTACCGGAACTCACTTACACTTTGGAATAGCTGAAGGACACAGTGCATTTGATTTCAATTCACATTCAATTAATCCAAGAGAGATATTTGGATTTCCTGGTTTAGTATACAGTGGTGGCGGTTATTTCTATAGATAAATAAAATTGGGTTCATACGAACTCAATTTTTGAAAGAGGGCATAATAATGGATGGACTTAATAGACAAGAAATTGATTATCGTATTAATAATAATTTGATTAATAATGAAAATATTAAAAATTCTAGATCAATTAAAACAATATTTTTATCTAACTTATTAACTTTATTTAATTTAATTCATATTGTATTATTTGTTCTTGTACTAACAACTGGATCATTTGAAAATGCGACATTTATGTTTGCTATTTGTTTTAATATTATAATAAGTATTTATCAAGAAATTAAGGCTAAGATTATTATTGATAAACTTAAAATTGGCACTGAAAGTAAGATATCAGTTAAAAGAGAAGGCAAAGAATTAGAAATAATTCCATCAGAAATATTAATTGATGATATTCTTTGTTTAAAGCAAGGTGATAATTTGCCGGTAGATGCGATTATTATTAAATCTTCTAATCTAGAAGTAGATGAAAGTATAATTACCGGTGAAAGTGAAGCAATAATAAAGAAAGAAAATGATAAAATAATGTCTGGATCAATTGTTATATCCGGGTCTGGATATGCCAAAGTTATATCAATTAATCACGATACATATGCTAATAATTTAATAAAAGAAGCTAGTAAAACTAAAGATGATTCATCATATTTAATGAATTCGATAAATTCAATATTAAAGATTGTTACTATATTAATAATTCCTATTGGTATATTGCTATTTATAACACAGTTTTATTATAGTAATCAAACTTATCAGGAATCAGTTTTATCAAGTGTAGCTGGTGTTATAGGTATGATACCTGACGGATTAGTTTTATTAACATCAATTTCTTTAACGGTTGGTGTTATTAAAATGGCTTCTAAAAAAGTTATTATTCAGAAATTATCTGGTATTGAACTACTTGCGTGCGTTGATATTCTATGTTTAGATAAAACTGGAACAATAACTGATGGAAGTATGGATGTTGTAGATATTATTAATTTAGATAAAAGGGTTAATATAAATAATATTATATGTGGTATGATTACAAAAGATGGAAATGCTACAGATAAAGCTATCAGTAATTATTTTAATAATCAAGAAACAACGTTAAAAGAAATATCAAGAACACCATTTTCATCAAGTAGAAAATATGCCAAAGTAGAGTTTGAAAATGGAACATATGCGATTGGCGCTTTAGAATATCTTACTAATGAAAAAATAGAAAATTATGATGAAATAGAAGACTATTTGAAACAGGGATATCGGATAATTACTCTAGTAGATTGTCATAAAGAATTTGATAAAGATAATAATAAAGTATTAGGTTTTATAATTTTAAAAGATAATATAAGAAACAATGCAAAAGAAACACTTGAATATTTTAAGAAACAAGATGTTAAAGTAAAAATAATATCTGGAGATAATCCAATTACGGTATCTAATCTTTTAAAACAATTAAATATAGATGATTATGATAAATATATTTCTGGACAAGATTTACCGGATAATTATAATGAACTAAAAAATATTGTCAATGATTATGTTATATTTGGAAGAGTAACCCCTTATCAAAAACAGATGATTGTTAAGGCTTTAAGAGAAAAAGATATGGTTGGTTATATTGGGGATGGAGTTAATGATATATTAGCTTTGAAAGAGGCTGATTGTGGTATTGCACTTGCTAGTGGTATTAGTGCTGCTAGAAGTGTTTCTGAAGTGGTATTAACTAATTCTGACTTTTCTGTCCTTCCTGATATTGTTAATGAGGGCAGGAGAGTAGTAAATAATATTGAACGTGTTGCTAGTATGTATTTAATTAAAACCGTATATTCATTTTTAATATGTTTAACTTGCATTATACTAAGCCATGAGTATCCATTTTATCCAATACAACTTAGTTTAATAAGTGCTGTGTGTGTGGGATTACCATCATTCTTCTTAGCAATAGAACCAAATTATATTAAAGTAGAAAAAGGTTTCTTATTAAAAGTATTTAGAAATGCTTTGCCTAGTGCTATAAGTGTTTGGATAAATATATTATTTTTAATAATGGTTTCATATATATTTAAACTTGATTTTGATATATTTAGATTTACAGTCGTAGCGGTTACTGGTTTTATTAATTTGAGACTACTTTATAATATTAGTAAGCCATTAACATTAGTAAGAAAAATATTAGTTTATTTTTGTTCGATATTATTTTATATATTATTATTAATATTTAAAAATTTCTTTCTTGTAAAACATATAAATGTATTTTCAATTCTATTTATAGTTTTATTAATTGTTTCTAATATATATGTAATTGAATTCCTCGAAAAAATATATGATAAATTTATTATATGGTATAAAAAAATAAAAAGGAGTAGGTAAGAAGTGAAAAATAAGAATGTTTGGCATATTGCTTGGATTATTAGTATTTATGCAGTGTTAATGACTATTTTATATTTAGTTGTTGAATACAAAGTGAAATGGGAAGATAAAGATTTGAGTACATATTTATATTTTTATAAATGTAGTAATCAATTGTGTACTACTGAAAAAAATGTTGCAAACTATTATAGTAAAGTTAAGTGTAATAAAAAAGAGTGCCCTTATATTACTGAAAAAAATAATAACTATTTAATTTTATCAAATAATGAAAAAGAGTATGTATATGATTATATAAAAGGTAATATTATTAGTGATATATATAATAAATACTCATTTATTAATAACAACTTAATAGCAAAAAGTAAGGATGGTAAATATGGTGTTATTGACTTTGAAGGTAATGTCTTAGTTAATTTTGATTATAATAAAATAATAGATTATAAAGATAGTTATGTAGCATATTCTGAAAATTCCAAAGTGGGGATTATTAATAAAGAACGCGATATCAATATTGAACCAACATATGAGTATGTAAAGTTAATAAATGATAGTATTTATACTTATAGAGAAGATAATAAATATTATATAGCTTCTTATGAAACTGAATTACCAGTCAATAATGAAAATTATGATTATGTATATGGTATCGATAATATAATTGTTACTATAAGGGATAAAAAACTTGATATTGTTGATACAAATTTAAAATCAAAGTTATTACTAAAAGTTGATACCTTCTATGAATATAAAACAGAGAAGGAGAGGGGGAGTTTAAATTTTTATTTAGAGAATAATTTACTTCATTTTAATATAATTAATGATAATAATATTACATATTATTTTTATGATCTTAAAAATAATAAATTATTTAGTTAAAATAGTAGAGTGATAAAAATTTTAATTTTATTACCCTACTTTTATTTTATTTATATTTTATAGATAAAACTATTAGTATTATAACACCTTATATTTATAATATGTATATATATCCTTATATAATTATATAATAAGGATATAAGAAATTTGCGTTGTAAATGAATAACTAATCATAAATAAAAATCTCGATGCAAAATTCTTAAACTAAATTTTGAAATTAAGTGAATAAGTAATTGACTTATTACATTCTCGATGCAAATTTAAAGTTGCAATGAAGGTGGATAACTAATCATCTTTTCAATTCTCAATGCAAATTTTAATTAATTTTGGATTATATATTATTATCATTATTAAAATTATTTTATTAAATAATTGATATAAATTTAAATATTTTAAAATTGTATTTTAATTTATAATTGAATTTAAATACTTAATAAATTCTTATTTCTAATTATATAGAGTAGTTGTAATAAATATGTTTTATGTTTATCTTATTAATTTTCAAAACATAGAAGTTAACATAATATATATTATAGGAACTTAGTTCTTGTTTATTTAATAATGTATAAATCTTATAATTATTAATAACTTATTTCTTTTCTATTATATTATAATTTAATAATTTTAAAAATATTTTTATTATTTATCAAACATTAGTATGTAATTGCATTTAAATTACTCCTACAAAGAGAATAACTCTCCTTACAAGAGAGTTATTATGGTATATTTTTATGATATAATAATAGTGTAGAATTTTGAGTAATAAAAATTGAAAATACATTTTCAGTTGTTCCACAATTAAATTTAGCTAGTATAATTAAAAAGACAGATAATAGCCGATATTATAATGAATTATTCAGAAACATTGATTTTGCCATTTTTACTAAAGATTATAAAAAACTATTATTATTAATTGAAATAAATGATAGTTCACATAATCAACCTAATCGTAAAGATAGAGATTTAAAAGTTAGAAGTATTTGTAATGATGTGAATATTAGATTAATAACTTTCTATACCAATAAACCTAATTATCCAAATTATGTAATAAAAAGAATTCTAGATGAAATTGATATAATTAATGAGTAAAACACTATTTAGATATTTGCCTAAATAGTGTTTTAAAATTAAAAAAATAGAGTACTATTCTACTCTATTAATTGTATATTCCTCTAGATTGTATTTCAGCTATTTTGTCAAATACTTCACTAGCATTATGTTCATTAATTTCAGTATATCCTAGCTCTTTTAAAGCTAAAATTTTAGCAGTATTCAATTCTTGTGTTCTGCTTAATTTTTCTTCATTCTTTTTAGATAATTCATTTTCCCATCTACGATGAGATTCTGCAAGTTTAGTTCTTGATGCTCCACCATTATTATATAGTGTCATTGCCGAATACATAATACTTTCAAAAACAAATTGTTGATCTTCTTCAAATTCATATACTGTTGGTGAAGTAAAACCGCTTGCTTTAGACATATATCCAAGAATATATCTGGCCTCTTTAGTTTTAGTACAAGTACTAATAAAATGATATAAGTAATTAAGTAAAGTTAAACTATTTTTAGTTTTATCTTCATTTAATATTTCTTTTAATAAAAATACAATATCATTAATAATATTTTGCTCTTCAGGTCTTAATCCAGTAAGTTCAATAATTTCATTCTTTTTAACCGCATTTCTTTTTGAATTAAATAGTTTATTTCCTACTTCTTGAATATATTCTTTAGTTAATTCTATATTCTTTAATTCTTCCTCATTTTTAACATTTAATAAAGCAAATAAAGCTTGTGATTTATCATTTGATAATTTTGATAAATCTTCTCCATCTAAATAGTTATAAACCATTTGCCTAGATACACCGAGATACTTTGCTAGGTTTACTTTTGATATATTTGCTTCTTTTAAGATAACATTTATTTTTTCTACAGTATTCATCGTATTGAACCTCCATACATTTATAATTTTATCATTTTACATTTAACGTGTCAAGTTATTACGATTATTTATTTATAGATATTTATCTAAGTTTAGTTCCACATTTATAACAATAATTACCTTGATTTTTTGTTCCACATTTATGGCAATAAATATGATTATTTAATGCAACTATTTTATTATTAGATAATTCATTTTTACTAGATGATATTCTTTTTACTTTTTTGAAACTATAAATATAAATTGATATTAAGAAAATTGTAAAAATTAAAAGAAAATATACATTCTCTGTAAATAGACAATAATCGTAAAATGTGTGTGCTAATGTAGGAATTAGGATACTTAATAATAGATTCTTATTACGTAATTTATCGCTATTGTTTGTACTAGCGAGTTTAGCAAGTCCTATATAATTTCCCATAATAATCGCATCGCTTACATGTCCTGGAATTGCCGTAATTGCTCTAAATAAGCCAACTTTTACATCCGCATCTAATACATAAAATATATTTTCAAAGCAAGCAAAACCTAATGATACAAAAACAGCATATACAAGGGCATCATATAATTCATCAAATTCATTATTATTATAAGTTAAACGATATGTAATCATCCATTTAAATAATTCTTCGACTAGAGCAACACTTATAAATACATAGAAAAATAATGCGACTAAATTCATAGATTTTTCAATTGCAAAAAAATTTCCTAATAATATTTCTACTATTGCTGCTGGAATACATGACAACATTCCATATATAAATAATCTTTTAAGTAATGATTTAGGTTCCTTATTTTTATCTTTTTTATAAATATATAAACCAACTAAATATACCGGTAAAATTGATATTATTAATGTTATAATCATACTATGTCTCCTCTACTCTATTTAATTTTATCAAATATAAAAATAGATGTCTATAAAAAAAGATTAATTTAGTTATTAATCTTCTTTAAAAACTTCATCAATTATTCCGCCACCTAAACATACATCATCTTTATATAGTACACAAAATTGTCCAGGTGTTACCGCTTTAGCATTATCATAAGTTAATTCTAATTTATTATTATCTAAATATTTAACCTTGCAAGGTATATCTTGTTGTCTATACCTAAATTTACATGCACATTCTGTATATCTATCATCTGTTAAGAAATTGAAATCTGTAATAATAGCTTTATTTGAATATAGATAATTATTTTCATCCCCACTACATACATATAAGATATTATTATCTAAATCTTTTTCAACTACAAATATTTTATCATTAGCGCCGCCTAGATTTAATCCTTTTCTTTGACCTATCGTATAATACATAAGTCCATTATGAGTACCTAATACTTCTTTAGTTTCTATATCGACTATTTTACCACTTTGATTTGGTAGATAGTTCTTTAAAAATTTGGTAAAGTTTCTTTCTCCGATAAAACATATACCCGTTGAATCTTTCTTTTTAGCTGTAACTAAACCATATTTAGAAGCTATTTTTCTAACTTCAGGTTTCTCAATATCCTGAAGTGGAAATAAAACATCTTTGAATACTTCTTTATTAACATAGGCTAAAAAATAACTTTGATCTTTATTTAAATCACTAGCCTTACATAGTTTACCATCTCTTATTTTGGCATAATGACCAGTAGCAATATAATCTGCTCCAAGTTCTTTAGCCTTTTTATAAAATAAATCGAATTTTATATATTTATTACACATAACATCTGGGTTAGGAGTTCTCCCTTTTTTTAATTCATCTAAGAAATATGTAAATACATTGTCCCAATATTCCTTGACATAATCTACTCTATGTAGCGGTATCCCCAGTTTATTACATACTTCTAATGCATCATTATAATCTTGTTCTTGAGGGCAAATATTATTATTTAAATTAGGATTACCTAAATAATCATTATTAATAGTACTATCCCAATTACGCATAAATAAACCAATAACGTTATATCCTTGTTCAATTAATTTGATAGCTGCAACAGATGAATCGACTCCTCCAGACATTCCAATAACAACTGTTTTCATAAATAAATCACCAACAAGATTATATCATAAAATATTGAAAAATACCAATTATATATATAGTTTAATAATTAATTTAATAAGTGATGGTAATAAAAAGGCTTCACTTAAAGATGAAATTAAACTTATTATAATTGAAAATAGTAAAATTATTGCATAATTTTTTAAAAATTTTCTGGTAGTAAAATTATTATTATTTTTAAATATCAAACATAGTAATTGATAAGAAAACATAATACTATAAATTGTTAAAACTAATAATACAATTATATTTAAAAGTTGTCCAAATATTAAATATAAAAAAGAAATAATTATACCTTTATAACTATAAGTTAAAATAAAAGAAGCAATTGAAAAGCCAAAAATAAAGCCTTTCACAAATAATATTAATACATTAAATATAATTCCTAAAAGAGCCATTCCTAAAAGCCATATTAAAAATATATATATTAAATTAATAGAAATACTATTTTTTAATGCAAGTATACTATTAATGGAATTATTATTTATATTGTCGATGAATAAATGAATTTTATCAATAACTAAGGTTTTATCATTTAAACCGATTATTCCTGAAAAAACTGCTCCGGCAATTACTCCAAGAAATAAGATACACATTACAAAAATATTAATTTTTTTATTAGGAAGAATAATGTTTTTAATATTACTATATTTTTTTATCAATGTTATCACCTACAAAATTATATTCTTTTATATTGTAAATATGCTAAAATTTATGTATAATTGTAATAGAGGTGTAATATATGAGTAAAAAGAAAAAGAAAAAAACAAGTTTAGCTGCTAGAATAATGGGTATATTTATGTTGCTTTTGATGGTTGGCTCTACCCTAACTGGTATTTTAGTTTATTTTATAAAATAAAAAACGAATTAGTGTGATAGTTCGTTTTTTTTATGACAAGAAGGCTAATAAAGCAACTACGCCCGCAACTATAATTGTTATAGCAACAAGTAACCAGTAGCTGGTAAATCCACTACTCATTTGCGGTTTTAATTGTTGAAGCTCTTTTGGATCTGGTTCATGAATAACTTTGGGAGCATCAACTTCGTTATTATAACTACCTACGACAAATGAAATAGCTGGAGTTTCAATTTTTTTGTATGTAGTGGCATTAACGTTATATGTTTGAATTACTTCAAGTAAATTCTTACAAATTATTCTACTGTTATATCTAGATACAAACCAATTAATAAATGATTTAAAACGTTCATTATTGATTAATATTACTTGACTTTCTATTTGAATATTTGCTTCTTTTAAGTTTAAGTAAGCACTATTAATAGTTTTTCCCATTATATGGTCAATTACTTCAAATTTACCTATATCAAGTTTTTCTAAAATGCTATTATCTTCTTCATTTAAAATTGGTAAAACTAAAGTTATATTATAATTATCAATAAATGAAAAAGTATTTTTTACATTTTCCATTACCCAAATCTCGTCATTCATATCAAGGTTATAGTTTTCCATCTTTGATTTAAGTTCAATACATATATTAGTAGTATTAAATTTTTTAGGAATGGTAATATAATAACAAACATCTTCAGTTTTAACATAATATACATTATGATTATTTAGTTCTAATACAAGTTTTCTATCCATTATATTATTCCTCCATTATTTTTCTTTTTTAACCACTTCTAATCCAGCACTGATTAGTTCATCGATTGTAACTTTTTCTTCTTCTAATGCTTTAATAACTAACATTTTATTTCCATTTGGGAATTTAACAAATACTGAACTACTTTTTATACAAGGAAATGAATATGTATAACTATCATCTTCATAAAACTTTTCTAATGTCTCGCTACACATATAACTTGCATCGATAATTTGTATTTGATTACTACGTAATTCTTTGTTTTTAAAAGCCAACAATATACCAATAATTAATGCAATAATTGCTAAAGATATTAATACTATAAATGTTCTCTTTTTCCTCATATCTTATTCTCCTACAATAAGATTATAACATACTATAAAAAAAATTGAAAGATAAATATTTAAAATTTATCTCTCAATATAATTATAACTACTAGCTCTTACTAATCTATTCATAATTGCTAAGCCTAGTCCTTCTTTTTTTACTCCTTCAATAAGTATTAATTCAGGGTTATAAGTATCAGCTAATCTAAGTAATCTAAATATATTATGACTTATTTCTTCTAATGTATCTCCATAGTATAAAAACTTTTTACATTCGATATCCTTTAATTTATTACTTCCTATAATAACGGTGTTATTATTACTATTATCTTTAAAAAATTTAATGCATTCTTCATTATCTCTTATATAAACTAATTTGCATTCATTAACTGGTGCATAATGTCTATATTTCATTCCGGGGCTTTCAACTGGTCCATCTACTTTTTTAAAGATATTATCATCTACTTTTACAACTCCAATGGCATCCATTATATCTTCTTTAGTAATAAAACCTGGTCTTAATATGGTAGGTATTCCATCAATTACTTTAACAACGGTAGATTCAAGACCAATATCCGTATTTCCACCATCAATAATATAATCTACTTTATTATTAAATTCATCTTTAATATCATCGATATCTGTTCCAGATGGTTTACCTGATACATTAGCGGATGGTGCCGCAATTGGAATACTACTGTATGTAAGAATAGTATTAGCAATTTTATTACTAGGAATACGTATGCCAACTGTACTTAACCCAGCTGATACATTATTAGGTATAATATCTTTTTTCTTTAATATTATTGTAAAAGGGCCTGGCATAAAACTATCAATAAGTTTTTGTTCTATTTCATTACTTATATAAGCATACTTTTCAATATTATTCTTATTAGCTAAATGAACTATTAAAGGATTATCATTAGCTCTACCTTTAGCAATAAATATATCATCTACTGCCTTACTATTTGTCGCATCAGCTCCAATGCCATATACTGTTTCAGTAGGAAATATAACTAATCCCCCACTCTTTAATGTATCAATAACACAATCTAATTCATGTTCATTAATATTTTCTTTCCAGTCTAATATTTTCATAACATCATTCCTTATTCTAAAAATCTACAATGTTTGCATAATTCTTCACATTTATGATTATTTTTAAATTCTTTAATCATATTCTTTACTCTACCTTGATTATATATATCTTCAAGATTATCTTGATAAATATTACCTAAATTAATAATACCTTTGCTATCTAAACAACACGGAATAATAGTCCCATCACTAAGAATTCCAATATGATCAATTAATCCATGACAAGTACCTACATCATTATAATAATCATTATTAAGATCAGGCCAAATAAACTCATGAAAAGTATCAATAATTAAATTATGTGTAATTTTAATTTTTTTGTTATCCATTAATTTATCTATATGAGTATTATATCTATTATTAATGAATTCAATAATTTTATCAATACTATTTCCATTAACCCATAGACGCAAAGAAACAAAAGTTTTATCTCTTATATTATCAATAACTTCAAAAATATTATTTAAATAATTATCTAAGGATATTTTATATTTTTTATTATAACTATGAAGTGATATATTTAATCTATGTATATTATGATTATCTTTAATTTTATTAATTAAATATCCGTTAGTAGTAATATTAACTAATAAGCCTTTATCATTAGCATAATCAATAAAATAATTAATATCTTTATGCATTAGTGGTTCACCTAATACATGCAAATATAATTCACTAGTATAATTCTTAATTTTATCAATAATATATTTATAATTATCTATATTAATATTAGTAACTAATCTAGTATTCTTTATACAAAAATCGCAATTTAAATTACAACCATTGGTAATTTCTAAATAAATTTTTTTTAGATGCATAAAATCACCTGTTTAATAATAACATAAATATATAAAAAAAACAAATATTTCCTTGTATTATAATATTGTTAATGATAAAATATTTAATCAAAGAGGTGTGATATGAATAATAATATTATTAGTATTAAGATTGCTAGTACTATTGTTTCAAGTTATTATAAAATGTTAATGAATTTAGCTGCTAATGATATGGAAAATACTGAAGAATATAATGATACATTATATAAACTTAAAAAAGCTATTAATGGAGAAAATAATATATATGAAGATTTAACTAAAGAAGATTATGATGATTTAATAAACTACTTTAAAGACCATGAATTAGAAAATTCAATGGATGCAAGAATATATACAAAAATTAGATATTATCAAAGATTAAATATATCTAATGCTGTTGTTATTGACGGGGATATTTTGTTAAGTTCGGCTATAACCACAAAAGTATTAATAGATGTTTTAAAACTGGCTAATAATAAGATAGATAATCTAGATGATTATGATAAAGATATTATAAAAATATATTATAACATTATGAAATATACTTATTTATCTTCAAATAATTATATTGAACGTTTGGCTTTAGAAAATAATTTTAGTATTGAAGAAATGCCAGTTATTAATTTTTATATGATTGAAAAAGTAAGCAAAGTAAAATTTATGGATTATGCTCAGGATTTATTTATGCAATATATTAAAGATAGTATCGAAGAATTAAATAATATTAATGAAGATGACGAGTATTTAAATAAATATACTGAAATATTTGAAACATCAAGAATTGAAGTAATGCTCCCATATTTAAATAAAGATAGTTTAGTAAAAATGGCATTATATTTAAACGATTTAAAGATAAATAATAATACAATTACTAAAGTAAAAAAATTACTAATCAAAAGAAAAGAAGAATTTGAATAATTCTTCTATTTATTTTACTAAATTATCACCATTAGTAATAATTTCTTGATAATATTCTTTACCGGCAATTTTATTAAACATCTTTTCAATCTTTTTAAAGTTATCAGTAACATAAGTTTTATTTATATGATGTATATCAGTTCCTAAATAATCAACATATTCATTTTTTAACATATATTTAAGAAGTTTTTCTGCTTCTTTTCCATAATACCCTAGAATACTGGCATAATTACATTGAAATAGTAAACCTTCTTCTTTAAGTTCATCAACTAATTTATAATTTTCTTGGAAATAACTATATCTTTCAGGATGAGCTAGTATTGGAATATAGCCTTGAACTTTCATTTCATATACAATATCAGCTAGTCCTAGTATTTGATTATGAAAAGGAAGCTCAAATAATAAATATTTACTATTATTTAAAGTATAAATCTTATTTTCGGTTATTCCTTCAACGATATGGTCGTTAATAAATATTTCATTTCCCAAATATAAATTAATATCAATATTTTGTTTTTTAACTTCATCTCTTAAAATATTTAATTTAGTAAGTTTTTCATCATTATAACTACAATAATTAGTGCCTTCAATATAGTGCGGAGTCATTATAATATTATCAAATCCTACACTTTTTAATTCTTTGAGTAAGGCAATACTTTCATTTATATCTTTACTACCATCATCTACATCAAAAATGATGTGCGAATGTATATCAGTCATATTATCACCTATTCATAATAATTTGAATATTTACCACGTTTTGTTTGATTAGCACGATTAACGACAACTCCCGCAATATTTGCATCTATTTTTTCAAGGGCTTTTTTCGTATCCATTAATTCATCAATTTTCGTATAATTACATGATGTTACAATTATTACTCTATCTACTAAACCAGCCACGATTAAGGAGTCAGGTAATCCATTGATTGGTACACCGTCAAATATAATTCGATCAAAATTTTCTCTTAAAAATTCAACGGTCTTTTTGGCATTACTAGAATTTAATAATTCACTAGGATTTGGTGGCACTGTGCCTCTTGGTATAACATATAGATTAGGAACTTCCGTCTTTTTAATATAGTCTGAACAATCGACTGAATCTTGT
>JAEEGL010776092.1_pt1 | contig 26872 bp, 23 predicted proteins | sample 9134231 | NCBI WGS metagenome assembly JAEEGL01 (sample SAMN16246548, study PRJNA631951) | gut metagenome | biome: gut microbiome; feature: rumen; material: fiber-attached | host: Bos | place: Iran: Karaj | collected 2018-10 | reverse complement strand
GTTCATGCTGTGGCAGTGGACGGAATCAGTATTGGTGCGATTAACAGCTACACATTCAATGATGTGTGGGAAGAACATTCTATTGCGGTAAGCTTCGAGAAAATACCTGAAGAGGAGCTGAAAAAGTCATCAGATCAGGGCAGTACAACTAAGAAATCAGATGATACGATTATTTTTGAGACTGATGAGGATTTAGAAGCTGAGAAAATCAGGTTGGCAGAAGAAGCCGAGAATCAGTCAGAAAAGCCCGGATTGATAGAGCGAAAAGTCAAAGAGGAAAAGCCTGCAGAAGAGACTACAGGCGCGATTATTCCTGACAATAAGCTTGAAACCCAGGGAACATTTACAATTGACGAGGAAGAAACTGCGAAAGCAGCCAGCGCCGAAGCACTCCTTGATCCGAACAGCGTAATGTCCAAGAATGACAGGAATGGAGGTCCAAAGATTAGTCTTAATGTTATAAAAGTTGTTTTGGCAGTTTTGCTTGCCGTAGTATCAACTTCAATAGGCTACACCTATTTCTGGCTGTTTAAGAACAGCTCCGGCAAAGATCAGTAAGTATGCTGATGGCCAAACAGCTATTGGAAAAAAACTAAACATTAGATACAATAGGGTTGATATTTCTGAGGAAAAGAGGAAACTACGATGATTCAGGATATACAACCCTATTTTTTGGATAATCATTTTGAACCAAAGGCAAGACTGTCAGAGGACAGCAACATCATAGTTATCAGTGATAACAGTTTTCTGGTAAAAGAGAAATCTATTGCAGAGGACGGCGAGGTTATTTTTCCGAAGACCTCGGACTTCCGCCGGAATCTTTCTGATGCGGATTTTGCCTATATCTTTAGCATAGGCGATGAGAGCTTCTTTTTATCCATCTCCGACCACGATGGCAAGGAGTATGAAGTCCCGGGCTTCATCTATACTCAGCTCAACACCATCCGGGGAAAAGAGCTTTCGCCCAAGAGAAACGTCTTTGCAGCCTTTACCGCGTACCACCTGAATGCCTGGTATTCGACGACAGTGTATTGCGGAAAATGCGGCAGCAAAAATGAAAACGATGCAAAGGAACGCGCAAGAAGATGTCCACACTGCGGAAATGTGACTTACCCAAGGATCAATCCTGCGGTTATCATCGGCATTACAGATAAGGCTACCAATAAGATAATCCTTACCAAGTACAACAGAGGATACTCAAACTTTGCTCTGGTGGCAGGATTTACCGAGATTGGGGAGACAATGGAAGGCACCGTAGCCAGAGAAGTTATGGAGGAAGTGGGGCTTAAGGTTAAGAACATAAGATACTACAAATCCCAGCCATGGGGCATTGCCAGTGACATTCTGATGGGATATTTCTGCGATGTTGATGGAGACACCACTATACACATGGACAACGAGGAACTTAAACTTGCAAAGTGGTTCTCTCCGGAGGAAATCGAACTCCAGCCGACACCCTACAGTCTTACCAACGAAATGATGACTCTTTTCAAGGAAAAAGGCTACGAAGGCACAGCATGACTACATTTGAAAGCTTATAAGCAGTTCCTATTACTGCCGATAAGCTTTCTTTAATTTTCATTATTTTTTTCCTGTGATAGTATCGTATTATCAAGTAAGGCAAACAAAACTTACAGCAAAGAAGTACAAAGTTGCAACGGACAGTTGCTGAAATCAAAAGTATAAATTTATCGGAGGAAAAAATCATGGCAGACATCAAAGAAAGCGCATTGGAACTTATTGGGGGAACACCACTTCTTAAACTTAACGGCTACAGCAAAAAGGCAGGCGTAACAAACGCAACACTTCTTGCAAAGCTTGAGTATCTTAATCCTGCTGGATCAGTTAAGGACAGAGTAGCACTTAGCATGATCGAAGATGCAGAAAAGAACGGAACTATCAAACCAGGAGCAACAATCATCGAGCCTACAAGCGGAAACACAGGAATCGGTCTTGCAGCAGTTGCAGCAGCAAAGGGCTACAGAGCAATCCTTACACTTCCTGACACAATGAGTGTTGAGAGAAGAAATCTTCTTAAAGCTTATGGCGCAGAGATCGTTCTTACAGAAGGCGCTAAGGGCATGAAGGGTGCAATTGCCAAGGCCGACGAGCTTCAGCAGCAGATTCCTAATTCAGTGATCCTGGGACAGTTCGTAAACCCTGCAAACCCTGCAGTACACAAGGCAACAACAGGTCCTGAGATCTGGAAGCAGACAGACGGTAAGGTTGATATCTTCGTAGCAGGCGTTGGCACAGGCGGAACAATCACCGGTGTCGGCGAGTACCTCAAGGAGCAGAATCCAAGCGTAAAGGTAGTAGCAGTTGAGCCTGCAACAAGCCCTGTTCTTTCAAAGGGAGAGGCAGGTGCACACAAGATTCAGGGAATCGGCGCAGGTTTCGTTCCTGATACACTCAACACAAAGGTTTATGATGAAGTCATCGCTATCGAGAACGAGGATGCATTTGCAGAGGGCAAAAAGTTTGCAATTTCTGAGGGAATCCTTGTAGGAATCTCATCAGGCGCAGCACTTAAGGCAGCAGCAATCCTTGCTGAGAGGGAAGAGAACAAGGGAAAGAATATCGTAGTTCTTTTACCTGATTCAGGAGACAGATACCTTTCAACACCACTTTTTGCAGAATAATTTGTTTTAATAAAAAATCCAATTTTGCCATAATAATACAAAGATTGCCTCGGGGCTCATTCGCTCCGGGGCAATTTTTATGCAGAGGAAATTCCTATTATGTAAAACGCTTGTATCATCTAAAGCTGTGCTACTATATAATTAGAGTGTAACCGGTAATTTGCAGCGAGAAACTAACCATGAAAATAGATATTCAGCAGATTGATTCCGGTGAAGACGAGATCATCGTAAGATACAGGGAAAAGACGCCCAGAATACAGAAGATTCTTGAATTGCTAAAGTCAGATGATTCAAGACTTTTTGGGAAAAAAGACGGAGAAACAGTCTGCGTTATTCCGGGCAATATTCTTTATATCGAATCTGTAGATGACAAGTGCTTCGCCTATACAATAAAAGATGTATACAGACTTGATGGATCGCTTCAATCTATCCTTCAGGACCTTGGAGATGACAGATTTTTCAGGTGCAGTAAATCCATGATCATCAACATCGAAAAAGTGGAAAGACTAAAGAGCTTATCTTCCAACCGTATTGATGCAACGATGGAATCGGGAGAACATATTCTGATCTCAAGAACCTATGCTTCTGAGTTTAGAAGGATTCTTGGAACAGTTAAAAGGTAGCACGAGGGTAATATACATGAGAAAAGAAAGAGACAAAAACAAGACCACTTTGTGGGAAAAATATCTGACCAAAGAAATAGGGATAGAGTTTAAGGCGTGCCTTTATTTCTTTGCAATCCTGTTTTTCTACTGCATGTACAGGATCTGCATGGGCGTGTATGATGCCAGCATTCTTCATATGACCGAGATGATCTTTACCTGCTATTTCATAGGATACGCTCAGGTTTATCTTTTGTGGAACTTTGATGAGGCAGATAGTCTTGGGGGAAAAGAAATTGCGGGAATAGCCATCTGCACCGGAATCTACAGCGTACTGTCCTACCTCTTTAGTTGGTTCGATAAGCAAGTCCTGTTAACCCTGGGATTTGCAGCATACCTGATAGTGTGCTACGTGTGCGTCTATTTTATCTACAAGTCAAAGAGACTTATTGACGACAAACAACTTAACGAAGATCTGGCACTTTTCAAAACAGAACACAAAAAAGTGCAGGATACGGACGAATAAGTGTCACTTGCGGGAACAGTCATTGTTCCCGCTTTTTTTTTCTGATAAAACCAAGATATAGAGATGATTTACAAATAATTATATAAGGAGAAGTGTATGACAAATGTGATCAGTATCAGAAATTTGACAAAGTCCTACGGCAAAAAAAGAGGCGTTACCGATGTGTCTTTTGACGTAAAAGAGGGAGAAATATTCGGATTTCTTGGACCCAACGGAGCAGGCAAGTCAACAACAATACGTTCCATGCTGGGATTTCTTAAATTCCAGGAAGGCAGCATAGAGATACTTGGAATGGACAGTATAAAGGATCACGAAAAGATTTTGCAAAACGTTGGCTACATGCCTTCGGAAGCTCTTTTCTATCCGTCTATGACTGTTGCGGAAACCATCAAATATGCTGCTGATGTGAGAAAGATGGACTGCTCGGAAGAGGCAAAAAAGCTGTGCCGGCGCCTTAAGGTTGACACCACCAAGAAGATCAAAGAGCTGTCCCTCGGAAACAGAAAGAAGGTTTCAATTATCTGCGCAATGCAGCACAGACCAAAGCTCTTTATTTTTGACGAGCCTACTAGCGGTCTTGATCCACTTATGCAGAACACTTTTTTTGAACTGATAGAAGAGTATGTAGATCAGGGCACAACCTGCATGCTTTCAACCCACGTATTGACCGAGGTCAGCCGCTACTGCGACAGAGCAGCCATTATGAGGGAAGGGCATCTTATAAAGGTCGATACAGTTGACAAGCTCATGGAGACTTCCGTAAAGAACGTGAAGATAACAGCTGATGGCAAGCATGATGAGTATCTGTTTAAGGGCGATATCAACGAACTGATTGCTTCACTACAGGGCAAAAAGCTGGAGAATCTCAGCATCGAGGATCCTTCTCTGGAAGATATGTTCATGCATTTCTATGAGGAAAAGGAGGAGAAATAATATGTTTGCGATCGTTAAAAGGGAATTAAAACTTGGACTAAAGAACCTTCTTATATGGGCAATAACAGTTGGAGGACTGGGATTTATCTGCACACTGATGTACACCAGCATGGACGGTGACATGCAGAGTATGGCGGATCAGTTCTCTCAGATGGGAGCATTTTCCGATGCATTCGGAATGAGCACTCTGAGTATTGCCACCCTCAAGGGCTTTTTTGCAACTGAAGTCGGTACGGTACACGGACTTGGAAGCGCAATGTTTGCTGCGTTTCTTGCTTCCTGTATGCTTTCTAAGGAAGAGGACGGACACACAGGAGAATTCCTCTATTCACTTCCAATTGCACGCTGGAAGGCAGTAACAGCCAAGGCTATAGCTATTCTGGTTAATCTCCTGGTGTTCACTGTGATATGCGAAGCCTTCTATGTTGCCGGATTTGTGGCACTTGGCGAGGATATACCCTGGGAGGAAATGAACCGCTTCATGGGAAGCATGCTTCTTATGAACATAGAAATTTCAGCAATTTCCTTCTTTGTTTCTGCCATATCCAGCAGAAACCGCATGGGAGTTTCACTGGGCCTGTCCCTTATAGTGTACACCTATGATATAATGGGCAGGGTAGTTCCTGATCTCAAGGACTACCTGTTCATCGGACCGTTCTCATTCGTTAACGCTTCAGAGATCTTCGCTGATATGGCAGCCCCCAAGTATAGCATTCTTCTTGGCTGCATGATTACTGTCATTGCTGTAGCGGCAGCTTACGGCACCTATCTGCACCGTGACCTAAACGTGTGATGAGCAGGCCTGACGAATATAAACGAACTTAGCGATTTTCTAATTAAGGATCAATTATGCTTGAACTATATGTGAAAAAAGAAGGTGGCAACTATTCCACCGTTACAGAGGCAATAAACGCAGTTCCATATGAGGAAGAAGCAATAATCCACGTCGGAGAAGGGACTTTTAGAGAAAAGCTCTTTAGCGAAAAGAGAGACATAACCTTTATCGGTGAAGGCCCTGATAAGACTATCATCGAATATGATGACGGAGCCTTCGATGACATGGAGGATGGCAGCAAGCGGGGAACTTTCAGGTCCTATACTGCCTTCTTCGGCGGGAAAAGATGCAGCGTGAAGGATATGACAATATCCAACACTGCAGGTCCCGGCGAAGAGAGAGGTCAGGCCATTGCTGTATACGCCGATGCGGAAGTCTGCGTGTTTGAGAATGTGACAATGCTGGGGCACCAGGACACTTTATTCTGTGCGCCGCTGCCACATAAGGAGAGGCAAAAGAACGGCTTCATCGGTCCGAGGGTGGATTCTCCAAGAACTTTAACAAAGCAGTATTACAGGAACTGCCGGATATACGGCGACGTGGATTTCATTTTTGGAGGAGCCGACGCTGTCTTCGACGATTGCTATATTCAGTGTAACAACCGCTTTAAGGCTACCTCGCACGCTGGCACAAATGAGGGTGAGTCAGTGGCTGGCAAGGCAGATACACCCGGTAAAGCTGCGGAGCGCCGCATCAACGGCTATTTAACTGCAGCATCAGGCCTTAAGGATGGCCTGGGCTTCGTATTCAGAAATTGCACTATTACAGGAGAAGAAGGTTGTGAACCCGGCTCGGTATTCCTTGGAAGGCCTTGGAGAGAGCAGGCGAGAACAGTTTTCTTGAACTGTAAGATGGGAGACTGCATCGCTCCGGAACGTTTTTCCGGATGGGGCGCAGTGGATAAAGATGAGCCGGAAACATTTTATGGGGAGTACAATTCAAGGAATCTTGACGACAGTTCTTTTGCCGATTTATCCCATAAGAATACCTGGGTAAAAGAGCTGGATAAAGCGCTTTATGACAGCATAAACGAACGGGCAGATGCGCTTTATCATTGTATTCAATCTAAGTCTTTTTAATTACATTTTAATTTAATACTTTCTTTATTTTTGAGCCGCTGCCATATGATATAGTCAAATAGTAAGTGTCGATATATCGATAATTATTTTTGAGTGAGGTATGTTATATGGAAAAAAAGAGCGGCTCTTTAATGTTGCCTATAGTTGGCTCCATTATCCTTGCAGTTGTAATCACAGCTGTGGCTATCGAAGGTTTCAACATGTACAGCACGATAAAAACAACTTCTGAACAGACAGAAGCCTACAAGGCAAGACTCTTGGAGGATGTAAAGACCGAGCTCAAGAATGAGACGCAGGAAGCAATGAGTGTCTGCCAGATCATGTACAACAGGTATCAGGCTGGCGAGATGACAATGGAAGAGGCGCAGAAAGAAGCTGCTGATATTATCAGAGAGCTAAAATACAATGATGGCGCCGGATATTTCTGGGTTGATACCTCAAAGGGCGTGAATGTGGTTCTTCTTGGCAGGGATACAGAAGGCCAGTCGAGATGGGACAGCGTTGATCCTAACGGAACATACTTCATTCAGGAAATGATCGCCAATGGTCTTCAGGATGGTGGCGGCTACACAAACCTTATGTTTGCCAAGCCAAATGAGACAGAGCCTCTTCCTAAGATCAATTACACAGCATATTTTGAACCCTTCGACTGGGTTATGGGTACCGGTGTGTGGGTAGACCATCTTGATGCACTGACAGAGGTCTATACTACTACGTCAAATAGCGCTATGTACAGGACTATCAACAACTCTGTTATTACAACTATTATTCTTCTGATAATAGGAATAGCAATAGCTGTTTATATGGGAAAGAGAATTACTAATCCTCTTATCCTCGCAACAAATCAAATGGTTCGTATGTCCAACAATGACTTTACGGACAATGACGAGATGGACAGAGTAAGAGCGTTGCCGGCTAAAGAAAATAATGAAATCGGACAGATTGCTACAGCTCTTGATCTTATGCATGGAAATATCAGGGATCTTATGATGAAGATTTCTGATACAACAGCATATGTTGCATCAGCCTCAGAGGAGCTTTCAGCCAGTGCTTCACAGTCTGCACAGGCCAGTGAGATGGTTGCTAATTCCTGCACAAACGTGGCTAATTCCTGCTCCGGACAGATCACAGCGGTGGCTGGAGCTAGTAATGAGACCAAGGCATTTGTTAATAACATGCAGGAATTCCAGGATGCGATTGGTCGCACCACTGAGATGATCAAGACAACAAATGAAGCAGCTACCAAGGGCGCTGCAGACATGACCAATGCTACAAACATGATGGGTACTATCAAGACTTCCGTAGAGAATTCGGCATCTGTTGTTGAGACCCTGGGCGAGCAGCTTAAGAATATCGACAGCTTCGTTGATACTATTGCAGAAATTGCCAGCCAGACAAACCTCCTTTCACTGAATGCCAGCATCGAAGCTGCAAGAGCAGGAGAGATGGGAAAAGGCTTTGCGGTAGTTGCCAGTGAGATCAGTAAACTTGCAGACCAGTCAAATGAGGCTGCTTCCAAGATCACAGAGCTTATTGCAGAGATAATGCAGAACTCCAATGACGCTGTTGAAGCAATGCGCGCCGGCGCTCAGAGCGTCGTGGAAGGAACAGCGACTGTTGATGAGGCAGGAAATACCTTCAGCAATATCGTAGAGATGGTTTACTCAATTTCAGAGCAGTCTGCGAGAATGAGCGAGATTGTAGCTCATCTTTCGGAAGGTACGGAGACCATTGCCGACAATATTCAGAAGATTGAAGATATGAGTGCCGATGTTGCAGACGAGACTCAGAATGTATCAGCTGCATCTCAGGAGCAGACAGCATCCACACATGAGGTTGCAGAGGCATCTGACAAGCTTGCGGATAATGCTCAGGAGCTTCAGAACTTCGTAGCGAAATTTGCACTGTAAAAGGCATAAAAATAAGGCTGTAAGCGTTGAGCTTACAGCCTTTTTCTTATCTGTCTTTTACGATAGGCTCGATCTGGGAAACCAGGTTGTCGATGTGCTCGAATACGCTGCTCTTGGTGGTTCCAAGGGAATTAACTCTGTCGAGCTGGTTAACCAGTGCATCGTATTTTCTGTTTATTTCACCGAAGCTTGAACCAATCCTGCTAAGTTCTCCGGAAGCTGTGTCAGCTGTATCGGAAATCTCCTGCTGAACTGCATTGGCGCCGTTTGCACTTTCGATGATCTCATCAAAGGTTGAGTTTGTCTCATCAACCTCTTCAATGCTCTTGTCCATAGCTGCGATGGAGTTCTGGATATTCTCGGAAAGCTTTTCACTTTCCTGACCGGCAGCTTCGATAGAAGCATTAACCTGGCTGATCATTACCTTGATCTCATCGGCAAGACCACGTACCTCGGTAGCAACTACGGCAAAGCCTTTTCCTGCTTCTCCGGCTCTTGCAGCTTCGATTGAAGCGTTCAGGGCAAGAAGGTTTGTCTGTGTGGCAATTCCGATGATCTTCTTCATGTAATCTGAGATCTGATCTACAGCACTCTTGAAGTTTTCGTAGCTCTTTGTCATCTCATCGAAAGTAGCACGAACTTCATTGGAGCTCTCTTTTAGCTCTGCAACCTTATCCTGAGCGTTCTGTACGCTGTTAAGAATGTTCACCTTAACATCCTCAAATTTGCCGGCACTGTCATTAACAGCAGCAAACATCTCATTGAAGGCGTCCATCTGCTCGTGGAGCTGGTTGTTGCTCTCCATAACATCCTCAATAGCTTCGCCCATGTCATGGATCTCTGTCAGAGAAGTAACTTCGTTTTGAACCAGCTCGCGCTGGAAATTCTTGATTGAATTCGCAATATAGATGAGCGAATCGCACTTGTCATCATCAATCGCCTTATTTGACCCGGCTGTCTGAACAGGGGCGATGGCTTCATCTTTGTTCTTTTTAAAGATATCTGTTAGCATATTCATACCCCCTTATTCAAATACAACACAAGTCATTGTCTGGTTGACGAACTGCGTATTGTAGTGCTCACCAAAGCCGACAAGTCCGCAGGAAGGTCCGATTCCGGCAATCTTACTAAGATATGTATTAAGCTCGCCTCTTTCTTTCAGAACCAGATATCTGAAGATACAGTTGACGGAATAGATGCAGGATACACTTGTGAAATCGCTCTTTATCTTATCAACTGTTCGCTGGGCAATCTCCATTGGATCTCTCATCTCAAGGAGCGTTAAGATATCGGAGTCGTTTATCTGCCTGTAAAGGATAAGTCCACTTCCGGATACGTCTTTAATTGAACAGATACATACGTCACTGCCGATCATCTTTCCAAGAGGATTTTTAAAGGTCTGCTCAATGATCTCCTTATCGGACTGGGCGCCTGTGAGGTCCATATAAACCTGTTTAGCACTGCGGCCGTTGAGCTCGCCAAGGTAGTATTTTGCCTTATCGGTCTTTGAAGCAATGAGCTGCCGGTTATCCTTTGGCTCATATATGTTCTCTTTGTAGGTTTTTACTCGACCGTTTTCATTTTTGATAATAGCGTAGGCCATGGCATCTTCATAAACTTTACCATCAACCGATACTTTTCCCGCATCGCCTGTGGCACCCATGACCTGAAGATTATATCTGTCTATGAGAGTACGAAGGGTCGTGAGAACAGAGGCATCATTTCCTGCACAGAAATCAATGATTGCCGTATTGTCTTTTCCCGGTTTAATATCTGAAAGATCGCTCTCAAGTCTCTTTATATATCTTGCAGGCATTGTTGAAACACTCTCAAGAACGCCTGTCCGGATACTTACGCCTTCAGTGAAGGCAGTTACGGTAACGCCCTTCTCCTGAATTTCAGAGTCATAGCCCATGCCCACGCAGCCAATGCTTGGGACACCCGGGTATTTTTTCTCTATATCAGCAACTGTCTTTTCGAAATGATCCGCATCACTTGTAAAAATGATGAGTTTAGGGCCGGAAAGCCCTTTTACTGCATCATCAACGCTTGACGATGCACTTTTTCCGTTAAACATTCTCATAAGGTGTTATCTCCTATAAGATACAAAATGAAACAGTTAACCCTACCTAAATATAATAACATCTGAAAACTATATTGCGTTAAATTATGTATTAAAATTATATAAATCTAATCCAGTTGTATATATTTTGATTTTTGCTGATACATATTTTCCACAATGCGCGATTTTATTGATATAATAGTGGGGTGGATGTTTTTATAAATCATGAATTTGAAGCAAAACATTTCGCTTTACCATATAGATATAGAGGGGTACTTATATGATAAAAAAGGCACTTGAAGAATATACTCAGGAAGACATGATAGCGCTTATAAATGAGAATGTTGATGCTGTTGTGCTTGTTGACGCAGACCTCAATAAGTATAGGACTGTAGTTCGCAGGAACTTCTTCGAGAGATTTATGGATGAAGAGGGCAATTACAAGGATCTCATACAGAAATTGTGGTTCCACCTGGAGAATTCAAGTGAGGAGATTAACGACGACTATAAGGCATTTATAGATTACTACGGCGAATTCAAGGGCAAATACAGCAGAAGGCTTAATTTATGCGCTGAAGGAAGCGAGATTGTTCATGTAATACAGATGAATGTTTATCCTATAAAGGGAGCTCATCAGTATGTTTTCGCCATGGATGAACTTGATGAAGATGAATACACCGAGGAATTCATGACGTCCAATAAGGTTAACACTATCCAAAATACATATCTTTTCTCCATGTATGTTGACCTTATCAGTGACAATACCAGCAGTATCAGTATAACAGAGGTTTCAGGCGCCACTGTAAATTCCACCATAAAGTATTCTCAGTGGAGACTTATGACGGTCAACATGATCTGGCCTGAGGATCAGAAGCGGTTCCTGGAGATAACAGATCCCGAGTACCTCAAGGCAAACCTTGGCCCTGGACGAACAACTTCCTTTGACTGCCAGATGAAGAACCTTGAAGGAGTTTATATCTGGGTAAAGCTTATATTCAGCAGGAGTGACACGGCAGAAGATGAGTTCAGATTTGTCTTCATGGTTCAGAATATCCACGAGAATGTAATGGGACTTATGTCAACTCTCAAGGAATACGAGACCTTGGCCTTCAAAGATCCGCTTACCGGACTGTTCAATCACGGCGGCATCAGGACTGAGATTAACAATGCGATTGATATCCATAGGAAGGGCGGCTCTTCGGTATCTCTTTTGATGATTGATCTTGATCACTTCAAGGATATAAATGATACTTACGGACATTCGGCAGGTGACAATGCCCTGAAGACTTTGGCCGGAATACTAAGCTCCAGCATAGATGGCAAAAGAGCTTCAGTAGGCCGTTGGGGCGGCGAAGAGTTTCTCATTCTTCTTCGCGGAGTATCCCATGAAGAAGCCTATGATTTTGCTGAAGATGTAAGGAAGAAGGTTGAAGCCGCAAACTTTGATACGGTGGGTCAGATAACCTGCTCCATCGGAATCAGCCACTTAAAGAATGAGGACACCTTTGATGACTTCTTCAACAGGGTGGATAAAGCCATGTATGCTTCAAAGCAGGCCGGCAGGAACAAGGTTACAGAGAAATAAGAAGACAATAAATAATCCTATCTTGATCAGGTATCAAGATAGGATTAATTTTTTCCAGGATGGGGAAAAGAGATAATAACCGATCATACAGAGCATTCCAAAACCAAAGGAGATTGGGAAGCTGTACATCAGATATCTGCCGCCGATAAAGTGGGATATCAGGTAAGCGGTTGGAACCCGGACAGCCCACAGCATCATCAGGTTTATCAGGGTGGTGTATTTTACCCTCCCTGTGCCGTTAACTATGCAGGAGATGGCATTGAATACCGCAAACATCCATTGGCCCGAGAGCATAATGATCACGTTTCTGCCGGCAAGAGCAAGTACATTTGTTTCAGAGGTAAAGAGCCCAAGAATAGGCAGCCTTAGCAGCATGAATATAAGTCCAAAGCTCAAAGTGATCGCTCCGGAATAAAACGGTATGGCAACCTGACCTTCCCTTAAGCGGTCTATTCTGCCGGCACCGTAGTTCTGCCCGGAGTACGTGGTTGCGGCGGAGGAGATGCCTGAAATGGCCATATTAGCAAGACCGGTTACTCTTCCTGAAATAGACCAGCCTGCCATAAACAGCGAGCCCTGAGCATTGATGAGAGTCTGCAGGGCAACATGTCCAAAGGAAAAGAGGGAGTTGTTAAGCCCTATCGGAATTCCAATGGTCAAAATTTGTTTCATTTCTTTTTTTACAATGGCTCTTGGCAAAACAGTGAACTCAAGATCCGGGTATTTATGCATGATATAGGCAATGCTGGCAACCCATGCCAGGAACATTGCGATGGTTGTTGCAAAAGCAACGCCGGTTACGCCAAGGCCAAATGAAGCAACGAGAATAATATCCAAAATGATATTAACTACTGTGGAAACCATCAGGAAATACAGAGAAGCTCTACTGTCGCCAAGCCCTCTCAGGATACCGGCATTCATGTTGTAGCCGATATTACCTATGGCACCGCACAGAACGATTCTTGTATAAAGAAGTGCATTATCCCATACATCCGACGGAACATCCATATACTTCAGGATTAGAGGGGCAGCAAACCACCCGAGAATACTTATTGGTATTCCGAAAAGGTACACGAAGGATATGGCGGTTTTACAGGCATTTTGGATACCGGTCTGGTCATTTGCACCTGCGTGTTGTGAAACCAGAATGCTGACGCCTGTTCCGATCCCTAAGAAAATGCATAGCAGCACCTCGATGGGCTGCGAGCTGGTGCCAACAGATGCGATGGCGGTGTGATCACAGTAGTTGCCGATAACCAGTGTATCCACTGTGGTGTACAGGTATTGTAATATATTGCCGGCGATGATGGGCAGGGCAAAGAGGAGAATGTTGCGCATTATCGGACCGGTTGTCATATCTATCTTTTTTCTTGAATTCATAATTTTATTCCTGCCTCAGAAATGGCTCTGTAATAACCTGCGACCGGGATCATGCTCTGGGCAAAGTTCTTACTGCTGGCAGTTCCTACAATGACAGAGTTCTCAATTTTCTTTTTGGCGGAGGTGTAGGAAGGTGCATCCGCAATGGTGTTTCTAAAGGTTTCCAGACCGTATTCAAGGTACCTGGAATCGCCTGACAGGTCGTAGGCTATGGTCAGGGCTTCAAGCAAAAGAGTGTTGTTTCCAAGTCTGTTAAGGGAATGAAGCTCTTTGTAGTAAAAGATTCCCCAGCTTTCCACATAGCAGTTTTCAATCATGTCATCAACTGCCCTTAAAATCAGACCTTTCAGTTCCTCGTCGGGGAACTGCCTGTAATAACGCATAAGTGAGCCTATGGCTACAGATATCATGAAGCCTACACGGATGATGGTGTTATCGGTGTAGGGAGCCAGCCAGTGTCCGTACTGCTTTTCCCAGATTTTGAAGTCGTCCAATATCTTTTCACACTTCGTAAGCCACTTCTTGTCAGAAGTTTCAATATAGAGTGCTGTCAGTGTCCTAAGTGCCCAGCCTGTCTCTCTTGCATTGGATTCTCCGGCTTTGGCGTACATTGGCATGTCCAGGAGTTTCATGACATTCTCGCCGATACCGATGGCGGTTTCAAGGCCTCTTTCGTCTCCTGTAAAGTGATAATAATCAAGCAGACCTTCAACCCACTCGTGAGAGCAGACCATTACACCGTTTATTACATGTCCTGCTGTGTGTTCCCACTGACCGCCGATATAGAGAGGATCCTTGTGGTAATGGCATACATCCACATCCATCCAGTGACTGGCTGATGCTATATTGTAATCCAGAAATCTTCTTATGCCGGTCCTTGCAAAGAGAAGGGCACAGGCGTGAGGATAATCATATTCGTTGTTGCACCACACAAGCTTTCCGCCGCCTCTTCCCTGGGCGGTGTAGTTGGAATCGTAGGAATCACCGAAGTTCAGCATTCCGTAAGCTCTGCTGTGGCCATCGGCTCTTGCTACGAGATTACGCTCAACTACATAGCCAGCTCTGTCAGAGAGAGAGGATGATCCGGCGATAACATTCGCGCCGGCAGCAGATTCCTTGCGGTTTTCCGATGGGGTGAAAATGTCAGGCCAGACTCCGGATTCTCTGTGCACTTCCGGGAGGACATAAGGTCTGTAGGGCATCTGATAGACGATACTCCTGTCATTCAGGCTACTGATGCTTTCCTCGGATTTATGGAAGTGGAGAAGGAATTTCTGCTCCCTGGACATTCCGCTTTCGAGAACTATTTCCTCAACGCCCTCGGGCACTAAGAATAGAGTTATGCCGTTTGCATCTGCCTGTACTGCCTTAGGATAGTTCTGATGCGCCTGGAAGATTGTGGCACATACACCGCCTTCTTTATCCGTACAGTCACCAAAAAAGGTTCCGTAAAAGACCTCCGCAAAATGTTCATTGGCTTCTTTCATAAGCCACTCCGAGTCAATAACACGCTTTGACAGCGCACCGTCTTTGCCCACAAAGTAGTCAGTCTTGTAGTTTGAAGATGCTGTGATCGACCTGACATTTCCAAGGTCAATCTCGCCAGCCAGTCTGTCTGCATCTGCGCTGTTTGAAACGTGGTACAACGGACCATCGCCAAAGTCTTCACCGGCAAGATGATCTCCACAGCCGGTGGAATCCAGAGTCTTTGTGTCCGTAGCCAGGGCTGAGCTGTAGGAATCTTCGCGAGCGAGCACCTCAGGTGTCCTGCGAATGTGATATTCGAGAGACTCGATTTTTAGAGGCTCGTCGGTGTCATTTATTATGCGGTAGGAAACCTCTGTATATGGCTTCCCCGCCCAGGAGGTGAGCTTAATCTCGAAGCTTGCGTGCTCGGTGCCGTCTGCGCTCCTGTGGGAGCCCTTGGCCTTCAGGATCGCACAAATCGGGCCACTTTCCACAAGCTGCCATTTATCTATCTGAATCGTGTATTCAGAGCCACGTTTCAGAACGGGTCCCACAAACTGGCGCCCCTCGTAGGTTCTTTTCCCGTGGGTCATGTTATCGAATATCTCTGAAGAGCCGTGTTTAAGAGTATAAGAAAAAGCCTCGCCGGTAGCATCATCAATTGTGGAAATCTCGTAGCCATCATATTTTTCACTGACTGTCACGGGATTGTAGCAACGCTTGGCCGGATTATTATCTGAATTTTCAGCGTCGCGATTGGCATTGGCCGATACAGCGCTTTCAGAAGCGGATGCAATCTCGCAGATGTACCGGCATTTCTTATTGGCCGGAATGTCTGCCAAAAACCTGATAAATACAAAACGTACAGACCCATCCTCGTAGCGGGAGGTGGCCTTTATCTGAGTGGGGAGAGATATTTCTTTTGCCGGATCTGTCAGTGAAATGGCGCTCAGATCACTAACCAGCCCTTTTTCCAGAGGGAAACCGATAAAACATGGCTCTGAAATCCTGTCATAGCGATATAGCTTATCGATAAAAATCTCAATCTGCTTGCTCATAAATTCTCCTTTTTGCAGGTAAATCTTTATGTCAAATTCGTGTGCGCACGAAATTACGTCTATTATCATTGTATGTTATAATTATCCAGGAAACCATTGATATTATGAGGACTATTAAGTCATATCTTAGAAATTATGACATTTTGATGATTCCGCCCGGAAGTGCCTGAAAGGAGATCCAAATGCCCATAGAAATGCCGGAAGATGCGCGGATTATAATTCGGAAACGGGAACTTCCCGCTGATTTCAAGATGCCACAGATGGAGCGCGCAGAGAGACACTACGCTTTAGGATATATATTATCCGGAGACAGACACTTCATAACTCCCTATGAGCAGTATGATGCCCACAGGGGGGATATAACAGCGATGCCTCCGGGTCTATACCACCGCACCTTTTCCATCAGTAAACGGCCTTATGTCAATTATCTTATAAAGATAGCTTCGCCTCTGACTGATGAGTTCGGAAGCGTTATAGATAAGGAAATATGGAACAATGTCTTTGAGCAGAAGAGACTTTCATTTGATGAGGAGACAAGGCATAAGATAGAGTTTCTTTTGGCTGATATGCTGGAAATCTATCAGAGAAGCGCAAGTTATTCCGAGGAACTGCTAAAAGGGATTTTATTCAGACTTATCGTAATGATCAGTGAGAAGAATATCGCCGGTGATAAGACCCTGTTCAAGGGGGAACTCTCCAGAGACATCATGGATGCCATGTATTTTATCGAGCAGAACTATACAGAAAATCTGCGTCTTTCCGACGTTGCCAATAAAATCGGTTTTTCGGAAGGACATTTTTCAAGACTTTTCAGCGCTCAGGTCGGAGTTTCTTTTTCCAATTATCTTATCAACATCAGGATTCGCCATGCCAAGGAACTGCTGATAAACACTGAGGATTCCATATCAGAGATAGCGCTAAAGACCGGATTTGGAAGCGGCGACTATCTGTCGGCCAGCTTTAGCAAATATGAAAAAACATCACCGACGGCTTTTAGGAAGAGCATAAGAAGTAGCACATAATGATAAGTGACTGCGCAGATTATAAGAAGAATTTAAACCGGGCTGAGGTTACAATTGTTTTTGTGGGCGAGTCGTTTTGCCTGATGATTTCAGGATAATACTAATCAAAATTCATCATAAAAAGGAGAGTGAGACATGTTTGATTTTAAGTATTTTACCCCTACAAAGGTAGTTTTCGGCAAGAATACAGAGAGTCAGGTTGCTGACCTGGTTAAAGAATTCGGCGGTACAAAGCTGCTGATCCATTACGGCGGAGGAAGCGTTGTGCGTTCAGGACTCTTAAAGCGCGTAACAGATGCTCTTGATGCTGCCGACATTAAATATGTGACTTTGGGCGGGGCGGTTCCGAACCCGCGTCTTGGCCTTGTTTACGAAGGCATTGAGCTTTGTAAAAAAGAAAATGTGGACTTCCTTCTGGCAGTTGGTGGTGGAAGTGCCATCGACTCAGCCAAGGCTATTGGCTACGGCCTTGCAAATGAAGGAGATGTCTGGGATTTCTATGATTACAAGAGAAAGCCTGAAAAGAGCACTCCTCTTGGTGTTATCCTCACGATCGCCGCTACAGGCAGCGAGATGAGCGATTCTTCCGTAATTACCAAGGAAGAGGGCCTTATAAAGCGCGGATGCAACAACGACCTTTGCCGTCCTAAATTCGCAATAATGAATCCGGAGCTTACGATGACACTTCCGGATTACCAGACAGCATGCGGCTGTGCTGATATTATGATGCACACTATGGAGAGATATTTTACAAATGGCGGTAACATGGAGGTCAGCGATGCCATTGCAGAGGGCCTGCTTCGCACGGTAAAAGAGAATGCGCTTATCCTGGTAGATGATCCCCAGAATTATGAGGCTCGTGCAGAAGTCATGTGGGCAGGAAGCCTTTCCCACAACGGTCTTACAGGCTGCGGAAATGATGGCGGTGACTGGATGACTCACAAGCTAGAGCATGAGCTTGGCGGTCTTTACGACGTTGCTCATGGCGCAGGACTCACAGCACTCTGGGGAACCTGGGCAAGATACGTCTACAAGAACTGTCTTCCAAGATTCAAGAAGTTTGCCCTTAATGTCATGGAGGTTGAAAACAGAGGAACTGACGAAGAGATTGCCCTTTGCGGAATCGAGGCCATGGAGGAATTCTACAGAAAGATCAAGATGCCGACAAATCTTCGCGAACTAGGCGTAAAACCAACCGAAGAAGAGCTTGCTCTTATGGCCAAGAAATGTGCCATCGGTGTTGGCGGAGCAAAAGGCTCGGCAAAACTTCTCAAAGAAGATGATATGCTGGCAATCTACCGCGCAAGCATGTAACATAACCCACAAAGCAGCAGTCCCCGCGACTGCTGCTTTTTTCGTTGGCGGATTGAAATTGTGTATTTACAAGCAACAGTTTAGTATGGTAGTATGGTAAAGTGTTAAATGATTACTAAATTATCAGGTCAAATAGAGGAGGGCTCATTATGAAAAAGAAGATTATTGGTGCAGTCATGGCTATGACTATGGTGCTTTCACTGGCAGGCTGTGGCGCGAGTGCAGGAAATTCAGGTGCTTCAGTAGATGCAAACGCAGCTGATACAGCAAGCGAAGATAACGCAGCAGCTGCAGACAGTGATGTTTCCTACATCAAGGAAAAGGGCACACTTATCGTGGGAATCACAGATTTCGCCCCTATGGATTACAAGGATGACAATGGAGAGTGGATCGGATTTGATGCCGACATGGCAAAGAAGGTTGCCGAGTCCCTCGGAGTTAAGGCTGAGTTTGTGGAGATCGACTGGGACAACAAGATCTTAGAGCTTGATAACAAGTCAATTGACGTTGTATGGAACGGTATGACTCTTACAAATGAGGTTAAGAGTGCAATGGAGTGCACAAATGCGTACCTTAACAACGCTCAGGTTGTTGTAGTTCCGGCTGTCGATGCAGCGAACTATCAGAAGGTTGAAGACCTCTCAGGTCTTAGCTTTGCCGTTGAGTCAGGCTCAGCAGGAGAGCAGGCAGCAGCTGATAACAATCTTGAATATACATCACTTACTTCCCAGGCTGATGCTGTTATGGAGGTAGAGGCCGGCACATCAAGAGCCTGCATCATCGACCTTCTCATGGCTGGTGCTATGGTAGGTGAGGGAACAAGCTATGCTGATCTTACACACACTGTAGAACTCACAACTGAGGAGTACGGAATTGGATGCCGCAAGGGCTCAGATCTTGCAGCTTACATCAACGATCAGCTTAAGGCATTTTATGAGGACGGCTCAATGCAGACCATCGCAAAGACATATGGGGTACAGGATGCCCTTGTAACTCAGTAAGGAGCAGTATAGCTGATGTTTTGGACCGTTACTTTATCCCTGCTTGAGGGATTTCTTGGCACAATTAAATTATTCACACTGACTCTGATTTTCTCATTACCCCTTGGCCTTTTTATAAGCTTTGGGTCGATGAGTAAGATAAAAGTCATTAAATATCCGATCAGATTCATTATCTGGATTATTCGCGGAACTCCGCTTATGCTGCAGCTTCTTGTTATTTACTACGGACCCGGAATTTTCTTTGGCGTCAACGTCTGGGGATCCAACACAAGCGGAAGGTTTGTGGCAGCTCTTTTTGCCTTTGTGATCAACTATGCATGTTACTTCTCGGAAATCTACAGAGGTGGAATCCAGTCCATACCGGTAGGTCAGTATGAAGCCGGTCAGGTGCTTGGTATGACTAAGAGGCAGATCTTCAATAAGATCATTCTGCTTCAGGTCATCAAACGTATCGTTCCGCCTATTTCCAACGAGGTCATCACCCTGGTAAAAGATACTTCGCTTGCCAGAGTTATCGCCGTTTACGAGATCATTTGGAACGGCCAGGCCTTCATCAAGTCCAGCGGAATCATCTGGCCACTATTCTATACAGGCGCATTTTACCTGATTTTCAGCGGACTTTTGACATTCCTCTTCGGATACATCGAGAAGAAATTAAGCTATTTCAGATAAGGGACATTTGGGATAATTATGCCAATATTAGAAGTTAGAGATTTAAAAAAGAATTTTGAAAACACACAGGTCCTTAAGGGCATCAGCTTTGACCTTGAGGAAGGGGAGGCAATCTCAATAATAGGATCTTCCGGAAGCGGCAAGACAACCCTGCTTCGCTGTCTTAACTTTTTGGAAACCGCAGACGAAGGCACCATTACGGTCCGTGGCAAAAAGCTCTTCGACGGAGCAAAGCCCGTTACTAACGCTGATGAGCTTCGAAAGATGCGACTTCATTTTGGACTGGTATTTCAGCAGTTCAATCTTTTCCCGCAGTACACAGCACTGGAAAACGTGACGCTGGCTCCAATCCTGGCAGCAGAAGGTGCTGATAAAGCAGGTATAATAGAGAATGGTAAACAACTTCTCAATCAGATGGGGCTTTCCGACAGGATGGACAACTATCCGCATCAGCTTTCCGGTGGTCAGCAGCAGAGAGTGGCAATTGCAAGGGCTCTGGCCCTTAAGCCCGACATCCTTTGTTTCGATGAGCCCACATCGGCGCTTGATCCAGAGCTTACAGGGGAAGTCCTGAAGGTGATCAGGAACCTTGCTGAGAAGAAGACCACCATGATCATCGTAACCCACGAGATGGCCTTCGCCAGAGACGTGGCGGATAAAGCGATTTTCATGGACGGCGGAGTAATCTTAGAGCAGGGCCCTGCAAAAGAGCTCATTAACAATCCTAAGGAAGAGAGAACAAAGCAGTTCCTGTCAGGGCTTGCCAAGTAATTTAGGGAAAAGAGTGTAAATTTGATTTTTTCAGGTGCAGAAGTCTAACTTCTGCACCATTTGTGTTATAGTAGGATACATTAGTACATAAAGGAGGAGGCTATTATGATAAAAAACGTTGCTATCGTCAGTTTATCCAGCGGAATTATCGGAGAATCATTCGCTAAGTTTGAGACAGATATAGGTATTAAGAGACTCGAAGATTACGGACTTAATGTGAAGTTCATGCCCCATGCCTGTTCAGGTATTGACTATGTCAAGAAACATCCGGAAGATAGAGCACAGGATCTTCTTGAGGCTTTTCGTGATCCTGAAATTGATATGATACTTTGCGCCATCGGCGGCGATGACACCTATCGTCTGCTTCCTTATCTTTTTGAAAATGACGAACTCAAAAAAGCTGTCAGCAAAAAGATTTTCCTTGGATTTTCAGATACTACAATAAATCACTTTATGCTTCACAAGGTTGGTCTACCCACTTTTTACGGCCAGGCATTTCTTTGCGATATTTGCGAGATCGGACCTCAGATGCTGCCCTATACAAAGAAATATTTTGAGGAACTTATTACCACAGGAACAATCAAAGAGATAACTCCAAGTGATGTGTGGTATGAGGAAAGAACTGAATTTTCTCCGGAAAAGGTTGGAACTACCACTCCGTCACATCCAAATCAGGGCTTTGAGCTTCTTCAGGGACCTTCTGTATTCTCCGGAAAGATCCTCGGAGGATGCATCGATTCTATCTATGATTTCTTCGACGCTGAGCGCTATGAGGATATGCCTGTGCTCTGTGAGAAGTACCATCTTTTCCCTGATGCAAAGGACTGGGAGGGCCGTATCATCCTTCTTGAGTCCAGTGAAGAGCAGCCTACTCCTGATAAGTACAAAGAGGCCCTGGAGTTTATCAAGGCCCGTGGCGTTTTTGACGCTGTAAGTGGCGTGCTGGTAGGCAAGCCTCAGGACGAGGTTTATGCTAAAGAATACAAGGAGCTTCTGGTGAGTGTAATAGATAACCCTGACCTTCCAATCCTGTTCAACGTGAATATAGGCCATGCAACACCCAGATGCATTATTCCATTCGGTGTTGATGCCACAGTTGATGCGAAAAATCAGGTGATTACATTTAGATGATGGCGCCTTGCTTATGCTGAATCCGGATTAAGCCGGCCATTACAGCAGTGACAGCTTTACATTTTTGCCGATTATTTCGTCGATGGCAGTTATGGTAATGAAGCAGTTGAAGTCAGAGACAATCTCTCGTAGCTGCCTCAGTTCATACTGGCTTATGACCACATACAGGGCTCTGTTTTCACCGCCCACGTATCCTTCAGTTTTCCATTCGGTGCAGGTTCTGCCAAGCTCTTTGTAGATTCTGTCCTTTATGGCGTTAACATCATCATGGGTAAAGATAAGGCAGCCCCTCTGGGCGTCGAAACCTTCCTCCACTCTGGTCATGACAACAGAAACCAGGACGTAGGTAAGGATTGAATAAAGACCGTGATTCCAGCCATATAACAGACCGATTATCATGTACAGCACGATATTAAAGCACAGAACCTGTCTTCCTATAGGCATATGAAGCTTGGGACTTAAAAGAGATGCAACAATCTCTGTGCCATCGAGACAACCGCCATATCTAAGCACGATGCCGACGCCTACACCGAGAATAAGGCCGCCAAAGGTTACTGCCAGAAGGTACTCATCGGTAACAGCGGGGGTGGTCTCAAAGAAAGCCACAGCAACTGCGAATATGGTCATGGCATAGACAGATCTTATAACGAAAGGCAGGCCTCTCTTTTTCCAGCCAAGGAGCAGGAAAGGCACATTTAAAAGCCATGTCAGTATACTTAGTTTAAAACCGGTAAACCTGGCAACTATCATGGATACACCCACGATTCCGCCATCAAAGATCATGTTGGGACCCAGGAAATCTTCAATTGCAAAGGCTGCAATGCATGCACCAATCGCGATCATGATATAGCTGAAGATATCTTTCTTTATCGGTTTATTATGCATAACTTTGTTCTCCCTTCGTTTATTCACTTATAATTTTAACATCTAAAGGAGGTTTACATGAAAGGTTTAAAAAAGTTTTTTAAGGGGTTGTTAATTGTAATTCTTGCGATAATACTTCTGGTTGCTGTTCTAGATGCGGTATGGGTGCTGGGACCCCAGGTAAAAGCGTCAAAGAAGATATCAGACATCAGCGATTATGGCAAGCCGGGTTATGAGGTAAAGATTCCGGAAGGCATTTCGGTTGTGGCTCTTGGCGAAGCCAGTCATGGAAATGCAGAGTTCCATGAGCTTAAGCTTGCGGTATTCAAGTACCTGGTTGAGACCACATCCGTCAGATCTTTTGCACTGGAAGCCGATTACGGCGATGGAATCCTGATCAACGAATATGTTCACGGCACCGGTGATATAAAGGATGCCAGAGAAGCGGTTGCCAAGCTCTCTTTTAACATATATCAGACACAGCAGATGGTGGACCTTGTGCAGTGGATGCACGATTACAACCAGAGTGCCGGCGAAGCCGACAAGCTTTCTTTTTATGGCTTTGATATGCAGAATCCGGACATCGATTCCGGCATTATCGCGGACTACTGCGAGGCAAACGGAATCACACCAAAGAGCGGAAGTACAGCTCTTTTACGAAAATACGCCGAACACGAGTCTTTGGAAGGGCAATATGATACTTTCCTTGAGGACATTGAGAGCGTAAAGAACAGTTTAAACACCGGTGATACCAAAGCTTCAAGTATTGCGATCTCCTGCGACTGTGTCCTTAAGTCAAAAGCGCTGGGAGAACTGGGCGTAGCTGATTACATAGCCTATAACACCGTAAGAGATGAGGCTATGGCAAATGTGGTGTCACAGATTGCTTCTCTGGAAAAAGAGCTGGGACATGACATGATCTATATTACAGGCCATAACGGTCACATGGGCACCAACGCGCTCTACTACACAACCATGGGACAGAACATCAAGGAAGAGTTTGGCGATAAATACTTCATCATTGGAACTGACTATTATAAAACTACCTGCAACATTACAAATGGAGCGGGGCGTGGTGATTACAAATTCTGCTCGGCAGATCCTATGGCTTATCAGGCTAAGTACTTTGACAACATGTACTGCATTAACTTCAGTGATGTATTTGATAAACAAACAGGAGCAACCTACGAGACCATTAGCGAGCCAATGTACATGGGATATCTGGGAGAATCCTATAATCCTATGATGCATTTCATGCCCACAAGTTGCAGAGTAAAAAATTTGGTATACGAGGGATTTGACGCCATGATTTACGTATATAAGGCAACTCCAATCAAGGTACTTCCCAGAGAAAACTGATTTTTTTCCTGTGAAATAAAATCGAGGAATGAAAAAAATATAAAGTTGTTGACATTATGTAGCAAGCTACGTATCATTGTATATGTAGCTTGCTACGTTTTCATTAATAACAAGCTGCGAATGATTTTGTCGCACTTGGCGAGTGAAATTTAGAAAGGGAAAGGAGTGAAGATGGGAAGTTCTGATGAAGATAGAGAGTTCTTCAGAGATCGGGAACATGAACCTATCAGCTTCAAATTTAAACTGATACACGAGTCTTTTGCATGCATGATAAATCGGCATCTCAAGGAAGAGGACATGACTTTCTCTCAGATGATCCTGATGTTTTACCTTTGGGAGAACAGGGAAAAGAAGGTCACTCAGAAGGACATTACCGATGCCATGCACATCAAGCATCCGACAGCCATAGGTCTTTTAAAGAGGCTTGAGGAAAAAGAGATGCTGAAGGTGGTTGTGGATCCGGAGAACAGGAAGTACAGAAATATAGCCCTGACAGAGAAGGGCCTTACTTTCGTTGAAAATGACAGGAAGAGAAAACGCCATACCGATGAGTTTATGGTAAAGGGCATGAGCGATGAGGAAATCGCAACGCTAAGAGATTTTCTGGACAAGGTCATCGATAACATGAAGGAACTTGAGTAAGAAAACAGATCTGAATAGAAAAATTAGATCAAGGGAGAAATATATGGTTAAGACAATACTTAGACAGCTTAAGGAATTTAAGCTCCCATCGGTGCTTACGCCGCTTTGTATGATCGGCGAGGTTATCTGCGAGATGATAATCCCGATCCTAATGGCGAAGATAGTTGATGAGGGAATTGGATTCAACAACCCAAACGGTGGGGACATGGGTATCATTTTCAGAGTTGGCGGAATGATGCTTGTTATCGCAATTTTAGGACTGTTTGCAGGTCTTGGAGGAGCGTATTTTGGCTCAAAGGCTTCAACAGGTCTTGCTAAGAACTTAAGGAAGGCGATGTTTGATAATATTCAGACCTTTTCTTTTGCCAACATTGATAAATTCTCGACATCAGGTCTTGTAACAAGACTTACAACAGATGTCACCAACATTCAGAACGCATACATGATGACACTGAGAATGGCAATGAGAGCTCCGGCATCACTTATTATTGCTATGGCAGCTGCATTTACCATCAGTGCCCGTCTTTCAAGTATATATCTTGTAGCTGTTGCTTTTCTGGCAGTTCTCATGGTCATCATCATGAACACAGCCACCAAGTACTTCAAGCAGGTATTTGAAAAGTACGATGAGCTCAACGAGAGCGTTCAGGAAAATGTATCAGCCATTCGCGTGGTTAAGGCTTATGTTCGTGAAGATTACGAGAATGATAAGTTCAAGAAGGCTGCTTTCAACATCTACAACATGTTCGTAAGAGCAGAGAAGAACCTGGTAATGATAAGCCCTGTTATGTCAGCGACGGTGTATATCTGTATTCTTCTTATCAGCTGGTTCGGAGCTCACATGATCGTTTCCGATGAGCTTACAACAGGCGGACTTATGAGTCTTTTGACCTACTGTATGTCAATCCTTATGAACCTGATGATGCTGGGAATGATCTTTGTTATGCTCACCATGGCTTCAGCAAGCGGAAAGCGTATTGCAGAGGTTATTGAGGAAAAGGCAACTATTACCAATAAAGAAAATCCTGTACATGAAGTAAAAGATGGAAGGATATCTTTTGAACATGTTGATTTTGCATATAATGACACCTCAGAAGAACCGGTTCTCAAGGATATAAATCTCGAGATTAAGTCCGGCGAGACAATCGGAATCATCGGTGGAACCGGTTCAGCCAAGTCATCACTGGTTAACCTTATCAGCAGACTTTATGACGTAAATAAAGGTTCTATCAAGGTCGGAGGAGTTGACGTAAGAGATTACGACATGGAAAAGCTTCGTGATCAGGTATCTGTAGTGCTTCAAAAGAACGTTCTTTTCTCCGGAACAATTCTTGATAACTTAAGATGGGGCGACAAGAACGCAACAGAAGAGGATTGCAAGAGAGCCTGCAAGATGGCATGCGCTGATGAATTCATCGAGAAGATGCCTGATGGTTACAACACAGAGATTGAACAGGGCGGAACCAATGTTTCCGGTGGTCAGAGGCAGAGACTTTGTATTGCCAGGGCTCTTCTTAAAAAGCCTAAGATCCTTATCCTTGACGATTCAACCAGCGCTGTAGATACTTCCACAGATGCCAAGATCAGAAAGGCATTTGCCGAGGAGATTCCGGGAACCACTAAGCTGATCATCGCTCAGAGAATCAGCTCAGTTCAGGGATGTGACCGCATTATCGTTATGGATGACGGTAAAGTTAACGGCTTTGGAACTCACGACGAGCTTCTTAAGACCAATGACATCTACCGCGAGGTTTACGAGTCACAGACCGGTGCCAGCGGCGATGCAGACTTTGATCAAGGCTGAGAGAACTTGCTGAGGTATTTTCGAAGCTAGTTCGAACGTGTTACGGCGAGCGAAGCGAGAGCGTAACTTCCTTGATAATATAATAATGGAGGACATTATGGCAGACAATAAACAGGTAAATGCCGGACCCGGAAGGGGAGGCGCAAGGCGAGGAATGCCAAGACCTAAGGTAGAAAATCCCGGCCTTTTATTTAAGAGAATAATGGGATATGT
>JAEEGL017132301.1_pt1 | contig 26874 bp, 34 predicted proteins | sample 9134231 | NCBI WGS metagenome assembly JAEEGL01 (sample SAMN16246548, study PRJNA631951) | gut metagenome | biome: gut microbiome; feature: rumen; material: fiber-attached | host: Bos | place: Iran: Karaj | collected 2018-10 | reverse complement strand
CCTCTTTGGCGTTGGAAAGGCGGACACGCGCAACCTTACGCATTGCGGAGTTCGGCTTTTTAGGGGTTGTCGTGTACACACGAAGACATACGCCACGCTTCTGAGGGCAAGCATCCAACGCACGAGACTTGCTCTTTACTTCGAGCTGCTCGCGTCCTTTACGGACAAGTTGTTGAATAGTAGGCATAAATGTTTGTTAATAAATAAGTTATAGTTACTTTCCATCTTGCGGTCCTTATGTTCCCGCAAAATGGGCTGCAAATGTACGAAAAAAAATTTAATTAACAAAGTTATCCACAGGCGAAAAGCCCCCATAAATGACGAATAGGGCACACTTTTATGCCTATGTCACAGAAAATTGCTATATTCGCAAAGATAAACACGTACGCATGCAAATCCAAAGAACGCTCGCAATTTTCGGAGCTCTCATGCTCTGTCTTACCGCCGCCGGCCAGCCCGCCGGCCGCACCTGCTGGAACGAAGGCTGGACCTTCCTCAAGGACGGAAAGGAAAAAACGGTCGACCTCCCCCACGACTGGGGCGTGGAAGGGGAATTCAAGCAGGAATATCCCGGCGAATCCGGCAAACTCCCCTGGTGGGGACAGGCCACTTATGGCAAGGCGCTCGTCGTCACGGCGGAAGACCTTGCCAAAGACATCCGCCTGGAAGTGGACGGCGCCATGAGCAACGCCCGCCTCTGGGTGAACGGCCGGGAAGCGGGCGGCTGGCCCTATGGCTATGCCTCCTGGGCCGTGGACATCACCGGCTTCCTCAACGAAGGCAGCAACTGGATTGAGATCCGGCTCGACAACAAGGAGAACAGCTCCCGCTGGTACCCCGGCGGCGGCATCTACCGCAACGTCTGGCTCACCAGGACGGAAAAGACCAGCGTGGCCCACTGGGGCACCTTCGTGACGGCCCATGTGCGCGGCAGCGAAGCCACGGTCTTCCAGCGCGTCACCGTCAAGACCGACCGTCCGCAGATAGCCCTTGTGAGCACGCGCATATTATATAAGGACCCCGCTGCCGACGGCACCCAGGTGGAGCACGTGGTGGCGGAAACCCGCAGCTTCGCCCAAATCTATGACGGCCGCGTGGTGCTGCAGGACTTCGATCTGGACGAGCCCCGCCTCTGGAGCCCGGAAGAGCCCAACCTCTATGTGGCGCGCACCGTGGTCACCGCAGAAGACGGAACCTCAGATACTTATGAGACCACCTTCGGCATCCGCCGGGCCGAATTCAAGCGGGACGGCTTCTACCTCAACGGCCAGAAGACCTTCCTCAAGGGCGTGTGCCTGCACCACGACGCCGGCCTGCTGGGCGCCGCCTGGAATGAAGACGCCTGGACGCGCCGCCTGGAAAAGCTGCAGGAAATGGGCTGCAACGCCATCCGCACCAGCCATAACCCGCCGGCACCGGAACTGCTGGACCTCTGCGACCGCATGGGCTTCCTGGTGATGGACGAACTCACGGACACCTGGACCTACGCCAAGAAGGAGAACGGCTACGCCACCCTCTTCGACCAGTGGGCGGAAAAGGACCTGGTGGCCATGATCCACCGGGACCGGAACCATCCGTCGGTCATCCTCTGGAGCGTAGGCAATGAATGCGGCGAGCAGGGCGACAGCACCCGCTGGTGGATTCCCCAGCGCCTTACGGACATCTGCCACCGGGAAGACCCCACCCGCCTCACCTCCGCCGGCAACGACAACCCCGGCGCCGCCTTCACGGGCTATGCCGGCACCCTGGACGTATATGGCTTCAACTACAAGCCCCAGCTGTACGAACGCTTCGTCAAGGAGCATCCCGGACAGCCGGTGCTGGGCAGCGAAACGGCCTCCTGCATCTCCACGCGCGGCTATTACCGCTTCCCGGTGGAGGAAGCCAAGAACAAGGGCTGGGACATGGAGCCCCCCTTCCAGGTGAGTTCCTACGACCTTTACGCCCCCGCCTGGGCCTCCAAGGCAGACTATGAGTGGCAGTTTGAAGACGCCGTGCCGGAATGCGCCGGCGAATTCGTCTGGACGGGCTACGACTACCTGGGCGAGCCTACGCCCTTCAACCTGGACCCTTCGGTGCTCTCGAACTTCCATACGGAAGAGGAGCGGGAGGCCTATAAGAAATGGGTGGCCCAGTGGGGCGAAGTGGTGAGCGACGTGCCGCTGCCTTCCCGGAGCTCGTACTTTGGCATCATCGACCTGGCGGGCTTCCCCAAAGACCGCTTCTGGCAGTACCAGAGCCGCTGGCGTCCGGAGCTCCCCATGGCGCATATCCTTCCCCACTGGACCTGGCCCGGCCGGGAAGGGGAGCTGACGCCCGTACACGTATATACTTCCGGCGACGAAGCGGAGCTCTTCCTCAACGGAGAGTCGCTGGGAAGGAAGAAGAAAGAAGGATACCGGATTGTCTGGAACGATGTCCGCTACGCGCCCGGCACCCTGGAAGTGGTAGCCTACCGGAAAGGCGGCGAATGGGCCCGGGACAAGGTCTGCACCGCCGGGAAGGCCGTGAAGATGGCCGCTTCTGTAGACTATGCCGGTGAAGACCTCACCTATGTAACCATCGACATCCTGGACAAGGCCGGCGTGCTGGTGCCGGATGCCGGTAACCTCCTCAGCTTCAGCGTCAAGGGCCCTGCCGTACTGGTAGGGACAGACGCCGGGGACCCCACCTCGCACGTCCCCTTCTACAGCCCGCAGCTGCCGGCCTTCCACGGGAAAGCCTCGGCCGTAGTACGCCGCACCGGCCCCGGTGCCATCGTCCTCAGCTGCAAATCCAAAGGATTGAAAACAACAGAAATACGCTTATGAAAAAATTCTTTATGGTCATCGCGCTCGCGTGCCTCTGCCTCCAGGCACCGGCCCAGAAGGACGTCAAGGTAACCAAAGCCAACTACGAGCAGGCCGGCCGCTTCTCCACCAAGAAGATGCGGCAGATGGTCTATTCCACCCGCCTGCGCCCCAACTGGTTTGCCAATAGCGACAGGTTCTGGTACAGCTGGAGCACCTCGGAGGGCACCCGCTACTATATGGTGGATGCCGCCACCGGGCAGAAAACGGAAATCTTCGACATGGCCTGGCTCGCCCGCGAGATTACGGCCATCACCCGGGACCCGTACGATGCCCAGCACCTTCCGCTGGACATGGAACTCAAGGACGACAAAGTGTTCCAGTGGGACATGACCTCCAAGACGGAAAAGCGCGACAGCGCGGGGAATACCACCGGCGAATTCGTCCAGTACCGTTTTTACTACGACATTGCCGGAAAGAAGCTCACCTTCGACACGGAAGAGCATGAGGACCCGTATCCGAACTGGGCCAACGTGAGCCCGGACGGCAGCGTGGGCCTCTATGTCAAGAACCACGACCTCTGGATGATGGACAAGGAGAACCTGGCCAAGGCGGCCAAGGACCCCAAGGACAGCACCCTGGTGGAACGCCGGCTCACCACCGACGGCACCCGTGACCATTCCTGGCTCTCCGACAATTACCGGGGCGACATGGAGAAAGACAGCACCGCCCGTAACTTCGCTATCCTCCACTGGGCGCCGGACAGCAAGCATTTCGCCCTGCTGCGCTGGGACGTGAGCATGCTGGAGGAGCTCTGGGTCATCCATTCCACGCACAAGCCGCGTCCGGAGCTGCAGACCTACCACTACCAGATGCCCGGGGAGCCCGGCGCCAAGGGGCAGCTCATCGTCATGGACCTGGAGGGGAACCAGCACCCGGTGGCCTGGCAGGCCTTCAAGGACCAGGACGGGGAAATCCTCTCCGCAATCCCCACCGTCAAGGACGACTATATAGACTTTTACACCATGCGCTGGGTGGGCGGAAACGACCATTTCTATCTCATGCGAAGGAGCCGGGACCTCAAGCGCTACGACCTCTGCCGGGTGGACATTGACGCCGACAGCACCCGAACCCTCCTTTCGGAACGGATGAACACCTATGTGGAGACCCGCGACCCGCGCTTCCTCCCCTCCGGAGACTTTGTGTGGTGGAGCGAGCGCAACGGCTGGGCCAACCTCTATCTCTGCAGCCCCGACGGCACCATCAAGAAGAACCTCACGGAGGGCTCCTTCCATGTGGAGGACGTGCTGGGCGTCGCCGGCGGTTACCTGGTGGTGAGCGCCTGCGGGGTGAATCCAGGCGAGAATCCCTACCAGATGCACAACTACCGCGTGCCGCTCTCCGGCGGCCCCATGGTGCAGCTGGACATGGACGACATGGACGTGCTGGCCACCGCATCGGACAATGGCAAATACTTGGTGGCCAATTATTCCCGGGTAGACTACAAGCCGGCGGTGATGCTGGTGAACACCGCCACGGGAAAGCGCACGCAGCTGGAAGAGGCGGACTTCTCGCAGCTCTTCGCGGCGGGCTACCGCTTCCCGGAGCGCTTCAAGGTAAAGGCGGCCGACGGGGTTACGGACCTCTGGGGAGAAATGCACAAGCCCTTCGACTTCGACTCTACAAAGGTCTATGCCATAGCGGATTATGTCTATCCCGGCCCGCAGGTGGAAGCCAACAACATCTCCTGGAGTTTCGGCCTCCGGACAGACCGCCTGGCCCAGCTGGGCATGATTGTCATCTCCGTGGGCAACCGCGGCGGCCACCCGAACCGCTCCAAGTGGTACCATAACTATGGCTACGGCAACCTCCGGGACTATGGCCTGGAAGACCAGAAATATGCGGTCCAGCAGCTGGGCGCGCGCTATAGCTGGATAGACCTGGACCGCGTGGGCATCCACGGCCATTCCGGCGGCGGATTCATGTCAACGGCCGCCATCCTGCAGTATCCGGACTTCTTCAAGGCCGCGGTTTCCTGCGCCGGCAACCACGACAACAGCATCTACAACCGCTGGTGGAGCGAGCAGCATCACGGCATCCAGGAAAAGGTGTCGCAGGGAGACACTTCCTTCGTCTATCATATCAAAACCAACCAGGAATTGGCCTCCCGTCTCAAGGGAAAGCTCATGCTGGTGACGGGCGATGTGGATGACAACGTGAATCCGGCCAGCACCATCCGGGTGGCCGATGCGCTCATCCGCGCCAACAAGCGCTTCGAGCTGGTGCTCCTGCCCGGCCAGCGCCACGGCTTCGGCGACATGAACGACTGGTTCTTCTGGAAAATGGCGGACCATTACGGCCGATGGCTCATCGGAGACCGCCGGGAGCGGCCCACGGACATCGCAGAAATGAATAACGACTAAGCCATGAAACCATTCCTTCTCCCCCTTGCCGCCGCCCTGGTCCTGATTTCCGGCTGCAAGCATTCTTTCAAGACCGCCACCTACGAGGACGACCTGGCCATGGCCGTCGCGGAAGGCAGCTCGGACTCGCTCCTGTTTTCCATCGACCTGGAATATGTCACCAGAGGCCTCCCGGAGGAAGCCATGGCCAAGGTCAACCAGACGCTGGCCGCCCTGGCCTTCGACCAGCCCGAAGTCCAGGGAAGCCTGGAAGAAACGGCCATCCAGTACCGTGAGCAGGTGATTGACGAATATCTCACTGAGTTTTCGGGCGGGGAGGCGTATGAAGGGGCGCGTTCCTGGGAAGAGAGCATCGAAGGCATCTTCATGGCGGACTACAACTCGCTGAAGAACTACGCCCTCACCTACTACAGCCGGATAGGCAGCAACCTGGCCACCTCCACGGTCATCTACCTGGTGTTCGACCCCAAGACCGGCGAACTGGTGCCCCAGGACGCCTTCTTCCGGGAAGGCTGGCAGGAGCCCGTGGCGGAGCTTCTCCGCGCCAGCCTGCGAAGCAGCCTGGAAGACAATGAGGAAGTACTGGAACTCATCGACTGGGACAGCGTGGTCCCCAACGGCAATTACTACGTGGAAACGGAGGGCATGGACTGGGTGTTCCAGCCCTACGAAGTGGGTGCGTACGTCTACACCATCATGAGCGCCGGCGCCAGCTGGGAAGAACTGAAACCTTATCTGAAATAAGATGGAAACGCAGTGGATTGTTACCGAGCTGGACGGGAAGGTGGCATCCATCGCCACCGATTACCGCCATTTCGCCCGGATTGCCGCGGAAGTGGCCGCCCTTCCGCCGGAAGAGACGGGTTCGGTGGGCACGCGGAAAATTTCCACGCCGGAGCTGCTGGAATTCGCCGCCTATCTTTCCTGGGAAGACCTCCGGCTCTTTGGCACGCCTTTCCAGCAGAAGGTGTGGAAGACCCTTTACGAGCTCAAGCCCCGCCTGTACAGCTACACCGAACTGGCGGCGCTCGCGGGCGTCCCCCAGGGGGTGCGGGCGGTGGCCCACGCCACGGCGCTGAACCCGGTGGCGTACGTCATTCCCTGCCACCTCATCATCCCCAAGGAATCCATGGACAAGGCCAGCGAAATCCGCGCGACGGCGGAAAAGACCCTTTTCAAAGGAAGTGACCTGTACCTCCTGGACAGCATCGACGTAGGCGCCTATGCCTACGGGCCGGAACTGAAACGCGAACTGATCAAACTGCAACTGGCGCAATGACATTGGAAGTCTGCTGCGGAAACCTGGAAAGCGTGCATGCCGCCGTCCGGGATATTCTGGCGGCCATCGGCACTTTAACAGAAATATTTTAAACATCCATACCATGAGAAAATCCTTCCCCCTTCTTCTTGCGGCGGCCTTGCTGGCAGCATTGCCCTCCTGCAAACACAAGGAAGCCATAACGCCCACTTCCGTCACGATCTCCCCCTCCACCCTCACGCTCGTGGAGGGAGAAAGCCAGAAGCTTACGGCCACGGTCCAGCCCAAGGATGCCGAATATGACGGCATATCCTGGAGCAGTTCCGCCCCGGAGATTGCCACGGTGACCAAAGACGGCCAGGTAACGGCCTTGAAGGCCGGCTCCGCCACCATTACCGCCAAGGCGGGGAATGTGAGCGGCAGCTGCAAAGTGACGGTTACGGCCGCACCGCCGCAGACCATCGACGTGACCGGCGTCACGCTGGAGCCCGCCACCCTGTCGCTGGAAGAGGGCGAGACCGCCACGCTGACCGCCACCGTAGCGCCGGACAATGCTTCCAATAAGGACATTGCCTGGGCTTCTGCCGATGAGGGCATCGCCACGGTCAAGGACGGTATCGTCACGGCCGTCGCCGCCGGTGAAACCACCGTCACCGTCACCACCGTGGACGGCGGAAAGACAGCCAGCTGCCAGGTGGCCGTCACGGCCGCACCGCCGCAGACCATTGCCGTGACAGGCGTAACCGTCAGTATGAATTTCGTGGAACTGACGGAGGGGGATGAGCCTTATCAGCTCACTGCCACCGTACAACCGGAAGATGCCACCAATAAGGAAGTTACGTGGGCTTCGGCCGACGAGAGCGTGGCAACGGTGAAAGATGGCCTGGTCACGCCCATCGCTCCCGGCGAAACCACCGTCACCGTCACCACCGTGGATGGCGGCAAGACGGACAAATGCGCGGTGAGCGTCCTTGCAAAGGAAGTTCCGGCCACCGGCGTAACGGTGGACCCTGCGTCCGTCGAAATCGTGGAAGGGGAAACCTATCAGCTCAAGGCCACCGTAAGCCCTGAAGGGGCGGACCAGACGGTGGAGTGGGTCTCCCAGCATATCAGCATCGCCACGGTTGACCAAAATGGCCTTATAACCGCCGTTTCGCCTGGAGAAACCCGGGTCTTTGCCCGTTCCGCGGCTTATCCGGAGATGATGGCCTATTGCGAGGTCACCGTCAAACCCGACGAAACCCTCAAGGGAATCTCCCTGGACGCTTCCGAAATCCAGCTCCAGGTGGGAAAATCCCGCATGCTGTCGGTGATTTACCACCCCGAATATGCCGCTAACAAGACGGTCTCCTGGGCTTCTTCTGCCCCTTCGATTGCCAAGGTGACGGACGAGGGAACTGTTTTCGCCCTGCAGGAAGGGACGGCCACCATCACCGCCACCTCGGAGGAAGGCGGGTTCACGGCCTCCTGCAACGTAATCGTCTCCCAGGCGGAAGGGCCGTTCATTTACTACAATTACGGGGGCTTACATGTGAACGGGGAAATAGACCCGCTAACGTCCATGTATGACGTAGACGACTGGAATTGTTACCGCGGCACCTACTATATCGATTCCGACGGGAAAGACCTTTATTCGGTAATCTCTTTCGGCAACCATATCTGGTTCGCCAAGAACCACAAACCCCTTATTGACGTGGAAGACCTTTTCCCCGGATATCCTGAAATGTTGTCGGCACGCAATGGCGTATTTGCCGTGTTGGGTAACATCGGAGATGATACTTTCAAGATTCTTCGCGCCACGGAAGCGGGAGACGTGAAAACCATCGAGGTGGCGCCTCCGGCCAATCGGATCTATGACGCCGGCATCGCCGTGGCACCGGACGGGACCATCTATGCGGCCGTTCGCATGAAAGACGTTTTCTATGTCGATGATGTTTACTACTATACCATCCAGCCGGACGGCAGCTACACGGAGAAGCCCCTGAACACGGATTATGCCTTTGACCCTCACATAGCCATTTCGGACGAAGGCGACGTGTATGTCTTCGGTGGAAAGTACGACGAAGAGTATAAGCAAGTGGGCGCCCTCTACAAAAACGGCGAGTTGGAAAAGACTATCGACCGGGTCGATTATAATTTCCAGGGCGCCGTGGCCTGCCAGGGCGACCATGTCTATACGGCGGTGAGCGATTATATTAACAAAGAAATCCGCATCCACAAGGACGGGGAGACCATCTACACCATCCAGGATGAAAGCGGGGCATTCATTAACGACGGCCAGCGCCATCGCGTCCTGAGCGTAACCGCCAATGGCGACGTGTATCTGTCCTGGACTAACGGGGATGAAGTCCGCTTCCTCAGCAAGAACGGCCAGCCCCTGTACACATCGACGGAAATTTCTTTCGACACCTTCTGCATCGTCGAGTAAACGCCTGTGAGACGCTGGATTTGAGATTATTGGTGTCAGATTTTGCTGCCATAGGGATAATCATTTGTATTCTGATTGTAAATATACGAATAATCGGTGATTTGCAACCAGATTGCAAAATAAGGGCGGTTTCTTTGTGTGCTGTTTTGAATCGGAAATGTCCCGGAAAGAAACCATTACCGCCGCCGTTCTGCTTACCCTGTTGGGGACGAGCATGCACTTTGTGCACCATGTGCCCTTTTTCAACCACTTCATGGGGTATGTCTTTCCCGTAAAGGAAAGCGTGATGGCGCACATGAAAATGGTGTTCTATCCCATGCTGCTGCTCAGCCTGTACCTTATGCTCAGCCGCCGGGACATCCGGGAACTGGGCGCGCCCATCCTGGGCGGACTGGCGGTCATGCCGGCCATCGTCCTTGCCTTCTTCTCCTACTGGATCTTCGTCCGCCGGGAACTGATGGCGGTCGATATCGTCATTTACATCGCGGCCATGGCGGGCGCTGTCCTTTGACCAGGCACTTGCGCCACAGCCGCATTGTCAGGGAATGGTGGCCTCTCTGGGCCGTCCTGGCCGTCCTGGTCCCGCTACTGGCGGGGTATCTGACTTACCACGCCCCGGACTGGCTCATCTTTGCCGATCTTGGATGAAGTTGGCTTAGGTCTCCCTCTTTTTGTATGGACTTGGGCCAGGTCTCACCATTGCTTTGGGCCAGGTCTCTTTTTAGGGTGAGGACCTCGCCCATCGATTGTGCCACAGAGTGCCTTGAAAGGCATATTAGCCGGGCCAGGTCCAGATGATAAAAATAGACCTGGCCCAAAAGAGACCCGCATGCAGGAAGGAAGGCCCTCCCTCCATACTAAAAAAGTGGCCGACTCACTTGAGTCAGCCCCTTGTTCAAAGCGGACGAAGATTAGTTCAGGGTGCCGTTCTCGGCTTCCTTGATCATCTCCTCGTTGGCGGTGATGTAGATTTCCACGCGGCGGTTCTGGGCACGGCCTTCGGGAGTGTCGTTGTCGGCTACCGGGAAGTCGTAGGAAAGGCCCTCGGCGACGAGGCGATCCTTGGCGATACCCTTCTTGTTCAGGTAGTTGGCCACGGTGGTAGCGCGCTGGTCAGAGACCTTCTTGTTGGCGGCGGCGCTGCCCACGTTGTCCGTGTGGCCGTAAACGGTGATGTTGGTTTCCGGCATGTCGGCCATTTCGGCGGAGAATTTGTCCAGCTGGCTCTTGGCTTCCGGTTTGAGGGTGGCCTTGTTGAAGTCGAATAGGATACCGCTGTCGAAGGTGACCTTGATGCCCTTGAGGCCGTTCACGTCCGTGACGGTTTCCACCTGGGCGTTCTCCAGGGCGGCGAGTTCTTCTGCCTTCTTGTCCATGTGGTGGCCGATGACCGCGCCCGTTCCGGCACCCACGGCCGTACCGACGGCAGCACCGATGGCGGCAGCCTGGCCGTCACCACCAATCAGATAGCCGATACCGGCACCCAGGGCGGCACCAGCGCCGGACCCGATGAGGGAACCTTTACCCGTGTTGGAAATGCCGCAGCCCAGTACAAGGGCACCACACAGCAGAATAGAAGCAATCTTTTTCATATCATTAATAGTTTTAAAGTGTTTTCATCAAGGCAAAGATATAAAAAAATATTGAAAAAAATTTGGTAGTTCAAAAAAAGGTTGTACCTTTGCAATCCCGATTCACGGGAAGTTCATTAAAATATTGCGGAAATAGCTCAGTTGGTAGAGCACGACCTTGCCAAGGTCGGGGTCGCGAGTTCGAGTCTCGTTTTCCGCTCAAAGAAGCAATTAGCCATCAGAAACGCTCTGGTGGCTAATTTGTTTTATGGGGAAAAAACCGCTCCCACGCCCTTGGAAGCAAGATTGTGCTCTACCAACTGAGCAAAGCACAAAGCAAGCAGGAACAAGCCTAAAGCAGACAAAACAGGCATAATCACCGCTTATTTGTGACTGAACCTTCCCGAATCGCCAGCCGTCACAAACCAGTCGTCACAAAACGTGCGTAAATGTTTAACTTTTAACAAATTAAGCACGTTATGCAACGCTTCACAAACACCTTCTCCATCAAGTTCTACTGTCGTGCTTCCAGGGTGGCTACTGACGGAACAGCCCCAGTAGAACTTGCCATCAATCTTCAGGGAGAACGCTTCATCTCCCACCTTCCACGCCGTGCAAAGCCCAAGGAGTTCGAGAAACTGATGTCCGGCAGAAGGACGAACGAACTCAAGGAGTATCTGTCCGCCATCGAACTCCGGCTCCGGAACCTTGAGACCTTATGCTACAAGCAAGGAGACCCGTTTACCCTGGATGTCATCAAACGCTTCATCAAAGCCGGTTTCTCCAGGGAGACAGTCACTTTGGGTTTGCTCAGAGACGAGTACCTAGTAAGCCTTCGCCACAAACTGGAAGCGGGAGCCATCTCCGAGAAGCGGTATAGGAAGTATGAAATCGCCTGGGACCATTTCATGACATTGAATGGATTCCGTCCTGGGCAACTCGCCGTTGAGGTGAAGAACAAGGACATCATGGACTTCAAGTTCCGGCTCCAGGAGAAGAACTTCGAACCAAGCACCATCGCTGGTTTCCTACATTGCGTCAAGGTATTCTTCAACTACGGGCAGAGGAACGGCTATATTTCCCGAAATCCCTATGACGGCTTCGTGATTGGGAAGAAGACCAAAGAAGTGCGTTTTCTGACGGACGAAGAGGTCGAGAGGATTAAGACGGTCCATCTGTCTTCCGACAAACTTGAACGTGTGAGAGACCTCTTCGTGTTCCAATGTAGGACCGCCCTATCGTATGTGGACATGTCTCTGCTTGAGCCGGAGGACTTCAAAATAGACTCCGTGGATGGGATTCTATACATCAACAAAAAGAGGAAGAAGAACGGGATGGAGTTCTTCGTTGTCGTTTTGCCGGAACCCCTTGCCATCGCCCAGAAGTACGATTTCACGCTTCCTATCATCTCTTGCCAGCGGTACAATGACTATCTGAAGGAAATTGGGATACTCTGCGGGATAGACAAGCCACTGCACAGCCACATAGCGAGGCACACTGCCGCTACCTGGCTTCTGAACCATTCCGTACCAATGCCCGTGGTCCAAAAATGCCTCGGTCACAGGGTGGGCTCACGTGTTACCACTCACTACGCAAAACTGCTTGACCGCAGTGTTATTGATGAGATGAAAAAACTGATGTAAACCTCTTGGAACGGGAGGGGCTACCCATTCAGCCGGTTCAGTGAGAGAGCGACATACCTCTCTTCTTTGTCGAAACCGATGTAGTTCCTCCCCAGTTCCTTCGCTGCCAAAGCAGTGGTCCCGCTCCCCAGAAACGGGTCCAGAACTATGTCTCCCGGGTCCGTGAAAAGTTTTATCAGTCGCCTGGGAAGTTCAAGAGGAAACATTGCAACGTGGATGTCGTTCTTATGGACGGACCCAATCTCCCAGATGCCCCTCTGTCCCCAGTCTCTCCACTCCTCTGGGGTCAATCGCTCCCGTTTCATCACAATATTCGCCGGTTTCCAGAAGATGTAGAGGTACTCGAACTCGCTGACAGCCCTGTATGATGATGTAGTCCATCTCGAGCTTGTCCAGGTCGGCTCCTTCTTCCATATACGCCGGTCATAAAGAAACAGCCCTGACCTGTGGGCGCACTCCTGTATGAAACCGCCCACAAGCTCAACTCTCGTTCTTCTTCCCTGGTTCTTGTCTTTCAGGTTCACTCCATTCAAACGCCTCTGCACCGTCTGATGGCTGCATCCAAGGAGTTCCGCTACCTTCCTTGAACTGTAATCCGGATGCACTTCCAATACCGCAAGTATCTTGTCTCTCGTGGCATCTCGTGTCTGAAAATTAGGATTCTCATGATGATACCGGGGCATGCTCTTATCTTCAAAGACGAGCATGTCATTGATATTCACGACCATAAAGCCGCCATCCTTCAAAATGCGTTTATGGTTGCGGATGACGGTTTCCAGCATCACTTTCCACTCTTCATAACTTTGCCCCTCTTCGTACTCCTTACCTATATTATATGGTGGGGACCACACGCTCAGTGCGACGGACCCTTTACGAATTCTCTTCATCAGGTCTTCCGCATAGCCGCAAAGCACGGTGTTGGGGGCAATATATCGTGACATCTTTTGAAATCTACACCGCAAATATAGCGATTTATCCGCATTCAGAGGCGGTTTAACCCGATTTTGGTCCAACTTTCCTTTTGGGGTTTGTTTTGCTTAATCTGCGCTGAAAATCAACACATTGCATTTTTACCTTGTTCTTTCCTCCTTTTCAAGCCATCAGTCCTATTGTTTGAAAACGCCCTTCCAAGCACGTCTACGCAGGTTTTGGTTCAATAAAGCGCCAGTTCGAAAAAGTCGTCATATTAAAGTCTTACCTTTGCATTGTCAAAACAGAGAAATAGAAATGAAAACACAGAACATCAACAAGATACAGAAGCGGCGGCTCGAGGGTTTGGTCCAAAAAAACGCCAGAATGGACCACCTCGTCAAATCTTTGAAATAACTTTGCATCAGAAACCAACGGGAAAGCGGTTCACCCGACAAGTTGAGCCCACAAACAACAACAGATTATGAACAAGGTTTACGACAACAACGGCAACGAAATGAAAATCGGAAAAGGTATGGAAGAGTGGAACTACATCGATAAGATGATTGAAGACCCGAACTTCAACTGCACGGTCCACATCGAACTGGACATCACCAAGGTTGAGGAAGACGGAGATGTCTACTTGGTCGCCAAGGATAAGGATGGGATTATCGACCGCCACATCATTTTCGACCACGAGATAATGGAACCGGGAGGGCACTATGATTTTGAAATTGTTGATGTTCTATCTCTCATCATTGGGGATTACCACACTCATATTCCCTTCCCGGAAGAACTCCGCCAGAAGATTCGTGAGATGAACCCTACGCTCAATCTGTTAAGTGATAACAACAATAATGTGAGTATGAGATAACGGTCATTTACAATCCGAACGGGGACTTTACGGCAGATTGGTTCCCCAGGGGCGGCAACTTGCGATAGCCTGATTGCTTAACGACAAAGCCCGAAGCCTAAACCTCCTCCTGGAACGGTACACCAGGAAGATGGGTATGGTCTGCCAACAGGTTGTACCTTTTTTTTAACCCTTCCCGGCTGGATATACACAACCGGAAATCCGAAGATGTTCAACATTTTCAAAAAGGCAGCAGGAAAGACTGCACAGGAGAATATCGTTTCAGCCCTCCTTTACCGTGGCGAACGAGTAATCGGCAACTTCAATTGGGCTTCATGGAACGAGGCAACAGACATCTCCTACAGGTATGGTACGACCATCTATGTGGGAAAAACTGACCCAGCAGGACATCATCTGGGTGGGAAGTATATCAACTACGACCCCGATTATGGGACCTGGATAGTCAGTGGGACATTTGGGAAGCGAGAGTTCGCCACCATCGAATGTCCGGGTTGTCAAGTCGCCTATGAACTGGTTAGCAAGAACCTGTAAGCGACAACAACCGTCCTGCGGTGGACTGAGCCCCTACCCAGGAGCTATTGTGTGGTGAGTTTGTTTGCGATTACAAGGAGGGTCAGCCGCAGTGATGTACCTGAACCCAAGGGTATGAGGAACGACCGAAGACAGAGCGATACTGTCCATACCCACCCTATGAAACACAAATCTTTTAGCGGACCTGTGGGTGCAGCATCCACCTCCGCAACGGCTTATGCCGAGCAGATGTCCAACAAGATGGACGAGGCTTTTGCCAATGGTTCCAACTATGAGGTTCAGTTTGACGACCTCCAAACGTATTTCCAGTTCTCCTTCTTTGGTGAGCCGGAACGCCCGGACTACATCACCATTTCCAACGAGCACAGCACCAAGGAGTGGGTGATTACCAATGACGAGGGTTTGACAATTTGGGGGCTTTGCCGCAAGACTGCCGATTGGTTCCTTCGCCTTCTCGCAGAAGAGTTTGATTACAATCCTATCTGCCAGTAGTATTATGTTCAACCAGGTTGTCCAGGGGGTATGGATAATCCCAGCCCTTTGGAAGCCACAAAACCAAAAGACAATGAAAAGAGAAACCTTCAATGGAAAGAGCATCAATGTGTATGCTATGCCGACCACTGTAGTGTGCGGGCTTACCCCTGTGTGCGGTACTATGTTCTATATCGCCGAGAATGGTGAATACTCTATCGGACGGGAAGGCGTGTTTGTCCAAGACCTGAGGGAAATCCAAAATGCCGATGTTTTTATGAAGGGCATCAAGTACATCGACAAGTTTGCATGTAAGACGAAACGGGACATCTGCTGGGACCTCCTTCGAAAAATGCAAAGAGAAGAAGACAAGGCGAGTCAGTGGTATTGCCGGATGATTGCCTTTTTCTGCGACCTCGGTCTTTGGGACAACAAGAAACTCTGCCAAGCTGAAGTATGGCACAAGGATTTTCCTAAGTACCTACACAACAATATGTATAACTACTATCTGATATAATATGGAGGAAAAGAATATGAAAACAATGACCTACGAAGAAGTTGTGCCGCATATGATGGCATTTGTTTATGAGCACCAGGAAGAATTCAAGGAGTTCTGTTATGAGTTCGTTCCTGCTCTGTTGAATTGTGCTCTTGCAGCCCAAGAAAGGGGGAAACCGGGGTTTGGTTTTAAAATGAATGATGACGAGGGGAATGTTATTGTCGATTGCCAAATTACCGATGATGCTTTTGAATCACTTTGTGGTGGTGGACGAGACGGAGCCGAAGTTGCGACCGGACTGGCAACTGTGGCATTTTTCGCATCTTTCTCCAAACGGTTCAAACCTCAGGAAATTAAAAACGAAAAGATATGAAGATTCAGTTCAAGCAATTGAAACCGGACCAGATAGAGGTCCGTCCCACTGACACGAAGGTTCAGGGGCAAGCAACGCTGCTGCTTTACATAGACTCAAGGTCTGCAGCAGACATTCTCAACGATGCGGTTGGCGAATCCAACTGGCAAATCGAGTACAAGGCGGTCGGAGACAAGGTTTTCGGTCGGCTATCCATCTGGGATGAAGAGCGGAAGATGTGGATTTACAAGGAAGACACCGGCGAAGAGAGCAACATTGCAGCAGAGAAGGGCTTGAGTTCGGATATCCTAAAACGATGCCTTGCTCGTTGGGGGTGCGATTACCTTTACCACACCCCACGGATTAAGGTTCAATGTCCGGACAGTTATTACTACAACGGGAAGCTGTCTATGTCCTTCTCGGTAAAGGAGATTGTCTTTAATGACGATAAGGTCTGCACCAGATTGGTAATTGCCGACAAGTTTGGCAATGTGGTGTTCAACTGGACCGGCAACCAGGTTCGAGAGACGCCACAGAAACTGGAAACGCTTGCTGTTGATACACAAGAGAGCGAAGAAGATAATCCTAATATTTCTATTTTGCGAGGTTTCTGTAGCGAGTTGAAGGGGGACGAAGACACGGACCAGTATCAGTTGAAAAGATTCTTCGTCTTTTATAGAGACAAAATACGAAACGAAGGATGGACTGGCACGATAAAACCTTTGGTCCTTTGGCAAAGATGGATGCAAACTACTTATACAAACCGATGAGAGATATGGGAAAAGACGAGAAAAAGAGTTTTGTGATGTACGATTCTTTCTTGGAAGCAGCAAGAATGCTTGATGGAGATGCCTTCAAGGAATACATCTATAAATTGAGGGACTTTGCATTGGAAGGGAAAGATGAGCCAAGTGAGAATCCTATCGTCAATGGGTTCTTCATAATGGCTAAACCCAACTTGACCAAAGCCAGAGAGAGATACGAATCGGCTAAGGAGAGAGGGAAGCAAGGGGCTGGACATGGCTGAAAGGGCGGTCGTCCACGTAAAGGTGAGACGGCAGAGGAGTACCATGAACGCAAGCAGAGGGAAATACTGGGGCGACAACTAGAAACCCCAGTAAACCCCCTTGATGTTGGGATAGAGAAACCCCTAAAACCCCTTAATGTAGATGTTTATGCTTATGTTGATTCTAATGCTTATTCTGATTCTGATGCTTCTGAAGATGATTATAAAGATGCAAATTATTATGTTGATGCTGAAGTCAATGTTGATGCGGATACCAATGCATATGTTGATGACGATGCTTCTGCTTATTCTGTTGGGGGTATAACAGAAGCAACTACCCTTGGGATACAACCCTGCTTTGACACAATTCCTTCAGACGATACTGCAGTTATTTCTTCTTTTGAAATCAATGGAGAAAAGCAGCAAGAAGCAAGCAAGCATCAGGTGGATAGGATGTCACCAAGGGTCATACGCACTCTCAACCAGTGGGGACGGTTGAGAGAAGCCGACAAGCAGAGACTCCAGGAGTGGTACAACGCTCTCCCTGCAAGGAAACAAGCCCAGTACGGAAAGATTGACTTCGACCCCAACCCGGATAAGATGAACACCCTCCAACGCCTGATGGAAAAGAACAACTTGCTCGAGGAGGCGGACGAAGCAGAGACCGGACAGAAGTTCTTCAACAAGTACATTGTATTGATGGGCGGAATCCTCTCAGAGGAGTGCCTGACGATGGATGACGTTATCAGTTGGTGGAACTTCCAACATCTCGACCTCGATGCGCTCCTATATGATGCGTACCACCCGGCGAGATGGGTGAACGAAGAAACAGAAACTATCAATGACCTGACTGTTGGCGTATTTGACGACCTCGATGAAATCCTATAGGAGAGGTCCTTCTTCCCTCCCTTCCGTGATTACCTTCGCCCTATCTCCTGAAAAAGCAACTTCACGGGGAGTAGGTGTAGTTATATGGGGGCAATTGTCCGGCGTATTGCTCGCAACCAGTTTTTCGGCTTTCAAAAAGTTGAACCAACTATCCCAACTTTTCTATTTACCGATATATTTATTTATGTATTATGTAAAGAAAAGTATAAGTATGAGAACCACCAGAGAAGTTAGCCAATCAACCCGGAACAAGATATCCCAGGGAGTTAAGCAGAGCCATTCGAAGAAGACAGAGACCCAGAAGCAACAGACCCGGGCAAAGCAGAGTGCCTCAATGAAAAGGTACTGGAAGACCATCCCCAGGAAGGAAGATGATGCCCCACAAGTGGATTATGCAAGTCCCTGGTAGTCAGTCATTGTGCCACGAAAGTGCAGTTTAGTATTATTTGTTTTTCTGTGAGTCTTGACACGATGTAGTGCATTGTATTTCAGTGCATTACATCGTGTTTTGCGTTTGGCTGCTTAACTGACCTCCAACCCCCTGGAACCCCGGAAACAATTGTTGGACGTAGAATGTCATTATTCTCATCGCTGTAAATATGTGGGAGGTGGTATAAGACTATAACGATGAGAAAAATGATATAATACAAAAAGCACCCCGGGAAGATACCAAGGGTGCTAAACAGAAATGACGGCAATCGATTATTTCATCTTTTTCTCATTCTGGTACATAGAAACTTATTTTGAAAAGAGAAAGCAAAAAGAAAAGGGATTGACTTCAACAGCCAGTCCCATTTTGATTCATTCCCAGAATCGTCATCTATTTTGATTCTTTTATATGTTTTGCCGTAGCCAAGAAAGCCGTTGATTCAAACTTCATATCGAAATAGCGATTAAAGACTTCTGCGATTATCTGCGCTATTTGTTCTATGGAAGAATCCCTTGATACTAACTCACAAATTGCTTTTGATTCAATATCGTATTCATCCGGAGGACAACCTATTTCTAACAGGTGCATTGTGTCCGCTTCGTCTATGCACCTTTTGATAATTGAGAACCTATACTCTTTGAGGTTCCGTTCTAACATACTTGATTCAGCCGAGTTATTCATTGTCCAGGTTCTCCAAAAGGTTCTTAATGTCTTCCCGGGAATTGACAAGGTTTGGCTTCCCGTTGATGTAGATGCAGCCGTGAATGTCCTGCTTCCCCTGGGGCTGGACAAAGAGCTCGCTGACATCAACCCCCAGGACATTAGCCACTTCTGTCAAGCGGCTCAATTTAGGGTTTCCGTTTAAGGACTGGGACAATGTTATCGGGATTATCCCTAATTTCTCTGCTATTTGTGCCATCGTCATTCCTTTGGACTTGGCAACTTCCTTGATTTTTAGCGGCATAGTTTATCCAATTTAGGACAAATATAGTTCAAACCCATAAGAAAATCAAAAATAATTGCAAAAAATATGAACAAAACCCTAAAATTATTTGGAGAATTAAGAATAAATGCTTAACTTTGTACCAGAGATAAGGAGATAATTAAGAACAAACACTTAACAATTGAGTTATGGCACAGAACAACAACATACAGGAAGCCATCAAGATGATTGACAGCCACGACTGGTACTGGATGATGAGCGACTGCGGCTACGAGAGCAACTACAACGCTGCCAAAGCCGGTATGAAGATGTTCGTCAAGTTCGTCAGCACCATCGACAACGCCAAGGTTCGTGAAATGCTCCGCAACCTCTGGACCCTCCGCTGGGAAGCCGCCCGGGAAGCCATCAACGGAAGGAAGAATGAAGAAAACCAGGCAAAGCAGGAAGAGTTGCTTAACGCCCTTGCTCTCGCCGCATAAAATACAGATTGTTTAACATTTAAAAATACCTTTTTTGAGATGAACAACGCTAACATCATTTCCGCCAACACCACTGACATCATCCGTGCCTCCTTTATGGTTGCCAAAACCAATGGCACCATCAACCCCATCGTCCTGGGTGCCAAACTCGCTATGATTGAGAACCTCCGTACCCGTCTCGCCAAGGGTGAAATCGTAGAGTTTGACTATGTGAAGAAGGGAGCAAGCACCAACGGCACGAAGGTCATTCGCCACGCCATCGGTTGCCTGTACAAAGGCATCATTGCTCCCAGGATTTCCGGAAACGGAGCTCCCAACGCCATCTACGGCAACCAGACCTACTGGGACCTGGAACGCAATCAGTTTCGCTGCTTCTCGTACGAAACTCTGGTCCGTGTGTATTGATTCAACCCCCGGGGAGCTGTCCCTGCTGATGGCTCCCCATTCTAATAAACAAGAAGATGAAAAGAGATTACACACTATTCAGTAAGGTCTTCGGCAAGATTAAGGAAGGGATGACCATCACCTTTACCAAGGAAAACATTGCTCCCGGGGACAACTTCCTTATCCTGGGGCACGGCTATGACCAATGCAAGGTCTCTTTTCATCGTCCTGGGGACCTCTGGTGGGTCTGTTTTGACAATGATGAACCAATCCTCTTGGAAAACTGCCCAGATAGTTTCCTCCGTTCAATTTTAAAAAACATCTAACTATGGAAATGGCTCAATACATCCTCGCTATCCTTCGCACCGCTCCAATGGTCGTTATGTCCTGGGGTTTTCACAATGCAATCGCCCTGGATAACGGCTTGCAGTTCCGGGTCAATGGCTACAAACATCGCGGAAGAGTTCGGGTTATCTATGACGAAGGACTGGACCTCTTCAATGTTGTTCTCCTGGACCGGAATGGGAATGAGACCAAGAGAGAGGATGGTATCTACCTTGATTGCCTGGTGAATGTGATTGACCGGCTCGTGGAGAAAACCGAGGATTATGCCGCCAGGGTCCGGAAAACCTACGGAATGTAGTCAATCCGGAAGTGTAGTCAAATAATTCCGGAATAACCCTGAACACAACCCAGAAAACGTATTCCAACAATCCTTTGATTATTATGACCAGTTGCTACATTTACGCCAGGGTTTCTTCCATCGGGGACCGGCAAAGCACCGAAAGACAAGTAAAGAACCTTACAGAACTTGCTGCATCCAGGGGGTATGAAGTCCAGGGCATCTACGAGGAACACATCTCCGGGGCGAAGAGCAACAAAGAACGGAAGGTGCTGACGGAATGCCTTGATAGTGCGAGAAAGAACAAGATTGACCTTATCCTATTCAGTGAGTTGTCGAGGTGTGGAAGAGCCATCTGGGAGGTGTTGGAGACAATCAAGTTCTGTGCGGATAACGTCATCAACATCTTTTTCCAAAAGGAAGGACTTACCTTGTTCCGGGACGGGAAGGTGGATAGCATAATGGCAATCTACATCAGTTGCCTTGGTTTCTGTGCGGAGAAAGAGCGAGAGAACATTTATTTCCGCTTATCCCAGGGAAGGGAGTTGGCGAAGCAGAAAGGCGTGAAGATGGGACGGAAACCAGGCAGCGTAAAGTCCCGGGAGCAAAAGGAGCAGGAATACGCGAAAGTTATCAAATTGCTCCGGAAGGGGGAGAGTATGAGGAACGTGGCGAAATTGTGTGATGTGTCTCTATCTTCCGTACAGCGTGTTAAGAAAGAGTTTTGCTAAAAATGGGACATCCTCGGTTAACGCCAAACAACTGAAAGGAAAGCGCAACGGCTTCAACAGTCATCCCGTTGAAGCCGCCTTACAAAAGTCAATCGTTCCCATCTTCCTTCTCTTCCTTCTCTTCATCCTCTTCTTCCTTTTCTTCCTTTTCTTCCTTTTCTTCCTTTTCTTCCTTTTCCTCTATCTGCATCAGTTCCTTCACCCTCTCTACCTCTTCCTCTTCACTTCGCTCTTCTATTCCAAATAAATAATACATCCATTTCTTCCACTTCGGAATATAATGGACTTTTCGCTCACCTCTTTTACTGTCCATGTTTTAAGCTGATTATAAACCTTTGAAATGGTTCATTGTACTGTCCACAAAGCTTTTCGTCCCAAGCTTTGCACCGGCAGATTCACAATGTCCTTAATGCCTGCTTTCCAATTATTCCAGACGCGTCGATTGAGACGACATTGCAGGTGCAGTCCATATTCCTCACTCGAAAGGTCGTAATTAGTTCAGCATTCATCAATTATCAAGATTATAGGTTTCGTTTATGATTTCCGGCTCTTCCACGTTTATCGAAATATCGGCGGATTTGGTGGAAGCCCCAAGATTAATGTTGACACGGTTTACTGCATTTCTTTTGAATTGAACTGTTTTTGTCCCCAAATCCTGCGTAACACCCACAACACGATTCCATATTACACCGACAGTGAAGTTTTCGGTGTAGTTATCCGCGTACTGCCAAGCACTCTTTAAATCAAAGAAACTCCAATTAGTTGTTCCAAATTGTGTATCTTGAGTTATGCCCGTATTATTGACAAATGTCCGATAGGAATTTCCTATGGTTACACTCACACTACCGTCAGTAATACCAGAAACAGAAAGTGATAATCCAAAACCAACTCTTCTCAAAGGAATAGAAACAGAACCGCTACCAACGGCAGTAAAGCCATTAACCTCACCGTAAAATCTATCCGCCTGAGGGTATTTATTGTAAGCATTACCTGTATCCAGCCATCCGTATTCTAGACAACGATAAAAATGACCCCCGGACGTAATAAACTCATTGTTTAAATCCATCCCCGAATCACTCCAACGAGCTTCGCCATCATTTCTCAAAAAAGGCAACGAATATGATTCAACACAAAAATAGAAGTCACGCTTTTCATCACTTGCACTATAGGGTAACTTATAAGATGTATAAGAAAAATATGGTGAGCCTCTAAATGTGGATTCTCGTTTGCCTACAATATTTTTTCCGTTTTTTACCACCGTGCAAACAAACTTATAAGTTTTCCCTGTGTGAAGGTAAAGGTTCATCTTAGACACATCATCAAACAGACCATAGGCATAATAATCTGAACCTTGATAAACCTGAACTCCAATTAAGTCATCAGATGTTAAAGCTTTGGTAAGGGGTGTTTCATCAACGGTTACCTCGCCTGTAAGATTCAGGTTGACCAAAACCATGTCACCGCCTTCCGGATTCTCCGTAGAAATCGTTTCCTTTGTACAGCCGAACGAAACAACGGCTGTCATCGCCATTATATAAACTATCCTTTTCATAATTAGTCCTCCGGGTCTGGGGTTACAATAATATCAATAAGCCCATCCGTATTGATACCCATATTAATAGCATTGTCATCTCCCCACTCCTCCTCGGTGACAGAAATAGACCCAGAGGCAGAATCGGGCGTTACACTTACAGTAACGGTCGTGAGCACATTTCGCTTTACGGTTATGTCGCTAGAGCCAGATAGATTCCATTGACTAAACTTACTACTGGTAAACGCCCATGAAGCAACCGCTTGTGCGCTGGCTCCGTCATTTACATATTGCGGAAGATTCGTAAAGGAATACGTGACCGCGTCTCCAATATAGTCTTCCATGCCGGTCGAACCATTCGCAAGCGTATAACTACCATCTATCTTAACATTTGCGCTTAGCGTTCCTTCTGGCACTCCTCTGATAATGAGTTTCAGACCGAAACAAGTCTTTTTCAGCGGAATGGTCACAACGCCACCCACTACGGGGGAGTAGTTCGCCGACTCTCCGTAATAGCGGTTTAACTTGGGGTAAGAGACATCGCCACTAGCCGCACCGTTACTATTGATAATTGCGATACCACTGCTAATCCCCGTCAAATATTCCCCACCAGAATTGTTCGTGTAATTGAAAGAATTGGTCACTTGAGATGAAGTTGTACTACTCGTCTGAAATGGCTTGGCATAGCCAGAATAGGTATTGCCGCCATACTGACCGAAATACAGTTTGTCGACACCGTTTTTGACAAGGGTACATTTGAACGTGTATTTGTACCCGGACAGCAGCGTGATTGTCATATCTGCCACATTGTCAAAAATACCAAAAGCATAGATGTCGTTTGGATTTCCATCCTTCTCTTTGTCAAAATAGACATTGATGCCATAGATTCCAGTGTCTGCCGACCCCTTGGAGATGGGCTCCGAGGAAACACTAACATCTCCGCTAATGCCCAAGTTGACGGTAATAGGGGTCCCGTAATCCACGTCGCTGGTGATTTTCTTATCACAGGACCATATAAAGGCTAAGGCTAATAAAGCCCAAAAAAGTTTTTTCATATTTTTAGTAATTGATTTGCAGCGTTAAGTCTTCTCCGAATACTTCTTCACCCGTGGTGATTTTGCTTGTCCCAGGCTCAGAAACAAGCGCAAGAGTAGCCGTGATTTTCTTCTTGCCACCCTGCTTGAATACCTTGTTGTATCCCGTCGACAGGTCTGCTTGATAGATGCGTCCTGAATCATCCACTGCAGAGATATAGTATTCTCCGTCCGCGATATCGGTTGGAGCAACCATCATAAATGCCTGAAGAAGGTTGTTTGCATCGACCGTAACATTCTGAAGATTCAAGACAATATGGTCGCTCGTGGCTGCCGGGGTTAAGGGAAGATTCTCGTCCAGAATATTCACAAAGACAGCTGTCTTGAATACCGGCACATTGGAACTGATGGATATTTTGGTGAAATTGGTAGCAACCGGCATGGTGAGATTAAGCCAAACCAGACATGCCATGTGCTTCAACAAAAAGGTGACCGCCCCATTTGCAGGTGCCGTAGGAACGGATGCCAAATAATCATAGTCGCCGATATGGTTCAGGTTATTACCATTCTGAACTTGACCGGTGAAAATTAGCGGTATCCGATTCGCTCTTTTGTTCATGTACTCAAAAGGATAATATGATGAATACGTTGCATTATCCTTTAAAGCCCAGCCGCCGCCGTCAAATGTAGCATAGGAATCTCCTGCTTGACTGCCAATAGGGAAGGCGACTTGGTAGCCGGTGTTCGGGAATATCCCTATCGTATCCGTTGCTTCCCAGGCGTAAATGATGCTGCCGTTCTCCAATACCGTGGAGGTTTTGGTTTCTGTTTCATCACGGAATTCGTCTATCAAAAACGCAATCTCCGCCAATTCTTTGCCAGGGTCTGATTCACAATCGGGTTTAGAACCTGAATCGGATTCGGTCCTGGCGCAGGAAAAAGTTGTGAGTATCAGTAGAAATGCTGACACCCTTAATAGTATGGGTATTTTCATAGCTGTTAGAATTATTAATCTTCAAATTCGTCTCCTGGGTCAATCTGTCCTCCGGGGTTTCCTCCTCCGGGAGGGGATGAGGCAATCATTCTTTCTGAGAAGAAACTGAAAACTTCTGCTTTGGGTGAGAGATAGGATTCCCTACTGTCAGAATCCTCATTAGGATTGGACTGCATAGTGTTACTAATTATGTTCCCTTACCAGACCCCTAGGTAAGTAAAAATACAACAAAAGTGTGGAGCCTTCTTTCGTTTATCTTGTGGGAGGCTGTGGAAGAACCGTAACGCAATAAACTACTGACAATACTCCACACTCGGCTTGATATGGAGTACGAGCCCCAGAACGGGGAGGACAGCATAAATCAATGCACGAGCGGAAAGAATCATCGTAATCCTGCGTTGTTGAAAACTTCCACATTTCCCACAAAGGACTAACGAAAACACTTTCGCTTTATGTCTGCCGCACGTAGGCGACATCGCAAATATAATAAAATAGACCGATAATTGCAATGAGTAAAATGGCAGTTGGGATTCATAAACGATTCCCCAACTGCTTTTGCTTGTTCTGAGTTATAAGGCTAAAACTTTGTGCTTAAGTTGTTTTTTTGCTTAAAAAATGCGTTATTTGTGTCAAACAACGTTTTGTGACTAAGTTATTTGACCGGTAACCGATTGATATGGGTGGCTATAGCTTGGAGCGAGTTCGAGTCTCGTTTTCCGCTCCAAAACAAAGCAGCAGCCTTTATGGTTGCTGCTTTGTTTTTGTACGAGACTTGAACGAAGCGACCCCAGTCCCCCGAGGGGACCGCCGCTCAGCGGCGAGGGGGTAACGTAGATTTCGCGAATTGCCCGCGCAGCGGGCTCGAGTCTCGTTTTCCGCTCCAGGAAGGCAGCCGAAAGGTTGTCTTCTTTGTTTATATGTGCTTGTTTTGCTTTTCATGATGAAAAGAATTATCTTTGTATTATGAAGCTTATTCAGCGTAATATGGCTCAAATCATTGCCTTGTGCGAAAAGTACAAGGTAAAACAGTTGAATATCTTTGGCTCGGTTTTGACCAATCGCTTCAATAAAAACAGCGATATAGATTTTACTGTCATATTTGACAAACCTGATATCGGCGACTATTTTACAAACTATTTCGATCTGAAGTTTGCGCTGGAAGACCTCCTGAAACGAGATATTGACTTGGTGGAATACGAAGCCATCCGGAATCCCTATTTCAAGGAAGAAGTGGACGAAACCCAGCAACGCATTTATGGATAATAAGATCAAGGCATACCTGGCTGATATTCTGTGCGCAATCGAACGAATTGAGTCCTTCTTTGAAGGTAAACCTCTTGTATACGAAGACTATCTTGCCGACTGGAAACTTCGTCTGGCCGTAGAACGCTGCATTGAGATTATCGGCGAAGCTATGAGCCGTATCTTGAAACTTGAGCCGGAGGTGCCTATTTCTCATGCTAAGGCTATTATTGGCACCAGAAACCGCATCATTCACGCATATGATGCTATTTCCGAAGACATCATATGGGCAATAATTGTCAACCACCTTGCCAGATTAAAAGAAGAAGTCAAGAGGGTTATGTCAACGATTGAAGACAATTGACGGTTGCCAAGGTCGGGGTCTCGAGTTCGAGTCTGACAAGACCCCAACTTTGTGGCCGTTCATGTCGGGTTCGCCAAACTTGCTTCGAAGTCTCTGAGCGGGAACAATAGCGGCCTTTTTTGTTCCCGGCGAGAAACTCGACGGACTGAAACGATGAAGGAGGACCGGGTATGATTAAGCGCGGATCCAAAATCAGGGTCGTGAAGATGGATACTGCCGGCGGAATGGACTGGCAGGCGAAACGACTTGAAGGAAAAGTCTTCACCGTGCGCTTCATAGACTCCACCGGACAGATTCACCTCGAAGAAACCGGACTTGCACTTATCTCCGGTGTCGATGAATATGAGCTTGTGAAATAACGCTATTGGAGAAAGGGCTCGTGCCCTTTTTCTTTTCGGCCAATTGACTTATCTTTACACCGATTAATCGTATTATCGGCCAGGCAGATGAATATCAAGACCTTGAAAAAAGAATCCTT
>JAEEGL017420890.1_pt1 | contig 26876 bp, 27 predicted proteins | sample 9134231 | NCBI WGS metagenome assembly JAEEGL01 (sample SAMN16246548, study PRJNA631951) | gut metagenome | biome: gut microbiome; feature: rumen; material: fiber-attached | host: Bos | place: Iran: Karaj | collected 2018-10 | reverse complement strand
ATGCCTGTGCCGCCGTGGAGAACGAGAGGCATATCGCCTACCTTTGCCTTGATAGCTTCGAGAGTTGTGAAGCTGAGGCCGGGCCAGTTCTCGGGGTATTTGCCGTGGATGTTGCCGATGCCTGCTGCGAGCATTGTTACGCCGAGGTCAGCGATCTTCTTGCACTCTTCGGGATCTGCGCACTCGCCTGCGCCTACAACGCCGTCCTCTTCGCCGCCGATAGCGCCGACTTCTGCCTCAAGGGACAGACCGAGCACATCGCAGGTGTTTACGAGAGCTGTTGTCTTTGCAAAGTTCTCCTCGAACGGCAGGTGAGAGCCGTCGAACATTATGGACGAGAAGCCTGCGTTGATGCAAGCCTTTGCGCCTTCGAATGTACCGTGGTCAAGGTGCAGAGCTACCGGAACGGTGATGCCGAGGCACTCGATCATGCCCTTTGTCATGCCTACAACGGTCTTGTAGCCGCACATATACTTGCCTGCGCCTTCGGAAACGCCGAGGATAACAGGGGACTGGAGCTCCTGAGCTGTGAGAAGGATAGCCTTTGTCCATTCAAGGTTGTTGATGTTGAACTGACCAACGGCGTACTTGCCATCGCGGGCCTTGTTTAACATATCTTTTGCCGATACTAACATACTGGGGTACTTCCTTTCAAAAATATTAATACATATATTTTAGCACACTTGTGCTTAAAATGCAAGATATTTTTACACACTTTATGAAAAAATACGGCATATATGGTTTCCTGCCGACTGTGCGGGCATACGGACAGCTTATCTGCGGCCGCGCGGTCTCGGAGGCGGAGGTGCGTAGGCATCAATATTGTCCGCCATCTGCCGCAGTGACGCGGATACACGCTCGTTCACCGGGTCTGTGCTTTTTGCTCTCACATTGGCGGACTGCATCAGCAGGAGCAGGCGTGTGTTCCCGGAACCGAATGCCCCGATGAAGTCCGTGACGTTCTCCGGGGAGATGTGATCGTCGTGGTGTGCGATCATGAACAGTACCTTGCTTATCGTGTCATCGTCCGCTTCGTAGTTCTCGAACACGTCACGGGCGAGCATCACACCGCGCTCCGAGTGGCCGTAGAAGGTCATATAGTCGCCTCTGTCAGCGGCGCAGTCGGGCTTCCCGATATCGTGGAGCAGGAGAGCCAGCCTTACCGGGTAATCCGGAAATCCGTAGCCGACTGCCTTCGCTGTGTGTTCATAGAGAGTCGTGTCGTGGTAGCGGCTCTTCTGTTCAAAATCTATCTGCGCCCGGAGGACGGGGAACACTCTGCATACGATCTCCCGGAACGCGGTGATCGCTTCACCGGCGCGTCTGCCCAGCAGTATACGGCGGAAATACCGCGATATCTCCGAGGGCAGCATCATGTCGATAAGCTCGGGATTCTCGTTGATATTGCGGAGCGTGTAAGGGCTTATCTCTGCCTCGCCGCGTGCGTATTTCTGCATCGCGATGAGTATGCACTCCGGGTTTTCGCGTATCGCTTCTATAACGAGTTTTTTTGGAGCATCCTTAGGCTTTTTCTTCAGCTTCGCCTGCTCGTATTCCGATGCCTCATATTTTTCCTCATCGATAGCCCGTAGTATTGTTTTCTCGGCGGTTATGCAGGCGAGGCCTCCGAACTGGTCGTAGATACCGGAGTCGGGGTTGTAGGCTACCGTTTCCGATGTGAACGTGCGCCGGCGCAGATCCTCATCTATGGTCTTACAGTATATGGGCTTTCCGCTGCCGTCGGTGCGGGAGCGGTACGGAGCCACCGATATGCCCATGCCGCCGTTTATGATTATGAGCTCGCCGCGTTCCACAAGATCCTCTCGCACCTTGAATCTGTCCTCGCATATCGCTATAATGCGCTCCATAGAGGCGTTGCAGGCAATATCGAAATCCATTACCCGTTCGCCCAGAACCAGCATATTTACGCAGTCCCCGACAAGGTAGCAGGTGTAGGTGTGAGCTTTCAGAAGGTCGATGACCTCCAGGACGCCCTTCGGTATATCCAGCTTTGTTATGTGATCGCCGACAGGCGATTCGTAGGTGTGACCCGCATCGCGGTCTGTCCTAACCGGCGGGGCCGGAAGTACGGGCTCTTCCGGAATGACGGGGGCTTTTTCCTCCGGCATGGGGAGAGGCTCAGGAGCGGGTTTTTCCTCCGGTTCCGGTTCGTATTCCGGCTCGGGATATTCCTCATAGTCTTCTTCAGGTTCTTCTTCGGGTTCCGGTTCGGGAGTATAGGTCTCTCCGGGTGCGTTTATCTGTTCTTCGACAGTTATCGGATCCGGAGTTATGCCGTTTTTTCTCCGGGAGTGTTTTTTTTCGGTTCCGTATTCGTTCAGTATGCTTTCCAGATAATCGTCTGCGCTGCTGTCGCCGAAATAAAGACTGCCCGAAGTTCTGTCGGCGTATTCATTGAACTTGTCGTACTCCTTGTGATCCATATAGATATCTTCTGCGGGGTAGTTGTCATAGTCCTCATAGGCGAACTCACCGTTGCGGTTATTCTTTTTATTGTCCAAAATGTCACCTCCGGTGTTGCATTTTGCGCGTGATTTGTGTATAATAGTATCATACTCCATGAAAGGAGAAGATCAATGACAGAGATACAGAATGAAAAACTTCCCGTAAAGGCGATACTTGCCGCGCTTGATACGGGAGAATACGATGTTGAGGCATCACTGGATGAGCTGGAGGAACTTGCGGAGACTGCCGAAGCCGAAGCGGTTGCGAGGGTCGTCCAGAAGCGGCCTTCCGCGGACAGCGCCACAGTGCTGGGCGAGGGCAAGATAGATGAGCTTGCGGAGCTGGCGCAGTCGCTTGAAGCTGAGCTGGTCATATTTGATACCGAGCTTACCGCAAGTGAGATACGCAACATCGAGGATATAGTGAACGTGCGCGTCATAGACCGCACGATGCTGATACTTGACATATTTGCTGCCCGTGCAGTTTCGAACGAGGGCAAGCTGCAGGTCGAACTGGCGCAGCTGAAATACCGTCTGCCGCGACTTATGGGCATAGGGCGTTCGCTTTCGAGACTGGGCGGAGGCATAGGTACCCGCGGACCCGGCGAAAAGCAGCTCGAGACCGACCGCAGGCACATACAGCGCCGCATAGAGAAGCTGGAAGACGAACTGAAAGAGCTTGAGACCCGCCGCGGAATGTCACGCGCCCGCAGGAAGAAAGACAACGTGCTCACAGCCGCGATAGTGGGCTACACCAACGCAGGCAAATCCACACTTCTGAACCGTCTCACAGATGCCGGTGTGCTTGCCGAGGACAAGCTGTTCGCAACCCTCGACCTCACCTCGCGCGCAATAGAGCTGCCGGACGGCCGTTCCGTAACGCTGATAGACACTGTAGGTCTGATAAGAAGGCTTCCGCATCATCTGGTCGAGGCATTCCGCTCGACTCTCGAAGAAGCTGCAAATGCCGACATAATACTGCATGTTTCCGACATCTCCGACCCGGAAGCGAAGGAAAAGGCCCTCACAACCCGCAGGCTCCTTGCCGAGCTGGGCTGCGGTGAGATACCTGTCATAGACATACTCAATAAATGCGACCTCGTGGATTACGAAATACCCGAGGACGACACCACGGTCAGAATATCGGCAAAGACCGGAGCAGGCACAGAACGTATGCTGGCTCTTATCGCGAAGAATCTCCCGCAAAGCTCGAAGCGCATGAAACTGCTGATACCTTACGACAAGGCGGGCTTTGCAGCCGAGATACGCGCACTGGGCAAGGTGTTCACCGAGGAATTCACGGATAACGGCACCCTGACAGATGCGCTGGTTGACATAAGGCTCATTCCGAGAGCACAGGAGTACGAAGTGAAGACGGATTAATCCGCGATGCTCGCAGCGCTGACTTCGCAGCCGCCCACCGGCCGGATCCGCAGAACGTGGCAGCTTCCGGGGCCGAACACCTTTTCGAGTTCCATTTTGAATTCCTTGAGCAGCTCAAAAGGCACGAAGGCCTGTATGGTGCCGGCGAAGCCCGCTCCGTGTACGCGGGAAGCTCCCTTTCTGCCGAGAGCGTATTCCGCTATGTTCAGTCCGACGCTCAGTCCCTGATGCAGAACGTCCTTGCTGGAATATACGTTCTGCAGATACTTGTAGGACGAGTTGCCGCTTTCGTTTATCGAATCGAGGAATGCCTGGAAGTCGCTGCGGCGCAGGGCGTTGACCAGCTTGTCAACGCGCTTGTTCTCCTCAAAGAAATGTATCGCGCGGAGCACGGCACGGTCTCCGAAATGCTCACGCAGCAGGTTTATGTTGAGTATAATGTCATGCTTGCAGAGCTGGCGAAGCGTATCGACGGAGAAGAATTCGGCTATCCCGTGCATCTCGTTGCGTATTGCCATGTATTCCTCATTTATGTCATCGGGATCGCCCTTGGTATCTATTATGCAGAGAGCGTGGCCGAAGCTGTCGAAATCCACATTGACGTGGTCGATTATGGGGCTGTCGATATCCTTGAAGTCAATGGAAACGAAGCCGCCCACGGCTGCCGCTGTCTGATCCATAAGTCCGCTGGGTTTGCCATAATAGACATTCTCCGCGAACTGCGATATCTGCGCTACCTTTATCGGATCAACAGTGCCGCTGTTGAAGAGATAGGAATATATCGTTCCGATGAGCACCTCAAATGCCGCGGACGCGGACAATCCCGAGCCTATCACCACGTTCGACGTGGTGTAAGCCCTGAATCCTCCGATCGCGAAGCCGCGCTTTCTGAATCCCGCGGTAACACCCCTCAGCAGAGCTGTGGGGGTATTTTTTTCGTTTTCGGCGATATCCAGCTCATCTATGGAGATACGGTTCTCTTCATGACCCTCCGATTTTATGACGGCATAAGGCTCGCCGGTAGGCTCGACTATCGCTATGATATCAAGATCGACGCTGGCTGCCAGCACTTTTCCGCAGTTGTGGTCGGTGTGGTTCCCGCCGACTTCGGTGCGTCCCGGCGACGAGAAGATCCGGATATTCTCCCCGTCGGAGCCGAAGTATTTCCTGTACTCCTCCACTGCTTTTCTGTAACGCTTCTTCTGCTGAACGAGGGTGTCGTCTCTGTACAGCTCCCCGATCTCCGCTATTCTTGGTTTGAATGCCATTTTTCTTAACCTCTCTTTAATTTCTGGTCATCAGTCGTATTTCTCGGAGTAGAACATATGCTCCGCCTTATGCCTGTGTGAATAGACGCTCATAACGAGCCCCGCCGCGGCGTACATCGAGATGACCGAGGTGCCTCCCGCGCTTATCAGCGGCAGGGGTATGCCGATGACCGGCATCACGCCGAGATCCATGCCGATGTTTATTACCGAATGGGAAAAGAACACCGCGAATACGCCCATACATATCAGCCGTCCGAGTGTATCCTTTGACAAAGACGCTGCGGACAGGCATCTGAGGCATATCACTGCCAGCATCAGGGCCGTCAGCAGACAGCCTATGAAGCCCAGCGTCATGCCGATATACGAGAATATGAAGTCCGTGTCGAGCTCGGGAACATAGGTATATCTGTCGCTCCCGAACAGACCGAGCCCGGTGACGCCGCCGGAACCGAGGGCTTTCTTGCCGAGGTACTGCTGCATATATATGCCGAGCATCTCCTCTTCCTGCATCTGCGTGTCCCAGAGTATCTGTATGCGCTTTATCTGATAAGGCTGCATCAGGTAGTTCCATGCGAACCATATCACTGCCGGCACCGCTACGAACGCCGCGGCAATGTACTGCCATGCAACGCCGGCCGCGAACAGCATTATCACAAAGATCGAAATGAATACCAGCGCCGAACCGTCGTCGCCCTGTTTCATTATGATGAGTACGGGTACGGCGCCGTGAATGCAGATCAGAAGCATATTCAGCGGCTCGTTGAGCCTGCTGCCGACTTTGCTCAGATGCAGCGCAAAGGTCAGTATGAACGCGATCTTCAGCAGTTCGGAGGGCTGGAACTGTATGAACCCGAGATTAAGCCAGCCGATATCGTCGGCGCCCTCAACGCCGCGTCCCAGCGGTGTGAACAGCAACAGCACGAGTATCAGGGAAACAGGCGCGTATATGAACCACAGCTTCGCGATGAATTTGTAATCTATGGCGGATATTATCATGGCGGCGGCTATACCGACGACTGCGGCTATCAGGTTTATGCGCCACTGCCGGCCCGTGACCTGCGAGCTTATGCCGCTGACATTCATGGCATACAGCAGGAATACGCTGAACACGCTCATTATCACGCACAGCGCGAGCATGGCCTTGTCGAGCTCCTTTATATAACCGGTGATATATTTTAAGACTTTTTTCATTTCGTTCTTTCTTGTTCCGATCTTCTTCTGTATTTTTTATTATATACCAAAAGAAACATATTTTCAAGGCATTTTCGCAAAAAATACAGTGCGCGTAACGCTTTTTTGCGTGCGGCATATAATGAAACGTGGGCAGCAGCCCGCAAATAAAATACAGGAGGAAAAAGCAATGGCAACCTTTACAAATCAGGCTTCGCTTTTATATAACAACACAAGAGTGGCATCGAACACCGTCACCGGCACGATAACCGAGACGCTTACAGCGGCCAAGACGGCTGTGACGCAGGCTTACACGGCCGGTGAGCCCGTTACCTATGTGCTGTCACTGGTAAACTCCGGTACCGCTGACCTTACGGGTCTCACGATAACCGATGATCTCGGTACCTACACATCCGGCGGACTCACACTTATTCCGCTGGACTATGTGAGCGGCTCCGTGACATACTATTCGGACGGCGCTCTGCAGCCCGCACCTTCGGTGACCGCGGGAGATACTCTCGTGATCCAGGGTATAACCGTTCCTGCGGGCGGAAACGCGATAGTTATATATCAGGCCGTACCGAATGAGTTCGCGCCTCCCGAAACCGGCTCGACGATCACCAATACGGCGGCAGTAACGGGGCAGGGCATAACGTCTGTGACCGCGTCCGAAACGATACCGGCGGCCAGCGTACCCGTGCTGTCGATAAACAAGGCTCTGTCGCCTGCCGAGGTGACCGGGAACTCGCCGATAACCTACAGTTTCGTTATCGGCAACACCGGCAGCGCTCCGGAAGCGGCTGCCGTCATCGAGGATACCTTCGACCCCGTTCTCTCGGATATTACCGTGTCAGTGGAAGGTGTCCCGCGTACCACCGGCGAATACACCTATGACGAGGTTACGGGCGAGTTTGCGACCGTTCAGGGTGCATTCACCGTTCCGGCGGCAGACTTTGTCCAGGATCCGCAGACCGGCGCATGGTCAACTGTTCCCGGATCCGTTACCGTAACTGTTTCCGGTACCGTTTAAGCCTGATCTGATACCGCCCGGCGGCTCCCTACAAAACAGGGAGCCGCTTTTTGTCAAAAATGAAGAAAATTTAGAAAATGTGTTGATATTTTTAAAAAACTGTGTTATAATTTGTATGTATATTATTGGAAAGTATGTCCGGAGGAGACGTTCAGAGCTATGATAAATGTTGCTATCGACGGTCCCGTAGGTGCGGGCAAAAGCAGTGTAGCACGCGAGTGTGCGCGGAGAATCGGATTCATTTATGTTGATACGGGGGCTCTTTACCGCTCCTGTGCTTTGTTCTGCCTCAGAAACGGCATTGATATTTCCCCGGACAATGAAAACGCCATAGCTGCCGCTCTTGAGGAACGCCTTGAACTGAAACTCGACCGCATCGACGGTGAACAGCACGTCTACGTCAACGGTGAGGATGTCTCGGACGATATCCGTACTCTCAAAGTCAGCAAAGCGGCAAGCGATATATCCGCCCTGCCTTCGGTCAGAAAGTACCTGCTGAGCTTACAGCGTTCGATAGCTGCAGAGAACAACGTTATAATGGACGGCAGAGACATCGGCACGGTGATACTCCCCAATGCGGATCTGAAGATATTCATTACCGCAAAGCCCGAAATACGCGCAAAACGCCGCTATGACGAGCTTGTCGCCAAGGGGCAGAACGTTACGCTCGGTGAGGTGCTGGTAGAAGTAAACCGCCGTGACTACAACGATACACACCGCAAGGAAGCTCCGCTGAAGCAGGCTGAGGATGCGATCCTCATAGACACCAGCGAACTCAGCTTTGAGGAAACTGTCAGCGGACTCACAGAACTCATAATGAGCAGATAAGATACTATCGGATAAGGAAAAACGTTATAATGTACTTATTTTTCAGAAAACTGCTCTCTATCGTCTTTCATATCAAATACAGGATAAATGTCATAGACCCCCAGAACATACCCGATCTGAAGGGAGGGTATATAATCGCCTGCAACCATCAGCGCTATGCGGACCCGCCTATGATCGCGGCGGTGATACGCGGTAAGTTCTCCTTTATGGCAAAGGACGAACTGTTCAAAAAAAATCCGTTCTTCGCGTGGCTTATCAGACGGTGCGGAGCGTTCCCCGTTTCGCGGGGTTCGGGCGACGATGCCCCCATAAGAATGTCCATCGAGGCTGTAAAAAAGAACCGCATACTTGTCATATTCCCGGAGGGAACCCGTTCAAAGGACGGTGCTCTACTCAGAATGAAGTCCGGCGTTGTGCTTATCGCCTCGCAGGCTGCGGTGCCTGTGCTGCCCGCGTGTATCAGATATGGTGAGAAGAATGTCGTTGACATAGCTTTCGGCGAAATGATACCGGCTGAGAAAGTACACATAGACGAGAACGACAGACACAGTATGAGGAATGCTGCCAAATGCATCGGAGATTCGATAGCCGGTCTCCAGAAGAAGATATATGATGCCGCAGGGCTCCCTCTGCCGACATCCGCAAAGAAACATTCCGGCGGTGAAGAAGATGAGTGAGATAACCGTCGCAAAGAGCGCAGGCTTCTGCTACGGCGTGAAGCGCGCGATAGAACTGTCACGGAAAGCCGCCGCAGAGCATGGTTCGGTATATACTCTCGGACCGCTGATACACAATAACGATGCCATCGCGGATCTTAAGAGACAGGGCGTTGTGCCGGTGGACGAACCGGAGCAGGCAAGGGGCTGTATCGTGATACGAAGCCACGGAGTCGGCAAAGCAGTGTATGACCGTATCTCGGAGCTGGGGCTCGAATGTGTGGACGCTACCTGTCCCTTCGTCGAGCGGATACACAGGATAGCCGCCGAATGCGAAGACAGCGATCTGCTGGTAGTCGGTGACAGAAATCACCCCGAGGTCATCGGAATAATGGGATGTGCCCCAGGACGTGCGGAAGCAGTAAGCAGCATCGGGGAACTGGAAGAACTTGCAAATTCGGATAAATTGTTTGGTGCAAAATCACTAAAAGTAGTTGCTCAGACGACTTTCGATATGTGCAAGTGGACAGATTTACAAAAAAATATAAAAAAACACTATACAAAAGCCGAATTTTTTGATACAATATGTAAAGCTACCGCTGAGCGACAGAATGAAGCCGCAGAGCTTGCAGAGCATTGTGGAATGATGATCGTTGTCGGCGGGGCGCACAGCAGTAACTCAAAAAAGCTCGCGGATATATGTGCCGCGAAATGTCCGACCTTTTTCTGTGAAAACGCGGAAGACCTTACGCGCAGACACAAAGCCGGCATACTGCGCCTTTTATCATCTTCAAAGGATGTTAAAATAGGAATTACAGCAGGAGCATCGACCCCTGCATATATAATTAAGGAGGTTCATAATATTATGAGCGAAATCATCAAGGATGAAGCTATGGATCCCGAGTTCATGGCTGCCCTCGATTCCATGGAAAGGGTGCGGGTATATACAGGTAATAGGGTCAAAGCTACTGTTGTTGCTGTAAATAAGACTGAAGCTGTTGTAGACATCGGTACCAAGCATTCCGGCTACATACTTGCCGAGGATCTTTCCAACGATCCCACAAAGGCACCCGAGGATGTAGTCAAGGTAGGCGATGTGATCGACTGTATCGTAAAAAAGATCAACGATGCCGAGGGCTATGTATACCTGTCCAAGAAGCAGGTCGACACCCAGCAGGGCATGGAGAAGATACTCGCTGCCAAGGAAAACAACGAGAGCGTTGAGGGTACCGTAACAAAGGTAGTCAAGGGCGGCGTGATGGTAACATCCAAGGAAGGCGCAAGCGTATTTGTACCTGCTTCGCAGTCCGGTGTTCCGAGAAACGGCAAGCTTGAGGATATCCAGGGCAAGCCCTGCAAGTTCAAGGTTATCGAAGTGAACGAAGGCAGAGGCCGTGTTGTAGGCTCGATCAAGGCTGCTGAAAGAGAAGAGACAGATGCTGTCAGAGCAAAGTTCTGGGAAGAACTTGAAGTTGGCAAGAAGTTCGTCGGCGAAGTCAAGTCTATGGAGAGCTACGGCGTATTTGTTGACCTCGGCGGTGTTGACGGTATGGTTCACCTTACCGAACTCACATGGAACAGAGTAAAGCATCCGAAAGAGGTTGTCAGCATAGGTGACAAGCTTGAGGTAACGGTAAAGAGCTACGATCCCGAGAAGAAGAGAGTATCTCTTACAGCCAAGAAGCCCGAGGACAATCCGTGGACGAAGTTCCTCAACGAATTTGCTGAAGGCGATGTAGTCAAGGTACAGATTGTTTCGATCACTCCTTTCGGTGCATTTGCGCAGATAATTCCCGCTGTTGAGGGTCTTATCCACATCTCGCAGATCGCAAGAGAGCGTGTAACGGACGTTTCCAAGGTTCTCTCCGTAGGACAGGTAGTTGATGCCAAGATCACCGAGATCGACGAAGAGAAGAACAGAGTAAGCCTTTCTATCAAGGCTCTGCTCGAGGAAGGCTCTGACGACGGAGAAGCATCCGCCGAAGAGGAATAAGCGGCCGCATCGCTGTTAAAGTAAAAAAATCTGCTCCTATTGTCATTAATAGGAGCAGTTTTTTTGTTTTTGGTTCTTGTGACTGTGCGTTCAATTCTTCTGTTACATTCGGCAAAGAATGCTTTTATGTTTTGGAGTCCGGAGCAGGCGTACTGCCTGTCGGATCTGCAAGGCGAAGCGTTTTAAGTTTAGGCCAAGCCCTTTTTAAAGGGCGTCATACTCGAGCGCGAGCGACCCTCTTCTCACTCGAGCGTGAGCGACTCTCTTCTCACTCGAGCGTGAGCGACTCTCTTCTCACTCGAGCGTGAGCGACCCTCTTCTCACTCGAGCGCAGCGACTGCTGCTGCGAGCTCTGAAATATTGTTGATACGGGCGTCGAAGCCGGCGGGGCTGCCGAAACCATAGGCGGCATGAATGAAGGGGACACCGGCTTTGCGTGCAGCTGCACCGTCCATTTCGGTATCGCCGAGGTAGAAGCACTTTTCAAGTCCGTTGCGCTGTGCGACGAGCTTTATGTTATCGCCTTTGTCGAGACCCGTTCTGCCGGCGCACTCAAAGTCTCCGAAGAGCCCGCCGAAGCCGCACTTTTCAAGAAAGATCTCTATATATCCGTCCTGACAGTTGCTTACGACTGCCAGCAGGTGATCCTTGCTCAGCTTTTCAAGGACTTCCTTCTCTCCCGGATAGATATAGGGGTTTGCTGTCTTCAGGAACTCGTTTTCTTCCCGCGAGCAGATACGCATGAGATTCAGCCTTTCTTCCGGCGGCAGCATCGGAAACATCAGGTCGCCGATCTGGTCGAGGGTCTTTCCCATGTAGCTGCGCATCTGTTCCTGTGTGAAAGTCAGACCGAGGTCTGTGTGATTTGCTATCGTGTTGTTCCATGACTCTATGACTACTCCGGAGGAATCCCAGAGCGTACCGTCAAGATCGAAAAGTATGCCTTTTTTCATAGTATTATTCCTTGTCATTTTAATGTTTTATCTCTCGTACATGAAGTCTCTTAAATCCTTATCTCCTGTACCGAATCTATATCCTATCTGCGCCGGTATGGGTGTTATTATCAGATATACCGCCATGAGTATGAGCGGAAATACCGGTGACATCTGCTGCACATCGATCATGAAGAAGGACGGCGCGAGAGCCCCCAGCACAAAATAAGAACCCAGAAGCAGTTCTCCGGTCAGCGGGAATGCTCCGAGCGCGCTCGTCAGCAGAACAGCGCATGGTATGCACATAATGCCGCCTATAGCCAGACCGAGCCATATCCAGCGGAGCTTCGGGACGGCTTCGATCTCATGTCTGCGCAGGAGCTTCGCCTGTTTCTGCCCGTCCTTCATTCCCGCGGTGAACAGCAGGGATCCGTATATAAATACCGTCAGAAGTATTGCGATATAGGGTATGAACCATTCCGACAGGAACGGTGCCAGCGATACCGTCATTATGCCGCCGAGGACATTCCCGAATACCGCAAATCCCAGCCCTTTCAGAGCCGTCAGAGCTATGCTCTCCTGTTTCATTGGCTTACCTCTTTTCCGCTGATGCCGTATATTCTGCCCTGATCGTCTATCCAGCCGGCATAATAGTCGTTCACGATGTGGTCGATCATTTCCAGAGCCTTTTTCTTTGCTGGAAGGCTGCGGGCGCTGTTATCGTCGCTTTCCGTGGCGTTGCGCACAGCGAGATAAAGATCGTCCGGGCAGGCTTCGTGATACTGGGCATTGACCGCAAAGCCGCTGTCCTTGATCTTAAGGAACACGCCGTCTATATAGTCCACATCGGGGTAGAGCGAGCCGAGATCGACGAACTGCGTCAGATCTCCGTTTGTGATCGCCTCCGCGCCGAGAGAATCGACGAGAAAGAGCTGCGCCTCACCGAACATTATCTCACTGGTGACTTTTGTGACTGCGGCAAGAGAATACTGCGGGTCGGGATTATCGCTAAGATCAACATTGTAGACATCAACGTGTATATAGCCGTTGTTGTCGTAATCCGGGCAGTAAAGCTCAAATGCCTTTTCGAGATCGCCGGTCTTGAACATTATCTCCGACGCGATCTGATGATCCTTTGTCACTACCATTACCCGCATATCGCCCTGTTCCTTCTGAAGAAGCGACACAATGAGAAATGCCGCCACTGCCGCAAAGAACAGCCCCGCGATGAGGTGCCACTTGTAGTGATAGAAGAAATTTTCGATGCGCTTTTTTCCGTGGAGCTCGTAGACGGGCTTTTCTACTTCGTGTATTTCTTCACTTTCTTCTATTAGCCCCTGCTTGAGCTTGAGCAGCTCGCGCTTGTCGTCCTGATATGACATTTCTATCTCCCTTGATTGTTTTAGCCGGCTATCCCGCCCGGTCATCATGGATATGAGGAGAGCGCGGAAATCCACCGCGCCCGGGCAAATTAAAATATCCGTGGAATTAATCGCTGTAAAATACTATTATACTATAAATAACAGAACGGGACAAGGCAAAAACGAAAATTTTCACAAATCTTTCACATTCGCGGCTGAACCAATAAAACTGTGCTTTTTCCGGAACAGTCGAAAAAAGATGTGAAAAAATTTTCCGCCACGTCTTGACAAGCGGACAAAAACCTGCTATAATTCAATAGTTGACTCTTTAAGGGTCAGCATATCCTTGCTCGCACAAGAAAGTGCGGGCCGACAGTCTAAAAGGAGGTCAATATGGCTAAAACAGGTGAAAAGTACGAGGCAGTCGTTGTATTCTCGTTAAAGAACGGGGAAGAGGCTATCAAGACTCTCGTGGCAAAGTTCTCCGACCTTATCAAGGAGCATGCCGAGCTTGTTGATGTCGATGAATGGGGCAAGAGAAAGCTCGCATACGATATCAACTACGAGTCCGATGGCTACTATGTGGTTTACCACTTTGACAGCAAGCCCGAGTTTCCCGATGAGTTTGAGCGCGTTATCAACATAACTGACGGCGTTCTCCGCTCTATGGTCGTTTTACGCAAGTAAGACAAGGGAAAAACGAGGAGAAACATCAGGCAGGGGGGAATTTGTAAATGTTCAACAGAGTAATAATGCTTGGCAGAGTTACCCAGGATCTTGAACTGAAGACTACACAGTCAGGCGTTTCGGTGCTTTCGTTCAGCATTGCCGTTGACAGACGCTTCCAGACAAAGGGCGAGGAGAAGAAGTCCGACTTTTTCAACTGCGTCGCATGGCGTCAGGAGGCAGAGTTCATTGCAAGATACTGGACAAAGGGCAGACCGATACTTGTCGAGGGTGAGCTCCAGAACAGGAGCTATGTCGATAAGAACGGCGCTACAAGATACATTACCGAGATCATAGTGGATCGTGCGACATTTACAGGTGACAAGAAACCCGAAGGAACAGGCGGAGGCTACCGCCCTGATCCCGGTTACCCCGAGCCGCCGCCGGCAAGCTCCGGCTACGGCAGCAGTTCCGCACCTTCATCGAACGGCGGCTATACGGCGGACGATTTCAAGGCTCCGCCCGCAGGTTCCGGCAAGGGTGACGGAGAAGACTATCCGTTTTAATTGAGGAGGAATATAACGATGGCTGAAAAGAAGGAAATGGGCGAGAGACCCGCACGCCCTGTAAAGCGCGGGAGAAAAAAGGTCTGCCAGTTCTGCGCTGACAGAGCCGAATTCATCGATTACAAGGACGTAGCAAAGCTCAAGAAGTGCATGACAGAGCGTTCCAAGATACTGCCCCGTCGTGTTACAGGCTGCTGCGCTTATCATCAGAGAGAGCTCACTGTTGCTATCAAGAGAGCAAGACAGATAGCTCTTATCCCTTATGTATCCGACTGATATCGTAAAAATGTCCCCGCGGTGCATCGCATCACGGGGCTTTTTCTATTCTTCGGCATCGCCGCTTTCGCCCCGTGCAAAGTCCGCGATAACGTCAATATTGTCGAAAATGAACTGCTGGGCTTCGGGGCTGTACAGGCACATCTTCACCGTGTTTCCCTCGGGAGTGTTGTAGTTGCCGAGATATATCCCGGCTGCCTCGCCCTCCGCTGTAGGATTAAGGTAGTTCCTGCCGTTTATGGTTATCTCTTTCAGAAAGCCTCTCTGATACAGCCACTCGGACACGACACTCCTTTTGAGCTTCTGCATCACATTGTCGTCGATCAGTGCGTTTATCATGCTGACCGTTTTTGACAGAGACAGGGCTTTTCTGTCCGGCTCAAGCTCCTTGCTCTGCTCGTCTGTAAGCGCAAAAGGCGCTTTGTCCTTGTTTCTGATCTTTCCGGCGCTATTTTTCTGCACCTCGCCGCCGTTGTCAATGACCTTTTTCAGCACGTCGGACACATAGAACAGGCACCGCGAGATACGCACATTATTCACTATGTCCGCATCGGGGAGTTCCTCGCCTGTGAGCGGGTTTATGCCTTTCGCCATGCTCTCGATGTAGCTCTGTGCTCTTTTCATGATGTCGAGATCGTTCATTCTGCCTTTCCTTTCCCGTTTGCCAGATCTTTAATTACCTCGCCGGCGATCAGAAGCCCCATAACCGACGGAACAAACGCCGCCGAAGCGGGTACCGGCTTGCCTGTTTCCTCGTCGAAGGCCTTCGGTTCAAGCGGTTTTTCCTTGGAATATACGACTTTCAGGCGCTTTATGCCGCGTTTCCTGCATTCTGTTCTCATAACGCGGGCAAGCGGGCATACCGAAGTCTCGTAGATGTCCGCAGTCTCAAAGCGCGACGGATCCAGCTTGTTGCCTGCGCCCATAGCCGATATCACCGGTATGCCCGCAGCGTTCGCGCACTCTATTATGGCGAGTTTTCCGCTCACCGTATCTATGGCATCGACCACATAGTCGTACTGCGAAAAATCAAATTCTTCCTTAGTTTCGGGCAGGAAGAAAACAGTGTGCTTCACGACCCGGCAAGCCGGGTTTATGTCGGCAATACGGGCCGCGGCCGCGTCGGTCTTATACAGGCCTACGGTGCTGTGCAGGGCGATGATCTGTCGGTTGATGTTCGAGGGAGCCACTTTGTCCCTGTCTATAAGATCAAGAGCGCCTACGCCGCTACGGGCGAGAGCCTCGGCAGCGTGGCCGCCGACACCGCCTATGCCGAACACCGCTACCCGGGAATGTGCGAGCCTTTCCATGGCTTCGCTGCCGAGCAGGAGCTCTGTTCTTGAGAAGATACCGTCCACAGTGCTTTCCCCCTTGCTTTTATATCTAAAATAATAATATCACAAACCGCGTTTATTGTCAAATGTTAGAAAATTTGCCAATACTATTGCAAAACGCGGAGAAATGTTATATAATAACATAAGTGTCTATTTTTTCGGAACGGAGTGGTATAAAATGGCTGACAACAAGAAAATGGTAAACGCGATAACCAATATGGACGAAGATTTCGCCCAGTGGTACACCGACATCGTAAAAAAGGCGGAACTCATCGAGTACACCAGCGTAAAGGGCTGCATGGCTATAAGGCCTTACGGCTACGCTATCTGGGAGAATATCCAGCGAATACTCGACGGTATGTTCAAGGAGACAGGGCATGAGAACGTATGTATGCCTATGTTCATTCCCGAAAGCCTGCTGGAAAAGGAAAAAGACCACGTTGAGGGCTTTGCCCCCGAATGTGCGTGGGTAACTCTCGGCGGCAGTGAGCAGCTTGAAGAAAAGCTCTGTGTACGTCCTACATCGGAGACCCTGTTCTGTGAACATTACAATCACATAGTACATTCCTACCGCGATCTGCCCAAGCTGTACAACCAGTGGGTGAACGTGGTGCGCTGGGAAAAGACCACAAGACCGTTCCTGCGTTCCAGAGAGTTCCTCTGGCAGGAGGGCCATACCATACACGCGACTGCCGAAGAGGCTGTCGAAGAGACGGAGCGTATGCTGAACGTGTACGCCACATTCTGTGAAGAATCGCTGGCTATCCCGGTAGTCAAGGGCAGAAAGACCGAAAGTGACAAGTTCGCGGGCGCTGTTGCGACCTACGCTATCGAAGCTCTTATGCACGACGGCAAGGCTTTGCAGGCAGGTACATCTCACTACTTCGGCGACGGCTTTGCAAAGGCATTCGATATCCAGTATGCAAACAAGGACAATCAGCTGACATATCCGCATCAGACGAGCTGGGGCGTTACCACCAGACTTATCGGTGCTATCATAATGACACACGGCGACGACAGCGGACTTGCACTTCCACCGGCTGTTGCTCCGATACAGGCGGTCATCATACCGATCGCTCAGCATAAGGAAGGCGTTCTTGAGAAGGCAGGCGAGCTTCTTGACAGACTGAAAAAAGCAGGTCTGCGCGTAAAGCTCGACGACAGTGAGAATTCGCCCGGTTGGAAGTTTGCGGAATACGAGATGAAGGGCGTTCCGGTAAGAATAGAGATCGGACCCAAAGATATAGAGAACGGTCAGTGCGTAATGGTGACCCGTCACAACGGCGAAAAGAGCTTCGTAAAGCTTGAAGACCTGGAGACCGAGGCTGCCGCAAAGCTGAAAGCCGTTCATGACGGCCTTTATCAGAAGGCTCTCGAGAACCGCGAAAGACGCACATACGCCTGCAAGACCCTCGATGAGATAACAAAGGCGCTCGAAGAAAAAGGCGACGGCTTCGTCAAGGCAATGTGGTGCGGCGAGGAGGCCTGCGAAGACGAGGTAAAGGCAAAGACCGGCGTAGGTTCGCGCTGCATACCCTTTGAGCAGGAACACATCTCAGATGTCTGCGTATGCTGCGGGAAGCCGGCAAAGCACCTCGTTTACTGGGGCAAGGCATATTGATGCCGGTTGTGACAGAGATATTTCAGAAAGGTTATCACAGAGAGATGAGAAAAACACGCATAATGATCGTTGCCGCAGCGCTCGCGGCTGTTATGGCACTTTCGGGCTGTCAGGAATCCAAGGTCGTTGAGACGGTTCCTCCGGAGACCACCCCTGTTACGACAGTGACCGAAGAGACCACTACCGAGGCTGTTACCTCCGAAACGACAACCACAACGACCAAAGCTACTACTACCACTACAACGACAACCACTGCGGCCGAGACCACTCCGGCGGAGACAGAGCCTGCCGTGACCACTACGGCATCCGGCACCGGCACTCCTGTGGCTGTTACAGCGGCTACTGCGGCGCAGAATCCTTCGGGAGTTTCTACGGGCGGTTCACACACACCTGCGGCTCCTGCTGCTACCACAGCTCCGCAGACTGCGGCACAGACTTATGCTACTACACTTGCCCATGTGTCCGGCTACCGCTACGGCAGCACAAAGTACGAGATCAAGCATGATTTCGAGTATATGAGAGACCTGAACAGTGATTTCGTAGGTTGGCTGAAGGTCGATGATACCCCGATAGACCTGCCCATACTTCAGGCTTCTGACAATAAGTTCTATCTCGAACACGATTTCTGGGGCAATTACGACTACACAAAGGTAGGCTGCTCCTTTGCGGACTGCCACGTTCCGATAACGGAAACGTCGCGCCCGGACAATGTCGTTATATACGGTCACAACATCAGGACCGGCGCAGGTCTCGCAAAGCTTACAAACTACTATCCTGCGAGATACGGAAGTCTCAATTTCTACATAACCCACCCGATCATCTCGTTTGAGAGTCTCGACGGCGGCAAGAGCCAGTATGTGGTATTTGCCGGAATGTTCGTGAACACTCAGACAAAACACGGTGACGTATTCAATTATTATCAGATACGCGAATTCACTTCCGAGAGTCTGTTCTACAGATATTTCGAAGCTGTATTCGACAGAAGCGTATTCTATAACCCCGATCTCGATGTGCAGTACGGAGATGATATACTTACCCTTTCGACCTGCTTCTATCCTTTCGGTGCCAATGTAGACACAAGATTCGTGGTATTTGCAAGACGTATCAGAAAGGGCGAGACATCGGTAAGTACGCTCAATGCCTATACAAACAGAAGCCCGCTCTACTTTGATTATTATTATCAGGTAAACGGCGGAAGCTGGGCAGGCCGCAAATGGCCGGAAAGCCTTATCAAGGGCTACAGCGAGTGGAAGAAGACGCATCCGTGATGCGTTCGGGTGGTCGCTGACGCTCGGGTTTAGTCGCTGACGCTCGAGCCCGGGGGAAAACTTTTGTGAACAAAAGTTTTCCCCCGGCCCCCCTTTCAAAAAACTTAAACCACTTCGTTATTAAATTAAAAAGAAATCTGCTCCTATTGTCAGTTAATAGGAGCAGTAATTTTTTTGTTATTAGTGTCTTTTCGCCGAAAAGTGATACTGCATAACGGGTAGCAAAGCGAAGCGTTTGGTCGGGGCTCAAGCGCAGATGATCAGTTTTTCAGGCTCTGGAGCGGAGCCGGTATATGGCCGCCGCGGGAAATGAACTTGGCGGGCGAGAACTTGTTGATCGACATAACAGGACCGCTTCCGAAAAGGCCGCCGAAGTCGAGCATTTCGCCTTCCCTCATACCGATCGCGGGGATAACGCGGACTGCCGTGGTCTTGCTGTTGACCATGCCGATAGCGGCTTCGTCGGCAATGATCGCGGAAAGTATCTCCGCGGGAGTGTCACCGGGTACTACGAACATATCGAGACCTACCGAGCATACGGCGGTCATGGCTTCGAGCTTTTCGAGGCAGAGGGAGCCGCGGTTCACCGCATCTATCATGCCAGCGTCTTCTGAAACAGGTATGAAAGCGCCGGACAGACCGCCAACGCGTGAAGATGCCATTACGCCGCCCTTCTTGACAGCATCGTTGAGCAGCGCGAGAGCCGCTGTCGTTCCGTAAGCACCGCAGCTTTCAAGTCCCATCTCTTCAAGAATATGAGCCACGGAATCGCCTACCGCAGGTGTGGGAGCAAGGGAAAGATCAACTATTCCGAAAGGTACGCCGAGCATCTTGCTGGCTTCGGTGCCGACGAGCTGACCCATTCTTGTTACCTTGAATGCGGTCTTTTTGATCGTGTCGGCGATCTCGTCTATCGTAGCATCGGGCATCTTCGCGATAGCCGCGCGTACTACGCCCGGGCCGCTGACACCTACGTTTATCTCGCAGTCGGGCTCTCCGACGCCATGGAAGGCGCCTGCCATGAACGGGTTATCCTCGACAGCGTTGCAGAATACAACGATCTTGGCCGCGCCGAAGCAGTGATCGGCGGCGGTGGCTTCGCTGGCCTGCTTTATTATCCTGCCCATAAGAGCCACGGCATTCATGTTGATACCCGCGCGTGTGGAACCGACATTCACCGAGGAACATACCTTGGTTGTGGAAGCAAGAGCCTCTGGTATGCTTTCGATGAGCTCCTTGTCGCCGGCAGAGAACCCCTTGTGCACCAGCGCGGAGTAGCCTCCGACATAGTTCACGCCGGTCTCGTCAGCTACCTTCTGGAGAGTCTGCGCAAATTTCACGGGGCTGCCCTTTGCGGCTGCCGCAAGCATAGCTATCGGCGTTACGGACAGACGCTTGTTGATTATCGGGATACCGTAGCGCTTTTCGATGTCCTCGCCGGTCTTTACATGGTTGCAGGCAAGGCGCATCATTTTGTCGTAGACCTTTGTACACGCCTTGTCAATATCGCTGTCGATACAGTCGAGGAGGCTGATACCCATAGTAATGGTACGGATATCGAGGTTTTCCTCCTGTATCATCTTTATCGTTTCAAGAATATCATTCGAGCTTAACACCATTTCGCCGCACCTCTCATATCCTGTGCATCGCGTTGAAGATGTCTTCGTGCATAACGTGTATCTGGAGACCCATTTCCTCGCCAGCCTTCACGAGTTTGTCGGCAAGTGCGCTGTACTCGCTTTCGCACTTCGATATATCTATCAGCATGGTCATAGCGAACAGATCCTGCATTATTGTCTGTGTCACATCCATTATGTTCGCGTTCGCTTCGGCGCAGATCGCACTTACCTTCGCGAGTATGCCTACCGTATCCTTTCCTATAACCGCCACTACAGCTCTCATTTTTTCTGTTCCTTTCAGTTGTTTTGTATTTGCAGATCGCTGCAATAAAATATATTATACTATATTTTTTCGGAAATGTAAATATTTTTCGGATAAAATTTGAAAAAATGCGGAGTGGCACGTCTCCGATATTGTTCCGGACAGCTCTGATTGCTTTTTTATTTTCTTCTCCCATTGATTTTTTCTTCTTTATATGATATAATAAATAAAATATGTGTATGGGGGCTTATGATGATACCGTTTGATCTACATACGCACTGCACACTGTCGTTTGACGGAGAGAGCAGCGCCGAGGATATGGTAACGCGCGCTGTCATGCTCGGTATAAAGTACTATGCACTGACCGACCATGTTGATCTCGGTGAGTTTCCCGACCCGGATTTTGACCTCGAAGCCACAGTATCCGGCGCCGGAGCGCAGATACCCGCGCTTCGTGAGAAGTACGCAGACAAGACAGAACTCCTGTACGGAGTCGAGCTGGGGCAGGCCGTTCAGGAGCCGGAGCTCGCGGAAAAGCTGCTGGCTGAGAATGACTACGACTTCGTGATAGGCTCTGTGCACAATATCCGCGGGCATGAAGACTTCTATTTCCTTGACTACACAAAGACGGATCCGCAGGAACTGCTCGGACGTTATTTCGATGAATTGCTGGAAACTGCCGAAGCCGGAAGATACGATGTCCTCGGGCATATCACTTATCCGCTGCGCTATATAGTCGGTGAAAACGGCATAAATATTGACATGAAGCGATATTCCGGCATAATTGATGAAATACTGCGGACAGTCATAAAGAACGGCAAGGGAATCGAAATAAACACATCGGGTCTGCGGCAGAAATACGGCAGGACGTTTCCGGATGCCGGAACGGTAAAGCGTTACAGGGAACTGGGCGGACGCATACTGACGATAGGTTCCGATGCCCACCGTACCGGCGATCTCGGGAAAGGTATAGCCGAGGGCATTGAGCTTGCCAGAAACTGCGGCTTCACCGAAATTGCCGTATATAAAGAACGAAAGCCAACATTCATAAGAATATAGAAAGGACGATTTATCATGAACAAACTTGTTGAACTTCTGAGAAAGAACGCGAGGCTCACGAATGAAGAACTTGCGGTAATGCTCGGGAAAAGTGCCGATGAGGTCGAGCGCGAAATAGAAAATCTCGAGAACGACGGCATGGTAATAGGCTACTCGGCAGTAATAAATGAGGAAGAGGTAGACCGCAACAGCGTTACCGCCTTCATCGAGATCAAGGTCTCCCCGCAGGCAGAACGCGGCTATGATGAGATAGCCACGATGCTCGCACAGTACAAGGAGGTGGACAGCGTCTACCTGATGAGCGGCTCCTTCGACCTGTCCGTGACGATACGCGGAACAAATCTCCGCGAGGTGGCTCTGTTCGTGTCCGACAAGCTGGCGCCGATAGACGGCGTGCTTTCCACGACCACGCACTTCATACTGCGCCGCTTCAAGGAAAAGGGCATCGAGTTCCCGCTTATCGAGGACGATGAAAGGAAAATGGTGGGTCCGTGATGAACTATGAAGAGATACTTTCCCGAAAAACGCAGGGGATAAAGTTTTCCGGGATACGAAAGTTTTTTGATATCGCTGCTACAATGAATGATGTAGTCAGCCTGTCGGTGGGTGAGCCGGATTTCAAGACCCCGTTCATAATCAGGAAAGAGGCTATCCGCACACTCGAAAAGGGCAAGACCGCATATACATCCAATTCCGGTCTTGAAAGCCTCCGCGCCGGAATTAGCGGCTATCTGAAGGAAACTATCGGCGTCGGGTATGATCCGAAGCATGAGATAATCGTGACAGTGGGCGGCTCCGAGGCTATCGACGCTTCTTTCCGCGCACTGCTGAACCCCGGCGATGAAGTGCTGGTCTGTGAGCCGAGCTTTGTATGCTACGACCCGCTGATAAGGCTTGCGGACGGTATTCCCGTACCGATCGAGACAAGGCAGGAGAACAGATTCAAGCTCACGCCCGAGCAGCTGCTTGAAAAAATAACGCCGAAAACAAAGGCTCTTGTTCTGCCGTACCCCAACAATCCCACAGGCGCCGTAATGCGCAGGGACGAGCTGGAGAAGATAGCGGAGGTGCTCCGCGATAAAGATATAATCGTCATTTCCGACGAGATATATTCCGAACTTACCTACGGCGGCGAAAAACACGTCTCTATTTCGGAACTCGACGGTATGCGCGAGCGCACGATTGTGATAAACGGCTTCTCAAAGGCCTTTGCCATGACCGGCTGGAGACTCGGTTTTGCTGCGGGTCCGGCCCCGATAATCACCCAGATGCTCAAAATACATCAGTACGGTATCATGAGCGCACCAACGGTCAGTCAGTACGCAGCCGTGACTGCTCTGCGGGACTGCCGCGAAGATATAGACTACATGGTCGGCGAATATGATATGAGAAGAAAGCTCATAGTCAGCGGCTTCAACGAGATGGGGCTGGAGTGCTTTGAGCCCGAGGGCGCGTTCTATGTGTTCCCGTGCATCAGGTCCACCGGGCTTACGTCGCAGGAGTTCTGTCTGCGGCTCATTGAGCAGAAGAAAGTAGCGGTAGTACCCGGCGACGCCTTCGGAGACTGCGGAGAAGGCTATATCCGTGTAAGCTATGCTTATTCGATCAATCACATACTGCTGGCACTTAAGCGTATAAAGGAATTCATCAATGAGCTTGACCGTTAAGGCCTACGCGAAGATAAATCTCTGGCTCGATATCACAGGCAGGCGCGCGGACGGTTACCATACGCTTAATACCGTGATGCGACGGGTTGACCTGTACGACGAGATAGACATAGTTCCGGCTCCCGGAGCCGGGTGCGTCATTGGCTGTGACGACCCGGCAGTGCCTCTCGACGGGCGCAACATAGCATATAAGGCGTGGAAGCTGTTCTGTGAGCTGTCCGGGCGGCAGTCCGGCGCGGAGATAATGATACATAAGCATATCCCGCTTGAAGCCGGTCTCGGCGGCTCCAGCACGGACGGTGCAGCTGTACTGCTGGGACTCAACGAACTTGCAGGCAGGCCGTTCACGGCGGAGAAGCTCGCCGAAGAGAGTGTGAAACTCGGAGCTGACGTGCCGTTCTGTGTACTCGGCGGAACAGCGGAATGTACCGGTGTTGGCGAGATAATGCGTCCGATATCCTGTGCGGATTTTGCGGCTGTTATAGTCAAACCGGATTTCTCCTGCTCCACGGCGGCGGCGTATGCGGCTTATGATAAAGCCCCGACTCCCGGGAGACCGGGCTTTGCGGATTACTGCCGCAATATCGCGGACAGCGCGGAGGCTGCTGCAAGCGGGCTTTATAACGTGTTTGAAGTGCTTTACGGCGACCCGCGTATCGAAGAGATCAGACATGAGCTTATTGCGGCGGGTGCTTCAGGTGCCTGTATGACCGGCAGCGGAAGCGCGGTGTTCGGAATATTCCCGACGCTGGCAGAGGCCGGAAATGCTCTGACAAAGATAGACCACGAAATAAAATTTGCTGTAAATGCCCTGTAAGGTATTGCAATTTAGGTAAAAATATAGTATAATAAATTTTCGGTATTTATAAGGAGGCTGTATTATGATAGTAGTTCACAATCACCTCGGAGGAATAGAGTATACTAAGGAATTCTTCTATTCGCTGATTTCCTCGACCGCCGAGAACTGCTTCGGCGTATCGGCAATGAACTCCTCAACGCCGAAAGAGCGTCTGGCAGAGCTCGTTCCCGAATTCGGCAGGTTCTTCAAAATACCCAAGGGTGTCAATGTCCGCATAAGGGACGGCAAAGTGAGCATAGCGATACACATTTCGGTGATGTACGGCGTGAACATCTCTGCCGTAGTAAGCAGCATAAAGAATAAGCTGCGTTATGCCGTTGAGGAGCAAACCCAGCTCCCGGTCGAGTCGATAGATGTGTTCATCGACGGGCTGACGGCTTGAAAGGACGGCTATGAGCAGGATTCTGATGATATATTATTCCCTGGAGGGGAATACGGAATTTGCGGCACAGACTGCCGCGGAGTACGCGGAGATCGATCTTGAACGGCTTATTCCCGCGAAAGAGCCGCCGAAAAAGGGCTTCCGCAAGTTCATGTGGGGCGGCAGCAGCGTGGTGTTCGGCGAGACCCCGGCGCTCGATCCGCTGAAATACAGCGCGGACGACTATGAGCACATAATTGTCGGGTTTCCGGTATGGGCGAGCTCGTTCCCGCCTGCAATCAATACCTACATCAAGGAGCACCCGTTCACGGGAAAGAAAGTGGACATCATAGCGTGCTCGGCGAGCGGCAGCTGCGAAAAAGCCGTGAACAAGCTGAAAGAGAAACTGCCCGGAAATGAGTTCGGCAAAGTGCTGAGCTTACAGGATCCCGCAGGGGATAAGGAAAAGTCTGCCGGACTGATTAAACAGTTCATTGCCGACATAGTTTAATAAAGGAAGTGTTGATTTGGAGATCAGCGGTAAGCTGCTCCGGGACGGTATAATCTCCGGAGCTAACAACATCATCAACAACAGGAGCCGTGTGGACGAACTGAACGTATTCCCGGTTCCTGACGGCGATACGGGCACTAATATGTCCATGACCATAAGCAACGCGCTGGCGGAGCTTACGGAAATGAGCGACGAAGTGACTGTTGCGGCTGTGGCAAAGACCGCGGCGGGGGGAATGCTGCGCGGCGCGAGAGGCAATTCCGGCGTAATTCTGTCCCTGCTGTTCAGGGGTATATCCAAAGGTCTCGCAGGGAAGAACACCGCAACCGGTGCCGAGTTTGCGAATGCCTTTTCTATGGGAGTCGCGGCAGCCTACAAGTCTGTAATGAACCCCACAGAGGGTACCGTGCTCACCGTATCGCGTGAGGCTTCCGAGGCTGCACTGAAGAAGGCTGAGGAGACTGACGATATCCTTGCGATATTCGATGCGCTCATCGCTGAAGGCGAGGCTTCGCTTGCCCGTACACCCGATCTTCTGCCCGCGCTGAAAAAAGCAGGTGTCGTTGACTCGGGCGCTATGGGTTTCCTGCTGATATTCAAGGGCCTTTACAGTGTCATAAAGGGCGACGGCATTATCGAAAATAAGGAAGCCGCCGAGGAAAAGCGCGAAATAAAGGCTGTCAGCACCAATGCCGCCGGCACTTACGAGACGGATATCAAGTACACCTACTGTACAGAATATATAATCAACAAGAAAGACGGCTGTGACGATGCCACCAAGCTGCGCGCCTATCTTGAAAGTATCGGCGACAGTGTTGTGGTAGTTGACGATGACAGCATTATAAAGGTGCACGTCCACACCGATCATCCCGGTCTTGCCTTTGAAAAGGGTCTGACGTTCGGCTATCTTACCAATATGAAGATAGAGAACATGAAGGAACAGCACAAGACTCAGGCAAAGAAAGCCAAAAACGAGTCAAAGCAGCGTCCTGTTCCGGTAAAGCCCGAAAAGGAAGTCGGATTTGTCGCAGTTGCAAGCGGCGCAGGCGTTGAGGCGCTGTTTACTGATCTCGGTGTTGACAGCATCGTCCGCGGCGGTCAGACTTCGAACCCGTCTACCGAGGACATACTCGATGCGGTGCAGGCTACTCCCGCAAAGACGGTATTTGTACTTCCGAACAATAAGAATATAATCCTTGCCGCCGAGCAGACTGTAAAGCTTGCGGACAGGAAAGTCATAGTACTCCAGACACGCTCGATACCGCAGGGCATCACGGCTATGCTGACCTACGATCCCGATCTTTCGGTGCGTGAGAACAGCGTCAATATGACTGCTGCCCTCGACAGCGTAGGCACAGGTCTTGTGACATTTGCGGTGCGTGACAGCGTAGTCGGTGACAAGAAGATCCGTCAGGGCGATATTCTCGGTATGGAGAACGGCCGTCTCAACGTCGTTGACCGCGATCTGCCCAAGGTGCTTTACAAGGTAACCAAGCATCTGCTCAAAGGCGACAGTTCGTTTGTAACGGTGATCTACGGCGCCGATGTTTCCGATGACGATGCGCAGACTGCGTTCTCTTACCTCAAAACCAAATTCGGCGACTCTATCGAGCTCTCTCTCGTAAACGGCGGCCAGCCTGTGTATTATTACATAGTCTCTGTTGAGTGAGCCGGCGCTTGCGCGCTAAAGTCGCTTACGCTCGAGTCTTGGGGAAAACTTT
>JAEEGL012755560.1_pt1 | contig 26876 bp, 25 predicted proteins | sample 9134231 | NCBI WGS metagenome assembly JAEEGL01 (sample SAMN16246548, study PRJNA631951) | gut metagenome | biome: gut microbiome; feature: rumen; material: fiber-attached | host: Bos | place: Iran: Karaj | collected 2018-10 | reverse complement strand
TGCCCTGGCGGTGGCTATGTATGTTTTATATAACATCGAAACATTTCTTGAAGATTTCTACAAAATGGACATGGTAGAGTTCCTGAAAGATATACTGTCCAAGTACTGTCTCGTTCTTGCGATCTATCTCGTGATCTCGTATTTTGTGTACAGTTACAGGTATCACAAGGCAAAACGCCATGTTAAGCAATACAACCAGCTGCTCAGGACTCTTTTGCAGATGCTCAATATTAACCGCAAAGGAAGGAAACAATAATGGAGTCATTACTGATAGTCAAACAGCAACTGACGCGATTTTATACGAGATTTGAAGCGTATATAGTTCCTACGCTCAAGTTTCTTGCGATGCTGTTTGCGCTCATTTTCATAAACAGCAGTGTCGGATTCATGTCAAAGCTCAAGAATCCCGCGATAGTTTTGATATTGTCGCTCTTGTGCTCGTTCCTTCCGACAAACGTCATAGTGCTTCTGTCGGGACTCGTGATAGTGGCTCATATGTACGCTCTTTCGCTTGAATGCGCGATCGTCGTACTGTTCATATTTATCATAATGTATGCCCTTTATTTCAGGTTCACACCGAAGGATGCGATCGCGGTGCTCCTGACTCCGGTATTGTTCGCAATGCATATCCCTTATGTTATGCCGCTTGCAATGGGCTTTGTCGGCACCCCGATCTCAGCGATCTCTGTCGGATGCGGGACGGCGGTATATTACATACTCCATTACGTGAGCGAGCACCAGGATGCTCTTTCCGGAAGCGGATCGGGCGATCTTGATATCGAAGGGATGATGGGAGGCTTCAAGACCGTTATCGACGGTATCCTCAAGAACGAGGTCATGATCGCAATGATAGTGACCTTTGCGGCAACCATCATAGTCGTTTATGTTATCAGAAAACTTAAGATCAATTATTCATGGCAGATAGCGCTTGGTGCCGGACTCATCGTTTGTTTCGTAGTCCTTCTTGTCACGAGTGCGGTACTTGATGCGGGGGTGGGTATAGGCGGAGCATTTATCAGCCTGATATTATCCGCGCTCATCGTGCTCGTTCTGCAGTTCTTTATATTCAATGTCGATTATTCCCGGGCGGAATACGTTCAGTTCGAGGATGACGAATATTACTACTATGTCAAGGCAATCCCGAAGATCACGCTTGATGCACCTTCGGTAAGGGTAAGAAGAAGGAGTGTAAGGCGGGATCAGGAGGATTTTGATGATGAGGACGAATTCTAAATGTCGGAGATCATTGAATCCATAACCTCATTTATAGAGAGATACGTAACATGGCTCTCCGTTCCGTCCATCAAGTGGACCGATATCGTTGAAGTGCTGATCATTTCCGTACTTCTGTACAGGGTGCTTGCATGGATCAAAGAGTCAAAAGCGTGGTCACTTCTCAAGGGTATAGTTTTTATCCTTGTTTTTGTCATGGTCGCGGCAATGTTTTCGATGACAACGATCCTGTGGATCGCGAAGAACATATTCGGAGTTGCTGTTACGGCCATGGTAGTAGTGTTCCAGCCGGAGCTTCGAAAAGCCCTTGAACAGCTGGGACGACGTAAAGTCCTGTCATCGCTTTTTTCCTTTGACAACAGGCTGATCGGAGAGCGTTTCTCCGATGAGACGATAAATGAGATAGCGAGAGGCTCTTTTGAAATGGGAAGGGCCAAGACGGGTGCGCTCATCGTTATAGCCCAGAATGATCCGCTGACCGATTATGAGAAAACGGGTATCATTCTTGATTCCGCGATCTCGAGCCAGCTTCTCATCAACATATTCGAGCACAATACGCCGCTTCACGACGGCGCCGTTATAGTTCAGGGAAACAGACTGGTATCCGCCACGTGTTACCTTCCGCTTTCCGAAAACATGGAGCTTTCAAAAGAACTTGGAACAAGGCATCGTGCGGGTGTCGGTATTTCCGAAGTCACCGATTCCATGACAGTCATAGTATCCGAGGAGACCGGAAGGGTTTCCGTTGCCTATGAGGGAAAACTGTCGAGAAACGTTGATATTGAGGAGCTCAAGGAAATGCTCAGAAGCATTCAGGGCAAGACATACGAAGAAAAGAAGAAGTTCCGATTATTCAGGAGAAAGGCCGAACAATGAAAGATCTTTTGACAAAAAATCTCGGCCTGAAGATAATATCCGTACTCGGAGCGTTTGTCTTATGGCTTGTGGTCGTAAATGTTGACGATCCCGTGATCAGCAAAACATATACGGGGATACCCGTGGAAGTTCTGAACGAGGAAGTTCTGGCTAAACAGGGGCGCTGCTACGAGATACTCAGCGATCCGACGATAAACGTGGTTGTTACCGCTCACAGATCGGTAATAGACGGGATGAGCAGGGATTATATAAAGGCTACGGCCGATATGAAGTCCCTCACGAGTCTTGATACGATACCGATAGAAGTCAGGAGCACAAGGTACTCCGACAGGATCGAGTCGGTCACGACAAGAGAGGCGAGCCTTAAACTCGGAATTGAGAACATTGCCGAGGTCGAGCTTCCTGTTTCCGTCGGATACGAGGGAGAGCCCGAGGAAGGCTACATTCTCGCGGGTGTTGAAAATGCGCTTTCAACCGTTACCGTGAGCGGACCCGAGTCGATAATAAAGCAGGTTAACAAGATCATGGCGGTTGCCGACATCAAAGGCATCAATCGCGATTTTACGGTCACGGAACCGCTTGCGGCATTTGACGAAAATGGAGATAAGATAGACGATGACAGGCTGATCCTTTCGAGAACGGTCACGGAGATAACTTATCTTATATATGCAACCAAGACAATACCGATATCCAGCGGCTATTCGGGCAGTCCCATGGCCGGATACGGTACGACGGGCGCTGTCGTGACAGAGCCTTCAAGTGTGGTGATCGCAGGGCGCGGCGAGAATTACGATGATATGAGCGTTATCTAGATATCCCCCGATAAGGTCAACATAGAGGGCGCGTCAAGTGAAGTGAACACGGTCGTCGATATAGCGGACTGTCTGCCTACCGGCGTGATGTTTGCGTCCAAAGAGTTTATACCTGAAGTCAAGGTCACGATCGAGATAGCCCAGAACAAGATCAAGACGATAGAAGTTCCGCTGTCAAATATAACAATGAGCAATGTACCTGACGGTTACATGGTAAACATTGTCGATATCGGACCTACACTGCCTGTTGAGATACAGGGAATAGGCGACGAGTTTGACAGATACAGCGGAGATCTGGCGATCGGCAGTATGGATGCGGCAACTCTTGTGGCAAGAAATCCCGAGCATTCGCAGGGCGAAATTCCTACGGGTGAGTGCGACGGAACTGTCCAGTTTGATTTTCCGACAGGGGTATCTCTCACGAATCCCGTCACGCTTATGGTCGTAGTCGACCGTGTTGCAGGCGGGGCCGAAAACCTTGTGGAATAATACGAAAGATGGTATAATTCTAATGTTGGGGTGTTACCCGACACGGATTGGAGGAAGTAACTCTTATGGTTAGTCAGAGGGTCGTTATTAAGAACCCTACAGGTCTGCATTTAAGACCGGCCGGAATACTGTGCAAGGAAGCGATGAAGTACAAATCGCTCATTACATTCTCGTTCCGGGAGAGCACGGCAAACGCAAAAAGCGTGCTCAGCGTGCTCGGTGCATGTGTTAAATGCGGTGATGAGATAGAATTCACATGTGAAGGCGATGATGAGTCGGAAGCTCTTGAGGCTCTGATCAACGCGGTGGACAGCGGGTTAGGTGAGTGAACTCATATAACCTGCGATCGCTTTTTCCCAGTCGGCAAAAGTATAGCTTCCCGTAAGCTTAAGCATATAGTTTTCAAGAACTGAAAAATGAGGCCTGTCTGCAGAGGCAGGGTTCATTTTTTTGTATTCTTCACTTGTTACCGGATTAACGACCGTGCTCTTTCCTGCCAGACGGAATATCTCCTTCGTAAAATCGGCCCATGAGCATGTTCCCTCGCACGTAGCGTGGAAGATACCGTAGTTTTCGGTCGGAAGAAGTGCGAATATGGCCCGTGCAAGTTCGTCTGCGCTTGTTGGTGAGCCGATCTGATCGTTTACTACGCTTATCGTATCGTGGGTCTCGGAAAGCTTCATCATCGTTTTCACGAAGTTCTTGCCGTCGCCGTAGAGCCATGCCGTTCTGAGCATGTAGAACCTGTCCGCGAACTGTCTGACAAAATCCTCTCCCGCCAGCTTGGTCCTGCCGTACATGGACTTGGGCGAAGGTGTGTCAAATTCCGTATATGGCTTGTCGGCATCTCCCGCAAACACGTAGTCAGTTGAGATATGAACGAGCCGGGCGCCGGTCTCTGCCGTTGCTATAGCGAGATTCCTCGGTCCTATCGCATTGATCCTGTAGGCACTGTCGACCTGAACCTCGCATCCGTCGACATTTGTCAGGGCCGCGCAGTTTATGACGGCGTATGGCTTGATCTCGCGACAGATCGACAGCACACTTTCAAGATCCGTTATGTTAAGGTCCCGGACGCCCTCGACACAAAAATCCGTATTTATGAGTTCGTAATCGGGTAAGTCTTTGCACAGAGCGTTTACTGCACGACCGAGCTGACCGTTACTGCCTGTCACGATGATCTTTTTCATGAGAATGTATTCCTTTCGATGATGTGGAGATTCCACGATATTGTGAATATGGTTTTACTACGACTACAAAATATAGTATACTTGCTTTTGATGGAAAATGCCATACAAAACAAAATTCTCGGCGAAAGGATCGTCTTTGCTTTCCCTGAAAAAACAGAGGCGGGATACGCGCTTGCCCTTACGGATTACCGGATCTGCAGGGTGCTGGCGCTTATTGTCGTACTTGCGGCCCTTTATGCTTTGAAGATCCTCATATTTGACAGGGATGAAAAACATGACAGGTTGCTTGATGTGCTCAAATGCGGCCTTTTGTATCTTCCCGTCATTGTCGTCGTTCTTATGATCAAACTTCCGGCGGGATTTGTCACAAGCGATGAATACTCGATATTAAACGATGCGACACATCTGATACATGATACATGGTTTAATTATCTGACAGTGTTTTATTACATTGTGTCACTCATGCTCCTGCCGTTTTCCCACGGCCCGATAATAATGAAGGCGCTGATTGAGTTTTTTGTTGTCGGATATACCGTCAGCCGGACTAAAGCGTATTTCGGGAAGAAGCCGGGGATGTTCATGTATATCCTGTTCCTTCTGTACCCGGTCATCGCATATACAACGAGCGCACACAGGCTGCCGGTATATTTTCTTATATATCTGGCGCTGTTTGTAAAACTGTTTTATGACAGGCTCGAGAACAGGGCCATAACGGCCAAAGGTGCTTTTTTCATGCTTCTTGCGGGGGCGGTGCTGACGCAGTGGAGGACCGAGGGAATATATCTGCTCGTGCTCATTCCGATACTGATGTTCATGGTCTATCCCGCGCTTCGGGGCAGGAAGCAGGCGATCATTCTGATCGTTTCGTATCTGGCGATACAGTACATCATATCGATACCGCAGAACGGCATCGGATCGGACGTTTCGGGTGCCGCCAACGACAGGATGAAGCCGTTCTATGCTTATACGATAACAAACATGTACAGAAACGGGCTGGACCTTGAGAAAAACGCCGACGATCTCGCAATCGTTGACAGATATATGCCGATCGATGCGATCAGGGCCATAAACGAACACTACGAAGACATCAATTACGAAGACGTCCTGATCCTTATGAATGAGGAGTTTGGCGGGATCAGACCGGAAGCGGGATATACTGAGTATTATGAGTTCACGCAGGCACTCAAGAGGATATTTGGGAACAATCCGGATGTCTTTGCGAAAACCCGCCTCGGAGCCTTCCGGTATGCGGCACTTCCGTATCATATAACGTTTGACGGATACGGGGTAAAAGCGTTGGCAAAGACTGCGATAAGTATCGTCAAGACCGTTTCCTATAACCTTTTCATACCGGTGATCTTTGCGGCGTTTCTGTGCATTTACTGCCTGATAAGGAGAAAATGGTACACGTTCTTTGTCTCGGGAGGTCTTATGGCGCACTGGTTCATCGTGTTCATACTGGCACCGGCATCTTACTTCAAGTACTATTTTCCGGTATATATAATGGCATATTTCTATATCATAGTTTTGCTGATACGGTATTTTTCACATGATAAAAGAGCTGTTGTCTGAACTTCATAACACTCTTCGGAGCATTGTCGGGGACGGGAGTATTTTCGTCCTACACATCGCTTCCGCTATTCTCCTTATATCCGTGTTCACAAAGACATCAAAAAGGATGAGAGGCGTGATCCTGAGCGTACCTGCTGCTGTTGCGGTGGCGGTCTCGTACGTTTTTGAAAAAGCATGTTCTCTTACCTGTAAAAATCGCATGATAAAGTATGCCGCTGCAGCCTTTGCGGCATGCCTCTGTCTTCTTGCGATCTCATCGTCGGGCAGATCGGTGTTCTCAAAAGAGCTTTGCGAGAGGGCCGAAAACGACATGCACCTGCCCGGGGACATGGAAACGGCGATGTTGGCCATACTGAAAGAGGATGATCAGCCGCGTGTTCTTGTTCCGTATAAATGGGGAGCATATTTTTCCGCGTATTCATCCCGTTTTACGGTTGTATATGATGATCCCGGCATGACCGGGTCGGACAGACAGATTCTCATGGATCAGCTTGACAGTATACGCCCGGATATGAAGAAAGTTACCGCCATAGCGCACAAACAGGGTTGCACATATGCTGTCATTCCCGACGGTATCTGGCCTGAAGTTCCGATAGACAGGTGCGGATACGAGCTGATGGTTGACTGTGACGGCTGTAATGTATACAGGGAGGTGAAGACTTCCCGGTGAAGAAAAGATTTAGATTGACGCTTACGGATATCGTGATGACGGTTGTATGTGTTATTGCTGTTGCGGCACAGGTTTACGGCATTTACGCCTTCAGATTCGAGGACGGCGAAGCGATAAGACGCGTTGCGGTAGCAACGAGGGTATTTGAAACGGGGAAAGTATCGCCCGGCGATCCGATGATGATCCTTATCGGATACATCTGCCGCATTTTCGGGATGCATCCGCTGAAGATGGTCTATACGGTACTGCCGTTGATCTTCGTGCCGCTTTACTATCTTTGTTACCTGCAGCTGATAATGACCGTTTGTGAAAGATCCCGGGCGCGTTTTACGGCGTTTGTTGCGCTTCTTTTCATCAATCTCTGGGGATACCGGTCGCAGTTGATGATACCCGTGGCGCTCCTTCTGTCATGGTTCTCTTTTCCGGTATTTGTCATACACGGACTCATACCGGCAGTGGCAACGCTGCTTATACGAAAGATAAAAGATAGACCCGAAAAGACTGAAGAGGCCGAAATCAGGGAAGAAGTTGAAACAGAAGACTATTTGGAGGAATGGGACATGAAAAAGCACAGGATAATAAATGCAAGAAATCTCGCGATAGCGCTCGGAGTACTTGCAGCGCTCCTTGCGATCACCGTTGTCATACTCAACAGGAAGATAAATACGCTCTATGATGCCACAGTCAACCTCCAGGAGGATATGAACAGAAGGTGCAGCATCCATGAGTTTATACCGCAAAGCGGTGAAACGGAAGGATATCTCATCAGGGGAGAGAACGGAGAGCTGACGTTTGTAGGCGGCGGTTCTTCGGAAAATGCCGATGAGCTTGCCACTTTCCTTCTCGCATACGGATCCGGTATTGATAAATGGTACGTATACGGAAGCGGTGAGGAGGATGCCGGAGCGATGCGCACCCTTACTTCCGACAAAGTGGTGAGCGCAGACAAAGTCTATGTCATTAACAGGGAAGAGCTGAAGGGACAGTAATGATCATCTTAAAAGCGGCACTGCTTCTTTTGGTCAATTTCATACTGTACGCCTCATTCGGAAGCTTCTTTGAGATAAGAAGGGGCAGTAAGTGGTCGCTTGCTGTAACGGTCGGGGTCGGATTTTTTGCGTATTACGCAGTGTTCGCGTTTGCCTGCCTGCCGGTGATGCTGACCTATCGGCCGCTTTCGCTTCTGACCGGGATATGGACAGCGCCGTGCATCATAGTTCCGGTGATATCGGCCGCTGTGTTCAGGAAGGAGTGGGTCGCGAAGTTTCGCCTTATCAGACAGGATATATCGGAAAACAGAGGGTATTATGCATTTGTCGCGCTGATCACGGCAGCAACGGTATTTCTTGTTATCATGTCATACAACTTCACGCTTGATGCGGCATACTATGTTGCGGGTGTGACCACAAACGTCGATACGAACATGATCAACGTCTATGATCCGTTCACGGGCGGATGGCTCGATCATTTTGAACTCAGGTATGTGTTCGCAACGTATTACGCAAATGATGCAGTTGTCTGCCAGCTTTCGCATCTTCCGGCTCTTGTTGAGACCAAGAGTGTAATGTCGGCAGTTGTCATGATAATAGTGAACATGATATATGCCCATATCACCCGGTTTTTCTTCGAAGATCGCACACGTGCACTTTTGATGTATATACTCATGGTGCTCACAAACTACCTTTTCATCAGCATTTATACGGCGTCCAACTTCCTTATGACAAGAACATATGAGGGAAAATCCGTCGTAGGGAATATTGCCGTCATACTGATCTTCGTGCTATACATGAGCATGACTCAGGACGGTGCCACGACTCATAACATCGTGAAGCTTTTCATAGTGTGCCTTGGATGCGCGACTGCGAGTTCGACCGCAAACATGGTCATTCCCGCCGAGGTCGCGGTCATCTTTATCCCTTATGCAGTTATCAAAAAACAGCTGAAGCTGATCCCGAAGGTGCTTATATGCATCATCCCCGAGATCGTGATGATGCTCGTTTATGTTCTTTACGTCAAAGGCTGGTTTGCCGTATATACGTTTCCGAGGTAGAAGATGCAGGGTGTGAACGTATTTGAAAACGGAATAGGGTACCTTCTCAAGACGCTCGGCATGTATACGTCAGGTACGGGGTTCTTTGCCATGTACCTTATCGCGATACTTTTCATCCTGATAAAAGGCGAGAAGAGAGATAAAGAGCTGTTCCTGCCCATGGCAGTCATGCTCCTTGTTACTGTTTATAACCCGCTGACCGCGATCGTTCTTGATAAGATATTTGATGTGAGCAGCGAATACTACAGGCTTTTCTGGATAGCGCCCGTCATCATACTGGTACCGTATGTTGCGACGCTTATCATGACTCGCGAGAAAAAAGGCCGGGAAAATGTTACAGCAGCCGTGCTTGCCGTCCTGATGTTCATCATTGGAGGCAACTACGTTTATGCAAACGGGTTTGATGCGGCGGAGAATATATTTAAGATACCTGATGAGCTTATAGAGATATCCGGTATCATACATGAAGATTCGGATACGGAATATGTAAAGGCGTTTTTTGAGTACGAATACAATATGGAGATCCGTCAGTACGATCCGAAGATGCTGCTCTGCGTTGACAGGGAGGACTACATATATGCGGTGAACTACTCGTACACCGAAGAAATGCTCGAGGATGAGGCAAACCCTCAAAACAGGCTGCTTGCGCTTCTGGTGCGTAACCAGGATATTTTGGCGGAAGATCTGGCGGATGCACTTGATGCGACAAACACTGCGTATGTCGTGCTTACGAAAGGTCATCCCCAGGCAGCCGTCGTAAAGAGAGCAGGCCTTAAGGAACTGTCCGAGACGGATACGCACGTTATATACAGGTATGACCTTAAGGATCCGTACGAGTATGAGCTCGTCGATTACAGTGATGCCGAGCACAGGTTCAGTTACAGGAGGCTCAAATGAGACTGACTGTTTTTACCCCGACATACAACAGAAGAGAACTGCTTACACGTGCATATGAGAGTTTAAAATCCCAGACGGTCAAGGATTTTGAATGGCTCATAGTCGATGACGGTTCGACCGACGACACTATGCGTGTTGTTGATGAGTGGATCAAAGAAGGTGTTATCACTGTCAGATACCATTATCGCGAAAACGGCGGAAAAATGCGGGCCCACAATACCGGAGCCGCTCTTTCAAAGTGCGAGCTGTTTGTCTGCCTTGACTCTGATGACGTGTTCGTACCGACAGCCGTTGAGGAGCTTCTTGCGGCGTATGACGGCGCAAAGGAAAATGGGACGGACAGCCAAAAGATAGGCGGTGTCGTGGCGCATAAAGGATGCACAAGCGAGAAGCTGCTTGGATCAAGGGATTTTCCGCCCGTAAAAACATCGACTCTGTTCGGGCTGTACCTTAACGGGTTCGAAGGAGAGACGACGCTCATGTACGAAACCGTGCTTCTGAGGCAGTTTCCTTTCCCCGAGATCGTGGGCGAAAAATATGTACCCGAGGACTATATTTATGATAAAATAGACGAGGTGTGTGTGCTCGCTGTTTTGCCGCGTGTGATAACGGTTTGCGAGATAGTGGACGGCGGGTATACGAGGGAGGCAAAAGCGCTCAAAGAGAAAAACGCAAATGCCTTTTACCTGTTTTATGAGCAGAGGGCGAGGATAACTCCGCCCGGGCTTCTGAAACTCAAATATCTCGGACGTTATGTGATATTCGCAAGACGGACGAGACGTCCTGTTTTCAGGAACAGTTCGTTAAAAAAATCGTGGATCGCGGCGGGATGCGTATATGCAGCGATCCTGCTTGTCATGAACAAGGAGTAGCATCAGTTGAACCGTAAACAGTTTCAGAAAAGAGCATACCTTTTTACGACATCGCTCGTGATACTCGCGATAGAGACCGGGATCATGTTCTATGTGTGGTTCTGGCACTACAACACAGGTATCCCGAAAGCATTCTATTTCTGGGGACATATTTTCATTGCTGTCGTATATCTTATGATGCTGTTTCTGTCTTCGGTTATGTACGGCGGACTGAAGATAGGCTCATTCAGGATGATAGAGCTGACACTTTCCCAGGGGTTTGCGACGCTGATAACGAACTTTCTGTTCTATGTGATCATATGTCTTCTGGCTTACCGTTTTCCGACGCCGGTACCGCTCATTCTCGGTATGCTCGTGCAGTGCTTTGCGATAGGAACATGGATCATACTTGCAACGCTTCTGTACAGGACACTGTTCCCGCCGATAGATGTTCTTCTCATATACGGCGGAAGCAGTCAGGACGTCATAATAGAGAAGTTCAAGACGAGAAGGCACCAGTTCACGATAACAAGATCGATGAACATTTCCGACGGTATCGATCCGGTTATCGGGGAAGTGTCAAAGCATGAAGCAGTCATGCTCTGGGATATCCCGAGCGAGTTCCAGAATAAGGTATTCAAGACGTGTTATGAAAAGGATGTTGATATTTATGTCAGCCCCAAGATAATGGATATAGTCCTCAAAGGCTCGCAGAACCTGCATCTGTTTGATACGCCGCTCCTTTACACCAAGAGTGACCCGATCGAAGGGGAGCAGAGGACTATCAAGAGAGTGTTTGATGTAGTCTTTGCCCTGATCATGGTGGTGATAACATCACCGATCATGCTCATAACCGCCATAGCGGTCAAGGCCTGTGACGGAGGAAGCGTGTTCTACCGGCAGACAAGATGCACGAGAGGCAACAGGGAATTTAGGATCATTAAGTTCAGGAGCATGATAGAACATGCGGAGGAGGACGGCAAAGCAAGGCTCGCCTCAAAACATGACGACAGGATCACACCGGTCGGACGCGTGATCAGAAAGTTGCGTATCGATGAACTGCCGCAGCTGTTTAATGTTATAAAAGGCGACATGTCATTTGTCGGGCCGCGCCCGGAGAGGCCTGAGAAGATAAAGGAATATATCGAAGAAATGCCGGAATTCTCATACAGGACGAAGGTCGTGGCGGGGATAACCGGATATGCCCAGGTTTACGGCAAATACAATACAAGACCTTACGACAAGCTAAAACTTGATCTGTTCTACATAGAAAACTTCTCGATCTGGCTGGATCTGAGGCTGCTGATACTGACGGTCAAAACACTGTTCATGATAGGCAGCAGCGAGGGAGTCGATAATGAGTGATAAAGTCAGTATAGTCGTGCCGGTATTCAATGCGAGCGGATGCATTGCCGACACGATTAACTCTTGTTTGGGGCAGGTTTACGAAAATATCGAGCTTCTGCTTGTTGACGACGGCTCGACGGACGACAGCGTAACCGTCATGGAGGGATATGTCTCCGAACGTGTCAGGATACTGAATAACTCCAACGAAAAAGGCGCGGCGGGAGCGAGAAATACCGGGATCGAAGCCGCAACGGGAAGATATATCGCATTTATTGACGCCGACGATCTGTGGGAAAAAGACAAGCTCTCAAAGCAGGTCGCTTTCATGAAGGATAAAGATGCAGCGTTTTCGTATACCGGATATGAGTTCGCCGATGAGGCCGGAAATGGTCTCGGCAAGATAGTACGCGTGCCGGAAACGATCACATACAAAGAGGCGCTTAAGAACACGACCATTTTTACGAGTACGGTCATGTTTGACACGGATAAGCTATCAAAGGATGACATCCGTATGCCGTACATAAAAAGCGAGGACACTGCCACTTGGTGGAAGGTGCTCAAAAAGACGAATGTCGCGTACGGCCTCGACGAAAGCCTCGTTCTGTACAGAAGGCTCGGCGATTCGCTGTCCTCCGACAAGGTCGAAGCAATACGCCGTATTTGGAATCTTTATCGCAGACAGGAGCATCTGAGCCTTATATACAGTATCTGGTGTTTCTGCTTCTGGGCATTTCGTGCCGTGGCAAGGAGGGTGTGAATGAGCATACAGGTCCTGCTGTCGGCAATGCATCTTGATAACGAGGATTATATTGATTCGCTGAACATACATACCGACTGTGTTGTGATAAACCAGTGCGACCGCGAGTGCGAAAGATGCGTTTCGCACGAAACAGATATAGGTAACGTAAACGTTACGTATATCGAGACAAAGGAGCGGGGGCTGTCAAAGAGCCGTAACATGGCGCTTTTGAAAGCGAGCGCCGATATATGCCTGCTGTGCGACAATGATGTCGAGTATGTCAAGGATTACGACAGCATCGTAAATGACGCCTTCGGCGCCAATCCCGATGCCGACGTTATCGTATTTTTCATAAAAAGACCTGAGAGATCCGAGCCGATATTTGACAGACCCAAAAGGATGGGATATCTGTCGACTATGAAGATTTTCTCGCCCGAGATAGCACTCAGACGAAAAAGCGTTGAAGGTCTTTACTTCAATGAGCTGTTCGGGGCCGGTGCAAAGTATTTCATGGGAGAAGAGAATATCTTCCTGTACGAATGCCTGAAGCGCGGCATGAAGATACTGTACGTGCCGAAGATGATCGCCGCGGTAAGAAGCGTTGAGTCAACGTGGTTTAAAGGCTATGACAGCAGTTTCTTCGTATCAAGGGGTGCGAATTATGCGGCAATGTCAAGGGTTTTCGCACCGCTCCTCTCATGGCAGTTCGCGCTGAGGAAAAGACCGCTGTACCGTGATACCGTCAGTACGAAAGAGGCTCTGGCAAGTATGCGAAAGGGCAGACGAGAGTATCTGTCCTATCTTAAAGGGAACGGGAACACATGAGGATATTTCTTGCGGGAGATCATTACTCCGGTACCGGACCCGCAAACGTCACAAAATATTATATCGACAATCTTCCCGCGGGAACTCTTTACCAGAAAAGAAGGAGCAAACCTGCCCGCGTCCCCGAGATACTGATCAACACGATGCGTGCAGATGTTGTTGTGTATTCGGGATACTCAAAACAGAACGTTCTTGGTCTCAAAGCCGCTAAATTACTGAAAAAACCAAGTGCCTACATAATGCACGGGTGTGTAGAGTATGAAAACGGGATCAATCTTGAGCCCGATGAGGAGATGAATCGGACCGAGAGAAAGACACTCGAGCTGGCGGATAAAGTTTTCGCTGTCAGCGAGAGATTCTGCGACTGGCTGAAGGATCATTATCCGGAATACCGGGACAAGTTCGATCACGTAAGCAACGGTATCGACACATCGCTGATGGGCGACGGTGGCGACGGGGCTCAAAGGGATGGCCACATGATCTTTTCGATCGGAGGGGGAATGCCGAGGAAGATGATCAGGTACATTTGTGACGCGGTGGCTCTGCTCAGGGAAGAATACGATCCCGAAATGTATCTTTGCGTTATAGGTGACAGGGGCGCGGATACCGATAAGATCCGGTCTTATGAATTTGTAAAGGATCTCGGTATTGTTCCCATGTCAGAGACCGTGAAGCTGTTTAAGAAAGCAGCCCTGTTCGTGCAGAACAGCTGCTTTGAGACGTTCGGGCTGGCACCGCTTGAGGCACTGATGTGCGATTGTCCGATACTGTGCACAAAAGAAGCGGGTGCGCTTGAGACTGTAAGGAATGTCTCGCCGGAGGATATGATCGATAAATACGACGATCCGTCCCGGATAGCGTCAAAGATAAAGCACCTTCTGGAAAATCCCAATGCCGAAAGACTGAAGGCGGGCATTGACACGGAGTCATATTCATGGATATCAAGAAGCAGGGTTCTGGCCTCGAAACTGTCAGAGCTTGTTTTGAAAAAATAAAAGAAGAGACAACGGTAAGAGATATTATCAATACCGTTCTTTTCGTGTGCCTTTTCACTTTCTATACTCTCACGTTTTTCGTACCGAAGTTTTACGGCTTTACCGAAAAATATGTGGGCGTGTTCGTGTTTGTCATACTGTCGCTTTTCTTTGCCGTCAATATAAACCCGGTCAAAAAGCTTAAGGAAAAAGATATCGATCTTGCGGCATTCATACTTCTTGTGCTGATCACCGGAATAAACATAATCGTTGTTAAGAGCGGATACGGCTGCTTTTTTGTTATGGCCGACTTTGCGCTTACCTGGTATCTGTCATCACAGATAAAGCTTCGCGTCTGGCAGTTCAACCTGTTCGGGGTCATGTATGTGGCAATGCTCATATACTGGTTTTTCGGTGTGTACACATGGATGTTCGCCGATTATACGTCATTTGCGATGAACACGAACACGGCAGCGACATTTACGATGTTTTCGATGCTGTGCGCATTCGTTTTCTTTGATTCCCTTTATGAAAAGCATACACCGGCGGGACTTCTGATCACGGTTGCACTCGTCAAGTGTTTTCAGATAGCGATGTACCACAGATCGCGCGGGGCGTTCATCATGCTCGGTGTATTTTTCCTGCTGCATTTCATCCTCCCGAAAAAACTGTGGAAGAAAAGATGGTTCTTTAACATGATGTGCATAATAGCGACGTTCGGGTCGCTCGCTTTTGTCGCTTTTTACATCTGGCTCGGGACAACGGGTGTCAATTTCAGGATGCCGTTCTTCTACAAGAACATATTCTCGGGGCGTGAAGCGATCTGGCTGGAGTTCTGGAACTACTTTAAACAGAAGCCGCTTACGGGTATCGGAACCAATGTGACGATCACCTCGTTCTTCGAGTTCAATGTCCATAATGCGATGTACAACATAGTCGTGATACACGGCCTTTTGGTGTTTGCACTCATGATGTTCATCATGTTCAGAAAGCTTTTTAAGATACGTGACGGTATCGGGGCAAAAAGAGCCGTGCTCTGTGCCGTGACCGCTTTGTTTGCGGTGTTCATAGAGTCATTCTTTGATGTCGATCTGATATGGACGAACTATACGGTCAATCTTCTGTTCCTGCTCCTTGCCGCGAACATGGGCAAGGACAAAGAGGAGAGTGCTGTTGAAGGATAAGAAGGAAAAAGGCAGATACCGGTATCTTGCCGGCAACATAGCGCTTTTTTCGGTCAGTAACTTTGTTTCGAAGATACTGGTCTTTCTGCTCGTACCTCTGTACACGGACGTTCTTACGACGTATGAATACGGTATTGCGGATATAATGCAGGTTACACTTCTTCTGCTCGTTCCGATGCTGACTTTCAACATGGGGGAGGCGGCGCTCAGGTTCGGGATCGAGCATGAGGATAAAAGAGGCAGTATCCTTCGGTGCGGACTGTCGTATGTAGTGCGTGCTGATGCCATTGTTGTCGGACTGTGTATCATGGCGTTTGCGTTTGTTGCACAGGAAACAAAGTGGTATGTGCTGCTGTTTGCGTTCCTTTTCATTGCGAATAACCTGTATGAATTCCTCGTCCTTTATTTTCAGGGGTGTGAAGCGGTCCCCGTCGTTGTGATCGGAAGTATCAGCTCAACCGTTGTCATGATAGGAGCCAATATATTCTTCCTTCTTTTCATGAAGATCGGACTTAACGGGTATATCTTCTCGCAGATACTGGCATATGCTTCTGCCTCGGTGATAATGCTTATCATCGGAAAAGGCGCCGGACTTGTGAAAGACCTGAAAGATGACGCCGAAATGCGTTCATCGATGCTCTCGTACGGAACGCCGCTCATCGCTTATTCGACGGGAAGCTGGGTAAACAATGCGGCGGACAGATATATAGTTCTGGCCCTTTGCGGAGCGGCGGTTAACGGTGTATACGGCGTGGCATACAAGATCCCCGCGATACTGATGGTGTTTCAGAGGATTTTCGCGCAGGCGTGGCAGATGTCGGCAACAAAGAGCTACAAAGATGAAAAGAGCGAAGAGTTCTTCACACAGATGTACAGGACATACAACTGCGTCATGGTTACCGGATGCGCTGTCCTGATCATACTCGTCAACCCGATCGCAAGATTCATGTTCAGAAAGGATTTCTACGAGGCGTGGATGTTTGTCCCGCCGCTGCTGATGTCGGTGATATTCGGTGCCCTTACGGGATTTCTCGGATCGATATGCCTGGCATATAAGGACTCAAAGTCGATGGGAATAGCGACATCGATCGGTGCGCTTGCAAACGTTGCCATGAACCTTGCGCTCATTCCGAAGTTCGGGGCAATGGGAGCCGCGGTGGCAACAGCCGTAAGTTACGCCATGATGTGTGCGTTTGCATACAGATTCGTAAAAAAATACGTTACGATCGGAAACAACATACTTGTCGATATACTGGCCTATCTCATACTTGTAGCGATATCCGTTGCCATGATAGGGCAGGTTGCGGGAAGATACATCATATGTCCCATCCTTGCGGCAGTTCTGTTCATACTGTACTGGCGTGATATCGCGGATATCATTGAAAAGATGACCGGATTGATAAAGAGCAGGTTACATGGAAAAGAATGATACCATCACAAAAAGAATGACGGCCGGAAACATTTCGCTGATCGCATCCGTAGTGGTCCTTACGCTGCTTTTGTGGAATGAATATGACTGGTACGAGGCCATCACCCCGTTCGGGACGCTCATCACGCTCGCGTTCCTGGCGGTGACGCTTTTCTGTTATGTTCCGCTAAAGGAGGCCGTAAGGGATAAGTATTTCCGGCTCGTGGCAGCAGGCTCCGTAATCGCGGGGATCAACCTGATAGTGATCGGATCCGGGAAGGGTGCATGGCTGACGGCGACAGATGTTCTGATCGTGATATATCTTTTTGACAGGATAAGGATGTCAAAGGTGTTTGTCTGGTTCATAAGCGTTTATACGGGATTTTACTTCTTCTACTGGACGTTTGACGTAAAAGGCTACTTCAAGGGATACAACACAAACTACGGAGGGCTCGTTCTCATAACCGGATTTGTGTTTGCGATAACGGCTCTTGCGTTCTTTTATGAGAGGCTGAAAGAAAACGTGAAGAACGGTGCCCGTTTCATCTTTGCGTTTACCGTATTCTGTTTCTTCTGGGGATATAACATCATCGCATGGTACAGAGCCAGATGTGCGCTCCTCGGACTCGTCGTGTTTGCGATACTGGTTCTGATCCCGCGCAAAGTGTGGAAAAACAGGGTATTCTATACGCTCCTCACTCTTTTCGGGACCGTCGGTGCGATCGCCGTATCGCTCCTCTATGTCCGGCTCGGGAAGTTTTCGGACAGTATAAGCATCAGGATCTTTTACAAAGACGTGATCTCGGGAAGGGATACGATCTGGACCGATCTGTGGGGCGCCTTTGTAAAGAGTCCGCTGACCGGGATAGGAAGCTCGTATGCGATAAATGTTGACTGGATGGGCGGGATGTTTGAAGTCCACAACGGTCTTCTTGATATCCTGATCGTCCACGGCATCGTTGTTTTTGCGATCACGCTGTTTTTGTTCATTCAGAGACTGCTTGGCCTGAGGGAAAGGGCCGGAGAGAGCAATGTCGCAAAGATCGCGATGGCGGGGGCGTTTGCCATGCTTTCGGCGTCGTTCATGGAGAACTTTTTCATAGTCCCGCCGTTCCTTTCCTGCATCCTTGTGTTAATTGCAATAGCAAGGTCGGTTTGATATAATGAACTTTTGAGAAAATCATAAATTTTACGGTAGTTTCATGTTAAAAAGCAGACAACTTGTGATCAGAAGGATCGGGCTTATGATATGCGACGCACTGTCGGTTGTGATCGCTACATATCTGGCCCTTATAGCGCGTTTTGATTTTTCTGTAAGGGAAATTCCCGACAGAGTATACGGCGAAACCGCGATAAACTTCCTTCCGTGGTCGATAATCATAACTTTAATACTGTTGTTACTGTTCCATCTGTATCAGAGCCTGTGGGAATATGCGGGAGCCCCCGAGATGTTCAGCATCTTTGCCGCGTGCTTCTGCTCTGCGGTCATTCAGATGGTGGTCGTCAATCTCGTGCTTCACTGGATATACCCGCGAAGCTGTTATGTGTTCTTAGGAGGGTTCCTGTTGGCTCTCGTTGCGATTACGAGGTTTTTCTACAGGGTGTTCAGGACGTTCATAGAAAAGCGTGTCTCAAACGCCAAGAGCGTGAACGTCATGATAATCGGTGCCGGCGATGCAGGCAATTCACTGATCCGTGAGATGCGCTCATCAAGCTATATCGAAAAGAACGCGATGTGCGTTATCGATGATGATTCATCCAAGATCGGAAACTACATCCACGGCGTCAAGGTAGTCGGCGGAAGAGATGCGATCATAGAAAATGCTGTCAAATACGACATCGATGAGATCATCATTGCCATGCCGACCGCATCAAAGAAGGTCATCAGGGAAATACTTGAGATATGCAAGCAGACAAAATGCGAACTCAAGACTCTTCCCGGAATGTACCAGCTCGTAAACGGCGAGGTCAACGTCAGCCAGCTTCGAAAGGTTGATATCGCGGACCTTCTCGGACGAGATCAGGTACAGATAGATCTTGATTCGGTAATGAGCTATGTGAAGGATAAGGTCATCCTCGTTACCGGAGGCGGCGGATCGATCGGAAGCGAGCTGTGCCGTCAGATCGCAACGCACAGACCGAAGCAGCTCATAATATTTGATATTTACGAAAACAGCGCATATGCGATACAGCAGGAACTCAAAAGGAGTTACCCCGATCTTGACCTGAAGGTTCTGATCGGAAGCGTACGTAATACGAACAGGGTCAATTCCGTATTCGAAAAGTATCATCCCGATATCGTATATCATGCGGCGGCCCACAAGCACGTTCCGCTCATGGAAGATTCGCCGAACGAGGCGATCAAGAACAATGTCATGGGTACATGGAAGCTTGCCGAGGCAGCGAGCAGATACGGCACCGGAAGATTTGTCATGATCTCGACCGACAAGGCCGTCAATCCGACGAACATCATGGGTGCGAGCAAGCGTATATGCGAGATGATCGTTCAGTCATACAATCAGCGAAGCAATACCGAGTTTGTTGCGGTGCGCTTCGGTAACGTGCTTGGGAGCAACGGATCGGTCATCCCGCTGTTCAAGAAACAGATAGAAGAAGGCGGTCCGGTCACGGTAACACATCCGAACATCATAAGGTATTTCATGACTATACCCGAAGCAGTTTCGCTTGTCCTGCAGGCCGGAGCTTATGCGAAGGGCGGCGAGATATTCGTTCTCGAGATGGGTGAGCCGGTCAGGATACTCGATCTTGCGATAAACCTCATACGTCTGTCGGGATACGTTCCCGGCGAGGACATTCAGATACAGTTCACGGGACTGCGCCCGGGAGAAAAACTGTATGAGGAGATGCTGATGGAGGAGGAAGGTCTTCAGGATACCGCAAACAGCAAGATCCATATAGGAAAGCCGATAGAGTTTGACGAAGAGGAGTTCTTCAAGGAACTTGAGATAATGAACGAACTGTCAAAGGATGAGACCGATGACATGACGATACGTAAGTGGGTCAAGAAGATCGTGCCCACATACCAGATGAGAAATCCAGATGGGACACTTCCCGTCGACAGGTCGTATGACAATAAACCTCATAAATGGGAGCCGACAAATGACTGAGAACATTTTCAAAGACAAAACACTTCTTATCACCGGAGGGACCGGATCTTTCGGGAATGCGGTGCTTAACCGTTTTCTGAAGACCGATATCAGGGAGATAAGGATATTCTCGCGTGACGAGAAGAAGCAGGATGACATGCGTCATCATTACAATGATCCGAAGATCAAATATTACATAGGTGATGTCAGGAACATCCAGAGCGTAAGGGATGCAATGCACGGGGTGGATTTCATATTCCATGCGGCTGCGCTCAAACAGGTCCCCAGCTGTGAGTTCTTCCCGATGGAGGCTGTCAGGACAAATGTCATCGGAACGGACAACGTGCTGACATGCGCGATCGAAGCGGGTGTATCCAAAGTCATCTGCCTGTCGACGGATAAGGCAGCATATCCCGTCAATGCGATGGGTACGAGTAAAGCAATGATGGAAAAGGTCTTCGTTGCCAAGTCACGTACGGTCGACCCCGACAGAACGCTCATATGCGGGACAAGATACGGAAACGTCATGTGTTCACGCGGATCCGTCATTCCGCTTTTCATCGATCAGATCAAACAGGGACTGCCGCTTACGGTCACGGAACCTACGATGACAAGATTCATCATGAGCCTCGAGGAAGCTGTCGAGCTCGTCGTATTTGCGTTCCAAAATGCCGACGCCGGAGACATCATGGTCCAGAAGGCACCGGCCTGCACAATAGAAACGCTGGCAACGGCTGTCAAGGAACTCTTTCATGCCGACAACGAAGTCAAGGTCATCGGTATCAGACACGGCGAGAAGATGTACGAGACGCTCCTTACGAACGAGGAGTGTGCAAGGGCATTCGATCTCGGTGATTTCTACAGGGTTCCTGCGGACCAGAGAGATCTTAACTACGACAAATACTTTAAAGAGGGCAGCGTTGAGCGGGCCAAACTTACCGAGTTCAATTCGAACAACACGACGATCCTTAATGTGGAGCAGGTCAAGGAAAAACTGCTGTCGATCAGCTACGTAAGGGACGAGCTTGAAGAGTGGGAGAGTAACAGGTGAACATCCTCGTAACCGGAGCTTGCGGGTTCATAGGTAAAAATCTTGTAAACCGGCTTAACTTCATGGACGGAATGACCGTATTTTCATACGATATCGGATCGACGGCCGATGAGCTGAAGGAATATGCAAAAAAAGCCGATATCGTTTATCATCTTGCGGGTATAAACCGTCCGGAAAAAGAAGAAGAGTTCATGGAAGGAAACCGTGACTTCGTAAAAACAGTCCTGGATGCGCTTGAGGATTCCGGTAACGCCAAGGCGACAATAGTTGTCTCTTCTTCGATACAGGCACAGCTTGACAACCCTTACGGCAAAAGCAAAAAGGCCGGAGAGGACCTTGTCAGACAGTTTTCCAAAGAGCACGGGGGAAGGGCCGTCATCTACAGGTTCCCGAACGTGTTCGGAAAATGGTGCCGTCCCAACTATAATTCGGTCGTTGCAACATTCTGCAATAACATAGCAAGGTCTCTTCCGATCAAAATAAATGATCCCGAAACGATACTTAATCTTGTTTATATCGATGATGTTGTCGACGAGCTCATAGCTTGCATGGACAAAAACGAGCACGTAAAGGATGGATACGGATACGTTCCCGTCGTTTACACAAAGAGGCTCGGGGACATTTCGGATCTTATATATTCATTTGCAAAAACCAGGAAGGACCTGTCGCTTCCGGATTTTTCGGACGGATTTGAGAAGAAACTGTACAGTACCTATCTCAGTTATCTGAGAGAGGACGATTTTTCATATCCGCTCCTGATGCATGAGGATCACAGAGGATCGTTCACCGAATTCTTAAAGACAGGTGACAGGGGACAGGTTTCGGTAAACATCTCGCATCCGGGGGTCGTAAAAGGAAATCACTGGCACAATACAAAGAACGAAAAGTTCCTCGTGATAAAGGGAGAGGGACTCATAAGGCTGCGCAGGGTAGGGGAAGAAAAGGTGACGGAGTACCGTGTGTCCGGTGACAAACTTGAAGTCATCGACATTCCGTGCGGCTATACGCATTCGATCCAAAATGTCGGAGACGATGATATGGCGACAGTGATGTGGGTCAATGAAATATATGATCCCGAGCACGGCGATACTTTCCACGAAGAGGTGTAGATATGTCCGAAAAACTCAAAGTCTGTACTATAGTCGGAACAAGGCCCGAGATAATAAGGCTTTCCGAAGTCATCAAATGCTGTGATAAGTATTTTGACCATATGCTCGTGCATACAGGTCAGAATTACGATTACACGCTTAACGGGATATTCTTTGAAGACCTTGAGCTGAGGCAGCCCGATCATTATCTTGATGCTGTAGGTGCCGACCTCGGTGAGACGATGGGAAACATCATCGCCAAGTCATATGCGCTCCTTGCAAAAGAGAAGCCCGATGCACTGCTTGTACTCGGGGATACGAATTCCGCGCTCTCGGCGATAAGTGCAAAGCGTCTGAAGATACCTATCTTCCACATGGAGGCGGGTAACAGATGCTGGGACTGGAACGTATCGGAGATGATCAACCGCAAGATAGTCGATCATATTTCGGATATCAACATGCCGTATACCGAGCATTCGCGCAGGTACCTTCTGTCGGAGGGAATAGACGGCAAGACGATATTCGTGACCGGTTCACCGATGAAGGAGGTGCTTCTTGCCCACGAAGACAGGATAGAGGCAAGCGACGTACTGACGAGGCTGAATCTCGAACCGAAGAAATACATTCTTCTGTCGGCACATCGTGAGGAGAACATTGATATCGAGGATAACTTCATGGCGCTCATGAATTCCGTAAACGCCGTTGCAAAGAAGTATAAGATGCCCCTCATCTATTCTACTCACCCGAGGAGCGCCAAGTTCATAGAGAAGAGGGATTTCAAATTCGATCCGCTCGTATCGAACATGAAACCTTTCGGTTTTCTTGATTACAACAAGCTTCAGAAAAACGCGTACTGTGTTATGTCGGATTCCGGTACTCTTTCGGAAGAGTCGGCAATGCTTGATTTTCCGGCGGTGCTCATACGTACGTCCACCGAGCGACCGGAGGTTCTTGACAAGGGAACGATCGTTGTCGGCGGAATAAAGAGCGAAGACATCTGTCAGGCTATCGATCTTGCGACCGCCATGTACGAAAACGGCGAGAAGGTCGTCGAGGCTGAGGATTATGCCGACGAGAACGTGTCCGTCAAGGTTGTTAAGCTCATCCAGAGCTACACGCATATCGTCAACAAAACGGTCTGGATGAAGCCGTAGACGTTTTTGGTGAACATATGAAAGTAATGTGCATGTATCTTCCCCAATATCATTCGTTTCCCGAAAATGACGATTGGTGGGGCGAAGGTTATACGGAGTGGGTGGCTGTAAAGCGCGCCCTTCCGTTGTATAAGGGGCATGATCAGCCGAAGATCCCGCTTGGAGGCAAATACTACGATCTTGATAAGGAAGCGGCCGAAACACTTAAGTGGCAGGCGGACCTTGCCAGGCGGCACGGGATATTCGGCTTTGCGATCTATCAGTATTATTTCAACGGCAAGACGCTCATGGAGAAGCCTCTTAAAACGCTCCTTGAGCATCCGGAGATAGACATTAACTACAACATCTGCTGGGCAAACGAGACGTGGACGAGAACGTGGTACGGACAGTCCGATCAGGTGCTCATCGCTCAGGAATACGGGGATGAAGCTGACTGGAGGAAGTATTTCGAGTACATGCTCCCGTTCTTTTCCGACAGCAGATACATCAAAGTAAATAACCGGCCTGTCTGGCAGATCTATAAGACGTTTGATATTCCGTGCTTTTACCGCATGAGGGCAAAGTTTGACGAATGGGCAAAGGCGGAAGGCTTTGACGGTGTGTACGTGATCTCGGGAAAAACGGCGGCCGGAGTCGAGACGAGGGAAGGACTCGTTGATGCGTATTACTATTTTGAGCCGGGTTACAGCCTGAAACATGATCTCGGATCATTCGGCACACTTTCCTATAATGCCGGAACACTCATAAGGACGATCAGGAACCGCCTTGCCGGTGCGGCAAAGTCGCCGGTCCTCGAGCGAAAGGTTTCGGGTAAGCGCATAATGAATGCCATCGCAAAGCGTGATTATGCGGACAATGAATTTCCCGGAGTGATACCCGATTGGGACAATACACCGAGGCGCGGATACAAAGGACTCGTATACAGCGGTACATCGCCGAAACTCCTGGAAGATACGTTAAGGACTCTTCGGGGGAAGCTTGACGGACGAAAAGGTGCGGACTTTGTATATGTGAACGCCTGGAACGAATGGGGCGAAGGCGCATATATCGAGCCTGATGAGGCAAGAGGGTATGCATATCTCGAGGCGATAAACGGTGCTGTGAAATGATAAGTATCATAATGATAGTTTATGACGTGGAACAATACGTCGAACAGAGCATAAAGAGCGTTCTTGCCCAGACATATGAGGATCTTGAGATCATCGTCGTTTGCGGCCGGGGTAAAGACAGATCGGAAGAGATATGTAAACAATATGCGGATTCCGACAGCAGGATAAAGCTGATCGTATGCCCCGCAAACGGGATAGCCGATGCGAGAAACCGCGGTATGGCTGAGGTTACGGGCGACTATCTCGGGTTCGTTGATTCCGATGATTTCATCGAGCCGCGTATGTTTGAGAGCATGCTTGATAACATCAAAAAATATGAAGCCGACATAGCGGTCTGCGGAAGGTATTATGAGTACGTAAACATGACGCTCTCGGATCAGGCAAAAGAGCCCTCAGTCTACAATGCATCCGAAGCGGTGGCGGTAACACTCGGTCATGACGGTTTTTTCCTTCACTGCTGGGATAAATTGTTTTCACGAAAGATATTCGAAGGACTGAAGTTTCGGACCGATATCACGGTAGAGGACAGGATAGTCGTTGACAGACTGCTGTCAAAGGCCGACAGGATCGTTTATGATCCGACTCCGATGTATCATTTCCGGGAGAGGAGCGGCAGCAACTCAAAACGCAGCGGGATGATCAGAAACAATATTGAGGCCGATATCCTGCTGGAGGATTTTATCGGAAAAGAGCACCCGGAGCTTGCGAATGAGCTCGGATATTTCATGCTCTATGAGTATGTGACGGCCGTACAGAACCTTCTTGCGGCAGGTGCGGATCCCGAAGGCGACCTGAAAAAATACACGGAAAAAGTAAGAGAACTTGTAAAGGTCAAAAATCCGCTCGTAACAAGGAGCCTTAAGATAAAAGCGAAAATGGCACTTCATATGCCTGCGGTGTTAAAAGCATATACCGTCAGCCGGCAGGGAAGTGTCGCAACACAAATGGAAAGATATCCGTAATGCTTAAAGAGACGATATTCAAAAACAAAAGAATACTCATGATATGCCGCGAGACATACTGCAAGCCGCTCTGGTTCCTGGCACAGCACCTGAAAGCGGACAATGATGTCGCGGCCTTTTTCATTATGTCGAGCGAGTGCAGCTATACGAAAACGTACTACAACGAGCACACGTATTACGAGTTCAAAAAGCTCGTTCCCGACATAAAGCTTTATGATGTCAGGGACATCTGTGAAGAGTTCATCGAAGGCATGAAGAAAAGCGATACGCCGTATGACCTTGATTATCTTACGATGATCGATAAGGAATATTCGCATTACAAGAATCTCAACATGCAGCTCATGAGCTCGCAGATGAACACGAGACACTATCACTGGCGCATGTACTGGAAAGTCACGACATACGCCGAGAACCTGTACTGGCTCGAACTCAACTATAAGAAGATCATAGGTCTTCTGGAGGAATTTAAGCCCGATGTCATACTTGACATGGACAATGCCGAGCTGCAGAGGACGATACTGTGCGAGGTCTGTTACAAAAAGAAGATCCCCTGCATGACGATCGAATATTCCAAACTCGGCTATTACAAGTACCCGAGTTTCCAGAACGCATTCGGGATAGATCCGTATTTCGTGCATCTGTTCAATGAGATAAAATCCCATCCCGACAGTGCGATCAAAGAGAGTATCGAGTATGTGGAAAACTACAGGCGCGAGACTTCGATCATGAACAAGGAGTTCGCGGGTTCTGTGACGTCCAAGTATGAGAGGGATTCGCTTATCTGGATAGCGCGTGTGATGCACGGAAAACTTGAGTATTTCTACGATATGGACATCAGGAAGAAGAACCTGAAACTCAAGAAAAAGAGCCCGATGCTGTATGCACCGTCGCTTCCGTACATCAGGTATTATCTTGAGGAGGAACTCAAGAAGAGATATCTGTACGGCAAGAACAAGTATTTCGAGAATCCGGTCGAGGGAGAGGACTACGTCCTTATGCCGCTTCATCTGATCCCGGAATCATCGGTGTTCGTCAAGGCGTCATACTACGTTGACGAGCTCAACCTTATAGAACAGGTATCAAAGGCCCTTCCTATCGGGTGGAAGCTGTATGTCAAGGAACATCAGGCGATGCTCGGAGAGAGAGGCTTTGAGTTCTACAGGAAAGTCAAGGAGATCCACAACGTCCGCCTTGTACAGATCAATTACTATAAGGACCCGAAGCCGTGGATCGTCAATTCGAAGGGTGTCATCACGATCACCGGAACGGCCGCGTATGAGGCGGCACT
>JAEEGL013593053.1_pt1 | contig 26877 bp, 20 predicted proteins | sample 9134231 | NCBI WGS metagenome assembly JAEEGL01 (sample SAMN16246548, study PRJNA631951) | gut metagenome | biome: gut microbiome; feature: rumen; material: fiber-attached | host: Bos | place: Iran: Karaj | collected 2018-10 | reverse complement strand
TAACGATAGTTTTCCATCACAAAAGAGTCCTTGGTGTGTATCTCACCCCAGGCGTAATAGTCGCCGAACTCTTCGGGGGCTTCGGCACCCACGTTGCACGAGGCCCAGAGCAGGCCGCTGGGCAGGCCCAGGTCGACCCATGCGTCGTCGCTCGGATCGTCGCCACCGGGGTTGTCACCACCTTCCACTTTGGTGAACCAGCCTTTGAAGCTGACCTGCTGGTCGGTGCCGGGGATGACAGAACCGCTCATGACCATCTCGGTCGCGGTGATTGACTCGACGGTGAAGGTGTAGGAGTTAGAGCCGTTTGGCGGGGTGACGACCACGTTCATGCCGCTGAGGGTGTAGTGGAACACATCGTTCGGGTCGTCCAGATAGCCTGAGCCGTCGGCATTCATGGTGATGCGCATCTCTACGGTCATGTCCTCGTCGTTCACCATGATGTGGGACGACTGCCAGGTGCCCGTCACCTGCTCGATGGTCAGACCGTTGTTGTCGTCGTTGCCGTTGTTGCCGCCGGGGTTATCCGCATCGGGATCGCAGGCGACGAAGGGCAGCATCAGTGCCATTGTGCAGAGGAATCTCAAAAATGTTTTCATAATGGTTCTATTAAAAAGGTTAAACTTTATTGTCTATTGCAATCTCCTGGCATCGTCGCCGACGGCGACGGGCTGGCAGTCGACGCCGCTTGCGGCCTGCTGGCCGGGAAAGGGGAATGAACCTGTACTAGATACGTTTCAACTCTGTCTGGACTACCTCGCCTGTTCCCCAATGGAGAACACCCCACGTCATCTCCTGCTCCGTCAGTTTCCTGACAAATGCCATCATAGGCATAACAGGGTATTCGAGGTGGGCCTCGGATATTACCAATGTGTCGTGCATCATCTCCCAGTTCAGTTCAATTCTGTTGGTTGAGTCGTTGGGATATTGCGCCATAAACAATCCAGTATGGTCTTCCTGGAAGGTGTATGTCACAATATTGTTCACATAATCATTTCCTTGCTCATCGGAGATTACTTGCCACTTGCCGACGATGGAGGGATCGTCGTGGCAGGCGGTGAACAACAGCGCCATTGCACAGAGAGCAAGCAGTATTCTTTTCATAATAACTATATTTAAGGGTTACCTTATTCTTCTGGCGCCGTCGCCGATGGCGACGGGGATGGGCTGGCAGTCGACGCCGAAGCGGGCGCGGTAGGTGCGCTGCACCTCGTCGAGGAAACGGTCATACAGCTCGGCGCGCACCAGGTTGAGGGTGCATCCACCGAAGCCGCCACCCATCAGGCGGGCCCCGCTGACGCCCATGCGGCGGGCTTCGTCGACGAGGAAGTCGAGTTCGGGACAGCTTACCTCGTAGTCGCGGCTGAGACCTTCGTGGGTGAGGTACATCTGGCGGCCGACGGTCTCGTAGTCGCCTTTGCCGAGGGCGTCGCATACGGCCAGCACACGGTCCACCTCGCCCAGCACATAGCGGGCGCGACGGTAGTCCTCATCGCTGAGCTGCGGGCGCAAGGTTTCCAGTTTTTCCCAACTGCAGTCGCGCAATGTCTCGACGCCTGCCAAAGCGGCAACGCGCTCGCACGAGGCGCGCCGCTCGTTGTAGGGCGAACCCACGAGTTCATGCTTTACGCAGCTGTTAATCAATAGGAGTCGGTAATCTTTGGGTTGCCAAGGGTAGTACTCGAATTGGCCGTTGCGGCAGTCGAGGCGTATCAGCGAACCGGCACGGCCGTGCATGGAGGCGAATTGGTCCATGATGCCGCACTTCACGCCCACATACTTGTGCTCGGTGGCCTGGCCGATACGGGCCAATGCCATTCGGTCGAGGTGGCCGCCGAAGAGGGTGCAGAGGGCGAAGGCGAAACAGCTTTCGAGGGCGGCGCTGGAGCTCATGCCGGCGCCTAGCGGCACGTCGCCGCCGTAGACAGCGTCGAAGCCCTGCACCGCCACGCCGGCGGCCATCAGCTCGCGCACCACGCCGTAGACGTAGCGGAAATTGACATCGGAGGGTCCCTCGCTGTCGTTCACGTCAAAGGTGCATCTGCGCTGTAAGTCGGCGGCAAAGAGGTTCACCGTCGCTCCTTGGTTGGGGTGGATGACGGCGGTGATGCCTTGGGTGACGGCGCCAGGGAAGACGAAACCGCCGTTGTAGTCGGTGTGCTCGCCGATGAGGTTGATGCGTCCGGGGGCGAAAAATACAAAACCTTCGCCACCGAAGTGGTGAACGAAGGCTTGTTGGAGGGTGTCCGTGTCAATCATATGCTGAACATGTAGATGGTAGTGCTGTGGAAGGGCTGTCCAGGGTGCAGGTAGCCTGTTGACTCGGGCCAGCGGTGGTTGGGCGAGTCGGGATACTGCTGTGTCTCGAGGCAGACGGCGCTGCGACGGGGATAGCTCATGCCCCCTTTGCCTTGGACGTCGTCGAGGAAGTTGCCGGTGTAGAGCTGCAGACCCGGGGCGTCGGTGTAGACCTCCATGCGGATGCCTGTGACGGGGCTGGCCAGTGTCGCCGAGGGGTGGTCGAGCGTGGGGCGGTTGAGGACGTAGTTGTGGTCGTAGCCGTGGCCGATTTGCATTTGGGGATGATGGCTTTCTATGTCCTGACCGATGGTCTTGGCTTGGCGAAAGTCGAAGGGACTTCTGTCGACAGGGCGGTGCTCTTTGAGCGGTATCATTGTGTCGTTGACTGGCGAGTAGCGGTCGGCGTCGATGGTCAGCAGGTGGTTGTGGATGGAAGACGAGAGGTCTCCGTTCAGGTTGAAGTAGCTGTGGTTGGTCATGTTGATGACCGTGAGTTGGTCGGTCTCGGCGTGGTAGTCGACGCGCAGGGCACCGTCGTCCGAGAGGGTGTATACCACGCGCACCTGCACGGTGCCGGGGAATCCCTGGTCGCCGTCGGGGCTCACCATGGTCAATTCAAGGCGGGTGTCGGTGGCGGAGACTACATCGTAGACTGTATACTGCCATCCACGGGGACCGCCGTGCAAGCAATTGGGGCCGTTGTTGCGGGGCAACTGTATGATGTCCCAGTCGAGGGCGATGCGTCCGTTGGCCAGCCGGTTGGCGTAGCGGCCGATGACGGCGCCGAAGTCGCTGAGGTGATTCTCGGGCAGATAGTCGTCGGGGCGGTCAAAGCCCTGCACCACGTCGGTGCCGTTTACGAGCAGGCGCATCACACGGGCGCCTAAATTGGTGATATCGGCCCGCACACGGCCGGCCTGCAGGGTGTATACTTCGAGCGCTTTCATGGCGTACTAACGTTGGCGGGGGAAATCGGGGTGGGCCTTGAGGAAGGACTGATAGTCCTTTATGAGGGCTGTGTACATCTCCTGACGCGAGTATACGTTGTAGTTGGGGTGGTACTGCTTGACCGCCACCACACCGGCCGACGGGGAGAACCAGATGTGGTCGTTGTACTGCTCGAGGTCGGTGTAGACATGCTCGGCAAGGAAGCGCACCATGACGCCCTGGCCGCCGACGCACAGGATGATGTCGGCGTCGTAGAGTTCGATTTGCTCCTTCAGCAGGTCGGCATAGTCGCGCAGGTATTTCTGCATCACCATGTTGCTGGTCGCTTTGATGTCGGGCTGCTTCTTGCAATTGATACGTGCGATGGGCGCATTCTCGTAGAAGCCCTGCAGGCGAGTCTGGTTGTCGGCCTTGCTGTAGGCCATCACCTTGCGGTCGGGGATATTCATCAAGCCATAGACCCATAGCTCGAGGTTGGGGAAGAAGCGTTGTGCCGTACGACAGGTGAGGCGCGGCGACGGCACACGGCCGCTCTCGCCACGGATATCCCATCCGTCGTCTTCGTTGAGTTCCTTTGTCATCACCAGCATGCGCAGGCTGGCGTCGGTCCACTGCAGTTCCTCGTCGGCGGGCTTGCAAATCTGGTTGAAGCCGTCGAACCACATGTCGCCTCGGTACAACAGACCGTCTTTGGTTATTTCGTCGCTCTCGTGGAGCTTTCTGGCGCGCTCGGCCCAGCGGATGAAGAGTTGCTCTTCTTTCTTGTGGTACTTCATGGCGAAAGTGGGATTGATTTGTCGGTGCAAAATTACTAATTAAAAAGAATTTTTGCAATAGGGGGTGTCATATTTAACTATAATTAACCTAATCCACCCTACCTGCTGTCAACGGGCGATGCAGAAAGTGGCAACGCTGAGGCGCAGGTCGGGGACGGCGAGCAGGGCGTCGGTGCAGGCCGAAAGGGTGGCACCGGTGGTGAGCACATCGTCAACCAACAGCACATGTCGACCTGCCAGCTGGTCGGGATGGCGCAGCCGGAAGGCACCTTCGACGTTGGCGGCGCGAGAGGCACTGGATTGGAGGCTTTGTTGGCGTGTGTAGCGGTGGCGTACGACGGCGGAGGTGTTCACCTCGCGCGGCATCACTTCGGCGATGCCACGGCAGAGGAGTTCGCTCTGGTTGTAGCCTCGCTGCAGCCGTCGCCACCAGTGGAGCGGCACGGGTACCAGCAGGTCGATGTCGTCGAAGTGTCCGCTGTGGAGCAGTTCCAGTCCCATCTGGCGTCCCATCATCAGGCAAAGTTCACTGTTGCCGTGAAACTTCATGGCGTGGACAACTTTTTGGACGGTATTCCCTTTGCGGAAGCGGAAGAGTGACAAGGCTGCCTGGAACGGCAACAGGCCTGCCAGCAGCTGCTCGGCAGAGACGGTCTCGTGCGATTCGTTGAGCGAGGCTATGCAGTCAATACAGAGGTGGCGTTCTCCGTTGACCAGCACCTTCCCGCAAGCGGCGCACGTGGTGGGGAAGAGGGCTTGGAAGATGGCGGCCAGCGGGCTCATGGCAGAAAGAGGCAGCTGTCGCCGTAGCTGAGGAAGCGGAAGCCGTGGTCGAGGGCGTAGCGGTAGCAGTCGCGCCACTGGTCGCCGATGAGGGCTGATACGAGCAGCAGAAGAGTGCTCTTAGGCTGGTGGAAGTTGGTTACAAGCCCGTCGATGACGTGGTAGCGGTAGCCGGGGGCTATCATCAGTTGCGTCTCGCCGTCGAGGTGGTCGGTGCCGTGGCGTTCCATCCATCGCAGGATGTTCCGATAGGCATCGGCATAGTCTATGCAGCGGGCGTCAGTTGTGTAGGGATCCCACTGGTTGATGTGCATCATTGGCAGGTCGGGGTTGGCGGCCAGTTTGACGCCGAACCAGTAGAGGCTTTCCAGCGTGCGGACCGACGTGGTGCCGACGGCAATCAGTGGTCGGCCAGCATGGGCGATAAGGTGCCGTAGGTTGTCGGCTGTGATATGCACAGGCTCCACATGCATCTCATGCTCGCCGATGGTGGGGGTGGAGACGGGCTTGAAGGTGCCGGCGCCGACGTGCAGGGTGACATATTCGGTCGAGAACCCCTGTTGCCGTAGGCGCTCAAGCAGCTCGGGGGTGAAATGCAGGCCGGCCGTGGGAGCAGCCACGGAGCCGTCGTGGTGGGCGTAGACGGTCTGGTAGCGGGTGGCATCGTCGGCCTCAGCCTCGCGGCCCAGGTAGGGCGGCAGGGGGATGACGCCGGCAGCCTCGATCACTTCGGAGAAGGACATGCCGCCCGTCCAACTGAAGTCCACTACCCACGCATTGCCCACCGCCTCGCGGCGGGTGGCAGTGAGGATGAACGTCTCGTTCGACACCGTCCACTCTCCGCTCAAGGGCCCCTCTTTCCACTTCTTATTGTTGCCGATGAAGCAGGTCCATGTGCAGTGCTCACGCTGTGCGAAGGCCTCGGTGACGTCCATGCCGTTTGGCTCCAGACAGAAGATCTCGATTACCGCACCAGTCTCCTTGCGGAAGAGCAGGCGGGCGTGGATGACGCGGGTGTCGTTGAAGACTAGCAGAGCGTCTTTCGGCAGGAGTGAGGGTAGGTCGTAAAAATGATGTTCGCTGAGGTTGTCGCCCTTCAGGCACAGTAACTTCGAGTGGTCGCGCTGGGGCAGGGGGTAGCGGGCAATGCGCTCGTCGGGCAAGGGGTAGTCGTAGTCCTCGATGCGGAGGGCTTGCAGGTCACTGAGCATGTTTCTTTTGCGTTATAGCCGAGAGGATGATGTACCACAGGATGATGACCGAGATGGCTATCCAGTCGCGCAGCAGGGCGATGATGACGGCACAGACGATGAGGAAGATATACTGCACATTGTTGGTCTTCCACGTGAGGTCCTTGAAGTTGAACTTCAGCGAGAAGAGCGGCAACTCGGAGACCATCAGCACGTTGAGCACGAGGCTCAGCGCCACAATGGCCACCACCGACCACTGACCGTCGACCATTAAGCACTGGCTCAGCGCCAATCCCACCCACACCAGCGCCTGGCTGGGGACGGGTAGGCCGAGAAAGGAGTGGCTTTGCCGTGTGTCGAGGTTGAACTTGGCCAGACGGTAGGCGGCGAAGAGGGGTATGAGCAGAAAGACAATGCCGAGCCACGGAATGCCCATGTCGACCATCGGATGATAGGTGAGGCGGAAGAGGATGGCAGCAGGTGCCACGCCGCTGGTCACCACGTCGGCCAGCGAGTCGAGTTCCTTGCCCATGGGCGAGGCTACACCCAGCAGACGGGCCGTCAGGCCGTCGAAGAAGTCGAACAGGATGCCTATGCAGATGAGCAATGCCGCCTGCGTGGGGTAGTGCAATGCAAGGGCCGCAAAAACAGACAACACTCCGCAAGCCAGGTTGCAGAGTGTTATCAGGTTGGGTATTTGTCGCTTAATCATTGTACAACTTCACGATGAGCTTGAAGTCGGGGTCGTCCCAATATTCGCTGAACTCCACGTCGACAATGGCTTTGCGCTTGTACTCGTAGTCGTCGTCGATCGAGGCCTTGAGGTTTTTCAGACAGTTGGTCTTGTCGCCCAGACGAGCATAGCAGACGGCGCGCAGGTAGTTGACATCCTTGTTCTGGTCGAGGCAGCAGTCGAGCGTGCGGATGGCAGTGCCGGTCTCGTCGCTCATCAGCTGGGAGAAGGCCAGGTTGTAGGTGCAAGGATTGGCCTTGAGGGTCTTCTGTGCATCGCTGTAGTTGCCGCGCTTGAGGTTTAGGATGGGCAGGTTGGCGTCGGCATCGGTGCTTCCCTGACGCTTGGCCTCCTCGAAGTAGTGTTTGGCGAGGGTGTAGTCTTTGCGACCCAGGTAGAGCAAGCCGGTGTTGTTCAGCACGTCGGGGTTGTGGGGGTTGAGGTCGCGGGCCACCTTCAGGTAGCGGTCGGCCTCGTCGTAGTCACCCAGGTAGAAGGCAATGGCGCCGGCGTTGTTCCAGGCAGCCCATTCCTGAGGGTGGTTCTCGGTGGCCCACTTGTAGTACTTCATCTTGGTGTCGTAGTTGTAGTTGATGTAGGCGGTGTACATCAGTTCGTCGAAGCTCAGCTTGGCAGGATTGATCTGGGCTTGCTTGGCCAGTTCGGCATCGGTCTTGCGGGCTTCGCTGTAGTAGAGCGCTATCTGTGCGCGGCGCAGGTTGGGGAATATCTCGTCGTTTAACTCACTGTAGACTTCGGCCATGTTGCGGATCATCTGCTCGCGCTTGATGAGGTTCTGCTGGGTCTCCACGATGTTGACGATGGCGTGCTTGTCTTGTATCTCGGAGCCTTCGACCATCACGACGAAGTGCACCCAGTCCTCGCCCGAGGCGCGGGTGGTGATAATCATTTGTTTGCGCTGCTCGAACTTGTAGTATTCCACATCTTTGGCTTTGGCGCGGCGGGCCATGATGGTCAGCACCTCGTCGAGGATGCGGTTGAGCTGGGCTGTAGCCACGTCGGCGCGGTTCTTCGATACGCCCACATTGGCGGTCTCTTCCCCTTCAGGGGAGGCCCAGCCGGTGATGCTGATTTGTTTGGGCAGGCCCTGCTCCAGCATGATGCGTTTCAGGTGTTGAAGCTGACCTTGCGCGTCAAACTTCGTGTTCATCTCGAAGTTCCAATCCAAATCCGACGTGCCTCCGTTGAAGTAGATGTCGGCGGTCTCCACGATGCCCTGTGTCTTGTTGTAGTTGATTGGCGAGATGGAGATATTGCCCTTGATGTCGACCCACGACGAGGTGTTGTTCACGCCGTCGGACAGCATCACTGTGTTGAACTCCACACCCTTGCTGTCGCGGATTACATCCTCCGACACGCGGGCGTCTTCGTTGGTGCGGGCCGACTTGTATCCTACCGGTGTCAGTGTCACGCGGCCGGTTTCCATGCCGGGCTTGAAATCGAACATGTCGCTGTAGGTGAACCGGCCTCCGTTGGCATAGTTGATGGTCGTACCGTCGCCGTCGACGTTCTCGCCCTTCAGGGTCAGCGGCTCCAGCGGTATCGAGCCACCTTCCCAGTAGAACACCGGCTGGATGAAGACGGCACAGTTCTTGTCGAAATACTTCTCCGGCACCGAGCCGGTGAACTTCACCACCACCTTCTCGTCCATGGTTTCCACGGGGCTGGGGGTGGCGGCATAGCGCACGCGCGAGCTCGTTGTCTTCATTTTTTTCAGCCCGTTGCAGCCCGTAAGCAGCACTCCGACGAGCAGAAATACCCAAAGTGACTTTCTCATTTTATATCTTTTTTCTTCGTTTATATACATCATTAACAGCCACATACAGCAGGGTGGCACCTGCCGGGGCGGCCTTGTTTCAATCTGCAAATATACGTTATTTTTTTGACATGGCAAGTTTTTTTGCAGCCACCCGCCGCAAATTCTCTCGGGACAGCTGTGGGAACGGCCGAGAGGGTAGGCAATGGCGAAGGGGCGTCAGCGGGGCCGTCTGGGACAGAAGGTGCGGACGTCACAATGCTTGCAGGAGTCTTTTTTTGTGGCAGGGAGGAAGGGAATGTCGGGGGTCATCAGTTCGTGGCAGCGGTCGAGGAGCATGGTGCGGAAGTCGGCTAGCAGGAGCGGAGTGATGTCGGTGGTGCCGTCCCAAGAGGCCAGCCTCACGTCGGATTGGAGGTGGCGCAGGGGGTAGATGGCCACCTGCAAGGGGCCGTTGGATGGTTCTGGACAGGCATTGCGGTCTTCGGAGAAGAGCAGGGCGTAGCACATCAGCTGGAACCACTTGCCAGGGACGACCACTTCGCCGTTGCGGTTGGGCGCGCTGCTATAGGATATCTCTTTGTCGTCCAGATGTCCCGTCTTGTAGTCAATGATGCGCAGCTGGCCGTCGAAACGGTCGATGCGGTCTGCTTTGCCTTTGAGGTAGATGCCCTCGTCAAGGGCGATGGGACCGAGGGTTTTCTCGAGTCCCACGATTTCGATAGTGTGACCTTTCTCGAGCAGGTCTATCTCTTTCTGTAGCAGGCGGCGCAACTGTGCCTCGGCCACGGAGTGGAGGTAGTGGTTGCGTCCTTCGGCGGCCCGGCCGTGGAGGAAGAGGTGTCCGAATTTGCGCTGCATGTATTGTGGCAGCTCGTCGAGGGCACGCCTCAGGCCGTCGGCGTCGACGAGACGGTGGCTGCCGGGTTGACCGTCGTTGTTGTAGGGGGTATAGATGTCGTGCAGCACATCGTGGATGGCGGTGCCGAGCTGCGAGGCATCGAGGTCTTCCTCGAGGGCATCGTCGCTACTGATGCCGAGCACGCGGGTGTAGTAGTAGCGCAGTGGGCACTCGAGGTAGTCGTCGAAGACGGTAGGGGAGAATCCTTTCTTGGCCAGTTCGACGAGGCACTGCATGACGGCAGTGTCCTTCACGCCTGCTGTGGGGTCGGCCGGGGCGCTGTGGGGAGGCTCGTTGTTGTTGACCACCATGTGGTGCACCTCGATGCCGAAGCGGGGCGCCAGTTCGTGTTCCACTTGCCGGATAAAGCGGCTGGGCTCACCTTTGCCCATGGCTTCGCTCTCGGAACTGTAGACAAGATACACCTCTTCGGCGCGGAGCAGAAGATGGTAGAAGTTGTAGGCGTAGACCGAGTCTTTCTCTTGGTAGGTGGGGAGCCCGAACTGCCGTTTGAGCTCGAAGGGTACCAGCGAGGAGGTGCTGCGTGAAGCAGGCAGTACTCCTTCGCCCACCGAGAGAAGTATGACACGACGGAAGTCGAGATTGCGGGTTTCAAGCATGCCCATCATCTGCAGCCCCGAGAGGGGTTCGCCAATGAGGGGTATTTGGTGGCGTTGGGCGATGCGGAGATATATCTTCTCCAGCGTAGCGAGATTGCTGATATAGCCGTAGGTCTGCTGCAGCTCGCCGAGGAAGTCCAGCACTTCGACCAGGCTGCCCGCTGCCTGCAACTCCTTCTTGTTGGAGTCAAACAACTTGGCGTCAACGAGGACGGCAACCAACTGGCGCATCATGGCCAGCCAGCCCTCGACGCTGAGGGGCTGGTCGGTGAAGATGCCGCCCAGCTTGTCGTTGCCAAGGAAAGCGAGAATATCATGTCCCGTGCAACGGATGATGCTGCCTTCGCGGAGGAAACGCACCGTACGTCGCCGCAGGTCTTTTATGCCCAGCAGGCGGCCAATGTGGTAGTCGGCAAGTACGGCAAGGATGTCGCTGTGGTAGTAACCACGGTGGTCGGCGCCGCGCCAGAGGGCCAGAAGGCGGCTGGCCAGCAGGTGCATGCCGGTGTCGCAGAAGGCGAAGCCCATGGATATGTTGACGGAGTAGTTGCCTTCCGGCAGGGCGCTGAGACAGGGTAGCATGAGACTCTCGTCGGCCAGCACCACGGCGGTGCTCTCCTGCTCGCGTTCGGCTAGCCACTCGGGATGGCTGTCCAGCAAGTGGCCTGCCAGCTTGCACTGCAGCGCGTTCTCGGGGCACTCGACGATGGTGATGTGGCGCTTGCCCTGGGCGAAGAGTGATGGACCGGCGGGCACCGTCTCGGGAAACTCGGCGGCGTGCTTGCGCAGGAAGTGGCCTGCCTCTTGCTCGGGCTGCAGGAAGTAGGTGTCGCCGTCGGTGAGCAGGTGTCCCACACCGCGGCGCACATATTCGCCGATAATGCGGCGTTCGCATTCGCTCAGGGCGTTGAATCCCACAAAGTATATGGCATCCCAGGGGCAGTTGTCGGCTAGGGTGTCGATGTGCTCCGCCACGTGGCGGTAGGCCATGCCGCTATAGGCTTTCCCGTTGTCCAGCAGACGCTTGTGCAACCGGTGGTAGTATTCGTAGAGCGAGCGGTAGAAGTGCAGGTAGTCGCGCTGGAAGGGCGTTAGGTCGGTTCCTTCGATGTCCCACTCGCCGATGGCCTTGAGGTCGTGCAGGTTTCCGAAGAGGTCGCGGGCGTCGACACAATATTGGTCTAGCTCGGAGAAGTCGCCCATCATCAGGTCGCCGAAGGAAATGAATTCGTCGAAGGTCTTGTATTTGCGGTTCTCACCTTCGAGTTCCACGTGGATGCTGTAGAGCTCGAAAAGGAGGAATTCGTTGGGCACAATCTTGAGGCCGCCGAGGTCGGCCACCAGGTCGTCGATGGCCATAGTGTGCGGAAGGAACATGGTGCGCCCCAGCGCGGCAAACTGGCGTTGGAAGAAACGCAGCGACCGGCGGTTGTTGAACACCACCAGCACGCGGTCGGTGTCGTGTGGATGGCTGTCGGCGATGCGGCGTGCTACTTGTCTGAGGAAACTGTCCATTGCTGCTGTGCTTTTTCAAGAGTGTCGGGCTTCCCCACGTCGGTCCAGTGTTTCTCGTCGCCGGAATGCAGGTAGGTGCCGATGCGGTATCCCTCCCGGCTCAGGCGGATGTATTCATCTATTATCTCGTAGGGGTGGTCGTCCTCGGGTAGCAGGGAGAAAAGCTCCGGACTGAGCACCGAGATGCCGCTGAATGCGAGGTTCACCAGATTCCTTGTGTCCGTTGCAGGCGGAAGGCTCTCGGCGCGGTCGACCAGTCGGCCGTCGGTGTCGAAGGCCAGAAGGCGTTTTGTGTCGCGTTTGCTGACGCACAGTGTCACCAGATTGCCCTCCTCGCGGTGTTTCCGCTCCACGTCGCACAAGTCGATGTCGGAGAGGATGTCCACATTGTGCACCAGTATATCCTCATTTCCGGAGAAGAGAGGGGCGGCATGCCGTAGGGCACCACCTGTGCCGAGTAGCAGTGCACGTTCGTCACTGATGCTCACGGTAGCCTGCCATTGGTTTTGCCGGATGGTGTCGACAATCATGTCGGCAAAATGGTGTACATTGACGACAATGTGTGTGACACCAATCTCCTCCATCCGGTGAATGGTGCGTTCGAGCAGCGTGACACCGCCCACCGACACCAGCGCTTTCGGCTGGTTGACGGTCAGGGATTTCAGGCGTTTCCCCAATCCTGCAGCAAGTATTAATCCTTCCATGTTTTGATAACGTTCTTCGGCACCGCTTATTGTCCAACGGTACACATTTTTCCGGCCAGCGAAAAAAAAGGATGCCGCATCGCAAGGGACTTGTCAGCCGGATTGCACGCCGCCCGTAGGAGGGAGGGCGTAATCGTGTAGTTGACACTCTGTTAAAAGACGAATGAAAACGCCACACAATAAACTTTCCCCTTTTGAGTTATTTGGGCATATATTTCAATGGAATGAAGAAGATAAAAATCATAGGCCTGGTCGGTTTGGTCGGCCTGATGGGGCTGTCCGGCTTCGTACAGGCTCAGTCGGACGACCGTGGTTTCGAGATTGCCAAGAATTTGGAGATTTTCTCCAATGTATATAAGCAGCTCAACCTTAACTATGTTGACGACGTAGACCCTGGTAAGACCATCAAGGTGGCCATCGACGCCATGCTCTCGTCGCTCGACCCCTACACTAACTACTTCCCCGAAAGCCAGATGGAGGATGTGAAGCTGCAGTTGCTGGGACAATACGGCGGTGTTGGTGCTCTCATCATGCAGCGTGGCGACTCCATCTTCGTCAGCGAACCCTACCGCGGCCTCCCTGCCGACGAGGCGGGTCTCAAGGCCGGCGACCGCATCGTGGCCGTCGACGGGCAGAGCACCCACGGCAAGACCACTGCCGATGTCAGTTCCGCCATGCGCGGACAGGCTGGCACCGACGTGGTGCTCACCCTCGAGCGCGAGGGCAAGCAGTTCGACCGTACCCTCACCCGTCGCGAAATCCACCTGCCTAACGTGCCCTATTATGGCATGGTGGGACCCGACCATGACTTCGGCTACATCAAACTCGACGAGTTCACCACCGACGCCGCCAAGCATGTCCGCGAGGCTTTCGTCGAATTGAAGAAGAACAATCCCGCTATGCGCGGTGTCGTCCTGGACCTGCGTGGCAATGGCGGCGGATTGATGAACGAAGCCGTCGACATCGTCAACATCTGGGTCCCGCGTGGCACCTTGGTCGTCGAAACCAAAGGCAAGGTGGCCTCCAAGAATATTAAGAGTTACACCCGTCTGGCCCCTGAGGATACCGAGATTCCTCTGGCTGTGCTCATCGACGGTGCCTCGGCCTCGGCCAGCGAAATCGTCAGTGGCAGTCTCCAGGATCTCGACCGTGCCGTCGTCGTCGGACAGCGCAGCTACGGCAAAGGCCTTGTGCAGAACATCCTGCCCATGCCCTACAATAGCCAGATGAAGGTCACCGTATCAAAATATTATATCCCCTCCGGCCGCTGCATCCAGGCCATCGACTACAGCCACCGTGACGACCAGGGCCGCGCCCTCAAGGTGCCCGATTCGCTCAAGACCGCCTTCAAGACCAAGAGCGGCCGCACCGTCTATGACGGCTTCGGCATCGAGCCCGACATTGACGTTGAGCCGGAATACATGTCTAACATCGCCGTCGCATTGACGCAGAAGTTCCTCATCTTCGACTATGCCACGCAGTATTACCGCACCCACAAGGAGATTGCCCCGGCTGCTGACTTCGAAGTGAGCGATGCGCTCTACGATGACTTCTGCCGTTACCTGCGTGAGAAGAAACTTACTTACTCCACCGTCACCGAACGCGTCATCAAGGACCTCCGCGAAGTGGCCGGGCAGGAGAAATACGACTCCGCTATCGAGCAGCAACTCAAGGCTATGGAGGCCGCCCTCGAACGCGAGAAGGAAGGTGACTTGCAGAAGCATCGCAGTGAAATCAGCGACATGCTCAAGGCCGAGATTCTCGTCCGCTACTATTACGATCAGGGCCGCATCGAAGGTGTCCTCAAGAGCGACCCCGTCCTGCGGAGGGCCCTGGAGGAGTTGAAGGTTAATGATTGAAGGGTGCTCAACCGTAATTCCGTATTAACGCGCTAACGCATTCCCCTATCAAAGCAATAGTTCATAGACGCATCTACGTGGTGCTGCTCACCCTGCTGGGAGGCTGCATGGTCACTTCGGTGTGGGCTTCCAACCTGATGTGGGTGCTGCTGGGCGTCAATTGGCTTTTCGAAGGCCGTTGGCGCGAGAAGTGGCAGATGGCTCGCCAAAGCCGACTGCTGCAAGCCTTCGTGGCGCTCTATCTGCTCTACCTCGTCGGCATGCTGTGGACCGACAACATCGCCCACGGTTGGACTATCCTTCAGGTCAAGCTGCCTCTGCTGGTGGTGCCACTGGTGGTGCTCACCAGCCGCCCCCTCGTCGGACGGGCCCGCCGTCTGGTCCTCGCAGGCTATGCCGCCACGGTGCTCGTCGTCAGTGTCATCGCTACCGTGCGCCTCGTCACCATCCCCGACCTGCCCTACCGCGACGCCGTGCCCTACATTTCCCACATCCGCTTTGCTCTCAACTGCTGTATGGTGGTCTACCTGCTGTTGCTGGGAAATCCAGGACGGCTGATAAGGTTGCGATTGCTGGGGAAAGTGGTTTGCGTCCTCCTCGTCCTCTGGTTGCTTGTATTCTTGGCGCTCATCCACTCCTACACCGCTTTCGCCATCCTTGCCGTAGTGTCCCTTGTGTTGCTACTGGCTCGCTACCGCCGCTGGCCTCTCATCGCGCTGTGGCTTCTGTTGGCCGGTGTGACGGCTTTCCTCGTGGGACGTGAGGCCAAAGCATACTACCGCCTTGTTCCCCAGGCCACCGAGCCATTGTCCGCCTACACCGCCGGAGGCCGTCCCTACGACCACTACCGCGACGGTATCGTCGAGAACGGGAACTACATCAATAACTACCTCTGTCCTGATGAGATGCGTGCCGAGTGGCAGCGCCGGAGCGCCGTGCCTTACGACAGCGTCGGCGACGACGGCTATTCCCTCCAGCCCACCCTTGTGCGCTACCTCAACGCCCTCGGACTTACCAAGGACAGCGTGGGCGTCCACAGTCTTACCGACGCCCAGGTGGCCGACATCGAGCGTGGCGTGGCCAATCCTGTCTACCTCAGTCACAATCCCTTGCGCAAGATGGTCTATGTGATGCTTTTCGAGCGTGAGTACTACGTCCACACCCATGCTGTCCGCGGCTTCACCATGCTGCAGCGGTTCGAACTCTGGCGCGCCACTTTCCAGGTTATCGCCGACCATCGTTGGATTGGCGCCGGCACTGGCGACGTCGATGCCGAGCTCCATACTCGCCTCCGCGCCATGCAGTCGTCTCTGGCCGACACCCAGAAGCGCTCCCACAACCAGTATCTCTCGCTCCTCGCCGCCTTCGGTGTGCTGGGCTTCTCATTCCTCCTCTTCATGTTCCTCCGCCCACTTTCAGCTTCCCGCACTCCGCTTTCCGCTTTCCTCCTCGCATGGCTTCTCACCGTCCTCATCAGTTTCCTCACCGAGGACACCCTCGACACCCTCGCCGGTATCCTCTTCTGTACCTATTTCCTGGCATTTAGATCACCATCATGTACCAATACCATACCCTCAGCAACGGAATCCGAATAATACTCTCCCACACCCCTTCGCGGGTGGTCTACTCGGGCGTTTACATCAACGTGGGTAGCCGCGACGAAGCGAGTGCCGACGAAGGCATGGCCCACTTCATCGAGCATTCCCTCTTCAAAGGCACCACCCACCGTCGCGCCCACCACATACTGAACCGTATCGACGGTGTCGGAGGCGAACTCAACGCCTTCACCACCAAGGAAGAAACCGCCCTCTATGCCTCCTCGCTGGTCGAGCATCTGCCCCGGTGCCTCGAGCTCTTCGCCGACATTCTCTTTCACTCTACCTTCCCCGACGCTGAAATCGAGAAGGAGAAAGACGTCGTTCTTGAAGAAATCAACTCCTACAGCGACTCGCCCGCCGAACTTATCTACGACCAGTTCGAGGAGCTGGCCTACGAAGGTCACCCCTTGGCGCACAACATCCTGGGTTCGAAGCGCAACGTGAAGCACTTCACCCCTGACCGTTTGCGCTGTCATCTGCAGCAGCGTTACACCCCGTCGCGTATGGTCGTCACTGTGGCCGGCGACGTGCACTTCGACCGCTTGGTGCGGCTATGCGAACGTTACTTTGGACCCTATGCCGACCGCCCCGCTACCGTCGACCGCTCGGTCAAGCCGCAGTTCCACACCTTCGAGCGCCACATCAACCGCCACACCCATCAGGCCCATCTCCTCCTCGGATGCGAGGCCCCCGACGTTTACCACCGAGACAAGACCGCCTTCACCCTGCTGAACAACATCCTTGGCGGCCCCGCGATGAACTCGCGCCTCAATGTAGCCATCCGCGAACGCTACGGTTTTTGCTACACCATTGAATCCCAGTATGTCCCATTCTCCGACACGGGTCTCTTCTACCTATATGCCGGCGTCGACCTCGGCGCCCAGCAGCGGGTTGTCGAGCTTGTCCGTCGTGAACTGCAGCTCATGGCCGACACCCCGCTCTCCGACCGGCAGCTGCGTCATGCCCAACGCCAGTTTATCGGTCAGATGGCAATCAACAACGACCTTGGCCTCAACGAGATGCAGAGCATCGGCAAGGCTTTCCTCAACTTCGACCATGTCGACACCCTCGAGGAGATGAACGCTGACATTATGAATGTCACCGCCGCCGACCTGCAGCGGGTGGCTCGGGAGCGCTTCCGCCCCGACCTCTTCTCCACCCTCGTCTACGGCAACTGACCCCTCCGACGGCAGGGTTCGGAAATTAGGTCGTGTGCGATATAATTCACATTTCATAACACTTCCGAGATCTGCGATTCCACCCCAGTGAACGCCTTCCCGTTTTCCTCCGTCGGCTCCGTCTAAAGGCCTGTTTTGCCTCCAAATACATTATTTGAGAGTCTTAATCGGTTAGTATTCAGTGTTTGTGCAGGGTTCCCTCCGTATTTCCTCCGTGTTTCCTCCGTAACACCTCCGAGGTTGGTCCGACTGAACTCCGTCTTTTGTCGGACAATGGTCGGGGAGGGTGCGGTGTTGCCGCGGGCTGTCTGAGGAGAGGGGGAAAGGGTGTTTTGTGGATAGGTCGTGCGCGACTTAACTGCTCGTCCGCGGAAATGTTTTTCGCATGTATGGAAAAAAATGTGTAACTTTGCACCCCAATTAATAGTTACTTTAATTAAGCTAGAAATCTTTTCTGAAGAATGCTCCTCACCGACTATCCGTGGTACTTCGTTCTCATCTGCCTGATGGCGGGGATGGTCTATGCTGCGGTGCTTTACTTTGTTGGCCACAACCCCTTCGGACGCGTCTGGCGCTGGGTGCTGGCGGCACTGCGGTGTTTGACGGTGAGCGCCATCGCTTTCCTGCTGCTGGCACCGATGTCGCGCCAGACGGTCGACGAGCGGCAGAAACCCCACGTGGTGTTGGCGCAGGATGTGTCGGGCTCGGTGCGTATGGGCGCCGACTCGGCCTTCTCGCTTAAGACCATTGTCCCTGAGCTGGAAGAGCGTTGCAGGGTGAGCTATGTGGAGTTCGGTAGCGAGGGTGCGACCGATATCGGTGCCGCGCTCGACAGGTGGCGTGGCGACGATGTGGCCGCCTTGGTACTGGCCAGCGACGGCCTGCACAACCGTGGCGCCAACCCTACGTCGGTGGCTGAGCGACTGCCGTTCGCGGTGCATTGCGTCGCCTTGGGTGACACCACACCGCGGCGTGACGCGTGGCTGGCTAACCTGCGGTGTAACCGCATCGCCATGGCGGGAGCTTCGTTCCCCGTAGAACTCACCGTCGGTGCCTCGTTGCTGCGTGGCCGTGCGGCTCTCCTTACCATCCGCGACGACGAAGGACGCCAGCTCTTCAGCCAACAGGTGAATTATACCGATGACGATTTCGGCGTCGGTGTCGCCGCCACGCTGCCTGCCGCTACAGCGCAGGGCGGAGGACTGCGTCGTTACACGGCCACCCTTATATCCGTCGACGGCGAGTTGACGGTCTCCAACAATAGTCTGTCGTTCTATGTCGACATCATCGACTCGCGCCGCAAAGTGGTCCTTGTGGCCAACGCGCCGCATCCCGACTTGGCGGCCTTAAAGCGTGCCGTAGAAGACAATCCTAACTATGAAGCGTCAGTGGTGTTGGCCGGGGATGTGGAGCGAGGGAAGTGGAAGATGGAGAGCGACGTGAGCCTGGTGGTGCTGCACAACCTACCGTCGCGCAGCCATCCTTCGGTGGCCTATGCCGACGGGTTGCCGCGGATATTCGTGGTAGGCACGCAGACCGATCTGGCGCGGTTCAATGCGCTGCACAGCGGGATGGAAATAGTCTCCAGGGTACAGAAGACCAATGAAGTGACTCCCGTGCACCGTGCAGCTTTTGCCCTCTTCACCCTCGACGAAGGCGATGTGGCTGCCCTTGAGGCCTTGCCGCCCTTGACGGCTCCTTTCGGAGAGGCACGCCTCACGGCCGATGTGCAGACCCTGTTTGCCGCCCGTCTGGGTAATATCGACACGCGACAGCCGCTGGTGGCTGCCACGGCCCAGGGCGAGCAACGGCGCGCCTGGATATGGGGCGAGGGGTTGTGGCGCTGGCGCCTAGCCGACTGGCAGGCTCATGAGAGCCATGCCCATGTGGACCGTCTTGTCAACCAGCTGGTCTCCTTCACCGCCATACAGACCGACCGGAATCGGCTACAGGTGGAAGCGGAACGTAGCTATGCCGAAGGCGAACCCGTCATGCTCCATGCTGTGCTATACAACGAGAACTATGAAGCGGTGAACAATGCCGAGGTCACGCTCGCGCTTGCGGGCGACTCGGTCAAGGCCGACTACACCTTCCGGCGTGACGCCGGCGGTTACAGCCTCACGCTGCCGCCATTGGCTGAGGGGCTGTACCGTTACACGGCCTCGGCCGACGGACAAACGGCTGAGGGGACGTTCGCCGTCGAGGCGTTGAATCTTGAGCAGCAGAACCTCGGCGCCGACCACAGTCTGCTGGCTACCTTGGCATCGCTCTCCGGGGGCGGAATGTATCGTCCCGACGACTGTGCGGCACTTACTGCCGAACTGTCGACCCTCAAGCCCACTATCTACACTCATACACGCTATGCCGAATTCTTGCGTCTGCCGTGGGTGCTGGCGTTGATAATCCTGCTGCTGGCGGCCGAGTGGGTGCTGCGTAAATACCACGGAGAATTATGAGGGACCGGCCAATAGTCAAGGAAATGGGTACGTTGCTCAGTGGCAATGTGTTGGCGCAGGTGATTTCGTTGGCGGCCTACTTCGCCTTGACGCGCATCTTTTCGGCCGAGGACTACGGCCTCTATTCCATTTTCTATTCCTATATCGAGGTACTTATCATCCTCAGTACCTGCAAATACGAGCTGGCCATTGTGGCTGCCGACACCGACAGTGAGGCCCAGGCGATGGCGCGCTTCACGCTTCGGCTGAACGCCATTGTCTCGACGGTGTTGCTCACCGTGGTACTGGCGCTGTGGCTTGCAGGAGCCCTGCCGGGCAACTTTGCCCAGCTGGGCTGGATGGTGCTGCTGATACCGCCGATGGTTTTCTTCTGCGGCACTTCGCGGGTATATAGTTTCCTTTTCAACCGAGGCCACCATTATAGCACTATGGCCCTGTCGGAGACAGTCAACGCCGCCGCTGGCGCGATTATCAAGATAGGCCTCGGCCTGCTGGGTGTGTTGCAGGCCGGTATGCCGGTGGGCACCGTGGCAGGCCGAGCCGTGGGCAACCTCGTCTACCGTTTGAAGAAGTCGGAAGTCGGAAGTTGGAAGTCGGAAAAATCCGCCCTCCTGGCGGTGGCCCGCAAGCATGTCAACTTCCCTCGCTATGTGGCCACCAAGGATTTTATCAACAGTTTTTCGTCGAACCTGCCGTTCTTGTGGTTGGCGCTCTACTTCGACCGTGCCGACGTGGGACTTTTCGCCTTGGCGCTGACCTTCACTTTCCGTCCGGTCAATATTCTTAACGTGGCGTTCGAGCAGGTGCTTTATGCCCGCACTGCCGAAGGGGTGCGTGAAGGTCGTAGCGTGAGCGGTATGATAGGACGATTCCTGCTGATACTGAATGTGGTGGCGTTGCCTCTGTTTGTGCTGGCTTGGTTTGTGGCCGAGCCGGTCTTTGCCTTCTGTTTTGGCGGCCGGTGGGCAGGATGCGGCGTTTATGTGCAGGCGTTGCTGCCGTGGGTCTACTTGATGTTGAGCTCCACGTCGCTGATGTTCATCAGCAATGTCTTCTCCACTCAGAAGACAGAATTTGGCTTCTACTTGGTGCTGTTGGCGCTTCGAGTGGCTGCCATAGCAGTGGGTATCCATGCTGGCAGTTTTCTTTTGGCCATACGTCTATATGCAACAGCAGGGGCGCTGGTGGCAGCGTCCCTGCTGTTGTGGTACCTCTGGCAGGTGCGTCGTTATGAGCACTTGCTGAGGCAATAGTTACTGAGCGTTGACGGTGATGAAAATCACCTGTGGGTCGTCGAGGTTGGAGGCCTTGGCAACAGTGAAGCGGTAGGTGGTCTTCTCAGTGGCCATGCTGGGACTGTAGTCGTAGTGGATGGGCAGATTCTGATTGACACCGGGGGTCAGCGTGAAACTGTCGGAGGTCCAGGGACAGAGGGGGTTCTTGCAGGTTTCACCGTAGCAGATGGCAATACGGTTCATGGCGTCGGGACCTTCCACCATCTCCACTTTCAGCACAGCCTGGATGTTTTCGGAGGTCTTGTTTTCCAGACGCAGGTCGACCTGTGCCCAGTCGTCGGCGATTTCATCGGCGCTGGGGTGGAAGTCGAGGGTGCTCCCGGCGGCCACGGCGTTTCCGTTGTAGAGGATGGCGAAGGAAGTCGATTCGGTATTGGGTTCGGGTTCGGGCTCCTTGTCACAAGACGTCAGGCCCAGGGTGGCGATACTGATGGCCACGGCGGCCAGGTACTTAAAGATGTTCTTCATAATACTTTATTATTTAATATTGTTTGTTAATCTAATTTCAATACGGCGAGGAATGCGCTTTGCGGCACTTCGACGTTGCCTACCTGACGCATGCGTTTCTTGCCCTCTTTCTGCTTTTCGAGGAGCTTGCGCTTACGGGTGATGTCGCCACCGTAGCACTTGGCTGTGACGTCCTTGCGCACTTGGCGCACCGTCTCGCGGGCAATAATCTTGCTGCCGATGGCGGCTTGGATGGCCACGTCGAACTGCTGGCGCGGGATGAGGTCCTTCAGCTTCTCGCACATTTTGCGGCCGATGGGGTAGGCATTGTCGACGTAGGTGAGGGTGGAGAGGGCGTCGACGGGGTCGCCGTTGAGCAGTATCTCCAGCTTCACCAACTTGGAAGGCTGGTAGCCGTTGATGTAGTAGTCGAATGAGGCGTAACCTTTCGAAATGCTCTTCAACTTGTCGTAGAAGTCGAACACTACCTCTCCGAGCGGCAGGTCGAAGGTAATCTCGATGCGGTCGGTGGTGAGGTAGTTCTGGTTTTTCAGTATGCCGCGCTTGTCCATGCACAGCTTGATGACAGGACCGATGAAGTCGGCCTTGGTGATAATCTGCGCGTGGATATAGGGCTCGTAGACTTCGGCGATATTGTTGGGCTCAGGCATGCCCGAGGGGTTGTAGACGTCAATCTCGCTGCCATTGGTGAGTTTCACCTTGTACTGCACATTGGGCACCGTGGTGATGACGTCCATGTTGAATTCACGTGTCAGGCGCTCCTGCACGATTTCCATGTGTAGCAGGCCGAGGAATCCGCAGCGGAATCCAAAGCCCAACGCCAACGAACTCTCGGGCTCGAAGGTGAGGCTGGCGTCGTTGAGCTGCAGCTTCTCGATGCTGGCACGCAGCTCCTCATAGTCGTCGGTATCCACAGGATAGACGCCGGCGAAGACCATCGGCTTCACCGCCTCGAAACCTTCGATAGGTTTCTCGCATGGGACGTTGACGTGGGTGATGGTGTCGCCCACACGCACCTCCTTCGAGGTCTTGATGCCGCTGATGATATAGCCCACGTTGCCGGCAGAGAGTTGCTTGCAGGGCTCCATGTTGAGGCGCAGCACACCTACCTCGTCGGCATCGTATTCGCGACCTGTGCTGTAGAATTTCACGTGGTCGCCCGTCTTCAGCGTGCCATTCATGATGCGGAAGTAGCTGATGATGCCGCGGAAAGGATTGAAGACAGAGTCGAACACCAAAGCCTGCAATGGCGCGTCGGGGTCGCCTTCGGGTGCAGGGATACGGTCGACAATGGCATCCAGGATTTCCGGCACACCCATGCCTGTCTTGGCTGAGCAGCGCAGGATGTCGTCGTGCGAACAACCCAGCAGGTCGACAATCTCGTCAGCCACCTCTTCGGGCATGGCGCTGTCGAGGTCGATTTTATTCATCACCGGGATAATCTCCAGGTCGTTCTCCAGTGCCAGGTATAGGTTGGAGATGGTCTGTGCCTGAATGCCCTGTGTGGCGTCGACCACCAGCAATGCACCCTCGCAAGCGGCGATGGCACGCGATACCTCGTAACTGAAGTCTACGTGACCCGGCGTGTCGATAAGATTCAGAATATACTCCTCGCTCCTTATCTCCTTATCTCCTGTCTCCTGTCTCCTTTTAAAGTTCATCTGGATGGCGTGGCTCTTGATGGTGATGCCACGCTCCTTCTCCAGCTCCATGTCGTCGAGCACCTGGTCTTGCATCTCGCGGGCCGTTACGGTGTTGGTTACCTCCAACAAGCGGTCGGCCAAGGTGCTCTTACCGTGGTCAATATGAGCTATTATGCAGAAGTTCCGAATGTTTTTCATCGGTGCAAAGATACGAAAAATAATTAATATACAGTGCTCTCGTCGGCACCCTCCTCCTCCATTTGTTGCGGCCGCTGTTTGAGACCGTTGTTAATCTTCCAGCTGAATCCGAGGGTGACTACGGGTGAGAGACGCTTGGCTTTCACCACTCGATTGAAAGTCTGGCTATAGGTGGTATGGCCCCAGCCGCCAGTGCAGAAGACGTCGCTCACGCGCAGGTTGATGGTGCCGCGCTTGTTGAAGACATCCTTCTTCACCGCCAGGTCAACCCAATAGGAGGGATCCATCTGGGTCTGCAGGTCGAGCCATGGGGCCCAGTACTGGCCGCTGAACTGGATGGTCCAGTCGTGGGACAGGGTCATGAAAGAGCTGAATTTGCCGCTGGCCTGGAACGATGAGGTGCTCTGGTTGTGGAGCAGTTCGGTGCCGGTGATATGACTTTGGTAGAGGTTAAGGCTGACGTTGATTTTCCACCATTGGAATATTTGCCAGTCGAAGATGAATTCCATGCCGTAGTTGTATCCGGTGCTAAGATTGAGGCGCGTCGAGGCTCGGTATCCGTCGTACTCCGGGTTGTAAGGCTCCCACCAGGCATAACGGGCCACGCTGTCGGCACACCAGGTGAAGCCGTAGTGGGTTATCATGTTGTTGGTCTGGCGGTAGTAGAGTGAGGTGAAGATGTTTATCTTCTTTACGCCGAGGTTATAGCTGATTTCAAAAGCGTTGGTGTACTCAGGGTCGAGGTTGGGGTTGCCGAAACTCATCTGGTTGTCTTCGCGGATGTCTATGTAGGGGTTGAGGTCCCAGAAGTGGGGACGGTGGACGCGACGGCTGTAACTTACCTGTGCGCTCTGCAGGTCGTTGATTTTGTAAGACATGTGCACTGTCGGGTAGAGTTGCCAGTAAGGTTTGTCGATGGCTGCTGTCAGCGGGTGGTAGAGGTCGACGCCATAGATGGAAGCGTATTCGCCACGCAGACCGGCCTGCAGCGAAAGCTGCTCGGTGAGACTGCCTCCGAGGGTGGCATAGACGGCATGTACATGTTGACGGTAGTTGAAATGGGTCGACGACAGGGTGTCATAGATGGTGTCGAGCAACCCAGCGGCGGTATATGACACGCGTGTGTAGTCGGCCTGCTGATCGGGCCAGTCCATGCGTCCCTCATAGCCGGTTTCCAGCCGCCATCCTTCCTTTCCGAAGAAGGAGTCGAGCGGTCGCAGCCAGTTGAGTTTTAGGTTCAGCGCCTGGTGGTGGTTCTCGGTCAAGCTCAGACGCTGGTAGAAGTGGTCAAGGTTGGCCGCCAAATCAGCATAGGTCTGGTCCTGATTGCCGTCGCCATGCACCTGGCGGGTGCTGAAGGTGGCGTCGAAGGTCAACTCTTCGTCCTTGCGGTCGAACTTGCGTGTGTAGAGCAGGTTGAACGAGTGGTTGCGGTTATTGTTGTCGCTTGTGGCTTTTTGGATGTAATCCAGCGAGTCGTTGAATAGTTGGTCACTGGCATAGCTGTAGCTATTGCGCTTACGGGTGCCGCCGCGTAGTTGATAGGAAAGTAGTAGGCTGTTCTTGTCGTCGAAGTAGTATTCTCCGCCCACCTTCACGCTACCCATATGGTTGGGGTTGAGACCGTATTGCTCAATGGCGTTGTGCGAAACCGGCATTCCTCCGGCGAGATACTCGATATTCGACTCGCTCTTGTTGCCGCGTTGGCGTAGACCTCCGTCGGCGTTGAGGAAGAGGTTGTACTTCTCGGTGGTGTAGTTGAGGCTGATATTGCCCATGGCAGTTGGGATAAACCTGCCCAAGTGGTTCATGGCTGCCAGCGAGTCTGGTACCATGAAGGGCATTGGGGCACCCACGTTGACGTTCACCACACCGTTGAGCCCCAAGGCGCCGGCGGTACGGTCCTTGAGCTTAATGTTGATGATGCCGCTCATGCCCTCGGGATCGTACTTGGCCGAAGGGTTGGTGATGACTTCCACGTTTTCCACCGTCGAGGCGGGTATCTGCTCCAGCAGGGTGCTCAGGTCGGAGGCCAGCAACTCGGAGGGGCGCCCGTTGACGAGCACTTTGACGTTGGTGGAGCCTCGCAGGGTCACGTTGCCGTCGTTGTCGATGGCAACGGAGGGGACTTGTTCCAGCACGTCGCTGGCGGTGCCGCCGCCGGCCACGATATTCTTGTCGACGTTCACCACACGTTTATCGAGCTGGTACTCCACCATGCTCCGCTCAGCGGTGATCTCGACAGCCTCCATCAGAGTGGCCTGCGGGTTGATGGCCACCTTGCCAAGGTTCACCGTCGGATGCTCGGCACTGAGAGTGACGGCGTTCTTGTAGTACTGCGGCTCGTATCCCACAAAGGTGATGCGCAGCAGGTAGCGTCCGTAAGGGACTTCGAGACGGAACGCCCCGTTGCTCTCGGTGACGGTGCCTCCCTTGAGGGTCGAGTCTTTGGGCGAAAGGAGTGCCACAGTGGCATATTCGATATTCTCGCCTGTCCGGGCATCGGTTACGCGACCACGCACCACGCCCTGTTGGGCGTTTGCGCAGAAGTGTAACCCGATTAAAACCAATATGATAATACGTTTCATAGACTGATGAATAAAAGTGCAAATATAAGAAGAAAACACGAAATGGCGAGAAAAAAGTACGCGAGACACTGCATGTTTGTGTCTCGCGTACTAAGTTACTAAAGGAACATTTCGCCTTACCACTCCAACTGCTCCCATTCCGAGGCGGGAACATAGATGTAGAACGACACAGTGGCACCGCTGTTCAGTGTGCCGTTCACCTTCATGCCAAAGGCATTGTCGTTCTTCTCAACAATCTCAGTGCCACTTGCAAAGTCTTGGGAGGAAAACTGCGGTATCTCGTCGGTGCTGGACCGAAGCGAGAACCAGACACTTTCCTGCGTCAGGTCGTAGGTCCCGTTATCCGGGTTGTCGGCGATGATGGAAAAGATGGGTAGCCCTTCGGCATCAGCCTCCACGGCAGCGGCATCGATATACACTCGTCCACTTTGCTCTATCTTGTAGGTGCTGGTCATCTGGTACACCTTGCCGTTGTACACGAGGGTGTTGGCAGTTGCATCTGCCAGGGTGTCGTCGTGCTTGTCGCACGATACCATTGCCGTCGCAAACAGTGCGACCATCAGGATGGAAAGGATTTTCTTCATTGTTTTAGATTTTCAGGTGAGACAAATTCACTGCTGCGGTTTCGGTTGGCGCACGAAGTGTGGCATCTCGAAGGGGATCTCGATCGAGTACTCGATAAGGCCGCCGAAAGCGCCGTCTTCCTTATACCACGGGGTTTGGTAGATGAGCTTCTTCACCTTGCTACCGTCGGCCAAGGTCTTCTCGATGGTGTAGGCGTTGAGTTGCTGGTGCTCCAGCAAGCCTTTGAGCTTGGTCTTGGCAGGTTCGGGGTGGCAGTCCATCAGGTTGTTGCCGATAATCTTGTGGCCGTGGCTGTTCACATCGGCGCTGTGCTGGTTCATGTCGAGCACATTGCCGTCGGCATCACACACCGTGATGGCGATATTGCTCAGGTGTTCAAAGTACTGGTCCATGGGAATTGGAGAAAGTTATATTATAAAAGTTGAAAATTGAAAACTGGTTGAGACTTTTCGTGTCAGCCAATTTTCAATTTTCAACTATCAATTTTCAATTAATTACTTGCACTGCAGTGCAGCGAGGGCGATGCTGTAGAGCTTGGTGTTCATGCTGTCGCCACGGCTGGTGAGGACGCAGGGGACGCGGGCTCCCATCACCATGCAGGCGAGCTCGGCGTGAGCAAACTTGGTGCAGGCCTTGTAGAAGATGTTGCCGGCCTCGATGTTGGGGAACAGCAGGCAGTCGGCGTCACCGGCGACCTCGCTGGTGAGCTTCTTGGTCAGGGCGCTCTCCTTGTCGATGGCGCAGTCGAGGCTCAGAGGACC
>JAEEGL016273185.1_pt1 | contig 26881 bp, 25 predicted proteins | sample 9134231 | NCBI WGS metagenome assembly JAEEGL01 (sample SAMN16246548, study PRJNA631951) | gut metagenome | biome: gut microbiome; feature: rumen; material: fiber-attached | host: Bos | place: Iran: Karaj | collected 2018-10 | reverse complement strand
CGGCGGCGCTGCTGGAGGCCATCTTCGGGGCCGCGTGGCTCGACGGCGGCCACGATGCGGCGCGTGCGCTCTTCGACAGCATCTTCGCCGAGCCGCTGGAGCGCCTGCGCGCCGGTGGAATGGCCGACGACGCCGACCCTCGCGGCCGGCTCCAGACCCTCGCCCGCCGCCTCGGCCTAGGCGAGCCGGAATACAGGGTTGTCGAAGCCACCGGCGACGGCCGCGCCTTCAACTACAAGGTGGAAGTCGCCGCCGGCGGCTCCACGGCGGCAGCCGATGGCCCCAGCAAGCGCAAGGCCTTCGCCGCCGCCGCCACCCGCCTCCTCGCGACGCTGGAGGGAAGGGAGCTGCCGCAATGAGCGAATGCGCGGCAGAGATAAGGCGCTACCGGCGCCTCGCCACATGGAACTATGCGCAAGGCGCATCCCTTTTTATAACTGTTGCGACCGAACCGCGCAAGGCTCTATTTGGCGTGGTTGCGGAAGGCAAGGTGGCGCTTTCGCCACTAGGCAAGGCCGTTGAGGAGTCGCTTCTCGCAATGCCGCGCCTTAACGATGGGCTTTCGCTCTTTGGCCATGTGGTGATGCCGGATCATGTGCACTTCAATGTCCATCTGGCCGCCGGGTTGCCGGAACCGCTCATGACACTGGGAAATGCGATACGGCGCTTCAAGAATTACACGAACAAGCAGGCCAAGCTTAACTTGGCCATCAAAACTGAACCACCTTCCGCTGCTTTTAGTTCCGATGGCCGAACTCTGTTCGGCCAATTTAAAATCTGGCAGCAGGGCTACCACGATATGCTGTGCCCCACCCGCGCCAAAATAGAGGCCACGGAGCGCTACATCGCCTACAACCCGCTCAAATGGGAGCTAATGTATGGCGTGGCGCAGAGCCTTCATATACGGGAGCCGCTTGATTCGCCGCGCCTCGACGCAGCCGACTACTGGAAAGGCGTGGGCAATGTCGCGCTACTAGACCCGGCGCTGCCAATGGTTGCGCTCCGCGTCTCGATGAAGGTAAAGGAGCATGCCGCAATAGCATCCGTTGTGCGGCGTTTGGAAAACGCCGTTGCCAAAGGATATGTCATAGCCAGCGGTTTCATTTCAAAGGGCGAGCAGGCGGTGCGCGACATGTTGTGCCGAAACAAGGCCGCCCGCTTTGTGAGGATATTGCCCTCCTGCATACCAAATGCCCGCTTCAAGCCGGAGAGTCTATATGTTGAGGCATTTTCGGAAGGCCGTTACTTGGAGATTGCTAAAGGCAATGACGAGGTGGAGTTTGGACGCGGTGCCTGTCTTGACCTCAACGCCGAACTCGTTGAAATTGCCACGGCAGGCGAGGGCCTTGCGCTCCATTGGCGCGAAGACGGCCCCCATGTAACCAAGCGCGGGGAAATGGTTGCGCCTTCTCGCGCCGCATCCTCTCCCAATGACCGAAATGCGTTCGGACAATCAAGAAAGGCCATGCACCAATGAGGCTAGTTGTCATAGCGCATGGCATAAGCCCATTGGGAACAATGGGCGGGAACTCGAAGATCATCATCGAGGTTTTGAAGAACCTTCCTGCGTCTTTCACCGCCTTGGTCATATCTTTCAAGCCGGAGACATTTGAAGCCAATGGCGTTTTTGGCGGCAATGTAGTGCTGGCGGCAATCCCAAAGCCACGTCATGATGATATCCTCCACATGTGCCAGACCACACGGCACACGCTTCGACATACCAGTGAGGCATTCCAGAAGTTCGGCGTGGGGAAAGACGATATCGTATATTGCGTTTCCGATTTCCCACTAGATGTAATTCCCGGAGTCGTTTTGAAGCGCGAGTTCGGCTATCGCTGGCTGCCTTCACTGTATCTTTTCGTGCCGTCGCCATTGCAGAATCTGCGCCATAGGTATGGCTTTCCCTTCTTCAAATATGTCCTCTACTATGCCGAGCAGCAGTTGCTGTTCGCTTGGATGAAACGGCGTGCGGACGGATTTGTCATCACAAACGATGAAGACCGTGTCCATTTCCCGCAAGCATTCCACCATCGCATCCTTGCAATCTATGGCGGTGTCAACACCGAGCAGATTGCCGAGGCTTTTGAGGAACCGCCCGTTGAGACAAGGTATGATGCCGTATTTTGCAGCCGGCTTCACCCGCAAAAGGGCATAAGCGGACTGCTTGACATCTGGCGGAAGGTAATTGATAGTGTTCCTCGGGCCAGGCTTGCCATCATAGGGAACGGGGCACCAGACTACGAAGCTTTTCTTCGGGAAAAGGCCGACCGACTTGGCGTTTCCGGGAATGTCGAATGGCTGGGCTATGTCAACAATGTCGAGAAATACCGCATCTACCGCGCCTCGAAGATGCTGCTACACGCCACAGTGTATGACAACAATGGCATGGTCGCGGCCGAGGCGCTTTGCTCTGGCTTGCCAGTGGTGATGTTTGATCTCCCGGCGCTGAGGAACCTCTATGTGGAGGGATGCGTCAAGGTGCCTGAAGGCGATGCCGCGGCATTCGCCGAGGCTGTCGTGTCGATGCTAGAAGATTCCAATCGTCTTGAAGCCGCCAAGGTGACACCACAGCAAGTTGCCAACCTTCGGCAAAATTGGAACTGGCGGCATCGGGCTGACCTCTTTATGAAATTCGTCAGCGGCCTACCAGGATGACGCCTTTCCTGTATTTTACTGAAGCCCATGAAATAGTTGAGTTGTTGTCGCAATGAAAAGTACAAATGAAAGTATTGTTGTCGCCCTAGCGGCAGATCAGAATTACTACAAAGGGCTTTTAGTGACAACTTGCAGCATGGCTAGATATGCAAGAAAAGACTGTTTTATAACATGGGTTATTCTTGATGGCGGAATATGTTTGGAAGACATAGAAGATTTAAAACAATGCATATTGAGGGATCATGACAGAAGTTCGTTTAAGGTTATGCGGCTTGATAAAACCGTTTTTGATGGGGTCGCATCATATAATGGATCCATAATGACTTATGCGCGATTGCTTCTGCCAAGATTGCTCCCTGATTGTGAGTTTGTCATATATTGCGATGTTGATTTTTTATGGCGTGCAGACATTTTTGAGCTTTGGCAGCTTAGGAATACAAAATACATAGTGCAAAGTACGCTTGACGAGCGCATCTGCCATGAAGGTTCTTCTGCTGAGGACAGATGGGGAATTAAATATGGTTATAGTTTTGACAGAAACCACTATTTCTGTGCTGGTTTGTGCGTTTTTAACTTAGATAGACTTCGTCTCGGCACTTATGATAACCTTATAAAAATCATGTATGATTGTCCTGATGCTCCAATGGCTGATCAAACAATCATGAATGCCGTTTTTGACAATAGTGATATTGGTTTGTTACCACAAAGGTGGCAACGTTTAGTGGTGGAAATAACAGAGGAAAAGACCCGTGAGCCCTTGGTGTTGCATTTTGCGTCAATTCCTCCCTGGAGGGCTGAAAATGCCAAACTGATTTCTGACGCGATGTTGTCCTGGTTTAAAGAGTATTCTAGAGTGCGGGGGATTTCAACACTTAGTGCGCTTGGAACGGTTCACAATAAGTTTTTCGCTGTCTTTTCGCGCCTTTCTTTCTTATTTGCCACAAGTTCGAAATTTAGCCGTTTTATTTTCAAGTCTTGCCTGGAACTAATTGGGCATGAGGGGTATATGGTTCAATGTGTTAGACTGCCAAAACTAGTTTAACAGCATTTGTCAACGGCAGGACATGAAAGCAACTTTATGAGGCTAGGCCCATTGTCAACTTTTTAGAATTTGGCGGTAAGCGGCAAGTGTTTTTTTAGCGGTTTCTTCCCATGTATAGCGGGCTGACCAAGCCTGGCCGACCGATATTCGTTCCTGACGGTATGTTGTATCGTTCAATAGGCGACTAATTTCATCGCTCCAAGAATCTATTGAATATTCCTTGATGACAGTCGCGGCATCCCGAAGCACTTCGGGAAGAGAGCCTGCGGCAGAGGAAACTACAGGAGTGCCGCAGGACATAGCCTCAAGTGGTGTAAAGCCGAAACCTTCGGAAAGCGATGCCGTGGCGTAAAGTTCCGCACCGGAATACAAAGCCGGAAGCCAGGCATCATCCACTCGCCCAATAAAGCGAATTCTATCTGCAGAGCGGAGTGATGATATCTCCTTTCGGATATCCTCGTATGAATAGGAGGGCGCACCCGATATTACGAGTTCAACATCGGTGTTGCCAAGACTTTCAAGAACCCTGCCGAGAAAAACATGATTTTTCGTCGGGTGGACAAGGCCAACAGACAATATGTAAGGACGGTCAAGGCCGAGCGCTTTTCGCATTGCGGCTATGTCTTCTGGCTTTGCTGGACGAAAAACATCGTTGTCAATCCCCAAATGGATAACATGAACTTTCCCGGCGCTCTCGGGAATAAACTGAAGAATGTCATCTGCGGAAAACTGTGAGTCTGTAAGTATTGCGTCTGCCCGAAGGGCGTTAGCGCGAATAGACTTACGATCCTTAGCCATCGTTGGTGCGTCACGGAAGCGCCATGCGGCCATGTCATGAATAGTACATGCCATTTTCATTCTTTTGGGAATAGGAATGGCCGCATGGGAGGTGATGTGGCATAGTCCTGCGTCTTTGGGAACGATACTGGCAGCGTGGCGAATGCCGGGAAGGTTCCACAAGCGCTCATAGACACGAGCGGGAAGCAAATGTGCTGGGGCAAATGAGAACCGGGAGTCAGAAGCGCATTCGGGGCAAGAGATTTCTTTGCGGAAAGAGCGAAGAAAATCTATGAAGAAAAGCGAAAAGAAGTCATCAGCCAATGCAGTTTTCGTAAAGGCTCTTGCAAGTCGATTGGCGTATCGTCCTATTCCTGATGCCGCAGCTACGCCGTAGGTGTAATCAAAGGCAATTTCCATGATTCGATTGCTTTTTAGTCGTTTTTTGCCCGAGTCAGCCTTAGTTGATGATGTTTGAGAATCTTTTGCAACAATTAGGAGGACAAATTATGATCAAGAACATCCTTCAAGGCGGCAAAGACCTCATCGGCCGATATCGCGGCAAGATTGCGGGCCTGAGCCAGTTGCATTGCGGCAAGGCCCCAGGCATGTTTTGTCGGTGATTTTATGCCTCCATGTTCTTCTCCGCAGATGCGTATGGCCGGTGGCCGGGTGTCTTCAGTGCCGACATTGAGCGCGGGATAAGGCCAGAAGTTGTCGCGACCGGAGATGCCATTTACGATTCCGACAGTCGGGGTCTTTGTGGCTGCCGCCAGGTGAAGGGCCATTGTATCGTTGGCGATAACGGCGCGAACCGAAGCAACACGCCTTGCAAATTCGGCAAGCGGCAATGGTGACATGGCCGTCACCCTATCAGATTGAAAAGAGACGGCAAAGGAGCGTAGTGATGATCCAGAATGTCCATCGGCAAGAACAACTCGTAATCCAGTATTTTTCAGCAAAAGTTGGATAAAAGCGCGGATGTTTCGGCGTGGCCAACGCTTTGTCCAATGCGAAGCACCAGTGAAGATTAATATTTCGTCGTTGCGCTGTGTGGCTCCGCAGTCTAGCGCAAGCGGTATGTTGCAAGGTTCTCCAGTCAAGTCAGCTGCGGCGCAGCGGTTGCGGAGAAAGACAAAAGGATCTGGGCCGGGATTAAGAAGGCGCGTGTAGGCTGCATCGTTCCCGCCTGGACCCGCAATGCCGACAACTTCAGGTGCGAGACCGGCAACAAGCTCATCTAACAGGGGATCCCGGATGGGTTGAAGGGAGAGGACTTCGTCGTAGTGGGTGGCGAGAAGCGGTGCGCGGAATGCCGCTTGGGCACATGCCATGCGGCGGTGCCATAGAGCGTAGGGGAGCAGGTTCTCAATGCTCTTGCGGAAAAGGGCGGCGCGATTTTCAACCCAGATCCACTTGTCTGCAAGATCGGCGTCAAAAGCTTCCGCCAATCCTCGCCATGCCGGATTGCCGAGAACTGTCAAGTGCGTGTCGCGGTAGGCCGCTGACCTGCGGATGAACCTTAGGACATTCCTGAAAAGAATATAGTCGCCAATGGCGTCAAGGCGAATAATTAGAGTGTGGCGTTGCATGCCCCTTGATTTGTTCAGTCCAACGTGGTTGGAACCAGCGCAATGTGGACAACCTGCAGGTGGCGGCGCATCCAAATCCCGCATTATCTTTGTCTCTGGCGATCATTTCCATAATGCTATTTCCGTGTGGGGCCGCCTGGCCTACGGAATAGACGGCTCTCGACAGCACCTTGCCTTTTGCGCTTCCATTTTCATGCCATTAATTATATAATAGCATCATGAATGATTGCAACAACAAAAAAAGAGTCTCAATCCTTATCGCCGCGCTTACTGCCGTTACGGCCATTGCGGAAACCGTCGTCAACTGCAATGTCAGGCTGGCTGACAATTCTTCAGTCAAGGGCGTATTGGGCAACGAAAATATCGTTGGTGAGCCCATCTTCCAACCTGAGCTTACAATTAGCACCCACCTAATCAAGGAAATTGCGTTCAAGGACACGAATGGCACCGCGAGTGTCGAACTCAAGAACGGTGACAGATTGACAATGACGATGGCCACCGAGTTTTTTTCCGTTAGCTCGATTCTCGGAAATCTTGACATCCCGAAAAACAACATCAAGTCGTTAAGTCTTCAGTCGCGTAAAATGGGCGACGGACTCGTTGCAGATGAAGGATTACTTTTCTATTGCTCATTTGACAGCGAATCATCTGTTGCGCAGACAGAGCGCGGCCCCTCAGGTATGTTGAAGGCAGGAGGGAGTTTTGTTGACGGAGTCAAGGGGAAGGCCATTCATCTGTCACAAGGACAAACCGCTGCTACGTTTGACCTGCCAAGAGACTTCCTTCATAAAAATGGAACCATTGAGTTCTGGGGAAAAATCGACGAGGGCATGGCGAGAATGTCTTCTGGGGGCTGTCCGAGGTTCTTCTGTATTAAGAGCAACCCTTCTGGGCAAGAAATATCCCAGGACTGGAATTCGAACAATGGCTCTGGCGGTTCGGGCTTCACTTTTCGTATCGGCGGACTGCCGGCCCTGTCTTCCTTATCCGGTTTCGGTCACGGCTCCTATGCGCCCATCGACGGGACTCTCTACAAATGGCATCACTACGCTTTTGTGTGGGATGCCGAAAACGGCATACAGTTACCCGATGGATGCAAGACCAGCGCTGTTGCGTTCATTGACGGAAAGCCGGTATTGGTTTCGAAATATGACCCGGAATGGACGGGATCGCCTATCAATGCGCTTGAAACGACCTTGTTATTCCCGACTAGGGAAACGGAATCGGACTGGTATAACAAAGTTCCATGTTGCGTAGATGAGTTTAAGATTTGGAACTATGCGAAAACCACATTTGATCTTGAATAGGTGGTGATGATACCCGCTACGCGCAAGCGCGGTGCGCTTGCGCCTCCACTTATGCGCACGGTCGGTGCCCGCGCGCCTTCACTTGCGGTGTAGCCATGCGCAAGCGCGGTGCGCTTGCGCCTCCACTTATGCGCATGGTCGGTGCCCGCGCGCCTTCACTTGCGGTGTAGCCATGCGCAAGCCCGGTGTGCTTGCGCCTCCACTTCATGCGCACGGTCGGTGCCCGCGCGCCTTCACTGTTCGCCTATCTTAAGCCAGTCGCGTCAGCCCGTCCTTGGTGAAATAAACCGCCAGGCCTTGGCCGGCGGTGGCGATGTCGATGATTTCGCGGTTCACGTCAAGGCAGGCGGCACGGCCGAATTCCACCTCGTCATTGCCCCTGCCAAGTTCCAGGCAGCGGCCTTCGGCGAAGGCCTGCACGTATGCGCTTTCCGGCCTGAAGCGCGCGTTGGGAATGCAGGAGGGGCGGAGGCGAATTAACTTCGCATCTCGCCGGCGGCAGAGCATGTCGCGCACAGCCTGTTCGCCACGGCTCACAAAACCGCTGATAACGGTGTAGCCCTTGTCCACCGCCTTCTCCATGCGCTCAACCACTGGCGCAATGTCCGTGACCTTCATTGAAACGCGCAGCGAGACCAGCTTCTCTTCCATGCCAAGAAGCGCCGTGTTGCCAACGCCTTTCCAGTATTGGGCTGGGTCAAGGCGCGTCGAGAAGAGCGGCTCAACGATGCGCAGTGAATTGGAGCCGTGCATGAGTGCCCATTTGAGCGGGTTGTAGGCGATGTAACGCTCGGTGGCGGCAATGAACTCGCGGGAAAGGCAAAGATGGTCGTGGTAGCCAAGGCACCACACGCGCGCGGCCGCAATGCGCAAACCCGGTGTGCTTGCGCCTCCACTGGCGGCGGCCGCAATGCGCAAGCCCAGTGTGCTTGCGCCTCCACTGGCGGCGGCCGCAATGCGCAAGCCCAGTGTGCTTGCGCCTCCACTACTCGCGCCTCCACTGGCGGCACCGTAACCAGTGGAGGTGCAAGCGCACTGCGCTTGCACAACCCGCGTCGTATGGGCCTTGAACCCGGAGATGGTGCGGCCAAGCACTTTCAGCGGCTCGTTTAGGCCCTCCGCAAGGTGGCAGTTGAAGTGGACATGGTCTGGCATGACCACATGGCCAAAGAGGGTTATTTCGGGATGGAAGCGCGGAATAGCCTCCAGTGCGGCCAGCACTTCCTGCCCCAGCGGGGAGAGCGCCACCTTGTCCCCTTCTATGCGCCCGAAGAGGGGACGCCGCTCCTCTAGCGTGAGCGTTATGAAAAATGATGCGCCTTTCGAATAATCCCAGCCTGCTAGGCGGCGGCTGTGCCCGTCGCGCAAGCCCGCTACGCGTAAGCCCGGTGCGCTTGCGCCTCCACTCGCGGCGGCCGGCACGCGCACGGTCGGTGCCCGCGCGCCTCCACTACTCGCGCCTCCACTTGCGGCGCCGCAACTAGTGGAGGTGCAAGCGCACTGCGCTTGCACAACTCGCGTGTTCACACCTCCCCCTCCACTTTGACGGGGAAGTATTCGCGGGTGCCGCTGGCGGCGCGGGCGACTGCTACGGCATCGCCGGGCGCAAGCGCACTGAGCGTGCCGTCGGGCTCGATTGCCGCGACGCTGTTGTAGTAGTCCGTGAAGCGGTCGTATTTGCGCGCGGGGTTCGGCCGCGTGGTGGCGCGGTAGGCGTCGTATGCCCCCCACGCCACCTTGCCGCCGCCTAGTTCCCTGGCCTCCAGTTGGGCGTTATCGCCAACGCGAAGCCTTAGCGGCGCGAGGTGGAGCGTGCGGTCGCCACCGCCGCCTATGCGCGTGAAGTGGACGAGTCCCCGCGCGGGGTCGATTTGAACGACATCGAATGTTTGGCCCGCCCATGTGCCTTGCTCCTTGACCGGCAGGTCTGGGCACCATGGCGCGGAACGGTTGATGTAGTCAAGGTATGCGGCATCGCAGGGCTCGCTCACATGCCAGATGCCATCGACGCACGACTGTAGCTCCCCGTGGTGGTGGCCGGAGAGCGCAAGCGGGATGATGCCGCCCGCATTCGAGAAGTCGAATGTCCGGCCGGCAACTGTGGCCTGGCCGCGCGCCTGGTAGGCGGCGAGGATGGCGCACAGCGGGGCGAAGCTTGCCTTGTCGTGGTCATCCGCGGCGACTCCGGAGAAGGGGATGTGGCTCACGGCAATGGCGCACCAGCCATCGGGAATCGTGGCAATGGCGTTTTCGGTCAGCCAGAGGACCTGGCTCTCGCCCATCGTGTCTAGAACGCCCCAGAAGGTGCGCTCCGTCGTGACGCTGTCGGATGTGTCCGTGGCGATAAGCCTGAAGCGCGCTTCGGGGAAATCGACATAGTAGGCGCACGACCCCTGATCGACTTTTGCGCGGGCGCGGACGGCGGCGGTGTTCAGGATGATGTCGCGGGCGGCTTCGGCGGGGTAGGTGAAGCCGTCGTTGGAGTCTGGCGCGAGGCGGATGGCCAGGTCGTGGTTGCCACGGATCGGGAAAAAGTCGCCGCCGGCCTTCTCGATGCGCTCCACCCAGTTTTGGCGGTAGCGGGCGATGGAGTCGTCGAGGGATGCGCGGTTCCCGAACGCCTCGGGGATGTCGCCGCCTGAGACAACGGTCCGCAGGCCAGTTTCCCCGATGAGCCGGGCAATCAGCGGCGCCGACTCCCCAAAATTGGAGGGAACATGCAGGTCGGTTAGGAAGAAGAAGCCGACCGGGCATGTCGTGGCCAGTTCGCGAATACGCGCTGCCGCGCGTGAAATTTCGATGTCAAACATGACGAAGGGCCTCCACTGGGTCTAGGCGGGAGGCGCGGGAGGCGGGGTAGAGTCCAAAGACTATGCCGATTGCCGCGCTGATGCCAAAGGCTAGGAGAAGACTGTATGGGCGAATGCAGGTGGGGATGCCGGAGAAGTGCGTCACTATCAGCGGCAATGCGACGCCGACGGCCAGGCCCAGCACTCCGCCGCCTATGGAGAGGACGCAAGTCTCAACCAGAAATTGTGCCACGATGTGCGAGCGTCGCGCGCCGATTGCGCGCCGTATCCCAATCTCGCGCGTCCGTTCGGTTACGGAGGCGAGCATGATGTTCATGATGCCGATGCCACCAACCAGCAGGCTGATTGCGGCGATTGACCCCAGCACGGCATTGAAGCGGCGCTTCGTGGCCGACGCCTCTTCCAAGAGCGCAAGGGGAACGTCGATCCGCCAGTCGCGCCGTTTGTGGAAGGTGGTGAGGAGCGCTTCCAGCGCCCTGCTGGCGGGCTTCACATCATCGTCCTCCTCCATCTCGACGATTATCTGCCCCAGTTCAACCTTCGAGGCGGTGAAGCTCCCGGACGAGCGCTTCATCTCGACAGAGCCGAAGCGTTCCAGCCCGGCCTTCATCGGGATGTAGGCGTCGGTTTCGCTGTCTGGCATCTGCACGCCGGCGGAGGACTGCTCGTTGCGGATGATGCCGACGACGGTGAAGGTGGCGGAGGAGATGCGGATGTCCTGGCCAATCGTGGAGCGGCCGGCGAGCAGCTTGCGTGCGCCGCTTTCGGTGAGGACGCAGACCGATGAGGCGCGGTCGCCGTCCTCCTCGGTGAGAACCCGTCCGGCGAGGACGGGGCGCTTTATGGCGTCGAACCATGCGGCCGTGGTGCCGACTACGCGCAGTTCGACTTGCAGCGCGCCGTAGATGGCGTTCTTCTTCATGAAGCGTGCCGGAACGGTGCGGCGAATCCCGGGGATTGTCTCGCGGATGCGGACCTCGTCGAGGTAGAAGAGTCCGTGGTTGTCGAGGATGGCGGTTCGCTGCACTCCCTCCATGCCGCTTTCGGGCGGCTTGACGGAGGTTATGATGATGTTGCGGCTCCCCATCTTCCTGATGGCGTCGAGCGACTGCCGGCTGGCGCCCTCGCCGACTGCCAGCATGGCCACGACGCTCCCGACGCCGAAGACCATGCCGAGCATCGTGAGGAGGGAGCGGAGGCTGTGGCGCCAGACATCGGACGCGCCCATCCGCACCAGCATTGCCAGTTCCGCGCTGCGCATCTAGTCCACCCCCTGCCTGATGATGATGCGTCCGTCTCGCAAGACGATGCGCGACGATGCGCAGGCGGCGATGTCCTCCTCGTGCGTGACCATGAGGATGGTGCGGCCGCTGGCGTTGAGTTCGCCGAAGAGTTCCATGATCTGGCGGCTGGTGGGAGTGTCGAGGTTGCCGGTGGGCTCGTCGGCGAGAATCACCGGCGGGTCGTTCGCGAGGGCGCGCGCGATTGCCACGCGCTGGCACTGCCCGCCAGACAGCTCGCTTGGCTTGTGCTCAAGCCGATGCTCCATCCCGACGGAGCGCGCCAGTTCGATGGCGCGGCGCCGCGACTCGCTCTCGGGAACGCCCTTGTAGAACATGGGGAGGGCGATGTTCTCGGCGACGGTGAGCTGCGGGATGAGGTGGAAGCTCTGGAAGACGAATCCCAGGTTGTCGAGGCGGTGGGCGCTGAGGGAGTCGTCGTCCATGCCGGCGACATCGACGCCGCCCAGCCAGTATTCGCCCGAGGTGGGGCGGTCGAGGCAGCCGAGGATGTTTAGGAGGGTGCTTTTGCCGGATCCGCTGGTGCCCATGATGGCGAGGAAGGCGCCGTGGCGCACGGCGAAGCTGACGCCGTCGAGGGCGTTCACGGCAGCGCCGCCAATGTTGTAGCGCTTCGTCACATCGACTACCCTGATGGCAAAATCCGGCATATCGTTAGACCGTTGGACCGTTGAATCGTTTGACCGTCACTGTTGCTTCGTAGCCGGCGCAGGTGTCGAAGCGGCCGACGATGTAACCTCTCCGGCGGCGAGGGGCGGGGCGAGCATCACCTTCTCGCCTGGCTTGAGCCCCTCCTGCACCAGGACGACGCGGCCGTTGTCCTGTCCGAGCGTAACGGCGCGGCGCTCCGGCGTGTCGCCGTCCATAACGAAGACAAAGCATTCGCCTCCGGTGCGCATGACGCACTGCAGCGGCACCGAAATGACATCCTGGTAGGTGGCCACAAGCATGTTCACGGTGCAGTTCATCCCGGCGCGCAGCGGCGTGGAGGGCGTGTTGGTGATGGTTATCTCGCAGTTGTAGAGGTTCATGTCCGGGTTCAGCCAGGCGCTCTGGCCGTCGGGCAGCAGGCCGATCTTCGACACGGCGCCACGCACCTCGACATCGGGCATGGCATCGATAGTCACCTCCGCAGGCTGTCCATTTTCGAGCTTGGTCATGTCCGACTCCGGGGTGCTGAACTCCACGACCAGACCGCCCTCCACGGGAATGTGGATAAGCTCCTGGCGCGTAACCACCGATGCTCCGGCCGCCAGCGGATCGACGCCCCAGCGGCGGCGCGAAGCCTGCAAAGTCGAGGCATAGACGACCATGCCGTTCGTCGGCGCGTAGATGTGGCAGGCGGCGATCTGCTCCTCGAGGTTGCGGCGCTTCTCCTCCTGGCGGTTGTATTCCTGCTCCTTGGCGTTGAGTTCGCTCTGCGCCTGCGCGACGCTCGCCCTCGACTGGCGCTCGACCTTGTCCACCGACCGCTCCGCCTGTTCGATTTCGGATTGCAGCTTGGCCATCTGCTGGCGGTGGGTGTAGTTAGTGAGGAGGTTCATGGCGGTGATGGCCGATTCCTGCGAGATGCGCTTCTGCTTGAGGGAGAGCTCGTCGGCCTGGAGGTCGCTGCGCGTCACGAACCCCTCGCCGGCCAGCCGCGTCGTCCAGTTGAGGGTTTCGGCGGCGCGTTCAACCTCCTCCTGTGCGAGTGCGATCTTGCTCTCCGCGTCCTGAAGCGCCTGCGGGTATTCCCCGTCGCAGTATTTCTCCATGTCGAGGCGGGCGAGCATGAGGCGCAGGTTCGCTTCGGCGATGTTGGCTTCGCGGTCGATTTCAGCTATGGCGAGCTTCTCTCGGGCCTGGGCGAGGGCGGCCTCGCTGTTGCCCACCACGATCTGCTGGTCGGTGAGCGACTTCTCGTGTTCGCTGGCATCGAGCTCCACGAGCAGCTGGCCGTTGGTGACGACCTTACCCTCGTCGATTACCCAGATGACAGTGTTGCGGCCCTGGGCCTCGCTCTTGACGATGGCGGAGTTGCGGCTGCGGATGGCGCCGGGCGCGGTTACGAGAATCTCAAGCGGGCCGCGCGTCACGGTGTAGAGCGGCTCTTCTTCGGAGCCGGCGCCACCCCCCACGGTCAGCTTCAATGCGGCCGCGCCAATGACGGCGACAGCCGCCACCGCGAGCGCCAGGCGAATTTTCGTCCTCTTCCTCACGACCCTATTGCTTCCTTGGCTTGTTCTTCTCGTCCAGCACAACGACCTTGGGGCGATGCGTGGCGATCTCGCTGTTCTCAAGCAGCGCGAATGTCATTACGATGAGGCGGTCGCCGACGCGCCCCTTGGATGCGGCGGCGCCGTTCAGACACGCCACGCCGCTACCGCGTTTGCCCGCGATGGCGTATGTCTCGAAGCGCTTGCCGTTCTCGAGGTTCGCGACGAGCAGCTTCTCCCAGTTGGCGATTCCGGCCGCATCCATCAGGGCCTCGTCAATCATGAGGCTCCCCTGGTATTCGGGGGAGCACGATGTTACGCGCAGATGGTGCAGCTTTGACTTCAGCAGTTGTGAAAGCATCTTTTTTCCTTAGAAAATGATTGCGCAGGAGTCGTGGAGCGCGGCGCGGACCCGCGCGCGCTCCTCGTTGGTCAGCGGGCAGCCAGTGAGGCGCAGGGTGCGCAGAGCCGACATCTTCGCCAGCGTGGCGTCGTCGGGCAGCGTCTCGATGCGGCGGTTGCCGGTGAGGTCGAGGTTGCGGAGAAGCGGCAATTCGGCCAGCGTGGCCGGGAACTCGGCGAGGTTGTTGGCGGAGAGGTCGAGGTCGGTCAGGGCGGCGCACTTGGCAATCGACTCGGGCAGCGCCTCGAGCCTGTTGCCGCGCAGGTAGAGCCGCTGGAGCGACGCCAATGCGCCGATGCCCTCCGGTAGCGCCGGGATGGCGTTGTGGTTGAGGCGGAGCCAGCGCAGGTTCGGCGGCAGAGCCTCCGGCAGCGCGGCAATCGAGTTGCGGTCGAGGTTGAGGTAGCGCAGATGCGGCAGCGCATCCAGCCCCTGCGGGAACTCGTTCAGCCCGCACTCGCAGAGGTAGAGGTCGCGCAGCGCCGAAAGCGAGAGAACCTCCGCCGGCATCGCCGCCAGCTTCACGCGCCCGAGGTCAAGCACCTCCAGCGCCGACAGACCCGCCAGCGCGGAAAAATCCTCGAAGGCGCCTCCGCGCAGGTACAGAATGCGCAGCGCAGGCATGGATGACACCGCGGCAGGAACGGCCTTGTCGCCCGAACCGCTCAAGTCGAGCGCCTCGACCTCCGCGGCAATCGCCTCGGCCTCGGCCATCCCCTTGGCCGCCACGGGCCGCTCCGGCGCCTCCTTGTGGGCGAAGCAGCCGGTGGAAAGAACCATCGCCGCCGCCATCATTAAACATGTTAAAGAGGCTCCATCCCTTAAAATTTTTTCCGTCGCACCGCGCCGGATTATTTTTTCCAGTTGCAATTTCATCGCAAGTATTATACACTAATTTGCACTTGCTTGAACTCTCATCAACCAACCTAAAGGACTAAAATGAACCTCAAGAGAACATCACTCATCGTCGCCGCCGGCGCCGCGTCCCTCTGCCTCGTGGCCCAAGCGACCCCACGCGCAGCCGAAGCCTCCGGAGCCGACTACCTCATCTCCGCAGAAGACCTCGACGGATTCCACATCGGCGGATACTACCGCTACACCTCCCGCGAGATAGACCACACGCTTGAGCTCTCGCAGGACAACATCGCGTTCATGCTCGGCTACGATCTCCTCGACTGGTTCTCCATCTACGGCATCATGGGCACCGCTGACGCGGAATTCTCCGACTACGACGCCGACCGCGAATACGATTTCCTCTACGGTGGCGGCGCCTGGGTCAACATCCTCGACCACGACCTTATCTCCAACCTCTCCTGCGAGACGAAGGTCCGCCTCTCCGCGTCGGCGCAGATGGTTTACAGCGCCCCCAAGTACGGCGGCAGGGAGATTGACTACTCCGACTTCTACGGCTCCGTGACGCTCGGCATCGTCAACGAGCTTATCGGAAACAAGAACATCTGGCCCGACGCCATCGGCCTCTTCCTCGGCCCCTGCTGGTCGCGCTTTGACTGCGACGACTTCGAGCAGACCGGCAACAAGACCGGCTTCGCATTCGGCCTTGACATCTATGTCACCCGCCGCGTCGGCCTGAGCGCCTCCTACGAAACCTACGGCAGCGGCGACGACGCCGTGAACTTCTCCCTCAACTGCCGCTTCTAGCGACGCAGCGGGCTCACGCCCAAACTGCCATGGACTTCGCGACCTACCTTCGCGACCAGGCGCGCATCGACGGCGATGCGCGCCTTTGTTCGCTATGCGACGCCGACCGCGCCGCAATTCTCGCCGCTTCCGCCGCCATTCTGGCCGACCAGGACCTCGTCGCGCGCCTCGCAGCCATCGCCGAGGCCATCCGCGCGCCGCAGGAGGCATGGGATGCCGCGCCCTGGCGCGAACTCCAGTTCGACCCTCGCGCCGCCGCCGTTCCCGCGCCGCACATGGCCTGGGCCCTTGCGCTCCCCGTCCTCTTCAATGTGGAGGCCGCGCGCGCCGACTACGCCGCGCGCGCCATTCCCGAGTGCATCCTCGCCGACACCCTCCGCGACTTGCCTCGCTGGGTAGATAACCTCGCCGACCGCACCGGCGGCCGCTACCGCGGCTTCACCGAAATCCACTGGCTCCGCGAAACGCTTTCGCTCCGCCTCTTCCAGCTTGGCCGCCTCCAGTTCCAGCCGCATCCCCTCGCCGCCGGTGCCGAAGCGCTGGCCGCCAAGGCCGCAGGCGTGGATGTCGCCACCGGCGAGCCGGCGATAAGCGTCCACATCCCCAAAGGCGAACCGCTCGACACCGCCCGCTGCCTGCAGTCGCTGGCGATCGCGCCAAACTTCTTCAAGCGTTTCTTCGCCGACGCGCCTGTGTCGAAGGCCCGCTTCTTCCAGTGCTCGTCATGGCTGCTATGCCCGGCGCTCTCCGCGGCCCTGCCCGAGACTTCGCGCATCCGCGCCTTCGCGGACCTCTTTGACAAGGGGCTCCCGCACGGCGACGACCACTCCTTCTTCGACTACACCTTCCCCGCGCAGGGATGCGCCGCAACGGCCGCCGACGCCAAAACCACCCTTCAGCGGACCATAGTTTCGCTCCGCGACGGCGGCACGGCGCTCCAGTCGCATGTGGGCGTAATACCCGTCGGGCGGGTGCGCCGCAGCCGCCCGCTGCGGCTGGGCGTCCTCGGATCCGGTTCCGGCTCTAACATGCAGTCCATCCAGGACGCCATCGAGGCAGGCACGCTTGACGCCGAAATCAAGGTCGTAATCACAGATGTCCCGGGAGCGAAGATACTCGACCGCGCCGCGCGCCACCACATCCCCGCGCAGCACATCGACCACGCCCCGTTCAAGACAAAGCTTGAGGGGCGCGCCGAGGACGAAGTCATTGAAGTGCTGCGCAAGGCCGATGTCGATGTCGTCGTCCTTGCCGGCTACATGCGCGTCGTCAAGCCAAAGCTGCTGGCCGTGTTCCCGGATCGCGTCATCAACATCCACCCGGCTCTGCTGCCATCCTTCCCCGGCATTGCCGGATGGACGCAGGCCCTCAACTACGGCGCAAAGGTGGCCGGGTGCACTGTTCACTTCGTGAACGCGGGCATAGACTCGGGGCCGATCATCGTGCAGCGCGCCGTGCCGGTGGAGGATGCCGACACGCCGGCGTCGCTCCATGCGCGCATCCAGGTGCAGGAACACATCGCCTATCCCGAGGCCCTTCGCCTCCTCGCCGCCGCCCGCCTGCTGATTTGCGGCCGCCGCGTAATCACCCTTTGACGGGCGCGGCGCTGGCCGTGTCGAGGACGATTGTGACCGGGCCGTCGTTGTGCAGGCGCACGTCCATGTGCGTCTGGAAGACGCCCGTGCCGACGCGCTCCTCGCCAAATCTGGCGCGCAGCAGCGCCACCACTTCCTCGTAGAGGGCGCGTGCGTCCTCCGCGGGGGCGGCGTCGATGAACGACGGCCTGTTCCCCTTGCGGCAATCCGCGCACAGGGTGAACTGCGAAACGACGATCAGGCCGCCGCCTATGTCGTCGAGCGAGAGGTTCATGCGCTCCTCGGCGTCCTCGAACAGGCGCATGCCGGCGATCTTTCGGGCAATCCACTCAGCCTCGGCATGGCCGTCGCCGCGCGCCACTCCCAGCAGCACCAGGTAGCCGCGGCCTATCTGCGAGACGATCTTCCCGTCAACTGTGACGGACGCCTCCCCGACCCTCTGTATTACCGCGCGCATGGCCTCACGTTACTGCGCCGCCGCCTTGATGCGGTTCCACGCCTTGACGTAGATGGCGTTCTTTTCGCCAAGGTCGCGGATGGCTTCGGACTTCGCCATGATCTCGTCCGGGATGAAAATAGACGGATCGCTCTTGACCTTGTCGGAGAGGTGTCCGTAGCAGGCGGAGTTCGGGCAAAGGGAGTAGTTGTATTCCATGTTGCGCGCCGCGATCTCCGGGGCATGGACGAAGTTGATGAAGGCGTAGGCGAGGTCCGGGTTCTTCGCCGTCTTCGGGATGACCATCTCGTCGCAGGCGATGGAAACGCCTTCCTTCGGCAGGGCATAGGCGATGTCGTTGTTCTCGTCGATAGCCTGGCGGAGGTCGCCGTTGTAGCCGTGGACGAAGACGAAGTGCCCGGAGGCGATGCTGTGCCTGTAGAATTCGCTGTCGAACTTCGCGATGTTCTTGATCCACTCTATAACGAGGTCTGATGCTGCCGTGACCTCGGCCTCGTCCGTGGTGTTGAGACTGTAGCCAAGGGCCTTAAGGGCTGCGCCGATTGTCTCGCGCATGTCGTCGAGGAGCGTGCAGGAATGGGCGTATTTGGCGTTGTCGAACATCTTCCATGTCGGCTCGAAGTCGGGGCAGCGCTTGGTGTTGTAGGCGATTCCGGCGTTTGAAATCATGTATGGGACGCTGATGTGGAAGGACGGGTCGGCCAAGATTCGGTCATAGGTGTGGTCGATGTTTGCGAGGTTGGGGAGGCGGGAGATGTCAAGTTCCTGGATGAAGCCCTGGTCGCGCAAGTGCGGGACCATGTAGCTGGAGGGGAATACGATGTCGTATCCAGAGGCGCCGGCCTTCAGCTTCGCGAACATGGACTCATTGGAGTTGAAGGTATCGGTTACGAGCTTGCAGTTGAATTTCTTCTCGAACTCCTTGGCGATTACGGGGTCGATGTAGTCCACCCAGTTGTAGAGGTGTAGTTTGGGCTTGGAGGCTCCGCATCCGCACAATGCAGTCAAGGCAAGCGCCATCGTTGACGCCGCGACAACCGACTTCGTCAATATGTTCTTCCTCATAGGTCAATTATTGTATCAAAAAAAACGATCCCCGGAAATATGCTATAACAATTCTATGGATTCCATAATAATTAAAAGTGTTTCTCCCTTGGTGAGACGGGCTGAAGAGCGCGATATCCCGCGGATTCTTGAACTGCTCGTTCAAGTGAACGATGTCCATGCGAAGGGAAGGCCGGACATATTTGTGGAAGGCCGCACGAAATACGATGCGGCTGAACTCAAGAAGATAGTGGCGGACAACGAGACTCCGGTGTTCGTCTATGACAACGGGGAGGGAACCGTCATGGGCTATGCCTTTTGTCGCTTCGAGCGGACGCCTGGCGGCGGCAACATGGTTCCGAGGTGCGATCTCTACATCGACGACATCTGCTTTGACGAGCCCTGCCGCGGAGGCGGCCATGCGGCGCGGCTCTTTGCCGCCGTGGAGGACTTCGCCCGCGAAGCGGGGTGCGGCCGCCTCACGCTTCATGTATGGGAGTGCAACCCGCGGGCGGCGCACTTCTATGCCAAATGCGGGATGATTCCATATTTCCATGCGCTGGAAAAGCCACTCTCGTAGATGTGGGGAACGGGGAACGGGGAACAGGGAATGGGGAATGGGGAACGGGGAACGGGAAACAGGGAACGGGGAACGGGGAACGGGGAACGGGAAACAGGGAACGGGGAAACAGGGAACGGGGAACGGGGAGATGGAAATGTGGAAATGTGAAAGTGTGGAAGCAGCCAACAGCCAATGTGGAAATGGGGGAACGGGGAACAGGGAACGGGGAACGGGGAACGGGGAATGGGGAACAGGGAAGTTTGGCACTGGCGCGCCTTGGAAGTTTAGATGTTTGGCGCAAGCGCCTTGGATGTTTTGAAGTTGAATTTGGCGGCGGGCTTTGGTAGATTCATTTCATGATTACTGCAAGCTTGAATAGGGAATACGCGACCCGCATGATTGGCGTGGGCGCAATTCTTTTGGGGTTGGCTGTATGGTCGCTCTACGACGGCGCCATCGCATGGCCGCGCGCAAATGCCAACTTGGCGAAGGTGCGGCAGGTGCTCGTCGATTCCTGCGAAAAGGGCGGCGTGACGCCCGAAGCCTGGCTCGCCACCGCCGAGGACAAGCCGGGGACCTTCCTGCTCAAGGAGGTCTTCGCCAAGGAGGGGCTCCCCCTGCCGCGCAGCCTTGTGATGGAGGTGTCGGAAATAACACACCCGGAGGGGAATTCCGAGGAGGCGCGGCGCGCCCGTGCCGAGGCCGCCGCCGAGCTCTTCTCCCGCGACCTCTACCCGTCGGGGAAATGCCGCGGCCAGTTTGTCCAGGCCGCCGTCCTCATTCTGCTGGCCTTGCTTGCCTTCCGCGCCGTATGGGCGAAGCGCGGTATCGAATATTCAGTTGACGACGCCGGCCTCTCCGGCTCTGGATTCGGCAAGGCCCCGATTCCGTGGGCCGATGTAACATCTGTGGACTGGAGCCGCTGGGACGCCAAGGGGATTGTGGCTGTCGTGACCTCAGGCGGGAAGCGCCATGTCCTTGACGGCTGGCACTTCCGAGGCGTCCGCGACATCGTCGCCGAACTTGAAAAGCGCTTCCCTAAAGAAGGCAAATGAGAATAAACTGCTTTAAACTTTTCAACCTCTCAACTTTTCAACCTTTCAACTTCACAACTTCCAATCAGTACAAGTGTATGGAGGAACTTTCACCATGTGCATGTGCAAATTCGTTAGGAACGCGGTGATGGCCGCGCTGGTCGCCGCATCCTCGTGGGCGGCGGCTGCGGAGCTTGCCGCAGAAACCGGCGCAGAGGTCGGCAAGTGGACTCAGGACTATGACGCGGCGATGGCCCTTGCGCGCGAGCGCTCGCTGCCCGTCCTCGTCAAGTTCACTGGCAGCAACTGGTGCGGCTGGTGCAAGATCATGGAGCATGACGTCTTTTTGACCGAGGCCTTCGAGAAATGGGCTGAGGGGCGCGTCGTGCTCGTTACAATCGACTTCCCCAGCAGGCACCTGTCCATCGTGCCGGTGGAGTGGCGTTCGAGAAACGTCGCCCTCCGCCACAAGCACGACGTGAACGGCTATCCGACGTTCATCGTGTTCAACAGCAAGGGCGAGGTCGTCGGCAGGCTTGGCGCAAGCAGGAACGCCACTGTCGAGAGCTTCACCAAGAGCTTCGAGGAACTTGTCGGCGATGACATGCCGAAGAGAGACAGTGCTGACACGAGCCACTAGCGCGCCCGAAACCCTTAGCCAAGGCGACCTGGCCGCGCTGATCGCGTGGCCCGACGCCAAGGCGCTCTTCGCGGCGGCCTACGAAGTGAAGACTCGCAACGTCGGGCGGCGCGTCTCGATGCGCGGCCTCCTTGAAATCGGGAACGTCTGCGAGAAGAACTGCCACTACTGCGGCATCAGGCGCGGCAACGCGGAGGTCCGGCGTTACAGCATCGGCGCGGACGAGATTGTCGCGGCCGCCCGCTGGGCCTTTGACGCAGGATACGGCAGCCTCGTGATGCAGTCGGGCGAACTCTCGGGAGAGGCGCACACGGCCTTCATCGAGGGCATCCTGCGCCGCATCCACGAGTTTGGCGGCGACGACTTCGGCGTCACCCTGAGCCTTGGCGAGCAGGACGAGGAAACCTACCGCCGCTGGCGCGAGGCCGGGGCGCACCGCTACCTCCTGCGCATCGAGACCTCGAACCGCGATCTCTACGCATCCCTCCATCCTGCGGACCATTCATGGGAGCGTCGCCGCGACTGCCTCCGCACGCTCCGGCGCTGCGGCTACCAGGTCGGGACAGGCGTGATGGCCGGCCTTCCCGGGCAGACGGTCGAGGACCTGGCCGCCGACATCGGGTTCTTCGTGGCGGAGGACATCGACATGATCGGCATGGGGCCATACATCCCGCATCCGCAGACGCCGCTGGGGAAGGGGATTCAGTGGACACCCGCCGACGCAGCAGCACGCCTTGAGCTTGGGCTCCGCATGATTGCCGCCACGCGCCTTCGCCTACACGACGTGAACATCGCCGCCGCCACAGCCCTCCAGGCGCTTGAGCCCGACGGCCGCGAGCGCGGGCTGCTTGCCGGCGCGAACGTGATGATGCCCAACATCACCGACGTCGCCCACCGTGCCGACTACCAACTCTACCCCGGCAAGCCATGCCTGGGCGAGAACGCCACGCTTTGCCGGGGATGCGTCGAAGAGCGCATCAAGTCCATTGGCGAAGAGGTGAACTGGGGCGTTCGCGGGGACTCCCCGCATTTCTTCAAGCGCGGGAAGGGGCAATGAGAGCCAGCCTTGACAACCTGGCGCTGCGAGCAAGGGCCATGGCGGCCATTCGCCATTGGTTCGGCGGGCGCGGCTATCTGGAAGTCGAAACGCCAGTGCGGATCGCGGCGCCCGCCCCCGAGCCGCACATCGACTGCCCGCGCAGCGGCGACGCCTGGCTGCGTGCCTCGCCGGAGCTCCAGATGAAGCGCCTGATGGCGGCCGGCGCGGAGAAAATCTTTCAAATCGGCCCATGCTTCAGGGCAGGGGAGAGGGGGAGGCTCCACGCGGAGGAGTTTACGATGCTCGAGTGGTATAGGCGCGGCGCCGACGCCCTTGGCATCCTCGACGAGACGAAGGCGCTTCTGCGCCAGACCGCGCTGGAGGCGACAGGCTCAACGGTCATCCGCTATCGCGGTTCGCAATGCGACCTCGCGGCGGACTGGCGCGTCGTAACAGTCCGCGAAGCATATTTGCACTACGCCGGATGGGATCCGCTGGAGAACTTCGACCAGGATAGGTTCGACGAAGACATGGCGCTCAAAGTCGAGCCGGCGCTCCCGAAGGACGCGCCATGCGTCCTCTACGGCTACCCGCGCCAGGCTGCCTCGCTGGCGCGGCTTTCGCCGGAGGACGGGCGGGTGGCGGAGCGCTGGGAACTATACCTCTGCGGGATAGAGGTGGCGAACGCATTCTGCGAGCTGGCGGACGGCGCGGAGCAGCGCCGCCGCTTCGAGGAGGCGCGGCGCGAACGCCGCGCGCTTGGCGAGGACGACTATCCTCTGGACGAGGGTTTTCTCGGCGACTTGGAACGCGGGGAATTCCCGCCATGCGGAGGCATAGCCGTGGGCATCGACCGCATCGCGATGCTTCTGTGCGGGGCGGATTCGATTGCAGAGGTGATGGCGGCTTGGTAGAATTAAAGCAACTGGGTATGAATCGCATCGAGACAATCGCACGCGGGATATGCGTGAAAGGCGGCAAGGTTCTCCTCTGCCGCGGGAGGAAGGCCGGGAACCTCTACTTCCCCGGCGGGCACATCGAGTTTGGCGAAAAGGGCGCCACCGCGCTTGAGCGCGAAGTCCTGGAAGAGACTGGCCTCGCATCCAAGGCCGTCGCCTTCCTAGGGGTGTGCGAACACCGCTTCATCCAGAACGGCAGCGAAGACCATGCCGAAATCAATCTCGTCTATGCGCTGGACATCCCCGACGCCGACCCTGCGCGACCGGTAGAGGCCAAGGAGGGGTGGATCGCCTTTGACTGGATTGACGCCGGAGAGCTCGCAGGCTCTGCCGTGGAACCGGCGGCACTTCGCCGCGTCGCCCTCCAGTGGCTTGCCGACAGCGGCGCCGCCGCCGGCCGAATCGTATAACGCCAAAATCTCCAGCAATCGCCAATAAAAATGGGAACCTACCAGATATTCTTCGAGGTCTTCGGTGGCCTGAGCCTCTTCCTCCTCGGCATGAAATACATGTCCGAGGGCTTCCAGTCCGCGGCAGGCAAGAAACTCCGCTCGATGGTTGCGGCGGTTACGGACAACCGCCTGGCCGGGTGCGCCACAGGCGTGATCGTGACGGGCATCATCCAGTCGTCGGCCATAACGACCGTCCTGCTGATAGGTCTTGTGAACGCCGGGGTGATGACGCTCCAGCAGGCATTCGGCGTAATACTGGGCGCCAACATCGGCACAACCGTCACTGGCTGGCTCGTTTCGCTGAATGTGCTCTCGTGGGGGCTGCCGGTGATGTCAGTCGCCGCCCTGGGCTACCTCTTTGGCAAGACTGAGAAGTTCAAGCTCTGGTCGATGATCCTGATGGGCGTAGGCATGATCTTCTTCGGCCTGACGATGATGCAGGAAGGCATCGCGCCCTTGCGCGAATCCCCGCGCGTCGTGGCCTTCTTCTCCTCATTCAGCCCGGCCACCATTTCGGGCCTGCTAAAGTGCATCCTCGTGGGCGCCTTCTTCACGGCGGTAATCCAGTCGTCGTCGGCGACTGTGGCGATCACCATCACCCTCGCGGTGACGAAAGTCATAGACCTGGACACCGCCGTGGCGCTAGTCCTCGGCGAGAACATCGGCACCACGATCACCGCCGGCATCGCGGCCATAGGCGGCTCCATAGGGGCCAAGCGTGTGGCATGTGCCCACATAGTCTCGAAAATCATCGGTGTCGTCGCCATGGTCATCCTCTTCACGCCGTTCATGCACCTCTTGAACATTTCGCTCGCGGCCCTGCACATCACCAGCGTGGCGAAGTCGATCGCCTTCGCCCACACTCTCTTTAACGTCCTTCTCGTGGCGGTCTTCCTCGCCTTCACCGGCCCGTTCACGCGACTCATCCTGAAACTCTGCCCGGATGACTCGAACGGCTCGCACCACATCACCTATCTCGACATCAGGATGCTCTCCACGCCCGCCTTCGGCATCCAGCAGTCGTTCCAGGAAATCATCCGCATGGCCGACCGCGTCCAGATGCTGATGAGCGACCTCCGCGCATGCATCGTGGACGAGGAGAACGATACGGCGCGCGAGTCCATCTTCGAGGGCGAAAGCGCGTTGGACGACCAGCAGCGCGAGGTGGTGCAGTTCCTGGCGCGCCTAGTGCGCGGGCGCATCACCACCGACATCTCGGCCGAAACCCGAAAGCAGATACGCCTTGCCGACGAATACGAGTCCATCAGCGACTACATATCGACCATCCTCAAGCAGATTTTGAAGCGGCGCCAGAACGGGGCGAAGTTCTCCGACAAGGCCACGGCCGAGATGCTGGCGATGCACGACCGGGTGGCGGCCTACGTGGCCTCGGTGACGGCGGGGCTGCGCGGGGCGGTCCCGGCGGACTACCTGCACCGCGCCCGCACGGAGGACGACTCGATCACGCACTTCTACAAGGATCTCCGCGCCGAGCATATGAACCGCATTGTCTCCGGCGAGTGCGAGGTGCTGACGGGGATGATCTACGCCGACATGATGCAGGCCTACCGCAAGGTCAAGAGCCACGCCCTAAACATCGCCGAGGCGATTTCGGGCGAGAAGTAAGGCGCCGCCTGTCATTTCGAAAATTTTTTCCCCGCGCGCCAGTCGCGCATGGACATCCCTGTGCGCGCCTTGAAGAAGCGCGCGAAGTGGCGGGGGGATTCGAACCCGACGAGTTCCGGAATCTCGCCCACCGGCGTCTTCGTCTCGGCCAGCAGCTTCTGCGCCTTTTCCAGACGCGCTTCGGCGATGTCCTCCCAGACCGTGGTGCCGAAGACGGTCTTGTAGCTTGTCTGTAGCGTCCGCACCGAGCAGCACAGGCTCTTGGCGAGCTGCGCCACCGAAAGCGGCTCCCCGGCGTGGCTCCGCAGCCAGTCGCGCGCCCGGACTGCCCGGTTTGTGCTGCCGTGCGCGTCTGTCGTTGACATCCGCTGCACGACGCGCCGCGCGCCGAAGGTCTCCGTCCGTCCGCCGCGTGCGCCGTCCATCATCGCAAGCAGCGCCTCCGCCGCGCGGTATCCGGCGCCCTCGAAGTCAGGCTCAATGGAGGTAAGCGTGGGTGATGTGCTTTCGCAAATCCACGTCTCGTTGTCTGTGCCGACAATCTGTATTTGCTCAGGAACGGCTATCCCCTCGGCGCGGCAGATGTTCAGCACGTGCATGGCGCGCTGGTCGTAGGCAACGAACAGCCCGCACGGCTTCGGGAGCGAGCGCAGCCATGCGGCGAGCGACGCAAATTCGGCCTTTGAGCCGGCCCGCCTGGGGGTGGGTTCGTAAACATGGGCCGAAAAGCCGCGTGCATCAAGCGTCTTGACGAAAGCCTCGCGCCGCACGGCATCCCATTCCGCCCATGTCGCGGCACGGCGCGAACCGACATAGCCGAATTCAGTCAGGTCATGCCGCACCAGCAGCGCGGCGGCAGTTTCGGCAATGGCGGCGTCGTCGCAGACGAGCGAGACGGAGCGCCGCCGCAGCGACGGCAGGTCGCATGGCGCACAGATGAAGGCGAAGGGGCGGCGCCTTCCCGATGCGGCAAGCTTTCGCACATACGCCTTGTAGGTGCCGATGCAGGTTATGACGCCGTCCACGTCGGAGTCAAGCCCGTAGGCGGGGTCGTCGTCACCAGGATGGGCGCCGTGGATGATGAGAGCCACTTCGGGATGATTGGAAAGGAAGCGTATTGCTCCTGAGACGATTGGTTTGGTGGACGAGTAGGCGAAGTCTCCGAGGAAGAGGATTCGCCTCGATATCGGCGAGGGGGATTTGGATGCGGGCTTTTTCATGGAGGACCATTATAGCGCAATTCTATTTGCTTCGCAATGCGTGCCTATTTTTGTGCGCAATATGTGCTAACGCTTCCTGCGGCGATTTGGTAGAATTGTAGGCATCATCAACCCCGCACAAGGAGAAAAACAATGAACATCGGATCAACTCTCAAATCAACAGGCGCCGCCATTGTCGCTGTGGCAACCGTCCTCGCGGCATCCGGCGCACGGGCTGACAGCTGGTACTGGACAGGTGCCTCGGACAACATCTGGAGCACCGACGCCAACTGGAACAAAGGCGGAAATAGCAATGTCAACCGCATGTTCGAGGAGGCGTATTTCAGCGAGAGGTTCAAAACCGATAGCGGCTACCGCGTCCAGTTCACCGGCAACGAGTCGATAAGCTGGAAGGCGCACATCCGCACGGGAACGGAGGAGCAGCCTGTCGTGTTCTATGCCGACGATCCCTCGCACGGACTCAAGATCAACAAGTCGGACGGCGGCTGGTACGTCGGCTACGATGGCTG